>Ga0209390_10008040_pt1 | contig 13234 bp, 16 predicted proteins | sample BON01_FD_187212 | JGI IMG/M metagenome (GOLD analysis project Ga0209390, IMG submission 187212) | Freshwater microbial communities from Lake Bonney liftoff mats and glacier meltwater in Antarctica - BON-01 (SPAdes) (version 2) | ecosystem: Environmental > Aquatic > Freshwater > Ice > Glacier... | reverse complement strand
GGGGGGGGGGGTCTCGCAGCCTACGAGCAGCCGTGAGTTTGCAAGGTCATCTCTCAGAATCAAATTTGGAGACAGTGGTGGTGACAATGTCAGTAAGAGCAATAACAATGATAGTAGGAAGGGGACAGGCAGCGACGCAGACAGTAGTGATGTTGCCTGGAGCGTCTCAGAGTTGATTGCTTTTTTGATCTCAACCATCACGATTTTACCATAAATCTTTCAGCACCATACAACATGGCTTCAGGTTTCATTGGGCATCAATGAGCCAAAATCTGAAAATTATCCCCCTGTTAGGGGGAGGTCAAAGTTTTCGTTTTTGTTCTGGACATGTTTGATGAACTGTCAGATTTTGGATCTCGTTGAAGTATCATTTTCAGCTCTAGCGCTCTGCCAAACTGCTTGGCATGATTGGTCAACAACTCTGTCGAGGGTCAAATTGACAATGATGATTGAAATATAGACTGTACAGAATGCGAGCAGTTGCAATAGGCACAGAGTTGAAGTGTGGATGTTTATATTGGCAATTTTGACGTTAAGACTTATACTTTGGCGTTTTGTGCACTGGATTGCGTCACTTTGGCGTTTATCTGATGCTGTCAGCTGGCAAAATTCTCCAAAAAATGCCCCTGTCTGGGGTAGGTCAGATGATGCGCATTTTTTCAGGAACCTGTTTGTCACAGAACACTAGGGGAATATGAGTTATGGGAAGTCCATTACACTTTGTAAGTGAAGACAGCCTCAGGGGGGTGTGTGACAGCAGTGATAGGATTTCGAGACAGGCCATCAACAGAGCTATTGGAGTTTGTTGGTTACCTCAGGTCAACTGAAGGGGACAAAGTTATTGGAGCCGTCATCTGCAGAGTCTGTTTGTTTGCGCAGTTGCAAACAGGAAAAGGGGTGGACAGGGGCTGAAAGGCTTAACAAACTTCACCACCTTCTTCATACTGTTCTTCCAACAGAGAGTGAAGACACTGTGGGAAGCCGCAACAGTTGGGGTGCGTCAAGGATTAGACGCTGACACTCAAGGGCTGACGAGAAGAGCAGTCAAGAGAGGACAAGCCAGGATGCATTCAAGGGCCACTGAGTGCTGGCACATGCTGCCACTATGAGAGCCTCAGGGGAGTGTGTGACAACAGTGATCAGATCCTGAGAGAGGACAGCAGCAGAGCTATTGGAGTTTGTTGTTTACCTCAGCTCAACTGAAGGAGACAATGGCCATCTGGGCAGTCAGTCTGTTTGTTGGTGTAGTTGCAAACAGGAAAAGGGGTGCAGGGTATGAGAGACCTCACTGAGAGGAAGCGCAAGAGGGGTTGCATTGACAGTTGGGGTGTGTCAAGGACACGCTGTTGACACTCTAGGGCTGACGAGAAGAGCAGTCAAGAGAGGACCAGCCTGGATGCATCCAAGGGCCACCAAGTGCTGGCACATGCCTCCTCTATGAGAGCCTTGGGGGAGTGTGCGACAACAGTGATCAGATTTCGAGAGAGGACAGTGGAATTTGTTGTTTACCTTAGCTCAACTGAAGGAGACAATGGCCATTGGGGTTGTCAGTCTGTTTGTTGGCTCAGTTGCAAACAGGAAAAGGAGGACAGTGGATGAGGGGCCTCACTGGGGAAGCGCAAGAGGGGTTGTATTGACAGTCAGGGCGCGTCAAGGACAGGACGCTGACACTCAAGGGCTGATGAGAAGAGCAGTCAAGAGAGGACAGGCAGGGATGCATTCAAGGGTCAGCGAGTGCTGGCACGTGCCACTGCTGAAGTCCAATCATGAGGGGTTGCATTGACAGTTGGGACGCGTCAAGGAGGAGACACTGACACTCAAGGGCTGACGAGAAGATCAGTCAAGAGGGCACAAGTTGGGATGCATTCAAGGGCCACTGAGTGCTGGCACGTGCCACCACTGAAGTTTATACTTTCATTTGTGAATTTGTGTATGTTTTAATTTTTATTGTGATATGATTTTATTTGGGGAAAGTTCCCGTTACCCTGTACGTGATGGTTTGTATATGTTGCGCGAAATTTTTGCGGGTGCCCTGCCTGCGCATCTGGCGCAGATGTAAGTGTGAGAAAGTGTCACGGAACACTAGGGGAATATGAGTTATGGGAAGTCACGGGGCTTGTATAGACAGGATTGTAGGGAAAACCGTACGTGTTTCTGTGGAATGTAAGAGTGGTGAGTTTCGCAGTACACAACTCGTTTTTGATCAGTCTTTTTGCCATGTGTATAACTTTGCGTGCTGGATGATGACCTGTCTCCCACCACCACTGTCTTGCCGCTATCTCATTACACTGTTCAGGGTTGAGCGAGTCACAGAATTGGAGATTTTGGCACCTTCTGCGCGTGTGGTGTCAACAGAAGCAGCACAGGAGGGGAGGAGCAACTATCTACCAATACCTGTCCTCAAATACAAGTTGGTTGAGCAGAGTACATCTCTCTCACAAGACAGCAACGAACACCAAATTGTTTTCAGATGCGACTTAACTGCGCAAAGCACACTTCTCTCACGGGGTGACAGCGGGGGCGGAAGCGTTTGCGATGACGTGAGGCACAGCATCAGTGTTGGAAATGACTATATGGACAGTGGTGATGATTCAGTCGTACAAAGCTGAAGAATTAGCAGTGACTGTAACAGCAATATTGGTAGTGGTGGCTTAAAGGACTCTGATGCTTTCAATGATGATTGTGGTTTTGCAGGGATTTGCAATAGTGAGAGTGTCAATAATTATGACAGAGGTGTCTGGCTTTACATCAATGCGGTCAAAGACAGACTAATGGGGGTAGTAACAGTGACAGTGTAGGTGACATTGACAGTGGTGGTGGTGTTGTGGCTGATAGCAATGGTGATGAGGCTGATGGTAGCGATGAGACTGGTGACGCAGCGGGTGAAGCAGTTGTGGAAGGCATTGTCGTTGACAGCAGTGGTGATACAGATGATGACAATGCATGTGACAATGCGGATGATGGTGAGGCATGTGACAATGCGGATGATGTTGAGGCATGTGATGATGCGGATAATGGGGATGATTTTGACGTTGCGGATGGTGGCTTTGATGGCAATGGATATGTTGGTGCCGTTAGGGACAGCGTTGATGGCAGTGGTAGTGCTGATGACGCTTCTGAAAGTACGAGAAACCACACAGTTGAAGGTGCGAATTTAATAATGCAGCTGAAGGAATGGGAGATCAAAGAATTGAGGATGCGAATTTGGCGAATGACAAGTTATGTGAAGCAGTTGAAGAAGGTGAACTATGGCATTGTGGTGGGATTGAAAGTAGCACAGAGTGAGCTCAGACGGCTGCGGAAGGCGGAATGTGATGTGCAAAGGAATAAGTCAACAACTGTCTTCCAGAACATCTATTCATTGTTTGTTTACATATCTGCGTACGCAAATGTCTACTTCAAAACAACAATCACAAAATCAAACATAAAAATAATACTAATTGCGGGAGTGCCTTCGAGCCAGGCGCTTCCAGGCTTCCTTATTACTGCACCTCCATCTGTGTGCGTTCTGGCTGTACTCGTTGCGCTAGCTGTGTGGATTCGAAACCAAAAAAAACAAGAACAAATTGCGGATGTTCAAAGATCTGGTCACAGAAAAATTCGGAATTCAAGTGAGCAGGCAAGCTGAAGGTCGGAGATTGGCAGTGGAACAGGTTGATGCTGAAAAATGTCTCGCAGCTGTGGAGTGTCAACCAATTGGCTGGTGGGAGCACAGCGACAGGCGACATGCGAAAGACGCAGAGGGTGGGACAGCGAGAAGAGCAGCCCGAAATGATAAAGAGGGGGGAAAAAAATGGATCTCGCAAAGCCTCCCAAGCTGCTCCTACTCAGTGTGGTCCAATTTTTCTCTCACCAACAGTGTGTGTTTCAACTTTGCTCGCACCAATGGCAGATTCAAGTGGTGCGAAGGGCACAAGGCAGGCACAAGCTGTGGTTGCTGCTGCACTTGTTGCTGAGGATGATGTGCTACTGCTCGAGGATGCTGCAGATGCAAACGTGGAAGTGCCTGTGCCTCCTGCAGTGCTCGTGGATGCGGTTTCTGCCACTGTTGAGGGCTCAGGTGTGCTAGTGTTCACTGTGCTTGCAGTGCTTGATGCGGACGGAGACAAGTTGCTCGATTCAGCTAGGGCAGAAGTGCTGGTGGGCACAGGTGTTGACGTTGCCATGAATTCTGTGGTGCTCGAAGATGTTGACACCAGCACGCTCATGCTGACTGCAGTTGCAGATGATGGCGTGCTACTGCTGAATACTTATGTAGACAGAGTAGGAGTGGCAGCACCCGTGATACTCGAGGTGGTTAATGACGTCAACACTTCTGTGGTTGCTGCGCTTGTTGGTGGGATTGACGTGCTACTGCTCGAGGATGCTGCAAAGGCAAACGTGGAAGTGCTCTTGCCTCCTGCAGTGCTCGTGAATGCCGTGTCTGTCACTGTTGAGGGCTCAGGTGTGCTAGTATTCACTGTGCTTGCAGTGCTTGATGTGGATGGAGATGAGTTGCTCGATTCAACTAGGGCAGAAGTGCTGGTGGGCACAGGTGTTGACGTTGCCATGAATCCTGTGGTGCTCGAAGATGTCAACGCCAGCACGCTCATGCTGACTGCAGTTGCTGATGATGATACGCTACTGCTCAATACTTATGTAGATGGAGAAGGAGTGGCTGTACTCGTGATTCTCGAGGTGGTTAATGACGTCAACACTTCTGTGGTTGCTGCACTTGTTGCTGAGGATGACGTGCTACTGCTCGAGGCTGCTGCAGATTCAGACGTGGAAGTGCTCTTGCCTCCTGCAATGCTCGTGAATGCTGTTTCTGCAGATGCAAACGTGGAAGTGCTTGTGCCTCCTGCAGTGCTCGTGGATGCCGTTTCTGCCACTGTCGAGGGCTCAGGTGTGCTGGTATTCACTGCGCTTGCAGTGCTTGATGTTGACGGAGACGAGCTGCTCGATTCAGCTAGGGCAGAAGTGCTGGTGGGCACAGGTGTTGATGTTGCCATGAATCAGGTGGTGATTGATGATGTCGACGCCAGCACGCTCGTGCTGACTGCCATTGCCGACGACAACGTGCTCCTTGATGCAGAGGTGGAGGTGCTTGCGTCCCCTACAGTGCTTGAGGATGTCGCATTTGCCTTGGAAAAAAATTCTACCGAGCCGAGCTCTCCAGTCAAACTGGGAGCAGGCCTGACGTCCTTGGTAGCAATTGGGGTTTCAATAGATTGTGGTGGGGTCATTGGCCTGGTCGAGTCAGCGAACTTAGTGCAGGTGAGCATTGAGGTCAAGCTGGATTCAGCATGGTCTAGCACTGGTCACGGCAATGGCGAGGAATTCACAGCAAGCCCTCTCAGAGTGATTATCTACCCCCCACCTCATCAAAAAAGACCCCCCATACTTATTACAGTGGACACGAACGCAACAGCGCTGGACATCATAAACAAGGCCGCAATCCTGTTTTACATGTCACCTACATGTGTCGACGCACACTACGTGTACTTTGACACAAGAAACAAGCACACCCCAGCGAGCACTCTCCAGGAGATCAGAATGCAAGATTATGGGGTGATACAACTCTTGATGCCCTTGCTTGGAGGGGTAGTGACTATCCGCGAGCGCACAAGCCCACTGTCTACCAGTCCTACGTGTGAAGAGAGACAAGCACTACTGATTCTGTGCCCAGCGAACTGTGGTTGTAAAAATTCAGTGCCGTGCCTCGCGGGAAAATCTAGGGTTGTCAAGGACTATGGACTCAGAAGTGGAAATGCTGAACTCATCTCGAACACGTGCATCACTGAAGGTGAAATTGTTGCAGTCTTTGGAGAGACAACGACAATATGGTCTCAAGACGAAGTCCGCGAGTTCGAACGTGTTGTGGTAAAGCAAAATGCGGTTGAAAGTGATGTACAAAAATTCGAGATCTACGTGAGTGGGAGCAATCCAGAAAACCAATGTCACCTTCATGTAGTACCTTGTGAAGACGCAGAGCTGGCCCTGTCTATGGAAATCACCTCATCTCTCTGACATTCGCTGCAAAGTCGATCCGAATAGAAAGGCGTGGGGCAATCCGCGAATCACACATGCTGCAAGTGACACCAAAACGTCGAATTACAGTTCATCACGGTGCAAGTGATGCAGGAAGATGACGACAGCAACGCCCTCACCACTGTCAACCCAGACGTGGCTGCAGTTTTACGAACGAAACATGAAATTCAGCCCTGTGAATTCATTAGATACCAGTATACTGATCAATCAGAACACTTGAAAAAGATCTTTGAATGTGAATGCTGCTTTCACGTTGGCCTGTGTCAGCCCCATGGGCAAAAATTCATGCTCAAGAGGCTGGCAACAGCACTGAAACAATCTTTCCCGGAAACAAGGACGCCCAGGGTTGGAGCATTGGGATTAGTAAAACCTGAAGGCGTCGCCCAACAATGGAGGGTTAGCAACATGAAGATTACCCCCGGCACCTTGGTAACAATGAAGTTTAAGAACAGCAAAATGATAGTGGATGAGAGCTGGTTTGTGTTTGATGCGAACTCTGGTTGCTTGTTTTTACAGCGACTTGGTTTCTTTGACGACATGGCTCTCAAGCGTACAACAAACTCATATGAAGTCTGGCGAGACATCCTCAATCCAGAGAAGATGATAAATGGTGAGGCACTGATGGTGTTACTGGAATGGACAATTTATAAGTTCATGAAAGAAGAGCAAGAACAAGTCAGGATCTTGAAGGAAGTGGGGACATTAAAGGCAGCACTGATATATGTGGTGAAACCTGGACAAGCATCAGCAGCAGCCATGCAATGTCTAGCAGAATTTTGAATCTACCATGACCTCCAAATGACGCCGCAGGAGGCACATCGCGTCACCCTTTGCCCACAGTGGAAGATTTTGCTGAACGCAATGATCGAGTCCCGCCGGAACGGACTGCAGTCTAAAGCCATCAAACAGGACCGCTGGAACAACAGAGAGGCTGACAGGCAAGCCAAAAAGGCCTTCCTGGAAGAGCACAAGGGACCTGGCAAATTCTCCGGTAAGTATGAGCCGCAGCCAACGCAGACAGAATTGGTCTGGAGAATGCCTTGGGAACTGGTCTGGAGAATGCCCTCGTCCGTTTGCGCGCACCACTGAGCGTATGCGACAACTCCCTCCCTGACTTTATTCTGGAACAACCCCGAGCAGGTCAGCACATGTTTGAGTGCAAATGGATTCACGACAACGCAGAACGCAGAAACTGCTAAAAAGTAAGAGAAGCTGCTATCGTTTTAGTACACTGTCGTCTGTTTGCGGGCACCACCGAGCGTATGCGACAATTACCTCCCTGACTTTATTCTGCAACAACCCCAAGCAGGTCAGCGCATGTTTGAGTGCAAATGGATTCACGGCAACCCAGGACGTAGAAGCTGCTAAAAAAGTATGAGAAGCTGCTACTGTTTTAGTACACACGTTGCATTCTGGATGCCATGCATCAGGGTAGACAAGATCTTCATGATCTTCTGCCACAGAGGACATCACAAGCTTACGCATACGGGATGGGTGATGTGTGCTATCACAGCAAGCTCAAGCTGTAGAAGACAGGCATCACTGTGATGTGTGCTATCACAGCAAGCTCAAGCTGTAGAAGACAGGCATCACTCTTTGCCACTGAATTTCTGGCAGGTTCTGAGTTCCTGTGACGCAGAGATCGCTGACAGGACCCGGACGAGAGCAAGATCCCAGTGCAGGGGTCTGTAGCAGTTGATGAGGAGAGGCCATGCCCTACCCTCTGACGAGAGCAGCGGACACTTCTTCCCACTGTCTCACTGGCCTCATCATAGCTGTATTGAACCCTTCCGAGGGTGGTTTTGGATGTCACAAAACTGCATTTTCTCGTCAAAAACGCATTTTCCTGAAAACCAAAAAAGCTGACCGAAAGCATTGTGAGCTCCTGCTTCTGCGTCTGTGGTCCCTTCTGCTGGTGTCCGTGTTGTTGACACAGGTGTTTCGGGCGGCATTGCCGCAAGTGTTGCTGGCCGTGTCGGTCAACTTGCTGCGGTTTGCCGGGAACGTGTCGTCGTCGACGCGGCTGGCAGGCGCTCTTCTGCGGGTGGAGCTGCTTCATGCCAGGTCATGAGCCCTGGGCTGACTAGTGTTGTGTCGGGCACCCTCGTCGAAGGTGCCCCTGGTGGAACAAACCTCACTAGACCTGCTTTAGTGCCTTCCCTACTCCACTTTCACACCCCCGCGCACTGAAAATCTGGGGAGCTTGACAGCTGCAAACTCGGTGTCTTTCGATCTCATTGTTTCTTGCTCCTCTTGCTGGGGTTAATCTTTAATAAACACCCTCAAATTCAAAAAAAAAAAAAGACAATTGGTGACGTGAGTCCGCCACAAAACATCCCTAACGTGCGAGCGAGGTGAGTGAAGAAAAGAGCTGCAAGATTTTATCGCTCAAAGTTTGAAACAAACCCCCCTTGGCTCATGTGCCATTTCGAGGCTTTTTGATTGATGATTGCTTTTATTATTATAAATAGTAATTTAGTACCCTTGCTTCAGGGTCTATGTAGCTCAAATCCATGTAGATTTGAGTTCTCGGTATTCTGAGTTTTTGCAGGAATCGGACCGACTACCTCGGGATTAACAGTCCCGCGCTGTCACCAACTGAGCTAGTTTTACATCGTCTCGGATGTCCTAATGGGTGGTTGAATCACTCGAACTACTATTGTTCGAATGTTCGAATTCAGAAAGAGTCTATAGAATTTTGGTAGCAGTTACTATAAACTATCTAATTGACTACAAAACTGTATATCAGTACAAAGTAGTCTAGTTGGCAGTGTCTTCTTTGCAGAAGGGTTTGGACCCGAGTTCGACTCCACTGGCAGAAATATTCTGCGAAATTTTGAATTGATCAAAAATTGGAAATGTTTGAATTGTCCAAAACTGAAAAGGCAAGTTTCATCAAAATTTGGAACCATCTGAAGTAAGATTTTTTGTCATCAAACTGTATTGAAACAAGGACATTAGGCCTGATAGCTTGCTTCTCTGCTATTGGTCCCAGAACAAGAGATATAATCTAAAATAAACACATCGCTATTAAGTGCCAAAAATACTGTTTTTATAATATTGTTCGAAAGTTTGATTATCTCACTTCGGGAGAGCCTGTCGATTTGTTTTTGACGATGTACCAGAGAGTAGTAAATTGGATTCAGCATACCTTTTGTACCTGCAGGCTTTTGTTGAACAATTCCCTAGGAACACCGGATCATCAGAAGTGGTCAGCTATTTGAATTTGACGGGTTCCCTGAAATCGCAAGATTTCAGCGCCGTCGAACCCGCCGAGTAGATTGGAAAACTGTGTTCACCCGCCAAAAATAGGCCTAAACCTACATTTTTTTTTGAGCAAATTCTACCTTCGGAAAGGTGTTAGTCGCGCATTCGTGCCATTCCGTCTGTTTTTCGGCATTTAAACCAACCTCAAGGGGGGATAACTAAAAATTAGTATCTAGCAAAATCATATGATTTTGCCTTCTGGAAATTTGGCCAATCAGAGAAGCCGGTTTTTGAATACTAACTCATTTCAAACAAATCAATCTTGGTGAGTGTACATTGGGGAGTTTTCATTATTTTTAAGGTCCCGCATTTTTTTAAAGGTCCCGCGGGACATGCAAAAGCTCCCGCAGAAGTGCCAGAAGATAACCTGGTGTTCAGAGTTCGCTGTGTATAGTTCCCCTCCTCAGATCATCTCGAAACCTGTCCACAATTTTTTTGGGGAACACAAATGTACAACGCATGTTGGAACACACAATTGTCAGCTACGTAGGCCTACCACCAACCTGGATACACGAGCACATCAGCCTCTCCAACTCGCATGGCCTTCTGTACCCGCATTCTCAAGCTGGCTCTGGTGTGCGAGTGCTTGAAGTTTTGCACCATTCTTTTGCAGATCACAAATGCATGATGTGTTTCACCATGCCTGAAGACTGACTGAACAGGTCTACCACAGATCTTGATGTTTGAACAGAAAGGTCTCCCCAGCATGTGTGGCTTCCTGCAAGCAGAAGGCTGAATGCCTGTAGCGAGTCTGCAGTCTCTGGGTTCAACAAGTTGCTTGTGACATAGCTGATGGCAGCAAAGGATGGTATGCCAATGTTACAATCTCTCCCCCAGCGGCTGGGAATGTGGTCTTTCAACAAAACGCCAGGCGTCTACAGTAACAAAATGCACCACATGACAGTCACCTGATTTGCTCTCACCACACCCTCCATCCTCCTCCCTCCTGCTGTTTGAAGTCTTCTGAGTGCATTGTTGACTACACAGAATAGCAAACAAATCTCACACAAAGCTACATCTCCTTGTGTCACATTGTCACGCAAAGACGCTTGCAACAGCACCTCCCCATGACTGTCAGGATTCGTTCACACATCTGCTGTGCCACACCACCACAGTGTTCTGTATTTCCATCTCATTTTTGGGAGTACAGCAGCAAGCACTGTATTTTGGTCGAAATCTTCGGTGATTGGACCTTGGTCTAGGCCAGGGCATTTGGTTGTCTCAGGTTTGTTCTGTTAAAATTCTTCTTTGCCTGTTTTTTTGGGAAAGGTGTGGTGTTCGAATTTCTGGCACTAACTTGTTTTTTCCAGTCTATTTTTGCAGATTTGGCGAAATCAATTTGCATTGAACACGTCAAGTTGTTGTCACAAGCGGACTCTTCAAGCAGTGCCATCTCCCTCCTTCTACCCCACAACACTGGACTCCCACCTACTCCCTAACCAAATCCTACCACCTCATAACCATACCCTATCACCTGTCACTCAAGACCTCATACCCAACCACACCTGCATCAAGGGCAAAAAACTGCACGCATAGACCTTCCAAGACCATGCTGAGTCAATGAGTTTCTACACCAATCGCAGTGGAGATGGGAGGCGTGGTACACGCACAGACCTCAAACACATGGAAGACAGACAAGCACGCGCTTGAATGACATGGGGGAGGGGGCCAGACACCACCTGACCATGTCAAAGAGGGGGGGGAAGAGACCTCAGCGGGTACAATTTGTTGATTTCTGTTGACTCTTCTTCGCTCTCAGAGTTTTGATGGCAACCATGAAGTAGTCTGTATTACCCGAGTGTGAAAACCCAAACTTAACCCCTTGATAGTGCTACGAAGTAGTCTAGGCGTGCATCTGTCCCAAGCTGAACACTCAATGAATAGAATATAACTGTAACGCAACAGTCTTTCATGGAAGCGAAGGATTTTGATTCAATACAAAATACAAGAATGTCTTCAGAGGGCAGCCTGTTGGCCAGCCCAGAAGCTGAGCCCCCTCCAGCGAGGCTGGATGAGGAGGCACCCAAAATTACACTGGCGTTTTTGGAATCCGTAGCTACAACAGGAAGTTTGAAGGAGGCTGATGAGCTTGAACCAGAAAAGGTAGCCACAGTTGCATTGACAGTCTCCACTTTGATTGAAGACGCCTGTGCCCACTGCGCAGGCGCAGAAAGCGAGCATAATGCAAGCAGCAGCAACACTCCCGGAAAGCCAACAGTAACATCAAAGAACGCGGAGATATATGCCACGCCAATGCTGCAGTTGTCAAACCCGCAGATGCAACAGATGGATGTGCGAGCTGAACAGCAAGCAGCTGCTATGGATGCGCGAAAAGAGATGCAGCATAGCCTCTGGGAGATGCAGCAGGTGCTGTTGCAGGCATTCTCGACGCAGAAGGAACAGCACAAGCAAGCCTTCTCGACGCATAAGGAGGAGCAAAAAGAAGAGCGGGTGGAGGAGCAGGCGCTGTTTTTGCAGGAGCAGACACAACAGCTCACCCAGTTTCATACGCAGGTCCCTGCAGAGGTGACAAAGGCATTGCAGGACTATTTTGAAACAATAAGAGCTGCTGGAGCAGCACGAAGAAGATCAGGCCGTTCAGGTACGACAGAATAATAAGACCACGGATGAAAGCTTGAAGCTGAAGAAAAACTTTCGAATCGGATTCAGGCAGCCGAAGAAAAGCTTAAGAAAAGAGGGAAGAAGGTTGAACAAAAGGTGAAAGGGCAGGAAAATCTATCGCAGAAAGCGGAGAGATTGCATGGTCGTGTGGAGAATTTAGAAAAAAGAGGCAAAAGAGGCACGGTGCCAGCTGCGGATGGAAATTGGCGCAGCTCAATTGAATATGGCACTACAGTAGCCAAAACAGTGGAAAAAATAGAGGAGCTGTGCGAACATGTGGACGTTCAAGCGCAAACTGCAGAAAGTCTGCGGTTCACGCTTGAAATAAACCAGCAGCGAGTCAGCAGGCTCTTTCTGAAAAACAGCAACCCAGATGCATATATGTTTCTGCAACAGCATCTGTCAGTGGAAAAGGCGCTTGATCATGCGTACAACTCGGCATGGAGTTTACATGGAGAGCATGCTGCGCATGCAACAGCACGCTAGCACAGAAACTCTGAGCGCGGCAGAACAAGCAGGAATAAAAGCTTGGATGTCAGAGATGGAATGATGCTTACATAGTCTTGAGCAAGGTAGTCATGCCTTGGATAAACCAATGCACCCTCACGGGCAGCTGCGCAAGCATACTGACAGTGAGGATTGCCTGTTCCCTCAGTATGACAAAGAATGGCAACAGCAGTTTTCAACATTTTTTGATTCCAAGGGGAGTCGAGACTTCCTATGTAATAATTTGGAAAAATCGCTTTAGCAGAACGACACCTTCCGACATATGCAAGACCTTGCTGCTGCCGGGATTGGCGGACGTGACGAGGGCCGGAATAGAAAATATCAGCAGCAGCCAAGGGCAGCGCTGGGGGCTCGAGAAAGGGTGAGCAACGGTGAGGAGAGGCCAGATAGTCCGCAGGCAGCCGCTGACCTGCCAGGCTGATGCCAGACAAGCTTTTATGAGGATGCACTCGACGGCGCCGTAGCGGTCAGTCTTAGATGCCAAGCTCTAGAAATTGTATGCGAGTCTTGGTCTCACACAAATTGTGCACTTCAAACCAATGCTCCAGGTTCTCCAAATACTGAAAGAGCCCCATGTGATTTAAGTTTATGCGTGACTTGAATCATGCTTCTGTGTCAATACCACATTTCTGCCTCTTTGAGATCTCCAATTTAACACATCTTACCTTCTTTCTTTTCGCCTTTAATCAGCTGCCCATATTTAAAATCGAAATAAGCGCCCAGACACAAACCTGGTTCCAAATGATGATGATGTAATCTCAATCTGGAGATTATATCTCCCGGGAGTCGAACCCGGGATTTCACGGTG
>Ga0209390_10008038_pt1 | contig 13234 bp, 11 predicted proteins | sample BON01_FD_187212 | JGI IMG/M metagenome (GOLD analysis project Ga0209390, IMG submission 187212) | Freshwater microbial communities from Lake Bonney liftoff mats and glacier meltwater in Antarctica - BON-01 (SPAdes) (version 2) | ecosystem: Environmental > Aquatic > Freshwater > Ice > Glacier... | reverse complement strand
TGCGCTAATGATCAGCGCCATCGGAGCCCGTGGCGAGAGTATATGCTCGACACAGTCACGTTTGAGGGCCAAATCGCCGTGTTTGAGGACCCCCCGGGGCATACCGGAATTTTGGCGGGAAATTGGCATGTGAACCCACGTATGCTCAGAAAGCCCAGACTGCGAGCTGCAAGATGCGCCAATGATCAGCGCCATCGCAGCCCGTGGCGAGAGTATATGCTCGACACAGTCACGTTTGAGGGCCAAATCGCCGTGTTTGAGGACCCCCCGGGGCATACCGGAATTTTGGCGGGAAATTGGCATGTGAACCCACGTATGCTCGGAAAGCCCAGACTGCGAGCTGCAAGATGCGCCAATGATCAGCGCCATCAGAGCCCGTGGGGAGAGTATATGCTCGACACAGTCACGTTTGAGGGCCAAATCGCGTCATTTTGACGGGCTGGTCCACGTACTATTGACAGGGCTCAGAATTAGTACGGCAAACCGTATATGTCCAGAAAGCCCTTTTCACGTAGTGTTTGAAAATACAATAAAATCTAAAATCGGATTTATTTTGGACTCGTTGCATCATTTCTGGTCGAAGCGTTGCGATTTTTGCGGTGTTCGGCACCTGCGCCGCTCGCAGTTTTTAATGCATTGGAAAGCCCTGAACAACCTTCATAATTGATATTAATTTTCAGGAGCGGCGCAGGTGCCGAAGTTGGTTCACTATACCACTGAAAACCCCCCCTGTCACGGTTCTCAGACCTGTGATTTTTGTCATATTTTTTTGGGGTGATTTAATGATTTTTTTCGCAACAGAATCTTGTACTTTTTCCTTGCTTGTACATTGCAGATTTCTTTTTTGAGAAACCAAGCCAAAATAGACAACTACACATTCACTCACATTGTGACCTAAACTCATTGTCATCATTCACTGATAATATAAAACGTTTGGGACCCATACCCTCAAGTTGGCGTATCCCTGCGCCGCGCGTAGACCTACAGCGCGCCGCAGCCTCAAGCTCTGGCCGGAGCGTGAAACCAGCGGCTCTCAATTCGCTTGAGTTGATAATCATCGCCACCGGCATCTACGAGGAGTCTACATTCTCTGTCGGGTCCCACTCCTCAAATATGAGACCCGACGCATCCTCATCCACACGGTTCAACCACTGCTTGATCACCAGAGCGCGCTCGCCATCGTAGAAGCGCGTACCCTTGTAATCCTCCCACTTGCGGGCCTACAGCTTGATCTCATTCTCGTAGCTCGTTCCATCACACGCATCTCCAAACTGACAGGGCCAGTGATGACCGGGACGCAAGTGTTTCTGCTCGTTGGTCGACCTATATATAGAACACATTTATGTATATATGTATATATGTACACATATGTGTGTGAACATTGGAGATCATTATTGATCTTCCCCTTGGTTTTCCAATAAACAGCATTATCTCTCTCTATGTGAACATTATGTATTTGAATTTTTAATTCATATGTATATACACACACATATACCCAGATATACATACATACACACAGATATATACATACATGTACACATATAGTTTATAATATAAACAAATATGTATACATGTATATTCTCGCTCACTTTCTCTCGTCTCTCTTTCTCTCTCACCTTTTTCTTACTCTCTCTCGCTCACTCTCTCTCTCTCGTTCTGTCTCTCTATTTCTCTCTTCTCTTCCGTTGTCTCTCGCTGTGTCTCTGCAGGTCTTTGTCACTTTGTATCTCTATGTGTCACGCACACGTGCGCGCTCATTCTCTTCCTCTCAACAAAATTCTGTCTTTCTTTCTCTTTCACTTTTTCTCTCTTGCTCTCTCACTCTCTATTTCTCTTTTTTCTGTATACACGTATGTACTTACCCGGTAGAAAACTTGGAGGCTTGCACGCACCCCACTTGTATGGCTTCACCTTAGGCGACTCTTTGGAACGCTTGTGCTTCTTCAACAGAGCCGAGCTCAATGTTGCCGAGGTTCTGCACATGCGTTGCCTCCCACTGGTGGTAAATCAGGTCCCACATATCTTCGTCCACTTTCATGCCCTCAGCGTTTGTGGTGCTGGAAGCCTCAGTCCGTGGTCTTTTCATTGCTCGCTCCAAAGCCTGAACCTCTCTTTCCAGAGCGTCCTTTGCCTGCTCGGCCTCCAGTGCGACCTTGTTGGCGGCCACAGTGCAAACCTTGGTATTGCTGAGCCGCATCATCAAATCTATTACGTTGGAAGCAGCGCCTGCCAAACACAGTAGATGCGTGTTTGGGTGGCGGCAGACTCAGCTGAGTCAGCTCGGGTGGCATCGACGCAGCGGGCACCGTGGCCGTCCATGATCTGTCTGTAAATCTCCTGCAAGCACTGAGGTGAGCAAGGTGGTACGGGTATTTGTTATACGTACAGGTCCTGCTTGTTGTTGACCACAGCTCCCATATTCTTGACACGAAAATCACCTCAGTCCAACACGGTACCCAAGCTTGTTCTTGCTGGATGCAGCGAGCGGTTACAAAACAGTCACTACTGGTAGAGCCTCAATAGCACGCAACACTGTGACCATCTCCACATCCATGTCTTTGACCTCCATTCCTCACTGTGGTACCTGACTGCAGCTGTACTTTTATACAGAGAGTCTGTTTTTGGACAAAAGAGGTTGAGGGCAAAGTGATAGGACAAAAAATGTCTCATAGAGACATGAAGGCAAGGGTGTCTACCAAAAATCGGACCAAACTAGCAACTTGTGTTTTGTCCAAAACGTGATCTTGACGGATAAAAAGGCGATTTTCAGGGGAATTTTCTTGAACGTTCGGCTAAGTGCACGGTCAGGGTGTTCAAGCTTTTCCTTCCAAAATGCACCCAGCCCCATGAAGATAGAAGGAATGCTCTGATTCGCATAATCCTGGGCAGTCAGATATACATCTCAAAACGTTGAATTAGAGACACGCAAAAGGTTTGCTAATCTGAAAAATGTTTGAGTCCCCAAACATCATTCATAAATGACGATTTACCCGTCAAATGCCGAAAAAAAGTTGCTAGTTTTGGCTGTTTCTAGGATTCGTGACAATATCCCGGTTCAGTAGTTCTCAAATGCGACCAATGCGGGTGTCTCTCCTTCGGGTTTTCTTTTTTCTTCTTTTTTTTCTTTTCAAAAGAACAAGTGCTGCTTTGTTTAAGTTGTGGGAGGTGGAGGATTACACAGATCTTGGGACCCCGTGCCTAAGAAATCTTACCATCACTCAGGACTCTCACCAATGAGGCTGAACGAACTTTGGACCTGGCCAGACGACGGAGCCGCCAGGGCACAAGCCCCTGGTTGTCAACGGAGTAGTTGTGGGTCCGTTCGAAGAGGAAGAGGAGGGGACCGGTGTAGCCAGCGACGTAGTTAAGGTGCAGGGTGAGGATCCGGCTACCCCAGGTCCCCTGCCTTAAGGAATGACCCCGGGACCGTAACGATTCCCCAATATCGGTTTAATAAAAACAAAGCAACACACACGAGGAATCGAATTGTTGAAATCAAATCGAAGCAATTTGCGCACACCACAACAGATTGCGGCTGCGACGCGATGGGCTGGCTGCAGTGCGACTGCCGCAAAGGCTGCTGGCCGACCAACGGCGGCAGGGACTGCTTCTGGAAAACCTGCGGCCGGAACGGCTCGCCCGATTACCCCAACGACTGGCCCAAGGGCTGGGATGCCTCGACCATGACGGTGTGTTGCGAGGCTCGAGCCAAGGTGCGCGCGCGCGGCATGGGCATGCCCTGGCATGCAGTGCCTGCCCCGCGCCTGCACATGTGCCTCCCTGTGACTGTGTGTGGTGCCATGTGACAGGAATTCTCCGGCAGCGCCGTGACTGCTCATCCGAGGGCATACGTCGTCTGTTCTGGTTAATAGAATTTTTCCGTCAAACTCTCAGGATTTTACTACACCTCAAATTTCCTTCGAATTCTCAGGATTTTACCACACCTCAAACTTCTTTGTTATAACACCACTGAACACAAACGATCCGGCAACTCGCCCTTTTCGAGAAATCTTGTCGTAGCAGAAAGGAAGAGGCGAGGACAGGGAGGAGTACTGTGGACAGAGGACCACAAAAGATTATGAATTTTTGAAGAGGGGACACCTTGTGGTGTCTTTAGTTTATTGGATTTCACCAGTACATTTGTCCTTTATTGCGTCTGTTTGTTGGATCTTCTATATTTTCTGCCTCATCTTTGGTATCCGTGGTTTTTCGGGGACCGAGTCGTGCATCCAACTTTTCGTTTTTTTTTTGAGATCGGACATCCAAATGTTTCCGGTTTTATTGGACATCCCTTTTTTCATTGTTTCTTTCTTTTTTGAGATAGGACTCTTTTCCCCTCTTTGAGTAGAGGGTTGGGCACCATCCTCGTCCAGTTATAAGCATTTATGCCTGTCCGATCTGAGATCGGACATCCCATTTTTTCTGAAATCGGACATCCTTATTTTTCCTTTTTTTCCACTTTTTTTAAGATCGGACTTTGTTTCCCATATTTCTGGAGTGTTGTGAACCCATCTTTGTTGTTTTTGAGCCTTGACTCTCCCCCGATCTGAAATCAGACAATGAATTTTTGACCGACCATCCTCTGTGCCCAACGAATCGATAGTTGTCCGATCTCAGATATTTTAGTGTGAGACGTCTGATGTCGCCAAAAACAAGTTCAGAAGGGCCCACAGATCACAGAAATGCAACTCAAACCCCTCGTCCGATTTCACGAAAAACAGTTGAAATTTTGTCCAAATTTGGGAAAATTCCCAAAAATGATCAATTTTTTTTTGACAAGATGGTGGATATGAAAATTTTTCAAGGGTGGCGTTGACAGACCATCCTCTGCGCCCCACAAATCGCAGACACGGGTTGTGTACAAGTTGAACATCATCAAACACATGAGTCGTGACCAAAAACCCAACTGTTGGGTTTTAAAACCCAACTGGGGTTTTGTCAGACTGTCATTTTGGGATCCTTACCACACAGATCTTGAAAACATGAACGTTTTTTGAGTTGGGTTGTCACAAATCTCAAATCTGGGAAAGTTTTCCCAGATTTGAGATTTCGTGGGGAAAACCACGTGGATCAATCTTGAAAAACATTCTTGATCCTTGCGGGATGGAGTCAGGTCTGACAGTGTGACATTCTGTCTCAACAAGAAGAAAGTCCATCCATGAAAAAAATGGAATGTTCCTTCTGTGCCCCACGAATCACGGGCGTGGGGTGTGTGTAAGTTTAGATTGCATGACACTCATGAATCGTCAACAAAAATCCAACCGGGGGTATTTGAGACTGTCAGTGTGAACTAACGACTACACGGGACGAAAGGCCACTCAAAACAGCTGTGGTGGAATGCAGATACGGAAGAATGCAACCTGGATCCTGTCGAGATTCTGCATTGACAATGTGCCAACGTTGATGGCCTCCGCAGAATAAGTGGACCTGTTCGTCCTGCGCTGCCCCCAATGTAGCGGTCGCGCTGCACGTCGGGGTGGATTCTATTAATAGCCCAGGCCAAAACTAGCAATTTTTCGATAGTCAAGGAGGGTGTTTGACCCTTGAAATGACATCACCCCAAACAAGAATTCGACAGCAAATAAATACAAATCGTCTTGGGCACGTTTATACTGCAACTTTTCGAGAGCTGTCCCTTGAGCTTCGAATCGAATCAAACCGAGTTCAGGAAGGATTTCTGTAACACGGACCAAATCTGAGGCGTTTAACCCGTCAAATGGCTGATTTACAATGACAAATTCGTCACCAAATATTCATTCAAACTTCTTATCCTTCTGGTTTTTCTATTTCAACTTGTTCAGATGTATTAAAAAGTGCCCTCATTCAATTGGAAGGATCCCTATGAATTTTTTTGAGTCTAGATGGCGTTCTTGGTGCAATGAGGTTTTGAATGAAGTCCGATTTCAAAACGAGGAGATGTCTGATTTTAAAAACGGCAAAAAAGAAGAGGAAAAAAAGGCCCGCTCAGATACCACGAAAAGAAAAAATCCGTGGAACTCTAGTCCGACCCCTTTCATACCCTGTCGCAGGCCATTGCATCACCACAGGTGGCACTGCTGTCATTTTGTCATCACGAGCATTTTTGATCTCATTTGACATCAACGTTAGGTGCACCAGTACGCAGATACCCAGCCCCACGCCGCAATGCGGGAAGGGCATTCGACCTCTGTGTATGGAGCCTTGTCATGCTCACCCAATGCGTGGGTGCTAGTCCTGCCCATGTGATCACTGCCATCTCCATCTTCCATCAAATGAGGTCCCCAGAAACACCTAGGAATGGGGCGCACAATCACACTGGTGTCGCCACTGGGGCATGCTACAGAGAGCGTACGCTGGCCAGAGAGATAATTTCTCCCATGTATCCAGATTGGCAGTGGGCCTGCACAGTCGGAGTGCAGTCACTTTAACTTGAAGTGCATAGTAGATGCGTCTTCGAGGATGCATTTCGCATGCGATGGCACGGGGAGTTGAGCGCACCCGTGCAAGCTGCGGCTGTGGAGGTGCGCCTGGGCCCCGACAATGCACAGCATGCCACCGGACCTGCGTGGCTGTGCTGGGTGATCATTACTCCATATCCCTGTACATGTTTGCACATACACACAATCTACTGCAGTTTTTTTATGGAATCAAAAGTCCTGGCTGAATTTCTAATCTTTTCCTGTCTCTGATAGGCTGTACTCTCATGCTTCCCAAGTCCCTGACTTCTGCTCTGACATTGAGGCCTAGGATTGAGTCATATTCTAGATTTTCTTCACACCTGAAGTGTGTCGTCGTGCAAGCCTCAACAAATGTTCGCCTCGGTAAATGCAAGACTCAACAACATATGTCCTACCTACTGCTTAAGATGGCGTTTTATTTTATGTCCGCTTTGTGGGGAATCCAGACGCAAAGCTGTCTGAACTACGTGGGAAACTCCCGTTTTGCTATCAAACGGCCAGCTCCTGGTTCACATTTTTTTTGAATTCATCAGCTCAGGCAAATACGCGTAATGCACATCACCACTGGGTCTCAGCGTCTGACTCTTCTACAGAGTCGAAAGTCCTGCCTGCATATGTTATCAATCTTCCTTATCTACCTACCGCGAGATGGCGTTTTGTGGTTCATCCGGTCTCAAATGCTGTTTGAACTATGAATGGGAAACTTGCACCTGTTGATATCTCACCGCCACCTCCCGATTTACACTTTTATTTTTGAGTATGTCAGCTCAAGCAAATACACGTTGTGCACGTCACCACTGAGTTTCCGAGTCGTCTGACTGTTCTATAGAGTTGGACGTCCTGGATGCATGATTTGTCTTCAACATGTTTTTTCCTGTCTCCAATAGGTTATACTCTGGGCTCTCCATGTCTCTTCTTCTGTTCGAACGTTGAGGCCTATTTTACAAATCGTTCATTACAAATGCTGAAATTTTGTGCGGAAGATCAACTTGATGATGCTCCAAGATCTGATCCTCCGCGCAAGATTATGTGGTACTGGTTTTGATACTCAATGTGGTTGAGTCGTTTGTTTTCGCCTGACTAACATGGGCAGGCGGAAACGATTGGTACCAATTAAGTACCAGCTCCCAATTGGCAAATATGTGGGGCTGGCCTTGAACAATTTAATACGATTCATAGGGTTGAGCGGTGTGTTTGTTTGATCACGAATCTTGTTTGTTTGTTTGCAAAGACACCACATTGTTAAACCCCCCACGCTGTTCAGAACGCATACGAGTGGTGCGAAGTAATAGTGTTGCCAGGCAGCAGCCCTTGGGCACTCCACGGGTTGAGTGCAGAGAACTTACAACATCTGCTAGGTGCAACAAGCATGCGTTTTCCGCAAGTTCATTCAGGTCATTTGTCTTGGAATTTGTCATTTCTCCAAAATATTCTGGAATTCGGATTATCGTCAAAGATTCCAAATCACACCGACTGACATCTGAAGATCCAAAACACACACTTTGTGTGTGTCAAGTTTCCACCTCCGGTTTTGAGCCCTCTCCACTCCACCCGCGGACCGCAATGGATTTGGAGTTTTTTTCTTTCTTTCTTGGGTATCGAAGACCCAACTTAATCACTGGACTAAGACCGTAACACTCTGACTTTGCTTGTCCGAACTTCTATTGAATAATTTATTTTCCATACTCTTCTTGGAGCAACCCCAATTACCCAAACGCTAAACAGCAGCACAATCATTTGGAAATCCCCATGTTCTCTCAAAAGAAATCTCAAGATTTTGAGGTTCGTGGACAAACCACAATTCTTTGATGCGAGGTTGTGAGGGTGGCAGGGAGCGGCTACAAGACAGCAGGTCAATTAAGCCAAGATTTAGGAACGCCAACCTTCTAATTACACATGTATTGGATATGTGCGTGAACCTCCTGGTTGTGTCGAACATATCAAGTGCACAGGATCAATCAGTGCATCTGTCTGTGGAGATCGCAACGGGTAGAAGGAGGATGATAGACATCATCTGCTCTTGGTCCTTCGGCAGTAGCGCAATATGGCGCATGATATCAAGATTAAGAAGACAGCTTGCACCACATGTCAAGCCTCTCCCCACCATGTTCTGAGATCACCGTCCACGCCATCACCCGCAGTGAAGAAAACAACTTCTCAGAATGTTTGGCCCCGAATTAGTTCGAATTAATTAATTAAAACCGCGAGAAGTACAGTTTCAAAAAACCGCGCGGAGCGCCGTTTTTTTTTGCGGCGTGAGCCGCGAAATTTTGAAAACATGACATTAGTAGCGCGTCGGAGAGAGCATTTCCGGGGTTTTTTGGCGATGTTTTTGGTTGCTCAACTCTCTCCAAAAAGAAGCGTTTTAGTACACAAGAATTCACTCTGGTAGGCAGAACAAGAAACTTGAAATGAAATGCATCCTCGAATGATTAAGAAGAGGATTTTTTATGAAAAGAATGTGCCGCAGGCCAGATTTTTATGAAAAAAAATGCGCCGCAGGCAAGACTTATCAAACGAAATGCGCCGCAGGCCGGATTTTTGGACTTAGTCCTCATGGGTACTCTGTCCTGTTAATGCAGTAAGAAAATTATTTTCCGCGAATCTCAGCTCAGAATCTTCTTCTTTGAATTATTTCATTAATGAAATGATCAATTAATTAATTCATCAATTGATTAATTAATTAACCTTTGGCCGGCCTATAGTACGTTTGTTTTCCCCACTGATCACCCGGCAGTGGTAGAGCGCCACAAAGAGAGGACAAAGGCACCCTACTCGCTGGATATTAGTCTGATCACCACGCGACTGAGCATATCCGCTGACAGAAGTGTGGTGAACATGCTGAACTAAAGTCCTGCACGAATAGGCCCAGGATTTTTTTCAAGGTGTGCATCGCCGCGCCACGCTCGCGACTTCTCATTGATCTTTTCAAAGATTTTGTCGATTTTCAATTAAGACCATCACAGCTTTGTTGCAGAGTGTTGCACACATTTTCCTCAAGTATTAGTATGGGAAAGAAGGAAAAACTGAAATTGGGGATGAAGATGGGGAAGGAGTTAAAAAGAATCCCGAACAAATATGCACATATTTGTTCAGGATTGTTTTTAACTGCTATCCCAACTAGCTTCCCATACGCGAACTTCACGTCTGCTAAAAATGATTTGCAATACTAAAGGAAGTTCGGACAAGCAAAGTGAGGGTGTTACCGTTCGGCCTAAGCGTGTGGTAAGCACCCGACTAAAATCACGGTGCGCGGCAAGCGGAGGGGCTTCAACCCCGGAGCCAGCCGCGCTCCACAGAAGTAGGACCAGACTTCCCACGGATTGTAGCCAGCCCATTTTCCGCCTTTTTTTCCACTTTTTTTTTGAGATCAAACGTCTCCTATTTTTGAAATCGGGAAAAACTCAATTCAATGTCCGATTTCAAATCGGACGTCTCGTTGTGGGAGACGTCGGATTTTGTATCGGACGTCTCGAGAGTATCCGACATCTCCAAAGGACGCTTGCTTTCAAAAACAGGTAAGAAAAATGGATATCCGAAAAAGATAGTCCTGAGTCCCTATTTTACATTATTTCGGAAAAATTCGGGGTGATAATTTTTCGAGAAAAGAGACCCGGAGAATTTTTCGGGACAAGAAGGACCATTTTGTCAATTGTTTTTGTAAAATTTCGTTACACAACCTTTCATTTTTTTTCGTTGCTGCAACCACGATGAGATTTGAAAAACCAAGGTTTGGTTGTAATAATTTCTGTGAGCCGCCCGCCCCTATGAATCATGTACAATATTTAAGGGCCGGCCCCGCCACAATGCCTTTTCCAAACTGGTACACCGCCAATACAAATCATTTCCGCCTGACAGATTCTGTCAGGTGGAAATCAACAAGACAACTGGGTTGAGTAATAAACGTCGTACCGCATAATCTTGTGCGGAGTATCAGATTCTGGACAATAAAATCTCCGGGAACAGGATTTAAAATATTTGTACTGGACGATAAGTAAAATAATTTTCTTGAATCTATTTACCTGTAAAGAAACATACATGATTGATTGTGTCGGGCGGACTCAGATTTGTCCCTTACTTCACACTAGACCAGATTTCGGATCTGCTTTTTTGGTGAATAGTTTCAGCGATAGCCCCGCAGTTTTCAGGTGCTTATTCAAAACAGTGTGCGGGGACTCTGTAAAGACTTGGATCAAGTCCAAGTGGAAGTCATCTCGTTTCTACTTCTTCATTCTGTCGTTAGTGTTGCAGAGTGCTGCAGAATGATGCAGTGTGTTGCAATGTCGTGCGTATTCAGCACTACACAACAGAGCTCAAGTGCTCTAACTGTATTGAGGTTTGTTGCAATGTGTTGCAGTTTGCCGCATTGTGTTGCAGTGTGTTGCAGTGTGTTGCAGTGTTTTGCAGTGTGTTGCCATGTGTTGCAGTGGGTTGCAATGTGTTGCAGCGTGTTGCAGTGTGCTGCAGTGTGTTGCAGTGTGTATTTTGCATTGTGTTGCAGTGTGTTGCAGTGTGATACGGTGTGATGCAGTGTGTTGCAGTGTGTTGCAGTGTGTTGCAGTGCGTTTAGCGATCTTTTATACTACACGAAGACTGTTGCTTGTCATGTGTGGTGTGTGGTGTGTAGTCTGACATGTGACATGTAACACACATGTGTCATGTGACCCACGAGCCATGTCTAGAGGGCATAGAGGAATTGAAAAGGATACACGTACCTTAGTATGTTGCAGTGCATTGCAGCGTGTTGCAGCGTGTTGCAGTGCGTTGCAGCGTGTTGCAGTGTGCTGTATCTTCTCCATGGAGATTGGGCTAAAGGCAAACACCTCGCGCAGTTAAGTATGCCTAGAGGGCATAGAGGAGGTGGAGAATTCTCCCGCCCCTGGTGTCTGGGGTTACTGGATCTTCAGAGAATCATCAACAAAAAAGTGATTTTGGGCCAGATATGTGAGTTCAAATCTGCAAATTTACTCACCAAACATATAACGTCCCGTGAAATTGTGTCAAATTACACATCGCACGCTCTGCTGCGCCTAGCGCATGTTTGAGGCCCCCCTTGCTCCGTGTGCAGATGTGTGGTGTGTGGTGTGACATGTGTATCGTGTGGTGGCTGATTGAGGCACAAGTACACTGTGCAACCACTGCAACACTCTGCAACACACTACAACACACTGCAACACACTGCAACGAGAGCAGCTACAACAAGTCAGCGATTTGAGACAGCTTCAACACGTGAGGGATTCTTGTGATATAGTAGTCTTTGGAGGCAGGTAGAACAAGTGAGCTGTTTCATCTGTGAGGCACCTACAACAAGTGGGCCATTTCATGTTTGAGGCAGCTATAAGAAGTGAGCCATTTCATCTTTGAGTCGGGCAAGCAAAACATCCATCTTTATCTCTCCATGCACAACCTGCACACATGACACCAACCGCCTTAAAATCAGCAAACACAAAGCAACTGTTTCCATACCCATGCCTCTCTTTCTTGTGTTGCAGTGTGTTGCAGTGTGTTGCAGTGTGTTGCAGTGTGTTGCAGCGTGTTGCAGTGTGTTGCAGTGTGTTGCAGTGTGTTGCAGCGTGTTGCAGTGTGTTGCAGTGTGTTGCAGTGTGTTGCAGTGTGTTGCAGTGTGTTGCAGTGTGTTGCAGTGTGTTACAGTGTGTTGCAGTGTGTTGCAGAGTGTTGCAGTGTGATGCAGTGTGATGCAGTGTTGTGCAGTGTTGTGCAGTGTGTTGCAGTGCGTTGCAGTGTGTTGCAGTGCATTGCAGCGTGTTGCAGTGTGTTGCAGCGTGATGCAGTGTGATGCAGTCTTGCAGTGTCCTGCAACGAGATTGAATTTGGACATGAAGACTGAATGACACTCCACATGCACTCGGCTGTATATCAATTGCAATGTCATGAATATAACTTGCAATGGCTATCACTGCAACCATATCATTTGATGAATCACACTATCACATAGTATCACACAGTATCACACAGTATCACACAGTGTCACACAGTGACACAGTGTCACACAGAGTCACACACTATCACACACTATCACACACTATCACACAGTATCACACAGTATCACACAGTGTCACACAGTATCACACAGTCTCACACAGAAGCACACAGTATCACACAGTGTCACCAGTGAAAGCTTACAGTAACACAGGTCAAGAGCTGATCTTATCATGTCAACCAAAAATGAAAGTGTAAAGGACTTGAGGGTTTAGGGTTGAGAGTTCAGATTTAGGTTTTCGCGATTAGGATGTTGCTGTTTGTTGTAGTATGTTGCAGTATGTTGCAGTGTGTTGCGGTGTGTCGCGGTGTGTTGCGGTGTGTTGCAGTGTAATGCAGTGTGTTGCGGTGCGTACATTGTCACGCGAACGAAGGTTGACAGTGGACTGGAGCACCTCCTCTTTTCCTACCACCAGGATATAGTTGTATTGCGACACCTGTGTGTGTATGAGGGTGTATGTGTGTAGAACAGTGTGTGTGTGTGTAAGACAGTGAGGAATCGTACCGCTCTAAGCGCGCTTAAGAGAGTACGAGAGAGCGAGAAGGAGGGGGGAAGGGTTAAATAGAGAGACTGAGTTTTCTCTGTATAGAGAAAAAGAGATGTATAAAGAGAGAAAAAGATGCATAAAGAGAGAAAGAGATGTATAAAGAGAGAGAAAGAGATGTATAAAGAGAGAAAAAGAGATGTATAAAGAGAGAAAGAGAGATGTATAAAGAGAGAGAGCGCACTTGCGAGTGAGCAAGACAGGAGTGTGTGTGTGTGAGAGAGAGTGTGTGAGAGAGAGTGTGTGTGTGTG
>Ga0209390_10008036_pt1 | contig 13235 bp, 10 predicted proteins | sample BON01_FD_187212 | JGI IMG/M metagenome (GOLD analysis project Ga0209390, IMG submission 187212) | Freshwater microbial communities from Lake Bonney liftoff mats and glacier meltwater in Antarctica - BON-01 (SPAdes) (version 2) | ecosystem: Environmental > Aquatic > Freshwater > Ice > Glacier... | reverse complement strand
TTCCCATTTTCTTGTTCTGTATCTAGCAAACCAACCCCTCCCCCTTCCGGTCTGAGTCGAAGCGACAGTTTTAAGTGTGTGTTTGTGTGTGGTGGGGTTTGGGAGAGGGTTTGTGTACGCATGTGTGAGGAAGGGAAGAAGAGGAAATTAAGAAGCGATAAGAGGAGAAATAGTACCCAACATAAATCGATATATACCTAGTGAAAACAGCTCCGGCCGCTGCCTGAATGGTGCGGGTGGCGGATATGAAAGACATAATAATAATACACAGAGAGAGAGAGAAAGGGCATTGAGAGAGAGAAATAGATAGCGAGAGGAGAGACGACAGAGCTCGAAAAAGTAAGGCGGGACCGAGAGAGGCTGGGACACGAACAGTATTTCATATGCTCATCCTAGGTTAAGGCACCCTAAGTGTCGACAAAGAGAAAGAGAGAGAGAGTGATAATCACCGCACAGAACAGCGTAATAACATCTATACATACACACTATACTCATATATAGTAGACAACAACACCAGCGGCAACCGAGGTAGAGTAAGAGGAGAGAGAGCGGAGAACCATCATAAGACAATGACAAAAAAAGGACGGCCCCGAATAAAGCAATACAAATGACTTTTACGAACACATACGGAAAACTGGCTTCTTCTTCTTATTTTGCTTTTTGCTTCTTACCCTAGTTAGCTCTTAGTGTGTGCACGCAAAGGCCGCTCGCCGAGCGAGAGGAGGGGCGGCGTCAGCCAAAAACTCAAACCCTGCTGAAATTGAGAACCAGAAAAGACCACCAAGGCCTCCAAACATATTAAGGTCTTGTCCTGCTCGGGAATGGTGGTGAAACAAAACCCATTGACCACACCACAAGCCTTTGGTACAGGAGGGGTGGGGAGGTTTGCGATTTTGAGTTTGTTCCGACTCGAGCGAAGTGCTGCATCTGCATGCCTTCCTACTTGGTCAGGCAGACCAAAGCGAAAGCAACCAAAGGCCCTCCTCACGTACTCACAGACAAGCGCTGATCGTTTTCTACCTCAAATCCACCACAAGACAGGACGCTCTCTTGCTTGGCCCCCGCGCAGCGGCATCATCATCGTCCACACGACTACTATGGCCGGCAGCAATGGCGAAGCAACAAGGCGTGTGCCGCGCCGCCGGCGGCTAGTACAACCACCGCCATTACCACCACGATGCCCACGACCAGGCCTGGCTACAATCCACGTTGCTCTCGCTCTTCTACTGCTGCTTGTCGCCGTGCAGATGGCAGGGGCTTTCGTCTTTCCTGCCTCGGTCATTCGAGCAGGCGCGCCGGCAGCATTACGAAGAGGAACAATGCAGCAGCCGCAGCAGCAGCAGCAGTCCACTTTCCTGTCGGCAGCTTCCGGGGACGAGACGGACGGCAACGACGAGGAGGAAGTGGACAGCGTGGGCTTCTCTGTCTCCAAGAAGAAGCGGGATGGTCTCTCCACTTCCTCGGGCGGGGGAAGCACCGACGCCGAGGACAGAGCGGCCATGCAGCAAAACCAGCGACAGGCCGAGCAAGCATCCAAAATGATGGCCTCGGGCGCGAGTGCGGAGCAATTGAGTGCCTACACGGGTATCAAGCTCGTTGACTTCACACCGGGCTTTAAGCCCAAGCTGCAAGAAACGCCGTCGCACATGTTCGTGGACCGCGACGAGGAAGGCGCGTTGAAGCAGGCACGCTTTGTGTATGTGGATGAGTACACGTGCATTGGTTGTACGAATTGCGCGATGGTTGCGCCCTCGACATTTTACATGGACGACGAGCATGGCCGGGCGCGTGTGTTTCAGCAGTGGAAGGACCGACCGAAAACGATTCAAACGGCTATTGAGACTTGCCCGGTGGATTGCATTCATTACGTGCCTTTTGAGGAGTTGGAGCGCTTAGAGGGGGAGAGGCCAGGGATCAAGATCAATTACAAGGCGCGGTTGGTGGGCTCGGATACATCGAGCGCCGATTGTGGCATGCAAGACATAAGTGGGAACAATGACTTGCGCTGTAATAACTGTCCAACGCGTGGCTGTTTTAATTGCCCTATGTGGGGCGTGGGGGAGAATCCAGAATTCAAACGCAAGCAAGATGAGATAGCCAAGAAGCGGCAGCGGCGGCGGGCGACCAAGGAAGCGCAAAGTGGGGCTTGGGGTGCTGGGGGCGGAGGAGGGGGGAAGAGTGGAGGCAGCGCGGGCAGGAGGCGCGTGGACTTGTAATTGAAAGGGTAGGGGAGTAGGGGAGGGCTGTGGTTTGCGGGGCAAAAGGTCCAATGGAGGGGAAAGCGGGAGTGTTGGAGAAGGCCCAAGGCTTTTTTGCAAAGGATTGGGCGCGGTGCTTGGGAGCAGGGAGTGCTGCCCTGCCTTTCTGGCGACGACGGGAGGTCGTTTTGTTGTATATTTAGAGATTAGAGGAGAAATAGATTTTGTTGCTAGTAACCATAACGTAGAAATGCCATTGAATAAGTAAGAGAAAAAGAAGTTAAGGCTTGTGGAGAGACGGGCAGCCTGCAAACGAGTGCTTTCGGTTTTGGTTTTTGTTTTTGCTTTAGAAGCTCGACCCATTTTTGGCTCGAATATTGTTCCAAGGATGTATGCGGTGATGATGTGATGATGCGTGGAGGTCGTGGCGTCGTGGCATTTGACTGACTACTTCTCGCTTGGCTCACTATAAGACCTCACCGCATCAGCTCACTGTCATCCTCACACACTCCCTAGATGTCCTGAGAAACCTGGTTAAGCTTGCCAACCCTCTGCTTTGGCGTCCAATGCGCTGGCAGCAGCAAAAGTATCACGAGATGCGATGATCGAGACTCCCTCACCTCGCCCCTCCCCATCCCACCCACACACAAACACACACAGACAGCTAGCCATGGCAGCAGCCTTGCGCAGGATGGGGTCCATGACCGGCATCACCACCAGCAGCATCAGCAGCAGCAGGAGTCTGGCATTGGCGTGGCTTCCACCACATAAACGGGGGATGACGGGCGACTGGTCCCGCTTCCTGTCCTCCGCGCCGCGGCCCGCCCTGCCCATCCTGAGCAAGACAGACGACGAGGACGACAAGGAGACACAGAGGTGCGTGTGGAGAGGGCGTATGGGCGAGGGTTTGTTTCCATGGTCCCCGGCATGTGGCTCACATTTGCTACCCAACCCCTCCCCCTCCCACTAGACGACGGCAATGGCAGCAGTTGGGTGGCCTCTCCAGTACGTACAGCATCAGCAGTAGCAGTAACAGCAGCAGCAGCAGCAGCATGAACCGCGTCTTTTCCATGACGACGCAATGGCAACAGATCCGTGCCTTGCACGCGACGCGGCGGCAAGAAAACATCGTGGTTGGGGGCTTCGTCGTGGCGGGCGGAGCGTTGGCGTTGCAGTATGGATTGAAAGTAAGCGCTCCTGCTCTAGGGAAGGAAAAGAGAAAGCAAGAGGACGACAATTATATAAGGCCGACACGCTCTCACAATCATATTCACAGGCCTACAACCAATGGCAAGAGAAGAAGGCCGCCGAGGCCGCAGCAGGGGGAGGGACGGGCGCCGCCGGCGAGGGAGGGAGTGGAGGGGGAGGGCTGGCGGGCGGCATGAGCTCTTTGTTTGGCAAGCGATTTTACGAGGGTGGTTTCGAGGACAAGATGACGCGGCGGGAGGCGGCGTTGATTTTGGGGGTCCGGTACGTTTGGCGGGTAGGGTGGGATTGGGTGGGAGGAGAAGCAGGAGAAGGAGAAGCTCTCGTCGAGTGGGCATTTTTGATCATGACTTTTCCTCCTTGTTTCCCCTTCCTACAAATAAATAGAGAAAGCGCCAATCCGCAGCGGATAAAAGAGGCTCACCGACGAATTCTGATGCTGAACCACCCCGACACGGGAGGATCTACGTACCTCGCGTCTAAGATCAATGAGGTGAGAGGAAGCAGGGAAGGGAGGGAGGGGAGGAAGGAAGCGAGCGGAAAGAAGGGTGTTTGTTGATGGGCATATTTCTAATATTCACATACCTACCCCTTCCTACACAAAACAGGCCAAGGAACTGCTGTTCAAGGGCAAGACGTAAATGTGGAGAGAATGAAGCGCGGAGTAGAAAGAATAAAAAGACAATTTGTGGAACCTTGTGGAGGCTTGCTAAACCGGGGCTTTTTCTCTTCTTTGATCAATGCCAGCATGCTCTTAAAGATGCCTGCGTCTCACTAGTTTCTTTTCGTAGAAGTCGATGGGGAGGGGGAGGCCGAAGCCGAGGCAGAACACCAATGTGAAAGAGGGCAATGCAAGCCTCGCCGAGCCTCGCTCACGATGAAGTTCCGGCCATATGGCATATGGCCCAACTACTCAAACCCACACACCCAAGCCACTTGCACGCGTTTGGTCTTACAACCAAGGGCTTCCCGTCCTCGCGGCTCTCCACCATCACGAGGACAGTGCTCGCTTGCTCTCTTATGCCGTAAAGCCACCGTCTAGTCCTTTCTACACAACACAACACACCACAGCACCATGAAGGCAGCATCGCTTGCCGCCCTGACCCTGGCGGCCTGGAGCACCACCACAACCCTGGCCGCTTCCATCACCACCATCCACAGTACTGCGGAGCTCGACAACATTCTAGGCCTCCCTGTGGAGACGCCCTGCCTAGTGGCGAAGGCCGACCCAGCTTGTGAAGCTGCTCGGAAGGCCATTGGGTTTCCGGGCATGCTGCATGGCCGACAGGATGTGCGTCTGCTTCTGCTGGACGAAAGCAGCGCGCCCGAGCTCGCCGCGATTCTCAACATGACTTCGTGTACGGATCTTGCATTTGTGCCCGTGCCCGAGGGTGGAGGGATTTGGGGCTCCGCAGCTTCTTCTGAGGCAAATGCGCCGCCAAGCGTGCACGTCGAGCATCTGTTGCCCGACGACAAGGAGTAATTCAGGTCACTTGCCATGAACCTACTAGGCGTGGACGCCGCTTTCTGCAACAATTTGCCGATCGCAGTCAAGGTCTTTTGGCTGGACGTGAACGACGCAGAGGTCGAGATGCTCCGGCTCGCGGCGCGGCAGTGTCAAAACCAACGCACCTTCAAAGGCCACCGTTTCCGCTTCCGCGGCGAGAAGATGGGCAATGAACTAGGCCAAGTCTTCGTGGGTCCTGACATTATTTTCTACCCTGCTGTGCCGGAGGAGGAAATCAAAGACCCCGACTTTGAGACGACTGCTTCCTCGTGTGGTTTCCCTCCCAAGGGCTTCCCCGAAGACCAAAAAGAACGCGAATTCCTCACTCAAAAATTAGGCAAATGCCACGAACGCCGGCTCAAGCTCAATGTTGAAACGCCTAATTGGGTTCAGCATTTCACCCCTCTGGGCTTTCATAAGACCACTGTCCCTCCTGCGTTGTATGCTGAGATTCTCTCTTTTTACAAGCATAATTTGAATAAGGAAATGCCCGAGGGCCGGGGCCTGGATGATTGCTTCCATGAGAACGAGAAGGGAGGACGCACCACAATGATTCATGCTAGTGATGTGTTGCGTGCGAAGATATTCAAGGTCTATCAGCCCTTGCTTGAGGAATGGATCGGTGGGGCTATCCCCTTAGAACCGACGAGTATGTATGGTATCAGACGTTACCCTGCTGGCAGCCGATTGATGAAGCACGGCGACACGGTATCAACACACGCGATCAGCGCCATTGTGAATGTGGCCCAGGAAGGGATCACAGAAGAGTGGCCTTTGCAGATTCATGACCATGAGGGGGTGGAGCATTCGATTGTGATGCAGCCCGGGGAGGCGGTCTATTACGAAAGTGTGTCTTGTATTCATGGACGGGAGACGCCGTTGGTGAATGGGACGTATGCCAATTTGTTTGTGCACTACCGCCCGACGGAGGGGTGGGATTATGGGTATAAGGTGAGAGTGAGGAGGGAAGGGTGAGAAGATGGAGAAAAAGGAGAAGAAGAAATGAGAAATTAGGAGAGAAAACAGTTTCTTTGCCCACAGGCGCGGGCGGCTACAACAGTCAAAATGCATGCATGAAATAATAGAAACGAGCGAGAGACTCACTCAAAAGGAGGAAAGAGACTGCACATAAAACTAGGATCAAATGCGAGAAGCGCTTAGATGTATCATGTGACTACTTTGTTGTGTCCCTCCTTTTTCATCCCGTCCTCCATGGCAGAAAATCCAGAAGGGCCCTCTCCAAACACACGGACATAACATTTGTATTCACAATTATATATACAGCCCCCTACGCTTCCTCCCTCCCTCCCTCCCTCCCTCCTTCCCTCCTAAAACGCCCCAAAATTATACATGCTCCCACCCCCACCCGTCAACCTCCCCTTCGCCACCCCTCCCCCTCCTCCAATCCCACCATTCCCGTCCTTCACCTCCTTGGCCTTATTCTTCTCCTTCTTCCCCTCTCTCACCACCCCGTCCTCCCTCCCTCCCTCCCCTCCCCCCTTCTCCACAAGCAGAGGAAGAGGAGGAGGAAGGGGGGGAGGGAGGGCAGCAGCAAACGTCTGGAGCTTCACATATTCTCCCTCGAACACTTGCCCTATTTTCAAGGCATCGTCATAGACCTCACTCCCCCCCTCATTATACATACACGCATTCGAAACCAACAACCGAAAGTCCTTCGCGAAATCCACCAATCTCCCATACACCCCTCCCTCCCTCTCTCCCTCCTTCCCTCCTTTGATCCGTGCCCGAATCGTCTTCAGATCGATCGGCTGCTTGATCAGTTCGTAGTAATCCGCAAATTCTTTTTTAGGTGGTTTCTCCCAAAACAAAGCTGTGATTTGCCTCTGCCTTATGCCCTCCTCCTCGTCCTCCTCCTCCTCCTTCAACCCCCGGATCAAACTAAACGTCTTAAACATCATCTCAAGCACCTGCGGCGGCAACGCCAACAACGCCCTCTTCCTCCCCTCCCTCGCAACAGCAGCCGCAGAAACTTTACTCCTCTTCTTCTTCTTCTCCGCCTCCTCCTCCGCTGCCCTCTTCTCCATCATCCTCATGAATTGACCCTCGGTCATATTATCCGCGTATGAAACGTCCTTCCTCTTCCTCCCCCTCGCCAAAGACAGCATTTCCTCCTCCCCTTCCTCCTCCCCTTCCTCCTCCTCCACCTCCTCATCCCCCTTCTCTTCCTCTTTCTCCTCTTCCTCCTCCCCCTCCTCCTTCGGCAAGCGAGCCGCCAACCGTGGTGGTCTCGGATGCTTCGCGGAGTCCAACCCCTCCTTCTTCAGATGCTCCCTCCACTCCTCCTCCTCCCTCTCCTCCCTCTCCCTATCCATCCTCTGATACAACACAAACTCATCCTCACTCGTCGCCATCATCTCATTCAACGCCATCTCCTCCCCTCCTTCCCTCCCTCCCTCCCCCCCCTCCTCCCCCTCCTCCTCCAACTCCTGAACGTCCCTCAACAAACTCTCGACCATCGCCCTCCTCTCCCCCTCCTTCCCCACTCCTCCCTCCCTCCCTTCCTTGTTGAATTTTCCCGCCTCCACCACCAAGTTGGTGATCTTACTCTTCGCATTTGCCCGAGACAAAATTCGTTCTTCTACCGACGTATTCGTAATAAGCCTGAAAACCCTCACTTCATTTTTTTGACCTATCCGATGTGCCCTATCCATGGCCTGTGAATCCATGCTCGGGTTCCAATCCGAGTCATAAAAAATAACCGTGTCCGCCGTCGCAAGGTTAAGCCCTAGGCCTCCGGCACGCGTGGACAAGGCAAAGATGAAAAACGGGCTATCACTGGCATTGAATTGGTACATCCTCTCCTCCCGTTCATCAGCGGCCGTGGTCCCGTCTAGTCTCAAGAACCTGTACCCTCTCCAATCAAAATAATCGCCGAGAACATCAAGCATGCTCGTCATCTGCGAGAACAACAACACCCTATGTCCCGCCGCCTTCAACTTCGGCAAAATCCGATCCAACAACTCCAACTTCCCCGAAGCCGACACCAAGGACGAGTTGATCGTGTACGAGTCCCGAAACAAGAAAGGGTGATTGCAGCACTTCCGCAGATGCATCATGATATTATTCAAGCTCAACGTCATCATCCCTCCCTCCCTCCCTCCCTTCTTTTTCCGCAATGCCTTGGTGGTAATCTGCCTGTACAATGTCTTCTGCACCCCCGACAACTCGCATTTTAAGACCTTCTCCGTCTTCGTGGGCAGCTGCCCCATAACCGCACTCTTAACCCTCCGAAGCATAAAAGGCCTCAACAACTCATGCAACCTACTAATAATCAACATCTTCTCCTCCTCATTGACCTGCACCCCTTCCTCACCCCCTCCCTCCTCCACCTTCCCTCCTCCTCCTCCTCCTCCTCCTCCAAAGCTCGCAAAGGGCTTATTGAACCAGGTATCAAACGTGTCCGGGCTCGAAAAAATCGTTGGCAACAAAAAATTTAGCAACGACCACAACTCAGGCACTAGGAAGGGAGGGAGGGAGGGAGGGAGGGAGGATTAGCTACGGTAAATAAATGGACTGGAAGCAAAGAGGGAGGGAGGGAGATAGGGAGGGAGGGAGGGAAACGTACGGTTGTTTTGGAGCGGAGTGCCCGTGAGGAGTAAGCGACGCTTGGATGTGTAGTAGGAGCCGAGGATTTGGGCGAATTTGGATTCGGTGTTTTTCATTCGGTGACCTTCGTCGACGATGATGTATTCCCAGGTGAATTTCTTGAGGGTGGCTTTGTCTTTCATTACGAAGTCGTAGGTGGTGAGCCTGGGGGAGGGAGGGAGGGAAGGAGAGAGGGAGGGAAGGCATGAGAGGAGACATTAAATTGAACGATTGGGGGAGCGGCCCATAGAGTGTCACGCATTAGGTGGGAGCGAGAGAAAAAAAAGACCCTTGCTCCTTCTCCTCCTCCATTCAAACTTACAACACATTGAACAGCCCTGCCTCCATCTCCTCCTTCCAGATGGCCTTCCGTTCGTCCGGCGTGCCCTTATACTGCACCAACAACACGTCCGGGGCCCACTTGGAGAACTCATTCACCTAGAAGGGGAGGGAGGGAGGGAGCGAGGGAGCGAGGGAGGGGATATGTAAGGGACAGAAGGCAACTTTTGCCTCAGGCACGGTCATCATAATTCCTGCTTCCCTCCCTCCCTCCCTCTCTCAAGACCTACCCAGTTACTAAGCGTGGAGAGGGGGACGACGATGAGGAAAGGACCGAGGTTCTGCTTGCTTTCCATGAGGTACGTTAGCAGAGCGATACTCTGAATGGTCTTACCCAGGCCCTAATAGAGAAGGGAAGGAGGGGAGGGAGAGAGGGAGGGAGGGTGAGGTTGTGTGCTTGATTTCCATGACGTAGGTGAGGAAAGCGATTCTCTGAATGGTCTTACCCAGGCCCTTTAGAAGGAGGGAAGGAGGGGAGGGAGGGAGGGAGGGAGGGAGGAAGGGTGAGACGCCGAAAATGAGGGAGGGAGGGAGGGAGGGAAGGGAGGTACTTACCATTTCATCCGCCAGAATCCCACTCAATTGATTATTATACAACGACACCATCCATTGTAATCCTGCCATCTGATACTCCTTTAGTTCTCCCCCTTTCAGCAACCCCGGCTGGGACACCTCCTCCGTCTTCCGATGAGTCAAGGCATAATAACTCCGCGCCTTGGCCGACATCCCCCCCATCCCTTCTTCCTCCCCCCCTTCCTCCTCCCCCATTTCCTCCTCTTCCCCACCACTACGTTCCGCTTGGACCATCTCTCCGATCTTCACAATGTAAGCATCAGTCTGAGCAATCAAATAATTCAACCGCTCATTCCTCGTCGTCTCCACCAAACGAATATATTCTATCATATCATTATCCCTCAACGCAACCAACCTAAGCCTCTCCTCACTCTCCTTCTCCCTCTCCACCTTCTTCTCCAGCCCCTCCCAGTACCTCCTTACAGCCAGCCCACAACTCCTCAGATCCATTTTTTTCGCCTTATGGTACCTCAAAAAATCTTCCCTATGCGCAAGCACCCTCCCAAGGTATCCCCTCAACTTCTTCTTCCTCCCCTCCTCCCTCTCCACCTCCCTCTTCCTCTGCTCCTTCATATATTTCCTCACATCGTTCCGACTCTGTCTCCGTGTCCTTTGTCTCACCACTATCCCCTCAGGGAGCTTCGGTATCCAGCCCATCCCTCCCTCCCTCCCTCCCTCCTTCGCTCCCTCCTTCCATCGCAACAGCCGAGACCACAACTCCCTTTGCTGCTTCAGACTCACCAATTCAAGAACTTTTTGGTGCAATTCCCCCGTACTTAGAAGCGACAAAGCACTGCTGCTACCACCACCACCACCACCAGCAGCACCACCACCACCACCACCACTACCAGCAGCAGCAGCAGCGCCAGCTGGCGTCTTCCCCGAGACGTGAATTGTCAACCCCCCCCTGACCTCCTCGATCCTCCTCCCTAACCCCTTCTCCCTCTCCCGCTGCAGGCGCTGCAGGCGTGCTTGCAACTCGCCACTATCTAACACTGGTGCTCTCATTGCTCCTACCCCAGCCCTCGCCGAGCTTCCTTTCGATACAGAAGGACCCCATGCCATCCATGGCTTGTCAACATCAACGCTGCTGCTGCTATCATCAGAAAACCCACCATAAGACAACCTCGCCCATTCCGTCCGAGGTGGCGCCGTGCTGATAATCTGCTGCTGCTGCTGCTGCTGATGATACTGCTCCTGCTTCTCTTCCACCGTCGGGTCCAAAAACACCGCCGTTTCATATAAGAAACTGTACGGTTCCCCTCCATCAGCAGTAGGAGCACGATAAACCGGCCCACCCAATCGATGAAAGCTGCGCCGTAAGGAATTGTGTGTCTGTGTCTGTCGTCCTCCCCGCCCAGCACTAGCACCACCTCCACCACCACCCAGCCCCTGAGTCTTGGGCTCCACGATCGTTAAGTAGGTCATAGGCCGCAAACCACCGCCTGCGCGCGCCCCGCTGCTGCTGCGGCCGCTGCAGGTGGCTCCCGAGGCGGAGGGGTGGTCGTCTAATTCTTCTCCTTCTTGTTGTTCTTGTTGGTCGTCGTCGTTGTCGTTCTCGTCTTCCTCCATGTCCTCCCCCTGGTCCTCCTCGCCGCCTTGACCACTCGCTTGCTCGTCACCTTCAGCGTGGCTTTGCATGCCGTCCTTGTCCTCCTCGTTGTCGTCGTCCTGCTGCTGCTGCTGCTGCTGCTGCTGCTGCTGCTGCTGGCGGTCTTGCCCGTAATTGTCTTCTTCTGCGGCAGCGGCCCGCGAAATGGATTTGAGACTGACTCCACCGTCGTCCTCGCTGTCCCCCCCACTTGCGGTCATGCTTGTTGTCGAGGGCTGCGCCATTACCAACACGCGCACAAGAAGGCCGCCACACGCAACACGAAGAACCCTTTTGGCGCGGCCAGGTGGGTTAGCCTCCTGCCTGCCTGTGTGTCGGTGTGTTGTGGTGGGAGGCGAAGAAGAGTTAGAAGATGAAGCTGTTGGACAACGAAGGACAGCATGGTCTACGCATCCAAGGGCGTGTCGTGTCCTGATTGTTGCGTGTGCGTGTGGTGTGGAGGGGGAAGGGAAGACGGGGCGAGGGCTGGGGGAGCACGCGCGCTGGAATGGTGGGGCATGAGCGAGGTCCGTCATCATCACGCCCATGTGTGAGACCTTGGACGAACACCACAACCACACCACACACACACACCGCACACAGGAGGCAAGGAGGCTCTCGAGGATAACAGGGTGGACGCACTAGCACCGTGGGCAGACCCGTGTGGCAAGAGCTTGTGAGACGCAGAAGCGGGAGCTCGGGCGTTGTTGCAGCCTCGCCGATTCCTGCCCTTCTTCGTCGTCCTCGTTTCTATGTGCAGGCACCACAACAACACCACCACCAAACCTAAAGCGGCACGCATGCAGTTGGCTGTTCAAGCGGAGCTCTGCATGTCGGTTGTGCGCAGCCCCGTGTGGTGGTTCCTGTGCAGGCGTGGTGGAACGAGATAAGAGACGGCGGCGGCCCGTCATCTTCATCACCCACCGCGTCCACCCTTCCTACCTGCCAACCACATCCAACCGCACCATCGCGCCCTGTGGCGTATGGCGTGGAGCGCATAAACCTCAAACCCAAATCCTGGCGCATGCAGCCCTCCCCCAACCAAACCTTTACTCTCTCACATCTCCCTTTCACCCCTACACCCCACCCCACCCGAAACAAAAACAGGCGGCCCCCCCGCTCCAATCATGAGCATCAGCAGCACCATCAACCAAATCACGCGCAATGCCCGCGCGGCCGTCGGCCAAATAGGCGGTGGCTCCGACTCGCGCTTCTTCCAAAACACGTCCAAAAAAGGGGAAACCCACGAACTCCGCGAAGAGCTGCAATCCCAAAACAAGGACAAAAAACGCGACGCCGTCAAGAAGGTCATCGCCAACATGACCATCGGCAAGGACGTCTCCATGCTCTTCACCGACGTTGTGAACTGCATTCAAACCGCCAATGTGGAACTTAAGAAACTCGTCTACCTCTATATTATCAACTATGCCAAGTCCAACCCCGACCTCGCCCTGCTCGCCGTCAACACCTTTTGCAAAGACGCCAACGACGCCAACCCCCTCATTCGGGCTCTCGCCGTCCGCACCATGGGCTGCATCCGCGTCGACCGCATCGTCGAATACCTCTGCGAGCCCCTCGCTCGGGCCCTGCGTGATGACGACCCTTATGTCCGAAAGACTGCTGCTGTGTGCGTTGCTAAGCTCTATGACATCTCTCCCGAAATGGTCGAAGATCGTGGTTTCCTCGACATCCTCCGCGATCTCATCTGTGATTCCAACCCCACCGTCGTCGCGAACGCCGTTGCTGCTCTCTCCGAAATTCAGGAGACCAGCGGAAAAGACGTCACTTTGATCACAGGCTCCGTGCTGCAGAAGCTGTTGGCCGCCCTCAATGAATGCACGGAATGGGGCCAAGTTTATATCTTGGATGCTCTTTCTAAGTACACCCCTGCGGACCAGCTGGAGGCGGAGGGGATTATTGAACGAGTCACCCCGCGGTTGCAGCATGCTAATTCGGCGGTCGTCATGAGTGCAGTCAAGGTAAGAGGGGAGGGAGGGAGGGAGGGAGGGAGGGGAAGTGTGTTGTGATGTTGATATACCCCGGCAGATCAGTTGGAGGCGGAGGGGATTATTGAACGGGTGACCCCGAGGTTGCAGCATTCTAATTCGGCGGTCGTCATGAGAGTGCAGTCAAGGTAAGAGGAGGGGGGGGAGGGAGGGAGGGAGGAAAAGAGGTTGGAGCCTCGGGTCAGATGCTGATGATGGCCTTCTTCTTT
>Ga0209390_10008034_pt1 | contig 13236 bp, 14 predicted proteins | sample BON01_FD_187212 | JGI IMG/M metagenome (GOLD analysis project Ga0209390, IMG submission 187212) | Freshwater microbial communities from Lake Bonney liftoff mats and glacier meltwater in Antarctica - BON-01 (SPAdes) (version 2) | ecosystem: Environmental > Aquatic > Freshwater > Ice > Glacier... | reverse complement strand
CCCGCCCTTCCGCCCCTTGTTCTTGTTTTTGTCCCGCCGCCGCCGCCGCCGCCGGAAGGAAAGAAAACGTGCGTCGGCGGAGGCCACGACGGCGGGCGGCGACGGCGATGGCGTCTTCTCGCCTCCCGCCGTCGGCCGCCCCGCCCACCGCGCCCTCCTCCCGCCTCCTCCCGCGATGCCGATGTTTGCGCCGATGTTTGCGCCATTTTTACCTCTTGGAGTGTGATGTTTTTTGCCTCCACCCCCGCCCCCCGCAGCTTGATGCCAACTTTTTTGAAAAACACGCCGACGCCAAAAAAGTCCCCCCCGTCCGCGGCGCTGCTCCCTCCGCCGCCCCCGCTGTGTAAATGACCGCGTCTTTCCAGAGATAAGAGGACGAGGAGGGGAAGAGGGACGAGCGGGGGCGCACGTGCGGACGAGCAAACGAGCAAACGAGCAAAAGCGCCCCCGAGAAGGAGATTCGATTTGTTGGATGCTCTATTCTTCTGCACACGCATGCATACGATTTCAAATTGTTCCACGCGCACACACGCCGTCAGCTGCGCCGATAGATGAACCCGTTTGCGGTCGCCCCTGTCATGGCCTGCCCCGAGCAAAAGGGGCACCCCGGGGTGAGACGCCTACGCCGGCGCCGAGGCAGCAGCGGCGGCGGCGGCGGCGGCCGCGGCAGCCTCGCGCGCCTTTTTCAGGACCGGGCACTTGAGGCGGTGGCAGGGCCAGGCCGCCTTCTGGCAGTCGGCGCCGCAGTAGCGGGTCACGAGGCAGCCCGCGCACTTTTTCTTCGGGCCCTCAGGGTCGCCGTGGCTATCGCAGCGGCCGTAGGCGCAGATGATCTTGCCGGCGTGCCTCCGCGCCCGCTCGGCGCGGCTGTTGCTTGCCGCCCCCGAGGGCCCTCCGACGTTGAGGAGCGCGAGGGACAGGACGTCGGCGGCGGAGCCGGACCCGAGCGTCAGGTACGCAAACGAGGCCCGCGCGAGGCTGATGGGGCGGGGCGGCGCAGGGGCCCCGCGCGACGGCGATGGCGACGGCGACGGCGACGGCGACGGCGACGGCGACCGCGACGGCGACGGCGAGAGCGACGGCGAGAGCGATAGGGGCGCGAGCGACAAGGCCTCGTAGTCGCGCGCGAGGTCGAGAAAGGGCCGCGCGCGGCGCTCAAACTCGGCCATGGCCGGGCCCTCGAGCGTCGCGAGGTGCCGCTCCAGCAAAGGGGCCGCGGGCGCGAGGTCGGACATGCATTGGCGCGCGAGGAGGCGGTCCCTGCGCGCGTCGAGGGTCACAGCGCTGGCGACATGATTCCACGCCTGCGCCCGCGAGGCCGCGTCCGCGCGCAGCAGCCGCGCCGTGTGGACCTCGCAGGCCGCCACGGCCCGCGCGCGCGCAGCGTTGGCGGCGAGCGCGCTTCCCGCGCTGGGCGCAGCCAAGGCCGTCGCGAGCCGGGCCAGGTCGACCGCGCGTCCGCTGTACTCAATCGACACCGCCATCCCGTCGGGGGTGTCATCGTCACACCCGCCCGTCAGGCCGCCGGCGCCAGCGGCGACCCGCAAAGCGGTCGAGAGCCGGGCGTCGGCCGCGCTCCACACGTCGCTCGCCGCGCTCGCGCTGTTGGCGGCCTCCACGAGCTGCGCGCACTCGCGCGCCGACAGCGCCTCGCGCACCACCGACGGCGTGTCCAGCATCTTCCACTCGTCAAACTGCACCAATATCAAGCGAGCGGTCGCCGCGTCGATCTTGTCCGTGTGCTCCTTCTGGTACGCCAGGGCCTTGGCGTCGTCGATCACGGCCGTGTCGACGACCTTGGGCGACTGCTGCTGGGGGCGCGCCGTCGTGGTGGGCGCGCGCGCGGAGGGGTTGTTGACTGGCGCGTTGGCGCGGCGCGCGCCGGCGGCGGCGGCGGCTGTCGCGAGGCGGACCGTCGTCGAAAACTCGCGCGCGCGCTGTTTCGCCTTCTCCAAAACAAACTCGAAACGCTGCTTGCCGCAGCGTAACCCCTTCTCCGCCTCGAGCGCCGCGGTGACCGCGGCGGCCACGTCGGCCGGGAGGGCCAGGCGGAAAAGCGTCTCGCACTGGTAGTAGACCGCGTCGAGCGGCAGCTCGCCGCGCGCGGCGATCACCTCGTTTACGTCGGCCTCGCAGCGCGCGACATGGCGCTGCACGGTGGCCAGCACCATGCCGCCCGTCTCAAACGTCGCAAACGTCTTGAGGGTGCGGTCGCGCGCCTTGTCGCCGACAAACGCGAGCGCGTGCCGGCCGCAACAGGGGCAGCATCGTCGTCGGACCCGTGCGGGGTCGGGTCAGAAGGTCCTGTCATCGTGAAGGAAAAAGGCGTCGGTAGACCGAGGGGTGTCTGTCCGTACGAGGAAAAAGTCGGGACCAAGATGGAAGGCTCAACCCTGGATCGGCCGGGGGCTCATAGACAACCGAATGGTTGAGTTACAATCGTATGTATGATGATGACGAACGGGGACGGAACGGACGGGTATCGAGGGTGTACGGGTATGACGACCAGGTCTCTAGGAAAGAGAGAGGAATAAAGAGGGGGGGGCGTTGGCGATGGAAAGGGGGGCGACGGGGGCGAGCCCTTACACGGACGCACGGGGCGGCGTGCGCGCTCCGTCGCTCCCGGAGCGGCCGTCGGGCCGGCGCCGACGGTGAGTCGGCGTATCTCTGCGTTGAAACACACAAATCAATGTGGCAGCACAAACTCTCATCACGCACACTTACAACAGTGCCCCACGTCCCCCCATCCAATTCGAATCCAAGACGCGACGCGCAACAGCAGGGGGAGCAAAGCATAAGCTCGCGCCTTGATGGCCACGACGAAAGAGGCGGAGCTCGAGCGCCTGGTCGCGCAGGGCGCCCGGTGCTTCGCCGAGGAGGATTACCAGGCTGCCGTGGACGCCTACAGCGAGGTGGGTGCGCAAGACGGGCAACCGGCGAAATTGAGCCCGAAGGAAGAAGAACAGCTGCTGTCGTCGCGGCACAAGCGGTTCCTCAGATCCTGCACGCGCGCCTCCCCTGCCATCCGTCAACGATCGACCATCCCACCACCGCCGCAGTAACCTTCTGACACGTTGCCCCCCTCTGGAACACGAACCGCCTTGACCTTGTATCACACACCTCATCAAACAAAACAAGAAGGCGTCGTCGAGCGCGCCGGCGAGCGCGCGCCCGCTTGTGCTCCGGTCCGAGGCGCGGCTGCGTATGGGCCAGCCGGTCGAGGCGGCGCAGGACGCGCTGCACGCGTGCGAGCTCGAGCCGCGCAGCGCGGCCGCGCACGCGGCGCGGGGCGCGGCGCTCCGGGAGGTCGAGGAGGGCGCGCTCGCCGCGTCCGAGCAGGCGGACGTGCTGCTGCGGCGGCTGTCCGCGTCGGCGTCGGCGTCGGCGGCGTTGCCGGCGGCGGCGGCGGCCGAGAGCGGGCGAGGCGGCGGCGGGCACGAGGAGACGGCGTCGCCGCCACCCCCTGCGGCCTTGCGGCGGCAGGTGGACGCGGGCCTGGCCAACGCACGCGCAGAGGTGGCGGGCGCCGGCGGGCTCGCCGCCCCGGCCCCCGCTGTCGCCGAGAGCCAAGGCGTCCCCACTCCTCGCGCCGCCGACGCCGACGCCGCCGCCTCTCCCCCGCCTCTGCCCCCGCCGCCGCCGCCGCTGCCGCCGCCGCCTCGGCCGCCGCTGCCCGCCGTCCGCCGCCAGTGGTACCAGACGCCCGACCGCGTCGTCGTCGACGTGTTCGTCAAGGGCGTGCCGCCGTCCTCCGGCGCCGTGCGCGCCACCTTTGACCCGCGCATGCTGCGCCTGCGCGTCGACAGGGCCGCCGGCGGGCCCGGCGCGCCCGCGCCGCCGCTCCCGTACGAGCTCGCGCTGCCGCTGTGGGGCGAGGTGCGCGCTGCGGGCGCCCGAGGGGGCGGCGGCGGCGGCGGCGGGCCTCCGGGGTGCAGCGTCGAGGTGCTGCGCTCCAAGCTCGAGGTGACGATGCTCAAGGCGGCGCCGGGCGTGGCGTGGCCCTTTTTGGATGCGGCGCGCACCGAGCCGGCGGTCGGGGTGGCGGCGACGGCGATGGCGCCGGCGCCGCCGCTGCCGGCGGCGCCGGCGGCGGCGGCGGCTGCGGGCCCGTCATCTCTTGCGGGCGCTGCCGCCGGTGTCGCCGCCGCCGCTCCGGCCTACCCCTCCTCGCGCCCGCCCGGCGCCCGCAAGGACTGGTCCGCCCTCGAGGCCGAGGTCGAGGCCATGGAGGCGCACGGCGAGCTCGACGACGGAGACGAGCTGTCGGCCTTTTTCAAAAAGATTTTTGCGGGCGGCGACGACGAGACGCGCCGGGCGATGGCCAAGTCGTACACCGAGAGCGGCGGCACGGTGCTGTCGACCAACTGGAAGGAGGTTGGTCGGAAGACGGTCGAGCCGACGCCGCCGGACGGTGCGGAGGCGAACCCATATTGAATGCAAGGAAGGGGGGGAAGGGGTAGGCTGTTGTTTTGCCGCGAGCGTTATTTTCTCCCCTAGGTCTCGCAAGTCGCCCGTCGGCGCCCCCCCCAAACAATACAATGAAAACATCCAAATGGTCGCGCCGTCGTCCGCGACGCTCGCTAGCGTGTAAGCGGCGTCATTCTCACGGGCAGCCGATACACAGTCACGGATCACTCGGGCGCCGTTGGCCACGACGAACGAGGATAAACGCAATCCTCGACGGCGCAAAGGCAGGGGCGGGCAGCGGCGGCGGCCGCTGCCTCCGACGCGCGACGAGAGGCGGTGCTTCAGACACGCGCCGCCGGCGCCCAGCGTTAACGCGTGGTGCAGGGCGCAGGGTGCACACGTACTGCCTTGGCTTGCCACCGCGCGCGCGCGCCAGAGGCCGCGACGAGCAGAGAGAGAGGGCGGCGCAAGGGAAAGACGGGGGAAGGCGGGCGGCGGCGGCGCTCGTGCACGGTATCCGATATCGGGCGGCAGCGAGCGGGAGCAGCCGGCAAAACAAGGCGCGTGGGCCCTTGCTGGCCGCGCGCATGTCAATGCGGCTTGAGCGTTGCAACCACGCTCTTTTGCAAAGCTCGGCCCGTGCCCCCAGCTGTCGCGACGGGCGCTCCGGCATGTCGATGAGGACGCGGGCGCGCCCGCCGCGTCCGGGGGCAGGCGGGCGGGGGTGTGGCGGCGGGCGCGCCGGCGAGCGCGCCGCGAAAGCAGGGGCGGGCTGCGGCGCCGACCGCTGCCCGCCCGATGCGCGGCGAGAGGCGGCCCTACAGATTAGCGCCGCCGGCAGCAAGCGTAGCGCACGGCGTAGGTTGCACTCGTGCCGCCCCAGCCTGACAAGGGGCGCGCGCGCGCCAGAGGCCGCGGCGAGCAGCGAGCAGAGAGAGAGGGGGCGGTGAGGGGGAAAGACGGGGGCGGGCCATGACCCACAGCTAGGAACACCTCAATCATCAACCCTGGCGATGGGCCGGCACCGGCCATTGTCGCTGCGACCATACGTGCAGCCACAGCTTGCGCGTCGATTGGGCCGATCGGGTCGCCAGCAAACCCAGCTCCCGCGTGAGGGTGCCACTGCTGCATGCTGCTTTGGCCCCGCCCCCGGCCCCGATATCATGCAAGCGCGCGATCGCCGCTTGCAAACTGCGCTGTAGCACGGGCGAGTAGGTTTGTGGGCATACCTGCCACGCATTGCGCGCGGCCGCGATTCCAACGTTGGTCACTGCGCTCTCTCCGCGCACGTTAAACGCGGCGAGGTCATGCGACTCGGCGGCGAGTTTAGCGGTCGCGTACCTGTGGTGCGATCCTTTTTCTCCAATTCTGCAACCCAGATTCCGCGTGTGTTCACCTTCCCAGCGTAATGTGGCGGCCAGCACAGTACAGCCTGGCGCGCCAGCTGTTGTTGTCGTGATTGAACGTGACTCCGCGGTAGCCGTGCTCGCTGATCGCACGGGAAGCTAAAACCGGCGGGCGGTGCCCGCGTCGGTTCACATCAGCATCGTCGTTGAGACGTTGAGGGGTGCACAGGCCTCCTCGAACCCGTAGCGATCCGCACCATGGCTATTTGCCCAACGCGTGACAGCTGGACGTGTGATCACGCTCGGCAAACGATGAGAAAACATTGACGGTTATATAGCGTATTAATCGTTGGAGGCTCGTGCAACCGTCATTACAGTAGACGTCAATCAAAGAATTTCGCTTTACGTCCAGCATCTCCCTGCTTTTCGTGCCTAGAATTGTACGTTACACAATAGTACTCACAAAACAAAAAACGGAAAGCAAGCACTAGCGCCCCAAACCCCTAACAAGCAACATTTAGACCGTCGGAAGGCCTTGCAGAATCGCGGCGATCAGCTCGGCGCTCGGGGCCCCGAGTATGTATTTTGGCGGACCAGCACTTGGAACGTGAACTTGTTCAAAGAAAGCCTGCGGAAATTGCGTTGCGGCGGGAGGTGCGGGCGCGACTGAGCCCAGCAGGTCGCAGAAGGCGGGGACCGCAGAGACGGACGCCTGGCGGTGCTGCTGCTGCTGCGACAGCTGGTGGAGCCGCATCAGGTCGGAAACAGCCGATGCAGCGTGCGCTTGAGTGGCGGCGACAATTGGAGCAGGCGATGCCACGGCCGTCATCAGAAGCTGCAGGATCTCGTGCTGACGCGCGCCGTCTGTCGAAGCGGATGCATCCAAGCTACTTGCGTCGAATAATGATTGCTGCTGCTGATTGGATACTTGTTGCTGCTGCTGCTGCTGGCGCTGATGTTGCTCCGCCGGACGCCCACGGGTCTGCATAAATACTCCTAGCGACGCCGCCGGGTGCGCCAGCAAGTCGACGTACGGCGTTTGGGTTGTGCGCCGCTGCTGCTGCAAGATGACGAGTTGCGGACCTGGCGGCGCAGTGGGAGCGGCCGACGCGTCAGTGGACCGCAGCTCCGCGTCCGAGTGCGCGAAGAAGCACAAGCGCCGGTTGCACCTCAAGCCCACCGAGCACCACTCGGCGCAGTAGCGGTTCGGGTGCAGCCAGTACTCGGTCACGTTGTGGCTGTACCCGCACGCGGCTCCCTTGGCGCAGGGACGTCCGCTGCACGCGTTTGCGCAAGGCACCGACGCGAACACAAACATGCGCGGGCAGCGGCGCGCGGCGCGCCCGTATGGATGAGCCCAAGGGCAGGCTCGCCAGTCGTGCGGGGTGCGGTGGGTGCACGGCGTGATTTTGTAGCAGTACATCATAAAGTTGGGATCCTTGGACCAGACCTGTGAGCCGCCAAGGCGCGGCGCCGCCCTAGGGGGGCGCCGCCGCGGGCTCACCCCTCCTTCCCACGCGGGGAAAGGAGGGGCAGACCAGGAACGACACAACCAAAGATACCTCACGAATACAGCCTGTAAGCATCTGGATCGTGCCCTGCGGAGAAGCAGAGGCACCAATCCCTTTATCCCTTCCAGGGACGTCTCCCTTTTGCCCGCGAGGCGACGCACGAGGCGCCGCCCCGGCCAAGGGGCTATCAAGTGGTGACCACGGCAGGACCGAACCTGCAACCACCTGATTGGGTAGCTGCACGACCGCGGCGACGCGAGCGAGCTCGACCATCGCTGGGATCCTGCTCAAAGGCGGCAGTGAGGCCTTTTTGCTGCTCACGCCGGATCCTAGAGCCAGAGGATCGCCAGGAGGTCCCAGCGCCACCAGGTGTCGGGCGGGCACGCCTATTGCGCGGGGCGCACTGAGCGGCCGCGCCGACAACCGCTGGGCTGGGCGCGCGCGGATCGCAGCTACTGTTTGCGTCCGAGAGGGTCTCACGATAATCAGAGGATTTTTCGTGAGACTCCCTTGGATCTCTTTTTGTTTTTTTTCTTCTTCACCTCATCAAACCGCCACCCTCACGCTCCCACACACACACACACCTCTTGGAGCCTTCCAGTTGTCACGCCCTCACTGCCCAGACAGCGGGACAAACAGCTAACGTTGCGTGCTTTGTTTCTGTTTGCGCTTTTCGTTATTTATTTTTTCTCGCTACCCTTGCCTCCCGCCCCTCGACGATGAACACCCGGTCGCGCGACGCGCCTTCGACCGACCGGCCCGGCAGCGCCAACTCGCCGACCAGCCCGGCGGCGCCGCCTCGACGCCGTAGGCAGGCCGCAGGCGCGCGCCTCTTGCCCGACGCCCGCCTCCGCTCGGCCTCGCCGGCCGCGCCCGCTGCCACAGCCGGCGCCGCGCCGCGCGACACCGACGCACTGGCCGCCGCCCTGGTGGTGGCGCACGCGCGCGCCGACGCCTCCGACGCTGCCCTCGCCGTCGCCCGCCGGCGCTCGACCTCGCCGGCCGTGCCTGCCGCCGCGGCCAGCGCCGTGACGCTCAGCGCCGACGCGCTGGTCGCCGCCCTGGCGGTCGCCGCCAACTCGGTCCCGGCGCAACAGACAGTCGCCGCCCAGCTCGAGTTCTCCATCAAAGACCCATTCCAGCCCGGCGACTATCCCCGCATGGTCGAGGACTTCAACGCGCTGACCGTCGGCCTCGTCGACGAGCGCGTCCTCTCCGGCGTCGTCATGCGCGCGGTGAAGCAGCACCCCGACCTGCTCCTACGGCTGCGCCGCGCCCACCCCGTCACCCCCGCGACGGCCGACGCCTTGCTTGCGGCGCTTTTGCCGCTGCTGGTCACGCCGGCCACCCGCCTGGCGGCGACGGACCGGATCCACACGATGCGCCAGCCGGCCACCGTGGACGCCGAGGAGTGAGGGAACGTTTTCGTGCAGGCCCTGGCGGACGCGGACACCAACATGTCCGAGCACGACAAAGCCGCCGCGTTTATCCGCTCGCTGACGGCGACCGGAGGCGTCGACAAAACCGTCAGCAAGTGATAGCCCCTTGGCCGGGGCGGCGCCTCGTGCGTCGCCTCGCGGGCAAAAGGGAGACGTTCTACTCACTGAGTCCTTGGAAAGGATAAAGGGATTGGTGCTTCTGCTTCTCCGCAGGGCACGATCCAGATGCTTACAGAGTGTGTTCGTGAGGTATCTTTGGTTGTGTCGTTCCTGGTCTGCCCCTCCTTTCCTCGCGTGCGAAGGAGGGGTGAGCCCGCGGCGGCGCCCCCCCTAGGGCGGCGCCGCGCCTTGGCGGCTCACAGCTGCCCCCCCCACGCGCGGCGAGAGGCGGGCCCATCAGATACGCGCCGCCGGCAGCAAGCGATGGCAGAGTACAAGATTACTATTAGACACGTGCGAGTATACTATGACTCGGGATAGCAGTATCGTCAAGGCGATAGCTGTAAGACCCAAGAGCCCGGTCCACCACGCGGGTGGACGCGCGCTGCTTTCCCTCCACTGTGGGTCCGGCGCGAGGCGATGTAGACTTCCTTCATACTCTATCCTTGGTGGTCATTTAAACGCTTGCTGCTGCACCTGCTGCGTGGGCGGCGAGGGCGAGGGCGACCGGGACGGTCTTGGACCAGCGGCGCCATCGTCGGCGGCTCCCACGGGCCCGTCGTCTGGTGCAGGCGCTGCCGCCGGCTTCGCCGCCTGAGGCACGCGCCGCCGGCGCCCAGCGTTGCCGCGTGGTGCAGGGCACATGTTGCGCATGCGTTGCCTCTTTTGACGCGACGCGCGCGCGCCAAAGGCCGCGACGAGGAGAGAGAGGGCGGGAGAGAGAGGGCGGGAGACGGGGTTGGAGAGGGGAAACGGGCGGCGGCGCAATTGCTCGCGGCCCGATACCGGTCCGGAGCTGTCGGCACAGGGCGCGAGCCTTTCTCTCCGGTCGAGATCCATGCGGTTCAGGCGATGTAATGGTTCGGTCAGCTGAATCAAAACACGGAGATTAACAAGCGACGCATCTTTGTAAAGCACATTGAATGAACCTCGGTGGGCACCATGAATCTGTCCGCGTGCCACTCTATCAACATAGAGACAATGGCTGCAAGACGTTGTCGAACCCCGCCCGTGGTAGGCCTTGTTCACGCTTGGCGTAGTAGAACCACAAGACCGGTAGGCCAACGCCGCCGGGTGCCGGCAGAGCGTGGGGTGCGTGTGCATCTTCCGTCTCGCACGCAGGACCGACCTGCTGCCAACGGTGCAGGTTGTCCTGCAGTGCCGGGATGTCGGCGTCCGTGAATGGGACGGCAATCAAACGTCTCGTGTTGCTCGGTCAGCACGCCGATGGATTGCACGTTGATGCTGTTGACACGCGTGTCGACAGTCGTGTCGACTATCACGACCGTGCCAGAGGCGATGAAGACGTCGTCACCCAAGCTGTGCAATCGGCGGACAGAGTCATTCGTCAGATCCGCGCTCTCCCACGTGGCCGGATCAGACCACGACCCACTTTGGATCGACGTGAACGAGGCGGCGATTGCTCGCCGGGAGAAGGCTACCAGAGCCGATGCGAAGTAAACAGAGAAGCCCGCAAACACACGGGATGCTGTGCGGCGCTCGCAGTTTGTAATGCGTCGTCGTGGTCATTGCAGCGCGTCGGGTGTTAGCTGTGATCAAATGTGGTGTGGCTGTATCAGTCGTCTCATGATTTTTCAGTTTTGCGTGCCGCAACACAAAAGCGATTCTGCAGATTACAGAAGTCTGACATATGACATATGACATATGACATAATGACATAATGACATTCAATCGAAATATTGAAATGATTAGAGGCAGCAGGACTTGGGCAGACGAAGCGGTGCGATTGTTGAACAGAATCGTGACCGGACGGCGCCGGTCGTCGTTGTTCAGGGCGAAATCGAGGAGGGGGGCCGCCGCCGCCGACGGAAACGGCAGCCGTTTCGGGCAGCAGACTGAAGAAGACGCTTTCCGTCCCCAAAACAGCACAATCGACGCACCCGTGGGCACGCAAGACCACCTGCACATCCAACGCGCTCTTCGCCCGTCAGAGCGCGCTGTGTCAGACCAAGAGCGGACGAGAAAGGGACGAAAACGACACGAGCAGCATAAACTTTTTCCGGAAAGGCAAGTTTTTTCACCCCTGTGTTGTTCTGTCCCCTCCTTTCCCCGGGTGGGAAGGAGGGGTGAGTCCGCGGCGGCGCCCCCTAGGGCGGCGCCGTGCCTTGGCGGCTCACATATGCCCTGTCTATCATATATTTATATTTGCATGAGTCCTGGGTTTGGAACGACGATCGGGCACGAAGTGCAAGTCCTTTCCATTTTCAAACCAAGTCACTTTCGGTCGCACGCCGGTTCAAGTTATGCAGAATTTCGACGCCGCACTGCTGTTCATGAAGTACAGGTCCAACTGATTCACGATGTTGTTATACGCTCCCACGTAATGTATGCCATCTCCTGCCGGCTCCACTTGATCATGTTGGCGTGTTAGGCGTGAAGCAGGGAGCACGCGCAGCCATTTTTTTGACGCATGGGTGCTTGACGCCTCGCTCAAACAATCATTCAGTGCTTCGTTGAAGCGGTCAACGATCGTTTCATTCATATAATGAACTTTCCACCCTTTGAGCTGTGCATTGATAATCGCCGTGATATCGTGAAAAACAAAGCGTGTTGGCTCTAGATACATCCGCGTTTGGGTTGTCGCGATAAGACGCATTTGTGACAGCAGCATCTTGATGTCCTTGACGTACTCGAACTCTGCCTGACCGACGGCAATCGCATGCAATCCCGGATTTACTACGATCATTTGTGGAGCAAGTACAGCGTCGTGTAGGCGAATCAGGCCACCGTCATAGATCCCGGAATAATTCGCGAGGACCTGTCGCAGACCGGCATCAGCCATTGCACTCCACTGCCAAGTAAGACAGAATCGTGTAGACTGTTGGTCGACATTTTCACGAAGGTAATTCCGGGCGTACGCGGGCGTATCAAATGCGTTAGATACCGAACAATCCAATCTGTTTGTTCCATTGATTTGGCCGCGTCGTTGTTCTGATTGATGCGCATCGGTACTGCAGCAAACACGACGGTCGATTCCGCCGTTCGATCTTTTAATCATATTTTCATACGCGGCCTTGTGACTGGGCCAGTTTTGACCGAGTAGCACTCTAATCATGTGGTCGAAAGGGGCTCGCAACTGCGAGTCGCCTATGAAAGCGATCCACACGGTGCAACTGCCATCAGTGCACCTATCTTTGTAATTTAGAATGCTCGTGATTATTTGTGAAGAATTGCTTGTTTTGCGCGGTAGATGGCAGGCTCCTTTTAGGCTCCAGTCATTAGGGTCGGTGTATTCTCCGGTATATACATGTGTATTGTATTCTCCGGTGTATACATTGTATTGTATGGATGCTGGCGCGGCCAGGGATCTGATGTCCAATATGTCGCATTCGAGGCACTCAGAGGTCATCTCAGCTGAGGGCACATGATGTTTGCTCCCCAATGCTACAGCTAGCAAACTTGATCGTCCATGCGGAAAGGCGATGATGACGCACACCAATAACGCAAGAACGGGCAGCACATAGTGCCTCGTCATGAAGTTACGGAATCGTTTGCGTAATGCAGACACGTTGTCCATGCGCTGCGCGTTGATCCATGGATGGGCGATAATCCATTTGTCCATGAAAAATACATCAACGACGCCTGCTTTCGAAAGCCCCTTGCGTCGACGCATATCTCTCACGTGATCATTGGGGGATGACATCCGGTAAACGCCGTTGAGAAACAGTACCGCGGCAGGTGCCCAGCACGTGCCCGGCGCGTAAGAGCGAGTGTCCGAGCGAGCGAGGGGATCTTTATAGGCTGGGGCCTGTGTCCCACCTATCAACGGGCCCGTCGTCTGGTGCAGGCGCTGCCGCCGGCCTCGCCGCCTGAGGCACGCGCCGCCGGAGCCCAGCGTTGCCGCGTGGTGCAGGGCACATGTTACGCACGCGTTGCCTCTTTTGACGCGACGCGCGCGCGCCAGAGGCCGCGACGAGGAGAGAGGGCGGGAGACGTAACACGATTGAGGCGCAATTGCTTGCGGCCCGATACCGGTATCGGCACAGGGGGCGAGCCTTTCTCTCGAGATCCATGCGGTTCGGGCGGTGTAATGGGTCGGTCAGCTGAAGCAAAGCACGGAGGTTAACAAGCGACGCATCTTTGGTTAGCACATTCTACCAACATAGAGACAACATTCAAAATTCTTGGTCAAGGCCTGGCATCGTTGTCGTTCCTGCAATATAAAAAGGGTTTCTCCCTCGATTTCCGTTTTGTTTCGTCTTCAGCTCCGTGTCCAAGCCCATGACGCTGGTGCACGCATCGCGGCCAATATGAGAACCTGCTCCGCTACCCGGCGCACGTCAGTAGACGGAAGATCATTGCTAGTTGCATCGCGCTTGCACAAATCGCGGACTCGGGACGTCTTGGACAGAT
>Ga0209390_10008032_pt1 | contig 13238 bp, 13 predicted proteins | sample BON01_FD_187212 | JGI IMG/M metagenome (GOLD analysis project Ga0209390, IMG submission 187212) | Freshwater microbial communities from Lake Bonney liftoff mats and glacier meltwater in Antarctica - BON-01 (SPAdes) (version 2) | ecosystem: Environmental > Aquatic > Freshwater > Ice > Glacier... | reverse complement strand
TTGAGATTTCCGGGAATTTTTTTTACAATCATTTCCTAAAATGAAGGTTTCCGAAAACGAGCTATTGATAAAACAATTCATAGTAATTTAAGATATTATAATATTAAAAACAGTTGAACTTTTAACCACCTTATTTTATAATAAAAATACAAAAAGGAATTTCTCCCGCGACGAGTTTCGAACTCGTGATCTTCTGGGATTATTTTGAAATCTGTTTTTTAACCAGACATCCTAACCACTAGACCACGCGGGATATTAATTATGAAAAATATAATATTTTTATTTTTTGGTCCTCCTGGTAGTGGGAAAACAACATATTCTCAATTCCTATTAGACTTTTATTTATCTTTAAATAGAAAAGTTATTTATGTAAATTTAGATTGCTTTAATACCAATTTTTTAAAAAAAAATTCTATTGATTTTAAAGAAATTCTTAATGGTCAAGAAATTATGTCAGAACTTCATATTGGATCAAATAGTTCAATTATCTTTTCTTTTGATTATCTTCAAAATAATTTGGAATGGTTAGAAATAGAAATGAAATCATGGAGTAATCGAACGAATCAAAATTATTTTTTCTTCGATTTACCTGGTCAAATTGAACTATATACTCATCATGGTGGAATTAAAAACTTAATTCAAAAATTAAATAAAAATACATTTACCCTATCTAGCTTAATTTTAAGTGACTCTTTTTATTGGTATGACAAGACAAATTATCATATGTTAGCTCTTTCTAATTTGATGGTGATTTTTAATACAGAAATTCCATTTTTCCATATTTTGACTAAAACAGATTTGATAAAAAATTATAATGGAGTATGTAAAAATTATAAAGAAACTACTATGTTCATGCCAAAAGCAAAATTAAAGGACATTTTTTCATGGTCCAATAAATTAAATTTCTCATTAGATAATATAATTCTCGATTTTGGAATGATTAATCCTACCCCAATTAATTTAACTGAAACATCTCACCTTCTAGATTTGATAAAACATCTCGAAAAGTTTAACTAATTCTCGTAAAAAAAATTCTCATATTAATCCTAAATGTATTTTAAAATAATAATTGTATTGCCTATTATATTATTTATCTGTTTTTATTTTTTAGATGTTTCGGAAAATTAAAAGCTTTCTATCAGACATAGAAGAATCGACTTGGTCTTTTAAATATGTAAGTTTTTAATAAATTTGATTCTCAATTTGAATATTACTGACTGCTAACTCCAAAAAGAACTATAATAAAATAAAATCGACCACGTTATACATTGGTAATTTAGCATTTAAGGTAAGAGAAGAAAAACTATGGGGATTTTTTACCGGTTTTGGAGAGATAAAAAGAATAATAACAGGAATTAATAGAATTAATTTATCTCAATGTGGTTTTTGTTTTATCGAATTTTGTAATCCCAAAATAAGTATTATTTGTTTCGTAAATTGTAATGGTGTTCAGTTATACAATAGAGCTTTGAAAATAGATCTAGATGAGGGATTTAACGAAGGAAGACAATTCGGAAGAGGAAAAAGAGGAGGACAATTAATGGAAGACTCATACTCATTTAAAAAAAAACAAAGATTTTTAAAAAAACGGGTTTTTTAATTAACTTTGATTTTTGATTTTTGATTTTTCTTTCCCTCTTGTTTTTTTAAATCTGTTTTTTCGCTCTTTCCTTTGTTTGGATGATATCTTATTTACCTCTATCAATTTATTTCGCAATAACCTATAAAGTGGTTCAGTTTCTCTTGCGAAAATAATATTATTATAAATAAATCCAAAACCAGTGCTTTTTAGACCACCAAATCTGGTTTTAAAACCAAACAGAGAAATAGTAGATTCGTCGGATATCTTAAAAATTTCTGCTAGTTTTTTTTGCAGTTCTCTTTTTGGAACATTTGATTTTTCAGTATGGACCACGTCTACAATCTAATTAATTTTTGTAAATATTTTCATTTAAGGTTAAAAATTGAAAAAATTTATCTGATTTTACTTACGAATTGTTTTCTTCCAAGAAGAATATTGTTTTTAACCTTTCTGATTTTGATGGATATTGGATCAGTCATTAGTTTAATAAATTTATCAAAAATTAAAAATGTTTTAGTATTTATTATTACTTTAAGTATTATTAGATATATAGTGTTTCAATAGTTGATAAAATCCACTAAATCTTATGTTCTTTTGAATAAAGAATAAGCAAAACAAGTGTTAGAATATTTTCAATTCTTTTGGAAAACGCCCACTCGTCCATTAAAAAAATTCCGCACCTATTGTGTGAATTTTCCCAGATTAAAATACCAATCTCCTTAGAAACTTTTTTCGTGGATTTATTTCTTAGGTATTTATTAAAAATTCTTATCAAATTATTCGAACCATTAATTTCAAAAATTATACCTTGTTTTTTTATTAAATAAAGGTTTTTTTTCTTTAAATTTCCTAAAATAATAGATATACTATTGTTTTTTAAAATCTGAACATTTTTTTGTAATATTAATTTTGACGAGGATTTATAACTATTTACTGAATTTTCAATTTTGAAAAATTTTGTTGGTAATTCGTCAACAAACCAATTCAAACATATATTTGGTTTCCATGTATCCATTAATTTATTATTTTCATGGTTCAAATATTTTCCGCAATATTCTTGAGATCCAACTTTTTTAAAAAAAATATCTTTTTTTTCCCATAATGGTGAGATTTCTTCCAGAAATTTAAATATCATCTCATCATGATTATCAAATAATAATAATACCTCAATGTCACTTTTAATTATAATCTCCAAATTAGGGTCATTTCTTGAAAAAATATTGTTTTTTATAACGTAGTAATAAATTTCTTTTTGATTTATTTTCATATTTAAAACATAATCTTCTACAGAAATAAGAGATGTATTTGATTTTGTCGAAAAAAATCTTAAAAGATGGAAAAAATCTTTTAACAAAAATTTGTTATTAATTAAATTAATTTTTAATCTATTATTGTAAATTATCCAAAAATAAGAATAAAATTTTGAATTTCTTAGAGAAAAATTTGATAACAATTCAATAACTTTTTTGGAAATCTCATTTTTGATTTTAAGTTCCTGAACCTCACTTACTCCTTTTTTAGAAATTTTTTTATAAAAATCTCTACGGATTTTAAATGAACCCAATCCAAAAGAAAGCCAGGTAGGGGTAATTTTCTCCAGAAAAAAATTAAAACGATTGTTTTCATTCCTAAATGAATATTTAAAATTAAATAATGAGTATTGATTATTAAAAAAGTTAGATTCAAAATATCTTGGAAAGTAGATTATTATATCTAATTGAAATTCTAGGAGACATGTAAAATGAACCATACACATAGGGTAATTCCAACGCGAGGCTAATTTTTTAAATAATTTAAAATAATCTTCTTTTGAAATAAATTTAATTGAAGAACTTAAGAAAGATTCTTTGTTTATTTTTTGATTATTTTTTTTAGATAATAAATCATTAAAATTTATTCCGAAATTTATCAAATTTGATTTGATTTTAATCCATATTGGTAAAACAATAGAATTTTTTTTATAATTTTCATAAAACCTCCCCCTTTTTAAATACACATTATTACACTGGTTTTTATTTAAATAAAAGAAAGTAAAAGAAATCGTCTGAGATGAAAATAAAGAATTAATTGAAATACGATTATTTTTCAAATCTATTTCAAGAAAAGTTAGAAAGGATGTACCTATTTTTTTTGAAATTATTCCTACAATCATATTTTGATTATTACTTTGTTGTTTTAATATACCAGGACATAGATTTTTTTGGAAATCTTTTAAGTTTTCTATTTTCGGAATCGAGGGTAGACATATCGAATTAAAAAAAGAAAAAATATCTTTATTATTATAACCAAATCCGTTGTTAAAACTACGAAACTGTTTGGGGAACTCTTCAATTTTTATTTCATTTGAATCTATACTTATTCCATAAATTTCTTTGATTTTCAATATTTTCTCACAAGTTAGAAAAGATTCAGATATAAAATTGTCAAGGTCCAATTTAATATTAGAATTATTTATTATGGAATTTTTATAAATCCAGAGTTTGAAATCATTTGAATTGAAATTTTTTTTATTAGATGTTTTTCTATTTTTGCACATGTTTATTTTTTTATATAAAATAGATCTATTTTCCTTGAAAATAGATCTATTTGTGGGATTCTTTATATTTTTATAGAAAATACAGTGTATTGAAATTATATTAGGAAAATAATTTAAATTTAACATTACTTTATAATATTAAATTTATAATAATCATAATTGTATATTAATTAAAATATATAAAATAAATAAAATGAGTGTATTGAATCCATATCTAGTATCAATGTTTAAGTATAAAGAAATAGCTATCTATAAAGCGAAAAAATTATCGAGAAAATATGAGCCAATCATAAAAAGCTGTGCAATCAATATCTACAACAACAATGTAATTGATGGAATAATTATTCCAAATGTAGAATATATAGAAAATATGGTGAAATATGCAAAATGGACAATCGAGTCATGTGAAATACTTTGTGGAGCAATGGTGTTTGGAACAATTTACGATAAACTAAAGTGGCGGATCCTTGGATTTCAATATTGTCTTTGGTTAGGATCTGTCAGTAAATGTGACTATGGAATTCATATGTCATTCATCGGAGTGCTTGTGGCAATGTATTCGTTAACCATGTCGATTTCATTAGAATTTCTAGAATTACCATCATCAATGATTTTCAAGGAAATAGATTTATGTGCCTTTCGATTAGGACTATGGACGGTTACATCAGCTAATCTTTTCTACTGGTTCAAAAGTAAAATGGAACTACAGTATGCTCCAGGAAAATATAGACCAAATGACAGACTAAATAAAATGGAATTATTTTGCCAAATCATAGGCGATGATGTAAATAAAGTAAGAAGAATGTGGCGCAGGACAATCAAATTAATTTGTCTAAATTTTTTATTAAGAATATTTGAAACTTACATAAAAAATATTAAAAAAGACATGATTAAAAAAGAAATGGAAGCAAGAAAAAAATAACTAAATAACTAAATAACTAAATAATGTAATAACTAAATAACTAAATAACTAAATAACTAAATAATGTAATAAATAAATAATGTAATAATGTAATAATTAAATTTTTTAATAATTAAATAATTTAATTATTAAAAAATTTAAAAGTTGCGGTAACCCAGGTGACCAGAAATCGAACTAGGGACCTTTAGATCTTCAGTCTAACGCTCTCCGTCAGTATTTTCAACTGAGCTATTACCGCTACATCTTAAATTATTGGAAATTTTATAGACTAAAGAACTATAACCTCGAAAATCACAATTTCTTAGTAAATTCCCAGCATCACAATTGAGTGGACTACTTGGTTCGGGATTACCCAAAAGAACAATCAGTGCTTGACAAGCAAGGGACAAACTCCACGCCGGTGTCCAATGACTTTTCAATATGTCCAAACAGATTTCTCCGGATAATAAATGGATATTTGGATGAAAAATTTCTGTCTGAAAAAAAATTTCTGGTGGTGAAATTGGATATGACATTGGAATTTTGCATTTAATTTCAAAATATCCATTCTAAAAATTATATTTTTCTGAGTTGAAATAAAGAAAAATCAACTATACCTACCTGATAAGGTGTTCCAACTGGTCCTTCTAAACGACCATTCCATTTATGTAAATTACTTTCATCAGGATATAATTTAAAGTTTAGCTCTTTTTCTTTTTTTAAATCACTAAATTCTTTTATCAACCTATTAGAAGTAGACATTTAAATATTTATCACAGCCCAAATTTTAAATGGGTAGAGTTATTAGATCACAAAGGAAAGGGGCAGGTGGAATATTCAAGGCTCATGTTACTAAAAGAAAAGGAAATCCGTGCTTTAGAGCACTAGATTATATTGAAAAATGTGGTTTTATAAAAGGAATTATAAAATCAATCATACATGATCCTGGAAGAGGGGCCCCACTAGTTAGAGTACAATTTAAAGGTATTAACAAATACAAAAAAACGATATCAACATTTATTGCTGTAGAAGGAATGTATAATGGGCAATCTGTATACTGTGGCACCAAGGCAAAAATGATGATTGGAAATATTGTTCCTATCAAAGTAATTCCCGAGGGGACCATTTGTTGCAACGTTGAAGAAAAAGTTGGAGATAAAGGGAAATTAGCCAGAGCTTCAGGAAATTACATTACCATAGTTAATCATTTAAATAATCAAAAAACTCGAATAAGATTGCCCTCGGGGTCCAAAAAAATTATTCCTTCTAAGTGTCGAGCAATGATTGGATTAGTAGCAGGAGGGTGTAGGACTGACAAACCTTTGTTGAAAGCAGGAAGAGCATTTTATAAATTTAAGGCAAAACGGAATTGTTGGCCTGTTGTAAGAGGTGTAGCCATGAATCCAGTTGATCACCCTCATGGAGGTGGAAACCATCAACACATCGGGCATTCTTCAACTGTTAAAAAAGATGCTCCCCCTGGTCGAAAAGTCGGACTAATTGGTGCTAGGAGAACAGGTAGATTAAGAGGAGTTCGAAAAATCCATCAAAATGATATTTAAACTTAAAGTATTTAAACTTAAAGTATTTAAACTTAAAGTATTTAAACTTAAAGTATTTTATAATGAAGAAAATTTTAAATTCAATTGGCCTTAAAAAATTCTTAAACAAAAAATTTCCCAATTTAGTTTTAGAAATAAGAACCAAACAGTTCATTGAATCTTTTATTTTTAAGTATCTTAAAAACTTGCTCAGAAAGTGTTGTTTGTTAATAAACCATAGAAATGGTAATCTTCTCAGTGTACGTGATCTTAAACTTACAGTTGAAAAAAAATTAGAAATAGTTGAAAATCCATTATACAATTTTAAAAGAATTAACAATGGAGCATGGAAACTTTAGATAGAAGGTAATATTCATCGATCGATACTAGAACATAAACTAAAAACAATTTTTTTATTGACATATTCTAATTCACATTCTCGGAGTTTACAATTTCTCCACCATGGGTTTCTCTTTGCATTACACATTTTCATAGTGAAACAAATATTTGAAATAATTAAGGAATTGCTGTTTAATTTTATAAATAACTTAATATTAGGATAATGAAATAAATTATCAAAGAATATACTTAAAAATCCACTTAAAAGATTACGATTTAATTTCTTTTTGAATAATTTACCTAAATCTAAAATTATATTTAAAATGTTTGTAAACTTATTAAAAAATTTAGTATAAAAAATAGATCCACAGCAATTTAAAAATTTACTAAAATTTCCAGTAACTAGTTGTGATATTTTAGAAATTTCTGTATATCGTAATCGAACTAATTTTTTAATGCTGAACTTTTTTCTAATCCAAAATATCTTGGTTTTCTTTAAAATTCTAAACAGTGAATTAACCTTTTCATAGATTCGAGCACCAATAAATGTAGATATTATTTCCCAAAAAACAAATGGTATCTTGACAGTATTCCTTAAAATATATATATACTTAGTAAAATTACAAGCTTCCTTATGGTAATCATAGTTTACGACATTAAATTTTATTCTGAGCATACAGCCTAAACTTTTATAAGTATTATTTATTTTGTTGACTTCACAACATAATTTTTCAAACATAAAAAACTTAAATACTTTTTTATATTAAAAAAAGACATACTTGTTTAAAATATTAAATGAAATGATTTTCTTTTTGGAACAGGTAGAGATAAATAATAGATTTCCTTTGTTTAAAGATAAAAAAGATGAAAATCTATCAACAGATCTTATATCATTTGAGATCTTTTGACATAGCCAATTTGTTTCTTTTTTGGTGGGATCAATTTTGGATCTTTCTGTAAATTTTAGAATCATATTAAAAGATTTTGATAAAAAATCTATTTCATTTAAAAAACTTAAATCTGTCGCGTTATTAATTTTTTTTTTGTAATTATTAATTTGAATTGAGATTGGGATTTTTTTATCTAAGACATTCTTTGACAAATCGAAAGTTTTTTTTAGTCTATTGAAAGAATTTTTTATAAAATAAAAGATTTTAGAATTTAAAAATGTTATTTTTAAATATTTATAACTTGTAAAAAAATTAACCAAATTTTTTAAAAATATTCTAATTATAAAGTAAGTTGTCTCATAAAAATCTTCAAACTTTTTAATAAATTTTGATCTTATCATAGTTAATATATTTAATGAAAGTTTTACATACTTATAGATTTTCCAATTAATTGATTTTTATAATTAATATAATGAAAATTAAATTAAATTGTAGATTTCTAATGTGAGATTTTTTTAATAGATGGTCATAAAAATCTTTCGATAGGGAAATTAAAAAAAATCTCATACTTAGGATCTAGCATAGTATTTTAAGTAAAGTTTAATTATGTTGATGATTAAATGAAATTTTTTATTTGCATTACATATAGCAAAAATTAGGGGGTTCCAGAGAAAGGGTTTTTATTTAAGCTTTTAAAAACGCTTTTTCTTAAAAATTACTTTAAAATATATTTAATCATATTTTTTCTGTATTTATGTTTAATTTTTATTTTTGAAATTCTAGTTATTTATTGCGCATATATAATTAAAATATTTTTTGTTGTAGGATCTAAATTTATCACTTAGTTACATTTAATTAAATTATGAATAATACATCTATTCATTCGTATTCTTTCGAATTTTATTTAAAAATATACCCAATAACGTTTTTAAATCGATTGGATCTTGAAAAAGGTGATAAAGTTCTTCTCCCGTCGATTATCCTACAAAAATTAAGTGACTCTGATATAAAAGGCCCAATAATATTTGAATTGACAAATACTACCTCTAATAAAGTAAGTCATTGTGGTGTTATGGATTTTACAGCTGATGAGGGATGTGCATATTTACCCAGATGGATGATAGAAAATTTATGTATAAATGAAGGAGAAATTCTTCGATTTAATCATGCATCTTTGGAAAAGGGAATTTACGTTAAATTTCAGCCTCAAACGAACGATTTTTTTGAAATATCTAACCCCAAAGCAGTACTAGAGGCTAAATTAAGATACTTTACTTGTTTAACAAGGTCAGATATAATTGCAATAGAATATAATAATAAAATTTATTGGATTAATATTATAGAAGTGAAACCAGGAATTGCAATATCAATAATAGATACTGATATCGATGTAGATTTTGGAACACCTGTTATAAACAAAAAGATAAATACTCAAAACCTAATTAAAAAAGACGATTTAAAAGATGTTGGAATTGAAAGTGATAAAACTCAGCTTCACTACGATGATTCTTCTTCAATAGAAAATGAAGGTACTGAAAAACCTTTTGGGGGGAAAGGTCATTTTAATAAGAAACTTCAATAGATTAATTATAAATATTCTGTTATATCCGATGGCATTTCTTCGATACTTGTACTATAATAAACTTCAATTTCTCTGAGCACAGGAACATCTAATCTACCTAAAAAATTAATTGCCAACCCTTTCCGTCCAAATCGCCCAGATCTTCCTATTCTATGAATGTAACTTTCTTTACTCATAGGAAGATCGTAATTGATGACCAAGGAAACTTGTTGTACATCAATCCCTCTAGAAAGTAGATCAGTTGTTATTAAGACTTTTATGGATCCAGATCTAAAATTTTTCATAATATTTCCTCTTTCTAATTGATTCATATCTCCATGTAACTGAGATACATTAAATCCATTTTTGATCATTTTAGTTATTAGCCATTCGACTTTTCTTCTGGTATTTACATAAATAATTGCTTGATTAATTCTTATTTTTTTGTATAAATCACATAATACATTTAATTTCCAATCTTCTTCATCTACAGCTATATAGAATTGTTTAATTCCTTCTAGTGTTAATTCATCTTTTTTAACTAATATTCTTACAGGATCATTCATAAAAAGTTCAATAATCTTTAATATTTCTTTGGGAAGTGTTGCAGAGAAAAATGCGATATTTGAAATTTTTGGTATATATTTTATTATTTTAAATACTTGAACTTTAAACCCTTTAGAAAACATTTCATCGGCTTCATCAATTACGATAAAATCTAAACCTGAAATCATATTACTATTATTAGTAAATAAATCTAATAATCTTCCAGGAGTTCCAATTAAAACACTGGGAGGAATTCTTTTATAACATTGTAAATCAGCAGATATTTTAGATCCTCCTGTGCAAACTTGAGTTTGTAACTCCATAAAACACCCTATAGAATTATAAACTTCTTGAATTTGATAAGCAAGTTCACGAGTAGGTGAAAGGATAAGTATTTTTATAATTTTAGAACTCGATTCTAAATTTTGTAAAGTTCCTATTACAAATGTAGCAGTTTTTCCTGTCCCAGATTGAGCTTGAGCAATGATATCTTTTTTCATGATTAATGGAACAATACCTTTTTTTTGGATCACTGATGGCTTTTCAAAACCATATTTATAAATTCCTTTAAGAAGTTTTTTTTTCAAATTCATATCTTCAAAGGTTTCAGCTCTCACCATAATATCTTTATTATTGAAAATTTGAATTTTTTCTTCTTTTTGGGCACATAGAGACTCCATAAAAAAAATATTTACAATGGTGGGAATAAAAAAACTTATAATTAATTTTTTTTTTAACATTAATAGTTTTATATAAAACTAATTAAATTTCAATTTTTTTTTATTAAAATATAAATTCATATTAACTAGAAATTCAATTAAAAATGAATAAAAGAAAAGAAAATGAACAAGATTTCAATGTAAATTCCAAAAAAATACAAATGAAAATAACCAATGAAAATTGCAGGGAAAAAAACTATGATTACCGATCGGATGAGAATCTAATTAATAAAATTATAGGTATTCCTAAAGATGACAACATTAACCTTCCTCTTTTGGGGGAGTGGATTAAAGTTTCAAATAAGCAAAGTATAGAATATCAAAAAGTTTTTAAAAATAGCCAACAAAATTTTATAAAAAATACCCAAGTTTTATTCATGAGGTATGAGTTATTCCATCTGTGTTTAGCTGAACTTGTTTATGAGTCAAAAGGAAAAAACTCTACAAATTCATTTATTCTTGGCCAGATTTCTAAAATTCATGAACAACTTTTTAAAATTGGTCTTAAAAATTTGGCCAATGTTTTTGAAAATGAAAGTTATTTAAAAAAAACGTATATTAAAAACACAATAATACAAAAAGGAATTAGTAATTTATCAAAAAGTGAAACTGATATATCTATGAAATTTAAAAATAATATTTTAAAAAATCATTTCACTACTAAAAAAAAGAAATTACCCTTTAGTTTCATATGGACGCTTTATCGAATTTTCCCTATACTATCATGGGCTCCTCAATACAGATGGAGAAATTATCTAAAGGATGATATTATAGCGGGAGTCACGGTTGGGGTGATGCTAATAGCACAAGGTATGGCCTATGCAAAACTTGCAGGACTCTCTCCTGAGTACGGTTTATACTCGTCAGGGTTACCTCTTTTCATCTATCCCTTATTTGGAACCTCAAGACATTTAGGTGTCGGTCCTGTAGCCTTAGTGTCACTTTTAGTGTCACAGGTTACTCTTTCCACAAACAACGCTGGTCACGAATACTCGCTTTCTGAAAAAACTTCTTTTGCTTTATTAATTGCATTTTGTGTTGGGATAGTTCAGATTTTCATGGCGTTCCTTCAAATTGGTTTTATTATAAATTTTATATCACACCCAGTTATTGCAGGTTTTACTACTGCTGCTGCTTTTGTCATAATTCTTAGTCAACTTCAGCATATTTTAGGCTATTCTGTCCAAAAATCACACTATCCTTTTCTTACGTTATTTAGTTATATTTCAAATTTACATAAATTCAAATGGCAACCATTTTTATTTAGTCTTATTAATATTTCTTTCATGCAGATGATAAAAAAAATAAATAATAAATTTAAATTAGAAATTCCTGGTCCAATTTTTTGTGTTTTTATGTCAATAATATTTACTCAAATTTTTAAACTAAACAGATTCGGTATTTCTATACAAAACAAGATACCTAAAGGTTTTCCTAGAATTAGAGGTCCTATTTTTAATGAATTTTCAAAGGTAGCTCCTACAGTTTTGACTATTTCATTTATAAATTTTATCGAAACTGTGGCAATTGCCTCAAAAATTGGAGAAAAACATGGTTACAAAATTGTTCCAGATCAAGAACTTCTTGGTTCAGGTATGACAAACCTTCTCGGAAGCTTTGTTTGTGCTTTTCCAATTGCAGGTAGTTTTAGTAGAACTGCAGTACTTTCTCAAGCTGGAGCAAAAACTCAAGTAGCTGGAATTACTACGGGGATCGTTATTATTTTAACTTATCTTTTTTTAACGCCGCTTTTTACCTATCTCCCTAACGTTTCACTAGCATCGATAATTCTTATTTCAGTTATAAATTTGATTGATTATAAAGAGGCTTTTCATCTTTTAGAAATAAGATTTTTAGATTTTCTTGCATTTACAATTTCTTTATTGTCTACATTTATGATTGGTGTAGAGTGGGGAATGGTTATTGCGATTAGTGTTTCACTGGTGATTGTATTATGGTTTTCTGTTAAACCACCAATGTGTGTTTTAGGTAGGATTAGAGGTACAGTAGTTTATAAAGATATAAATTGGTATTCTACTTGTATAAAAACACCGGGTGGAGTTTTAATAAGAATGGATGCACCTCTATTTTTTGTAAATGCTTCAGTTTTAAGAAAAAAAATAAGACAAAAAGAAGAGGAATATGTAAAACTTAATCCAGTACCTATTTTTTACATAATTTTAGATTGTAGAGGAATGTCAGATATAGATTCAACCGGATTACAAGTTTTAAGTGAATTGGCAGAAAAGCATAACAAACAAGGTATATTTTTTGGCTTTGCAAATGTTAATGAAAGAGTTAGAAAGATAATGAATGCAGGAGGAATTGATAAATGGGTGGAAATTGAAAGATTTTTTACAAGAATTCATGATGGAGTAGAATCAGCAATAAAATGGAAATTTTTGCATATTGCATCGTATTTAACTTAATTGCTAAGAACAAAATGATAAATTTAATATCAAACTCTACTGTAAATCAATGGATTGGTTTAAAGAAAAAAAAATAACGTCCTTCTCCAGTAAACCCGATTTATCATTGGACAGATTTAGTTAACCTACGTGTATATTGACCTAAGTCTCTTTTGTTTCACCTTGCCTATTTGCCCGACTCATATAAACTCGGG
>Ga0209390_10008018_pt1 | contig 13251 bp, 10 predicted proteins | sample BON01_FD_187212 | JGI IMG/M metagenome (GOLD analysis project Ga0209390, IMG submission 187212) | Freshwater microbial communities from Lake Bonney liftoff mats and glacier meltwater in Antarctica - BON-01 (SPAdes) (version 2) | ecosystem: Environmental > Aquatic > Freshwater > Ice > Glacier... | reverse complement strand
GCCAGTGATGCCCAGCCCACGCCCGGAAACCATCGGAACCCGACAACCCGCGCAGGCAACCAGCGGAGCGAGGATCAGGGAAACCTTGTCGCCGATCCCCCCGGTCGAATGTTTATCCACCACTGGACCCCCGGGAGGGTGTTGGAAAACATCGCCGCTCAGAATCATCGCCCGCGTTAACGCAGCGGTCTCCACCGCAGTCATTCCTTTGAAAAAGACCGCCATAGCGAACGCAGACATCTGATAATCCGCGACCTCGCCACTCACGAACCCGTTCACCAGTCGCTCGATTTCTTCCTCCGCCAGCTCCTCACCTTCCCGTTTCCTCGCAATCAATGTCGGCACATGCATTGCAAACTCATATACCGGGCACCTCGCTCAAGCAAGATCACCTGAGCGCAAAAATACGCATCTAAGCTTCCTCATTCCTGAGCGCGCACCCGCATTGCTTGCAGAACTTGGCACTGGGATCATGACCCTTCCACCCGCACTCCTTACATCTCCTCGTATCCATCCGCAGAGATCTATAATAGCCCATGCCGATCTCCGATGTCACAATCCCCGCAGGAACCGCAATGATGGCGAAACCACTGAGCATGATCAATGATGCCAATACTTTCCCGACAACCGTCAACGGAGCGACATCCCCATAGCCCACGGTCGTGACCGTCACGATCGCCCAGTAAATCGATTGCGGGATGGATGAAAAACCAGCGTTCGAATCGCCTTCGATCAGATACATCACCGTGCCCTCGATGGAAACCAGAACGAGCATAAAAAGGAGAAACACCGCGATCTTAGGGCCGCTACTCCGCAGTGAACCGAGCAACACATTTGCCTGCCCGAAATGCTGCGCCATTTTCAAAACCCTGAACATCCGCAGCAACCGCAGAATACGAATCACCATCAGATACTGAGTCCCAGTAAAAAGGATTGCGATATAGGTTGGTAGAACCGAAAGAAGATCCACAATCCCGAAGAAACTCAGCGCGTATTTCTTTCTGTTCCTTACAACCGCCAGCCTGACGAGATATTCGATGGTGAAAATCACTGTGAAAATCCATTCCAAATTCCAGAATAAATCCGCGTATCCCCTCTTGATACTCCCCACACTTTCCAACATCACCACGCAGACGCTAGACCCGATCAGGACAAGCAGGACGATATCGAAAACTTGGCTCCAACGCGTATCCGAGCGGAAGATGATCCGCCAAATCTTCTCGCGAAGCGTGTTCACCTCGCCCGCCGACTCCTGATCTGTATCACTCTCATCTTCCGACATACCTTTTCCTCAGTTCTAACGAAAGCGCGATAACAGGTCGAGATCGGATTGACCACGGATCAAGAACCGTGCGGCATTAGCCACACTGTTTTTGCAAAACCCCCAAAAAATAAATTTGCGGGATTTCTCAGACAAGCATTCCGACCACCCTGACGACGGTGTAAATAAACACCACAACCAAGCAGAATAGGAAAATTTTGATTGAAATCTCAATAGACGAACGTGTCATAGGGCAAATAGAGTATCCGTTCTCACCCGTTCCGCCAAGAACAAACCAACCATAAGCCCATGAAAAGCAGACACCTCTTATTCAAAAGCCACGGTAGTCCCGGAGAAGTTCTCGAACTGGAAGAATTCACCACCCCCAATCTGAACGACGGCGAGGTCCTTCTCGAAATTCAAGCATCCCCCATCAACCCTGCAGATCTCAATTACATCGAAGGGACCTATGGGATCAAACCAGAGCTCCCTGCCACCGCAGGCATCGAGTGTTTTGCGAAAGTTATTGAAAGCCGCTCCCCGAAATTCTCGGTAGGCGATTCCGTCATCCCCATCTCCAAAATCGGTGGCTGGTCTCGCCACGCCGTCACCTCAGACGATAACCTCATCCGACTCCCCGCTGAGATCGATCCTCTGCAAGGCGCAATGCTGAAAGTCAATCCGGCCACCGCTCTGCTCCTGCTTACCCATTTCGAAACCCTCGAAAAAGGCGACTGGGTCACCCTCAACGCCTCAAACTCGGGTGTCGGCCAATGCGTCATTCAACTGGCCTCGAAAATGGGAATCCGCACAGTTTGTTTCCTGCGCGATACGAGCCTCGTGGCTGAGCTTGAGAATCTCGGTGCAACCCACGTCTTCGAGGACACTCAGGAGGGCTTTACCCACGCCCGCGAAATCCTCGCGAAAGACCGCGCAAAGCTCGCCTTCAACGCTGTCGGCGGCGACAGCGCTCTGCGCCTCATCAAACTCCTCGGGACCGGGGGAACCCACATCACCTACGGGGCCATGGGCCGCAAACCCCTCACGGTCCCGAACGGCCCGCTCATTTTTAACGACATCCGCATCCGTGGCCTGTGGGTCACCAAATGGATAGAAAAATGCGATCCGAGCGAACTTGAGAAAACCTACTCCCGACTCGCAGAAATGATCATCTCCGGCGCACTCTACCAAACCGTTGATTCTTCCTTCGATCTCGCCGATTTCTCACAAGCCCTTACGCGCCTCGACGCTACCAACCGAAAGGGAAAGGTGCTTTTCATAAAAAAATAGAGAGCCAAACGCCCTGCTAGATACCCAAGGGAGATACTTCGCCGCTTGCGTCTCTGCAAAGAGTCTTTCACAGTCACTTCATTTCCCAAAAATCCGGACCAGATCCTCGTTGGATAAGCCGTGGCAATCGCCCCTATCAAGCGTCGATAGTCACTCTGAATCCCTGCGATCCCTCTCGATCTCAAAACAAAGCGAGGACCACACCTCGCTCGAAATCAATGACGACGAGTTTCTGAGCGTGCTCCCGCCCAAGGCCAGCCCGGTTTATCCTCTGGACGAGTGAGTCTAGATGGCTTTTTGTAATACCTAAGCAACGGAATCTCCATTAACCTTCCGTCCGGTTCATTCCAACCCAATCATGCGCATCCTACTCTACCTGCTTCTTTCGGTCTCGGGAGTCTGCTCGGGCCCGGCTTGGAAAGACACCCTCGCCTCGCCGAAGCTCGGTCCCCATCCGTCAATCACATCCTCGAAGCTCGAATTCTCACTGAGCTGGAAGGGAATGCTCCGGGCCGGTGTGCTCAATATCGAGTTCGCTCCTCCCGGCGTGAAAAAGCTCAGTTCGTTCGTCATCAGATCATCCGCTTCCAGTCGCGGCGCAGCGGCCACTCTTTTTCCATACAGCCACAGCTATTGGTCAGAAATCCATCCCCGCACTCTCCGCTCCAAGTTTTTTCATTCTATCGAAAAGGACTCCAAAGAATCCATTGAAACGACCAACCACTACACCTTCTTCGAGGTCAAAGTTGACGAAAAAACCAGCCAATACGACGGCGGCAAAACCAGTAGTGAAACGTTCACTTTTCCCCACGGCCCGGCGAGAGACCTTTTTTCAGCAATCCTCCACCTCAGAAGCCAGAAACTAGATCCGGGCGATGAACACACCCTGCTCACCCTGCCATTCAAAAGCCCCTACATCCTGAATGTCCGTGTCGAAACAAAAGAGAAACACTTAGGCAGGGACACCATCCGACTCAGCGTTTCACTGCGAAAAATCAATACCAAGACCCATGAACTCGGTGCCTACAAGAAACTCAAAAAGCCGCTCACACTCTGGCTTTCTGACGATGCCGACCGAATACCGATCGAGGTCAGGGCTGCCGTTTACATCGGTGACGTCCGCGCAGTTCTAACAAAACACACGAAGACTCCATGACTCCGAGAACCATCGTCTCCACACCCGAGGCCATGATGGAAGAGGGTGGAAAATTCGCGTCCGAAGCGAGAGCTGGAGACGTATTCGGCCTCATAGGAGATATGGGGACGGGAAAAACTCATTGGACCAAAGGCTTCCTAAAAACGTTCCAGCCCGATGCCTTGGTCACCAGCCCTACCTTCAGCCTAGTGAACGAATACACCGCTGCCGAATCTCGGGTCCATCATTTCGATTTCTACCGATTGAAATCCGCCGACGAATTGATCGCACTCGGCTGGGACGAATACCTTGAAGATCAGGCGGTCGTTATCTGCGAGTGGGCCGACCTTTTCCCAAAACTAATGCCGGAAAAGACACGCTGGCTGCGTTTTGTCCACCTGAGCAATGGCTCACGGCAGCTTGAAGAGGTCGGCAGGCAGGATCTCCCGCAGGAAACTGACACCACTCAATAATTGAGCGCTGCACCAGCTGTTGAGACAGCAGTTCTGGCAGTGTTTTGCACCGTCCTGACAGCTGACATCGGGACTCCACAGGAGCTGAACATCCCGCTAACGATCAACACCACTCCGAGCTTCACAAGATTTTTCATCGAGACGAGTCTCCCCAACTACCATTCTCCGTCAAGAAAACGTTTCACTCTTAGTCAAATATCGACTTAACAGGGGCGCCCTTGTCGGCGATTTTAAAGGGTCGCTTCGTCGGCGACATCAGCACCAGATCGTGCGGAAGCCCCAGTGCATAGGCGATCGTTGCGTTAAAATCCTGCACGCTGACCTCATCATCCTTGACCCTCTGCCCGGTTGAATCGGTTTCGCCGTATTTCATTCCACCCTTGATACCGCCTCCCGCGAGAACACAACTGAACGCACTCGGATGATGGTCGCGCCCATCACTGTGCTCGGTTTTAATTTCCGGGGTGCGCCCGAATTCAGTCGCGACGACTACCAAGGTATCCTTCAACTTGCCGCGTTTTTCCAAGTCCGTCAGCAGAGCCGAGTATGCCTGATCAAATTCTTGGCAGCGCCCCTCGACAGCCGTAAAATTATTGTAGTGGGTATCCCACCCACCCAGCTGGACCTCAACGAACCGGACATCATTCTCCACCAAGCGGCGGGCAAGCAGGCAGCCTTGGGCAAAATTTCCCGAGCCATAGAGATCGCGTGTCGCCTGGTCTTCCTCACCCAGATCAAAGGCTTTCAGGTCCTTAGATTTCATCAGGGAAATCGCCTCGCGGTAAAGCTCCTCGTAAGCCTTCACATCCGTATTCGGATAACGGTCGTGGAATCGCTGATTAAGCCGATCCGCGAGAGTTAGGCGGCGGGAGAAATCATCTTCTGAGACCACGCCGGGTCGTTTCGAATCCTGCAAACCATCATCCGGTCTTCCAATCGGCGCGGCCGAATATTTCGCTCCGAAAAAACCTCCTCCAGTGACCTCGGGTGAAGTGTTTACCGCAACGAAACCCGGAAGATCCGGATGCAGCCTACCGCCAAGCTTCAGCACCCACGAACCAAGTGCGGGATGTTTGATCGTCCCGCGCTGCGTATAACTATGATGCATGATGTAAGTCCCCTGCTCGTGCGCACCCTGCGTCGAGTTAAGCGAGTTGATGATGCACATCTTGTCGGTGACGTCCGCGGTCTTGGGAAGGTACCCGCTGATTTCCACACCCGCCTTGCCGACGATGGTCTTCGTCGGTCCCATTACCTCTTTTTTCTTCGGCTTGGGATCAAAGGTATCCAGATGACTCATTCCCCCGGACATATAAAGGTAGATCACGTGCTTTGCTTTGGTCCCATCCACCGCACCATCGGGCGCCGCGCTGGCAACCGATGAACCGAGCATCGGGAAAAGGTGCACACCCAAGTATGCCCGGGCAGCGTTCTGCATGAACTGCCTGCGGGTTGGTTCATCGGCTTGGTTTAGAAAATCTTTCATATCTCTGTTTGGAAAATTTATTGAAGAAAAAGAAACTCAGAGGACATCACCAGCGCGGAAACGATATTCCTGTAACCTTTTTCCCCTTGGGATTCCACCTCCGCTTTCATCCACTCCATTTCCTCAGCGGAGGGCGGACGGTTCAGGACAGCGAGATAAATACGCCGGATCTTTTCGCTAACCGAGCTAGCTCCCTCCAAACTTTTGAATAGATGCGCATCGGATTTATTGACCAAGTGCTCCTGAACGTAACCATTCATCATGGAGAGCACCTGTCCTATATTCGGCTCCTTGCTGGCTCCTTCGACAACCTCTCGATCCGATGCTCCGAACAAGTAGAGAAAATGCTCACGCGGCGCGGGCGAAGGCAACTCGGAAGCCCGCACTGCGGAATTTCGCCCGTATTTTTTCACCCCACCCGTGGTCATCGTCATCGACTCGCCACTCTCCAGATCCGCGCCACCGTTTTTGACAGTCTCGCAGAACTCATTGAAATACTTCCGAACCTCGGCCTCCGAATCCAACGCAAGAACCTCAGCGGACAATTTCACCATATCCATTTTCCCGACCAGCACTGGCTTATTTCCCACGTAGATCCGATTATCCCCCGTCCGGATCGGCTTCTTATCGGGATCGCCGTTGGAAAGGGTGATCAGGGAATCCCAGATCTGTTCAGAGGAAAGGCGTTCGATCTTGCGCCCGTGGAAGTCTTCACCGCCTTTCAATGACGACGGATTCGGATTGGTCGCGAACTGAAAAGTCTTGGTCAGCAACAGAATGTGCTGGAAGGCGCGCAGATCGTAGCCGAGATCATGCATCAATTTCCCGACGTATCTCGTCAGCTCCGGATAGACCGTTTCGGAGGCTTCGATATACTCGTCCACTGGCTCAAAAATCCCCTTGCCCATGATGCGCTCCCACATCCGGTTGGCGATCACAGTAGAAAACTGCGATCCGGTCCTAGTAAGTATCCAGTCCGCGAATTCTTCGCGACCGTCACCCTCATCCTTGCGATCCGACATCCGAACGGTTTTACCAAAAGGCGTCCTCGCCCCGACCATCTCGCCAGGCCTTCCGTCGCGATACTGATAGTCCGATGGCAGGTTGATGCGGCCTTTGCCACTACCCGATAACGACATCCCATAGACCTGATCCCAGAAAAGCTGCGCGACCTGATACTCCCTACCTCGAGCTCTCTCCTCCTCGCGAACCTCGTTCCAGATGTCCGCCATGAGATGCTTCTTGCTCTCATACTGCCCGTTCGTGAAAGCCGCCAAATGATAGAAATCCTTCCTTTCCGTCTCGCCAAACGGATCGTCGTGGCACTGCGCGCACTCCATCCGGGAGCCGAGGAAAATCCGCATCGTATTCGCCAAGTTATCCAGCGGCATCCCGCGATCAATTGTGTAATATCCCACCGAAGCAGTTTCGGGATCCCAACCGCTCCCACTGCTGTTGACCAGCCGGGATACGAATTCATCCCAAGGCATGTTTCCATCAATCGCGCTGCGAATCCAATTCCGATAAGGTTCGTTGCTCGCACGACTGCCCTGCCGGTTGTCTCTAAGCCGGAGCAGGTCAAACGCCCAGTTAGTCATGTGGCTGGAATATCCTGGAGATTTCATCAGGTATGCAACCAAATCCGAACGCTTCGATTCCCCTTCAATCTCGATAAACGCCAGAGCTTCCTCCGCAGTTGGAATTCGCCCAATTCCGACAAGAAACGCCCGCCGCATGAAAGTCGCGTCGTCGGTGACATTCGGAACCGGAAGCTTTTTATTCCGGTAAAATTTTGCAATGAAGGTATCGATCTCGAGCGCAGACTTACTAAGAAATTCCGGATCGTCCCCGGGTCTCTTGTCCCGATCCAACTGAGCAAAGGCTGGAACGCACAAAGCACAGAGGAACAACGAAGTGATCAAAATTTTCATGGATTTTTTTAATCTAGGTAGCCTAACTCAATCACCTCCCCCGTCAACTCAACAGTCCACGGAAGCTATTCACAAAACCCCCAACTGTTCAGCCCATCGCTTTCTCCATCAGATCGTTCATGCGCTTGATGGTGTCACGGGCGTCATCGAGAAGTCCTGCGGAGATGAGAGCATTGTCAAGCATCTGCGCGGCGACCAACTTGGCGACCTCCGGTTGGCTCTCGCGAGTTTCCGAAAGCTTTCTGACCAAAGGATGACGCGGATTAATCTCCAGTTCGACTTTTACCTCGTCTTTGAAATTCTCGTCCATCGCCTTCATCATCTGCCGCACCTGCGGGCTCATTCCGTCTTCCGGCACCAGCGCGATCACCGGGCTACCGACCAAGCGCTTCCCGCTCGATACTTTAGTGATCTTCCCGCCCAGCTCGGCTTTGAGAAACTCGCAAAGCCCCTCGATTTGCTCTTCGCTGAGGCTATCCTCATCCGAATCCACATCGTCGAGCTCGACTCCGGCATTCCGGATCGACATCAGCTTCTTGCCTTCAAAATCTCCGAGTGAATCGACCACGTATTCGTCCACTGCATCGACAAAATAGATCACCTCAAGTCCACGCGCCTTGAATGCCTCCACATAAGGCCCGCTCTCGATCTGCTCGCGGCCTTGGCCAACTAAGAAATAGATTTTCTCCTGCCCGTCTTTCATCCGACCTGCGTAATCCGTGAGGCTACAGACTTCACCGGCTTCGGTCATTGATGTCTCGAAACGGAGCAGCTTCGCGAGCGCGCCTTTGTTAGCGAAATCCGTGGCGATTCCCTCTTTGAAGAAACGCTCGAATTTCCGGTAGAACTCGCGGTATTTCGCTGGATCGGCTTTGGCTTCTTTCTCGAACATCTTGATGATGCGCTTGCTAATCACCGCGTTGAGCTTCTGCACCAGAGCGCTGTCCTGCATGGTCTCGCGGGAAATATTTAACGGCAGGTCCGCACTATCGACCACGCCTTTTACAAAACGCAGCCACTCGGGCAACAGCCCCTTCGGCTCAGGATCGATCAGCACCTTCTTGCAGTAGAGCGCGACTGCCCCATCAACCTTACCAAAGCCCATTTTTTCCGGATTCTCGCCGGGAACAAAGATCAGGGAGTTGATGGTGATTGGCGCGTCCGCTGCGAAGTGCATGCGATATGCCGGTTCATCGAACCCCTTGCAGGCAAATTGATAGAAGGCCTTGTATTCCTCATCGGAAACCTCGGACTTATTCTTCAGCCATAGGGCCTCGACCTCGTTAATCCTCTTCCCATCGATCAAAATCGGGAAACCCACAAAATTGCTATATCGCTCAATCAGACCCTTGATCCGGAACTCATCAGCAAACTCTTTGCTCGCCTCACTGAGATGCAGCACGATCCTCGCCCCGCGCGGCAGATCCTCCACCTGCTCAATCTCGTAACCGCTTTTCCCGTCGCTTTCCCAGCGCAGGCTTTCCGCACCTTCCTTCCACGAACGACTAAAAACCTCGACCTTATCCGCGACCATGAAGGCCGAGTAGAAACCGACCCCGAACTGCCCGATCAGGCCCGCCGGGCTTCCGCCACCTTCCTTGAGCTGTTCGAGAAACGCCTTGGTCCCGGAATGCGCAATGGTTCCAAGATTCTCGACCAATTCCTCGCGTGTCATCCCGACCCCGCGGTCGGTGAGCGTCACCGTTCCCGCCTCTTTGTCAGCTTCCAAAATAATCTGGAGTTCATCACCGGCGTCTTTGAAATTTTTCTCCGTCCCCTCCAGGTAGCGGACCTTTTCCATCGAGTCAGAAGCGTTGGAAATCAGCTCCCGCAGGAAAATGTCCTTATCGGTGTAAAGGGAGTGCACCACCAAATCCAGCAGTTGTTGGATCTCTGCCTGGAAAACATGTTTTTCTGTCGTCGTTTCGCTCATCGTTTTAGTTGCTTCTAAGTTTTGAAAATCGGTCGACTGGGTCATAGCCCGCCAGCCGCCCGCTTGTCAAAAAAAACAACGACCTCATCGATCCCCGACCAGCTCATCCACCAACGGCACGTCCGCCTCCGCCCAATCCAAATCCCTGAGCTCCGAAATCTCGCACCAGCGGATTTCCTCATGCTCCAGCGCCACCGGCTCGCCTTCCGTGATCTCGCACCTGAATCCGGTCAAACAGATCGAAACTTCACCGTCGGTCCATTCCACCACAGACTCAAGCACCTCCCCCACCACCACGCCTATCCCGAGTTCCTCCCGAATCTCCCGCAACAGCGCATCCTGCGGCGTCTCTCCCGCATGAACCTTGCCCCCAGGAAATTCCCATTTCCCCCCAAGATGCCGCTGCAAATCTCTCCGGCAACTCAGCACCTTCCCCAACGAGTCAAATATCACACCGCAAACCACTTCAATCATGCGCCCAAAGCTCGCTCAAAACACAGCAGCCACGCAAGCCACGAAACCGTCCGAACGAAGCAGCCCTCCTGCCTCCTGCTCACGACTTGCGCCGAGCGAGCAAGAGGCAATGCCTCGACCGCTTCGCCCGTTCGTGAGTCTTGGATGCAAACTCTTCCACGGTAAGCCCGGCTTTGATCAGGAGTTTTTTGAACTTCGGTGCCGGTTCGGAGAGCCAGTAAGCGATGCAGCCCTGCGGCGTGATCACTTGTCGCAGTTTCTCCAAAAATCCCGGCGAATACAAGCGAGCGTTCCCGGATGTGATTAGATCATCCGGAGTGTTATCGATATCGAGAAGCAAGGCATCGTAGGAGCCGGGCTTCTTCTTCGAAACGATATCGAAAAGATCACCCTGAATGATCACCGTCCGAGTATCCTCCAGCAATGGCCCGTTGAACTCCACAAGATGAGTCCGGTTCCATTCGATCAATGGCGGCATCAGCTCCGCGACATCCACCGTCGCAGGACTGCCCACCAGCTCGAGCGTCCTTTTAAGCGTAAACCCCAGACCCAAGCCACCAATCAGGATCTTGGGATGCGCCGGCCTCGATGCCTTCCCTTCCAGCAACAGCTGGCAACCAATATCAGCGAGCTGCTGCTCCGAAAAAGTCAGTGCCGTGCTCATCAGTTCGTAGCCGTTGTATTTTAGGTAGATTTTCCCATCGTGCTTATGAAGCGAATAGTGGGTGCCATCAGGCATCGTGGATTCATCAATTTTTACGTAGGGCTTCATGGCGAAGAAGCCTTGCCGCCACGCACGGATGGACAAGACCCGATTCTCATTTTTCTTCCTCACAAAAGAATGGCGAAAAAATGACCCCAGAGCCGAATCTCAACCGATGGAATCCTCTTGATACCGGAGGGCGGCAACTGCTTGTATCTAAAGCATGAAATTCCCTGTTTCCCTCGTAATATTTTTCGGCAGCTCCGCACTGGCCTGTGCTGGAATGTCCGTGGAGCGCCTCGATCCCGCCCTCGACAAGCTCATCCCTGCGGATGCCGAAATTACAGTGCTCGCAACCGGCTTCAGATGGGCGGAGGGGCCCGTATGGAAAGCGGATACCGGCGAGCTGCTTTTTTCGGACGTCCCCAACAATGTCATCCACGCCTGGGACGGCGAAAAAATCCGCGATTTCATGCGCCCATCCGGCTACACCGGCGTGCAGGACTACGGTCGCGAGGCAGGATCTAACGGCCTGACTTTCAATTCGAAAGGACAACTCATCCTCGCGGAACACGGCGACCGCCGAATCTCCGTGCTGACAAAAGATGGTGGAAAAATGACCCTTGCCAACCGTTTCGAAGGCAAACGTTTTAACAGCCCGAACGATGTCGTCGTCCATTCGTCAGGGGCGATCTATTTCACCGACCCGATCTACGGCCTGCCGAAAGGAGAAAAAGATCCCTCCCGCGAAATTGATACGTGCGGTGTCTACCGGATCGGAACCGATGGGAAGGTCACGTTTATCAGCCAGGAAATGGACCGCCCCAACGGCCTTGCTTTCTCCCCGGACGAGAAAACCCTATACGTGGCCAATTCTCATGGCCCCAAGCCAGTGATTGTCGCTATCTCGATAAACGCCGACGGAGGCGCTGGAAATCTGGAGGTCTTTTTCAACACCAAAGGACTGGACGGCAGAGGCTCCCCCGACGGTCTCAAGGTCGATTCCGCTGGCAATCTCTGGGCGACCGGCCCCGGCGGACTCCTGATCATTTCCCCGCAAGGGAAACTCCTCGGCAGGGTGCTGACCGGTAAGGCCACCGCCAATGTAGCATTCGGCGGGAGAGATGGGAAAACTGTCTTTTTGACAGCCCACGACTCATTGCTGAGTTTTCCCAGAAGCTGATAAATTTCCGATCACTAAGGAAGAGGCATCCTTACCGAGACCGCTTCTCCAACTCACCGATCAACTCCACAAACTCGGCACGGTCTTCGTTTATATCATCTTTCAGACCCGACTGAGCCAGTTGGCGAACTCCATCCCATGAGATGTCAGAGACATCCGTCATGCCGCGCAGTTTCATGCCGAACATGGTGACGGCTGTTGCGAATTGAAAATCGGATCCGCTCTCCTGCCAAGGGGTCGCCGCACCTTTGACGACGCTCTCCTGCAAGGCGCTGATGTCTCCCTCAGGGTGCTTGTGTCGTAGCTTCAGTGTGAGCCACTCATCGCTGGGTTCTGCAACCGGGGCCTTCTCCTGGGGTTCGGTTTTCTGATACTTGAGTGCATCAACGCCACCACCATTCGACTGCGGCATCCCAGCAGGAACGATTTCATAAAAAGCGGTCACCGTGTGGCCTGCACCGATGTCACCGGCATCGACCTTGTCATTGTTGAAATCCTCATCTTTAAGCACACGGTTGGCATAGCCAATCAAACGATAGGAACCGACCTTCTGCGGATTGAATTCCACCTGGATCTTCACATCCTTCGCGATTGTGATCAGCGAGCCTGTCAGGTTCTCAAGAAACACCTTTCGGCTTTCGCGAATGCTATCGATGTAGAAATAGTTGCCATTTCCGTCATTGCTGATCGCTTCAAACAGCGCGTCATTCAGGTTGCCCGTGCCAAAAGCGAGAGCGCTCAGATAGATGTTTTTCGCAGCACGCTCTTTGACGAGTTCCACCAACGCGTCATTGCTTGTGAGACCCACATTGAAGTCGCCGTCACTGGCGAGAATGACGCGGTTGACGCCGCCATCGATGAAGTTCTCCATCGCCAGTTGGTAAGCTCGTTTGATGCCCGCGCCACCATTTGTGGACCCACCGGATTCCAGCTTATCGAGCGCATCCGATGCTTGCACACGCCCCGCCTCGGTCATCTTGGTCGGCGGTAGCACCACCCCCTCGCGTCCGGCATAGACAACATAGGACACGCTGTCCCTCTCATCGAGTTGATCCACAAGAAGTTTCAACGACTCTTTAACCAGCGGCAGCTTGTTGCTGGCCTGCATCGATCCCGAGACATCGATCAGGAACACCAAGTTAGAAACCGGACGTTTCTCCCGGGCGATCTCACGCCCCTTGATTCCGAACTTTACCAGCAGGTTGTTTTCGTTCCATGGACAGGTTGCGAGCTGGGTGTGAACAGCGAACGCTTCGTCTCCGGCAGGTGGTTCGTAGTCATACTTAAAAGCATTGATGCATTCTTCGATCCGCACCGCATCGGCAGGAATCTGACGGCCTTCGCGGATGAGCCGCCGGATGTTCGCATACGATGCCGTATCG
>Ga0209390_10008016_pt1 | contig 13252 bp, 6 predicted proteins | sample BON01_FD_187212 | JGI IMG/M metagenome (GOLD analysis project Ga0209390, IMG submission 187212) | Freshwater microbial communities from Lake Bonney liftoff mats and glacier meltwater in Antarctica - BON-01 (SPAdes) (version 2) | ecosystem: Environmental > Aquatic > Freshwater > Ice > Glacier... | reverse complement strand
GGGGGGGGGGGGGGGGGGGGCAGCGTACCGCGCTTCACTCGGCGCACGCAACTACGATTGGTCCCGCGGGCGGTGGTGATGGATGGAGCAGCGGCTCGACTGGATCGGGCGCAAGCGCAACATCCCGCTGTCGTGCGAGGACGCCGCGCTGGTGCGGGAGCGGCGCCGCGCTGCGAGATGGGGGTCGTGTCGCGGCCGTATACCCTGCGCTTCCGCAAGTCGCCGCCGATCTCCAGCACATCATGCAGCTGCCGCGCGGTCTCCCGGCCCGGCGGCCACGCGCGCCTTCGCTGCTGCCGGTCATGCGGGCGCACGCCGACAGCGCGCGGGCGCGCGTGGCCGCCGGGCCGGCGACCTGTGCGGCAGCTGCTGGACAGCTGGGATCTTGAGACGGACTTGCGGAAGCGCAGCGTGTACGGGCGACGAATCGACGGCTCGCGCGCGGCGCCGCTCCATCGCATCAGCGCGGCGAGCTCGCGGGGGAGCGAAGGAGCGGGATGCCGCTCTTCCTGCCCGGTCTGGTCCGGTAGGCCGCCCGCGGGACCATCGTGGTTGTGTCCACATCGAGTAAACGGCACGCTCCTCTTAACGCCAGCTCTTGTCCCCGGCTTTTGTCAATGGTGTTGCCGTGCGGAACCGAGCCGCGCTGCAGCCGCCGGCGGCCGACGAGCGCCGCGAAACAACGGAGCTCGCGGCAGCGTTTGCGCCTCGCGCGTTTCCCGGTCGTGCGGGCGCGCGCCGACAGCGCGCGGCGCGCGGCGGCGGCGGCGGCGGCGGCGGCGGCGGCGGCGGCGGCGAGCTGCGTTGACGGCCCGGCCGTCGGCGGCGGCGGCCCGGGCGCCGGCGGCGGCTCGGGCGTCGGGGCCTCGAAAAACGGACCACGAACGACTCACGGGCGGCCCCGCGCGAACGCCGAGCTAAACAGCATCAGCTTCTTCTTGCCGCCCCCGGGAGCCGGGCGCGCCGGCGCGGACGGAGCGGCAGCAGGGGGAGACACGGCAGCAGGAGCGGCAGCGGCAGCGGGGGCGCCGCACCGGGCGCCCCACGCGCCGCCGGCGGCGGCAGGAGCGGCGGCAGGGGCCGCCGGCGCCCCGAGAGACGGAAAGGCTGCTGCCCCGGCCGCGGCAGAGGGCGCGGCCCCGCCCCCGCCCCCCGCCCCGGCCCCGAGCGCGGGGCCCGTGGCCGCAAAGCCCAGGCGAGTGATGCGGGCAAAGCTCACGCCCGCGGGCTGCTGCTGCTCCCGGCTGGAGGCCTCGAGCGCCTCGGCCGCGTCCGGATCGATGTCGCCGCCGCCGCCACCCTCGCCCGCCGCCGCCGCCGCCGCCGGCAGAGGCGCAGCGGCGCCCGAGGGTGACGGCGCGCCGCCGCCGGGGGGCTCCCCGTCGACGGCCGCCGCCGGGCCCAGGCGCGGCATCGAACGCAGCTCGGCCGCCGACGGCCCCCGCCGCGCGTCCCGCTCGCGCGCCAGCGCGGCCGCCTCGAGCCGCGCCTCGCGCCGCGACGCCTCGGCCCGCCGCCGCCGCCGCTTCTCGCGCGCGGCGATCTCTGCCGCGTAGGGGGCCAGGGCCTCGGGCGGCACGCGCAGCAGCGGGACGACGCAGGGGTCCGGGGCGGTGGGCGCGTGCAACCCACCGCCACCGCCAGCGCCGCCGCCCCCGCCGCGCATGTCGACCTCCGCGAGCCGCAGCGCGGCGCCCAGCGGCACGTGCGCGAGCGGGCGCTGGCGCCGCCGCGTCGCCCCGGTCTGCGGTTCCTCCTCGACCTCGAGCACGCGCCCGCGCACCCGCAGCGGCAGCCTGCCGTGCTCCCCGCCGCACGCGGCCAGCAGCACGCGCACGTTGAGCGGGTGGAGCATGAGCCCGCGGGCGCCGTCGGCCTGGTACCACCAGAAAAAGGGCGAGACGGGGAGGGGGCCGCCGTCGCCCGCCGCCGCCGCCGCCGGCGCCGCCATGTTCATCCGCGCCGTGGTGGGCGAGGCGCCGAGCGGGGCGGAGGCGGAGGCGGGGGCCGGGGGCAGGGGGGACGGGCAGGAGGCAGACGGGGACGCGCCGCCGCCGAGGGCGGCGGAGGAGGAGGGGGGGGGCGTGGCGCGGGAGGGAGGGAGGGGCGGGAGCGGCGCGGCGGCGCGGCGGGCTTTCGAGGCGGCCGCCTGGCGCGAGGGGCCGCCGTGCCCGCCTCGTCCCTCCTCCTCCTCCTCCTCCTCGGAGGCGCTGTCGCCGTCAGAGGCAACAGCGGCGCCGATGCCGCCGCCGCCGCCCTCGTTGCCGTTATCGTTGCCGCCCGCCGGCTGCTGCCCGCCGCCGAAGGCCAGGTCGAACCCGAGCTCTTGCTGCGGCTGCTGCTGCTGCTGCTGCTGCTGCTGCTGCTGCTGCTGCTGCTGCTTCGGCGGGGCCGCTGCTGATGCCGACGCTGCCGCTGATGTTGCTGCCGCTGACGCTGCCGCTGCTCTTGCTGCTGCTGCTACTGCTGTTGCTGCTGCTGATGCCGACGCTGCTGCGGGCGTGGCGCGCGCCGCCGGGGCCCCTGGCGCCGCCGCCGCCGTCCGCCAAGCGGAGGGCTTGGGCGCCGCCGCCGCCGCGGCAGCAGGGGACGGGGCGGCGAGCGCCGGGAACGCGGCCTCGGCCGACCGCTCCGCCGCGCGCCGCCGCCGCCCGAGCCTCGCCGCGTCCATCGCCGAGTCAAACGCGCGGCGCACGGCGGCCTCCGCCGCCGCGCCCGCAGCCTGCGCCCCGAGCGCCTGCGCCCCGGCCGACAGGGCGGCGGCGCCGGGCGGCGAGACCGGCGCCGCCGCCGCCCCGGGCACGGGCGGCGGCGCCCCCGCGCCCGCCTCCTCGCGCCGCTCGGCGAACCGCCGCGCGCGCACGGCCAGCGCGTCGAGCGCGGCGTAGAGCGGCGGCAGCTCGTACCGCTGCGCCTCCTCGCCGCCGCAGTGCAGCGCCTCCTCGGCGCGCTCGGCGAGGTCCCGCGCCGTGCCGCGCCACATCAGGGCGGGCGAGGCGGCCACGTCGGGGCGCAGCACCGCCACCTTGGCGTAGATGTTGTCGTCGAGCGCGGCGAGCGGGTCCTGGCCGCCGTCGCCGTCGGCATCGGGCGCGGCGTCGGTATTGTCGGCGTTGGCGTTGGCGTTGGCGTTGGCGTTGGCGTTGATGTTGGCGTTGGCGGCCGGGGCGGTGGCGTCGCAGTCCCCGGCCGCCGCCGCCGCCGCGGCCGCCGCGCCCGAGCCGCCCGCGCCGCCCCCCACCACCTCGGGCACGACGCCCGCGCGCGGCCGTCGCAGCAGGCGGAACGTCGCCTCGTCCCCGGCCGCGACCTCGCGCACGGGCCGCACGCGCAGCGCCCTCAGCTCGCGCGCGGCGACCAGCTGCGCGCAGATCGGGCAGGGCGCGGCGCGGCGCATCCCCTCCCCGCCCGCCGCGAGCAGGTGCGCGGTGACGGCGGCCAGGCCGAAGGCGTGGCCGCAGGGGGTGATGACGGGCAGGTCCGGCGGGCTGTCGAGCGAGATTGGGCACTGGAGAGCGGCGGCGCCGCCGGGCACGGCGGCCTCGACGGCGAAGACGTCCTCCCAGGCGACGGCGGCGTCGGCGTCGGAGCGCATGCGCGGCAGGCCCTCGGCGCGGTCGCTCACGAGGAAGCGGTAGTGGGCCTGCAAGAACTTGGCGCGGTCGTAGGGCTGGGGGCGAGAGGACGGGCCGCCGCGTCGCTGATGGGAGAACGAGCCGCCGCCAAACCCGCCGCCGCCGCCATACCCGCCGCCGCCCCCTCCGCCGCGGCGCCCGCCTCTGTCGTTGGCGCCCCCGCCCCGACCACCGGCACCGCCGCTGTTGCTCCCGCCGTAGCGAAAGCCGAGCAGGTGGTGGGGCGAAGGGATAGTGGCGGCGCCGCTCGCGCCTGCTGCTACCCTCGCGCTGCCGCCGCCGGTGCTGCCGCCGCCGCTGCCGCCGCGCGCCGCCGCGCCGACGGCGATCGCTGCGCCGCTGCCGCGAGCGCCTGCCGCCGGGGGTGCGCCGCCATTGTTGGTCCTCTGCTGCTGGTTTCTGGGGTCTGAGGGCTGGCTGGGGGGGTTGGCAGACCGGTCGGCGCGATCAGACATGAAGCGGGGACCGCGCGCGTAAGACAACAGGCCTTGCGGGTGTTGCTTTTCCTCCCTCCTCTCGATCTCTCTCTCTCTCTCTCTTTGGTCGTGGGCGCGTATTGCTGGGCGCGTATGAATCGGCGTGATGCGATCGTGTGTGTGTGTGTGGTTATGCGTGGCGGCAGTAGTTTTGGCGTGTCGTGACAAGAGGGTTTGAGCTGCAGTGCGGCGGTTGTCGGTGAAACGGCGAGACACGCGCCGTCCCGCGCGCCGACCCGCCAGCAACGCTCAACAAAACGACGCGCGCTTGCACAACAGCACCCTCTTCCAACCACAGCAGCAGCAGCAGCACGACCACCTACTCGATCGCCACTAACGGGAAGCACCGCCAGACCTTGAGTACCGCACCGCAATAAAGTTGATTTCTGTGCGCGCGCGCGACAAAACATTGCAACAGAATGTTCGTTCCTCTGTGAGCTCCATTGCGTGAACGAAACCCAACGCTCTTCCAACAGACACGCACCCCAAGACGAGGAGGAGGAGCCGGGGGTCGAGCGCAAGGCGCACGCCGGTAGGCGCGCGCGCGCAGCCAGAGCAAGAGGGATGGACGGCGGCGGCGGCGGCGGCAGCCCGCAGCGGGGCCACGGCGGCGGCGTCTTTGGCGGCACGCCCCCGCACGACCCACCGCAACAACAGCAACAGCAGCAACAGCAGCAACGCGCACGGACGCAGCCGGGCACGCCCGCCGGGTCGCCCCTGCGGCCGCAGGGGCGCGCCTACCCGGGCAGCCCGGCGGCGGGACCAGGGGGCGAGTGGCTGTACCAGGCAAGCCCGTCGCGGCGAGCGGGCGCAGGCGCAGGAGGGGGAGGAACTGGAGGGAACGCCGCCGCCAACAACAACCACGCGCCCGCCTCTGCGCCCGCCTCGGCCGCCCCCTCGCCCTCGCGCCCGCCCGGCAGCGTGCGGCGCGCCCTGACCTACTCGGACAGGTTCATCCCTTCGCGCGCGGTGGCCGCGCGCCTGGATTTTAGCGCGCTGGACCGCGACCTGGCGGCCGCAGAGGTGGCGCGCTCGGCGGCGGCGGGCGGCAACGGCGGCGGCGGCACCGACGACGGCGGCGGGAGCAACGGCGGCAACACCAACGGCGGCGGCAGCAGCCACGACGCCACGGCCGCCGCCGCCGCCGCGACCGCCGCCGCCGCGTCCAGCGCGTACCACCAGCTCTTGCGCTCCGAGCTCCTGGGCATCGACTGCCCGTCGCCGCTGGCGTCGCCCGAGCGCGCGGGCGCGCAGCAGCACTACCACCAGCAGCACGACTCGCCGGCAGGCGGCGGGGCGGGGGCCGGCGGGCGCGGACGAGCACTGGGCGGCGGCGGCAGCGGCGGCTTTGGCGGCGGCTTTGGCGGCGGCTTTGGCGGCGGCTTTGGCGGCCCGGGCCTCTTCCCCCCCCTGGGCTCCCCGAGCGGCGGCAAGCGCCTCCTGCGCTTCCGGTCGGGCGACGCCGCCGCGCCCCTGTGCGGCCCGGCTCCGCCCTCGCCCTTCCGCCCGACCCCTCTGCTCGGCGGCGCCTCGGCCGCCGCCGCCGCCGCGGGGGGGGACTTTGCCGGCGCCGCCGCCTCGGCCGCCGCGGCCGGCGACCCCTTTTTCGGCGTGGGCGGCGGCGGCCTGCCCCACTCCAACTCTTGGGGCGAGGGCGGGCCCGTGGCCGCCGCGGCCGCCGCCTCGGCCGCGGCCACTCAGGCGCTGAGGGGCGGCGGCGGGTTCGGCCTCGGTCCCGGCGGCGGCGGCGGCGCGCGCGGGCCCGGCGGCCTGCTGCGCGCGCCGCGCCGCATTCCCCGAGCGCCCTTCAAGGTGCTCGACGCGCCCGCGCTGGCCGACGACTTTTACCTCAACCTGGTCGACTGGTCGTCGCAGAACGTCCTGGCCGTGGGCCTGGGCTCGTGCGTCTACCTGTGGTCCGCGTGCACGTCCAAGGTCACCAAGCTGTGCGACCTGGCCTGCCCGGCCGACGCGCCCGCGCCGCCGCCCGCGCCCGCGCCCGGCGCCGGCGCCTCGGCGCCGCCGCCCGACCCGGCCTCGGCCGCACTCGTCTGCAGCGTCGCGTGGTCCCAGCGCGGCTCGCACCTGAGCGTGGGCACCGCGGGCGGCGAGGTGCAGGTGTGGGACGCCGCGCGCGGCGCGCGCGTCCGCGCCATGCGCGGCCACGGCGCGCGGGTGGGCTGCATGTCGTGGGCTTCGCACTCGCTCGCCACGGGGTCGCGGGACCGGCAGGTGCTGGTGCGCGACGTGCGCGCGCCTGAGGGCCCGCCGGCGGCGCGTCTATCGGGGCACCGGTCCGAGGTGTGCGGCCTCAAGTGGTCCCCGGACGACCGGCAGCTGGCGTCGGGCGGGAACGACAACGCGCTGCTCGTGTGGCAGGCCGGCGGCGGGGGCGCGGGGGCGCGCACGATGGGCGGCGGCGGCGGCGGCGGCGGCGGGAACGGCGGCGGCGGGAACGGGGGCGGCGGCGCGGGCGGCGCCCTCCACGACCAGCAGCATCAGCAGCCGCTCCTGCGCTTCTCCGACCACACCGCCGCCGTCAAGGCCATCGCCTGGTCGCCCCACCAGCACGGCCTCCTCGCCAGCGGCGGCGGCACCGCCGACCGCCACATCCGGTTTTGGTCGACGGCCGGCGCCGGCGCCGGCGCCGGCGCCGGCGCGCTGTCTGCGGTCGACACGGGCTCCCAGGTCTGCAACCTGTCCTGGGCGCGCCACGCCAACGAGCTGGTCTCGGCGCACGGCTACAGCCAGAACCAGATCGTGGTGTGGCGCTACCCGAGCATGGCGCGCCTGGCCACGCTCAGCGGCCACACCTTTCGCGTGCTATACCTCGCCGCCTCGCCCGACGGCCGCACGGTCGTGACGGGCGCCGGCGACGAGACGCTCCGGTTCTGGTCGGTCTTTCCCGGGCCGCCGGGGGCCGGGGGCGGGCCGGGGGGCCTGGGCGCCGGGGGCGGGTTCGGGGGCGGGCCGTCGGCGGCGGGCGGGGGGGGCTTGGGGGGACTGGGCGCGTGGGGAGGGGCGAGCGTGGGCGGGGGCGCTGCGGCAGCCGGGGGCGGGGGCGGCGGCAACGGCGGCGACGGCTTGATGCGCACGGCGCTGAGGTAGTTTCTCTTTTCGAGTTTTCGTGTACACAAGAGTCGAATTTCAACGGGGAGCGCGCCTGCCAGAGGGCGGGCGGGCTCGTTGCTACGGTCGGTGGAGTGTTTTGAGAGGGAAGGAGGGGTTTCGCCCTCCCCCTCCTTCTGCTATTGGTACAAAAAAACGACGGCAAGTCGGCGCGAGCGCGCGTTTTTGCAGCGCGCCGGCGGCGGCGGCGTCTTTTCGCCGGTGCCTTTTTCACGCCTCGCCGCCCGACGGGCCCCACCGCGGCTGCTCCTGGCCCCGCCCCACCGCCCCCCCTCCCAAATGCTCCCCGCCGGCCGGCGGCGCCGCGCCCAGCGCGGCCGCCGCCGCGTCCCCGTCGAGGGCCGCCCGGTAGGCGCGCCGCACGCCCGCCGCGTCCTCCTCGAGCGCGGCGCGGATCTGCGCGGGGCTGCGCCCGTGCGCCAGCACGCGCACGTCGCGCAGCGGCAGGCGGCGCACCAGCGCCCCGTCCACGAAGAAGGCGAACGAGGGGACCGCGCGCACGCGGTACAGCCGGGCGGCGGCCGACGGGTGGTCGTACTCGTCGCGCACGTCGACGCACGCGAACGCCGGGCGGGCGCCGCCCGGGCGCGTGGCTGTGGCCGCGCCCGCCTCGGCGGCCAGCGCCTCGAGCGCCGAGCGCGCGCGGCCGCACGCGCCGCACGACCGCGAGTGGAAGAGGACGACGACCAGCGACGCGCGGCGGGCGGCGTCCTCGACGATCCGCTCCAGGTGGGCGAGAGAGCGCACGTCGAGGACGCCGCCGCGGGGCGGGTCGGCGCGCTCGAGCTGGGCGTCGCGCTGCTGGCGCTGCCACTGGCGCTCGAGGGCTGCTCGGCGGTCGATGAAGATGGCAGAGACGGAGACGGCGGCGGCGCGCGGGCGCGGGCGCGCGCGCGGGCGCGAGGTCGCGCCTCGTCCTCCTCCTCCTCCTCCTCCTCGACTTGTCGGGGACGCTGGTGCGGTCACCGCCACTGCAGCTGCCCGACCATCACCGCGTCCCGACGTCCGACGCGTCGCGGCGCCCAGACGCGCGCGGGAGAGGAGGAACATCAGCGCAGCCAGGTTTTTGCGCTTTTGTGACGGAAGACTTTGGTGATTTGTGCCGAGGGGGTGCGGCACGCGCGAATGCTCGGGTGCGTCCGAGAAGAGGTTGTTTGACCGCCGTCTCGGCGACGTCGTGGCGCAAGAAAGGGGATTTCCCCAGGATATTTTTGAAAGTTGCCGACTTTCCTTTTGACCCGCCTGCTCATTCAAATCGTCAAACCAACAACCCACCCAAGCAGCGAGTGACACGACACAGCACGACGAAAACTCACATCGAAAACGGACAGTGGGGCCCCTCCTCCCCTCCTCTCTCTTTCCTCTTGCCGTGCTGTTGGCGTGCCGTCCGCCCGTCGATCCCCCCCACGCACCCGCCGAACGCCCCGGTGGCCCCGCTGACCATGGGGATCGCGGACTGGTTCCACGAGAACTTCGTGAGCGAGGTCCAGAAGACGGACAAGCGGCAGATGGCCATGCAGACCGTCAACTTGGGTGCGTTTGGGCTCGCGCGCTCGCTTGCTCGCTCAACTCGTCCGCCGACGACGACGCCGACGCGCTCGCCGGCCGACGCCCGACGCGCTCACCCGAAAACCAAACCAACCCCAAAAACCAACAACCAACCCCCCGAAACACACACGCCCAGGCCTCGTCGTCACCTCGGCCCTCGTCATCTGGAAGACCCTCATGCTCGCCACGGGCAGCGAGTCGCCCGTGGTTGTCGTGCTGAGCGGGTCGATGGAACCGGGTTTGCAGCGGGGGGACATTCTTTTCTTGGACATGGGCGCGCGCCCCGTGCGCGCGGGGGAGATCGTGGTGTTCAGCCTCGACGGGCGGGACATCCCCATCGTGCACCGGGTGCTGAAGGTCCACGAGCGGCGGCGGGGCGGCGAGGGGGGCGGCGGCGGCGGCGGGGCGGCAGAGGCGGGAGCGGCAGCAGCAGCGGCAGCGGCGGGCGGGCGCCCGTCCGTCGCGCCCCTGCCCGGCGGCGCGGCCCTCCCGCCCCCCGCCCCCGCCCACGCCCACAGCGACCTCCTCACCAAGGGCGACAACAACTACGGCGACGACCGCGCCCTGTACAACCCGGGGCAGGAGTGGCTGCACAGGCGGCACATCATGGGACGCGCGGTGGGCTACCTCCCCTCCGTGGGCATGGTGACGATCTGGATGAACGACCACCCCTGGCTCAAGTACGGGCTGATCGGGGTGCTGGGACTGCTGGTGGTGACGAGCAAGGAGTAGTCAAAGGGGGGGGGCGGGTGGGGCGCTCTCAAGGCGGGGGACGTCGGCGGAAAGGGAGGGGCGGGGGGCGGGGCAGAGGGGCAGCGGTGGTTATTTTGAGTGGGGGGGCAAAAAGGGGAATGGCAGGGTCTCCGCGCGCGCGCGGGCTAGGATGCGCGGTCGTTGCGTCGGTGACGGCGGAGCCGAGCGAGCGCGCGCGGGCGCGCGGTCCACGGCGCCGGATCTGGTGCGCCCCTCCGCCATTTTTCCCTGAACGCTCGCGCGTCGCTCGGACAAATGGCGGCGGCGATGCGGCGACCTCTCTTTTCCTCCTACCCAACGATCGCATTCCCTCTGTTTCTTTGATGTTTTTGTGAGCCCTGGAGCTTTGAAACATGGAGACGAGAAGCGCTTGTCGGGTTTACTTATCACGGGAGGACGCGGCCGGTCAGGCAGTTGGCGGGGAGAGGGCGGGCGAGGGCGGGGCACCGCCGTTGCGCGCCGCTCGCTGCCGGCCGCCGCTGGCCTCGCTCGCTGCACAGAACAACCCTCGCGTCCGTGCGGGTCGATCGGGGCACACATTCACCGACCTCACTGACAGACGCACCACGCAGATCTGATAGACGCACCACGCACACACAAGAGGCGCGCGCGCGCTCTCTTGTCTGTTCACACGCAGCACGCAGCAGTTACTTCCTCGTCGCCTCCTTTTTTTCGCGCCCCCCGCGCGCTCTCGGCGGGCTCCGTGAAACGGACGAGCCACGCCGCGGAGTGCGTTGTGACCCCTATCCGAACATTGGTGGGACCCGGGCGCCGGATCCCACCGAACGCGCAGTTTTCATTGCAAACGGCCAAAACCTCTGGGAAAACCCCTTCGCCAATCGCCATTTTCATCCCCCCCCCCCCGTCTCATCGCCGCGCGCGCGAGAGTGCCCCCCTGCATATCATCACCACGCTAGCTTTATACCCAATCTCCATCCCGAGTCCTCCTTGACTCTCTGCTCATCGGAAAGACAAAGACCGGAAAAATGGCGTCGACCTCGTCGTCGTCGCCGTTCGCGCCCATTCTGGCCGGGCAAAACCCTACGCTCCAAGGCGTCCCCTCGCTCTACTCTGTGCGCCAAGAGCTCGCGGGCGCCACGGTCCTGCTGACCGGCGCGACGGGCTACGTCGGGTCCCTGGTGCTCGAGCAGCTGCTCCGGACCACCGACGTGCGCAAGGCCTACGTGCTCATGCGAGGGCGCCGCGGCGCCTCCCCCGCGCAGCGGCTCGAGGCCTTGCTCGCCGGCCCCTTGTTCCACCTGCTCCGCGGCCGGCCGGCGCTCGCGGCAAAAGTGGTGGCGATCGAGGGCGACATGGACGCCCCGGGGCTCGGCATCAACCTTGAGGACCGCGCCGCCCTAACGCGCGAGGTCGAGGTCCTGGTGCACTGCGCGGCCGACATCCGCCTCGAGGTCGACGTACAGACGACGCTCCGCGCAAACTACGAGGGCACCCGGCGGCTGCTCGAGCTGGCCGCCGAGGCGTCGCCGGCGCGCGGCGGGCGGCTGCGGGCGCACGTGCACGTTTCGTCGGCGTTCGTCAACATGAACCGGCCGCGCGGGTCGTCCGTGTCAGAGCGCATCTACCCGATGCGCCACGGCGCGGCGTCGGCCGCGGGCGGCGGCGGCGGCGCCGCCGCCGCCGAGGGCGGCAGCGAGCGCGGCGGCGGCGGCGAGGGCGGCAGCGGCAGCTTTTTCTCGCCCGGCAACAACAACGGCAGCAACAACAACGGCAACAACAACAACGGCAACAACAACAACGGCGCCGCCGCCGCTTCCCCCGGCGGCGAGGAGCTCGACTGCGAGGCGGTCGTCGCCGAGCTCATGGCCCTGCCCCCGCCCGCGGCCGAGGCCCGCGCCGAGGTGCTCTGTGCGCTTTGGGGCTACGCCAACAACTACGTGTTGGGGAAACACTTGGCGGAGCAACTGGTCGCCCGCCGGCACCGCGAGGGGTTGCTGCCCCCGCTGGGGACGGCGATCGTGCGCCCCTCGCTCGTGGCCGCCGTGGCGCGGGCGCCGCACCCGGGCTACTGCGGCAACTTTGCGGGCCCGATCGGCGGGGTGGCGGCCATGGTCACGGGCCTGTACGGCCCCCTGGACGGGATCGCCTCGCGCCCCCTGGGCGTTTGGGACATTATTCCGGGCGACGTCGTCGCGACGGTCGTGCTTGCGGCGGCGGCGGCGGCGTCCGCGGGGGCGGCGGGGCTTGTCGCGCGCGCGGCGCGGGCCGCGCGTGAGGGGCGGTGCGACTCGGTGGCCGAGGCGCTGGCGGCTCAGGCGTCGGGCGCGCTGTCGTCGACGGGCGGATCGGCAGCCGGCGGCAGCGGCGCGCCGCGCTGCCGGTCGCTGGCGGCCAGGCTCCAGCTGTCTGCGGACGAAAGCGCGGCCTTGGACGCCTCGACGACGCCCGCTAGCAGCCCGTCGACCGGCTCGGCGCGCCCCGACTCGCCCACGGAGCCGCACCAGCAGCAGCAGCAGCAGCAGCAGGGCCCCGCCTCCCCGCAGCCGGGCGCGCCGACGCCGCCGCCGCCGCCGCCCCCGGCCCTCTCGGCGCTCGCCGCCGCCGCCCCCGCCCTCGGCCGCGACGCCGACGCCGCCCCCTCCGAGCCCCCCGCCCGCGCCGAACCCCCCCGGGCCCGCGACCTGCTCATCGTCCACGCCTGCACCAGCTCCACCTACCCCGTCACGCTCATGGAGGCGTGGAACGCGGCCGCAGAGTTCATCACCGCCCACCCGCCGCCCTTCTCGCTGCGCGGCAGCCGGAGCGTCATCCCGCGCATGCCGCCCACGTTCGAGCCGTCGCCCGAGCGCGTGCGCCGCACGGACCGACGGACGGGTGCCAAGGTGGCCGCCGTATGCAACCTGCTCAGGCTGGTCGGCGACCGGCGCGGCGCGGCCAAGCTGCGCGCGGGGTTCGCGTCGATCGTGGTGCAGAACAACGGCCGCACCGACCGCTCGCTCACCTTTGAGACGCACGGCCTGCTCGCCCTGGAGGCGGCGCTCGCGCCCGCCGAGCGGCCCCAGCGCATGATGGTGTGGCGCCCGGGGCCCGCGCCGGCCGACGCGCTCGCGCTGTCCGAGGCGTACCTGTCGGCGCCGCTCGAGGCGGGCGCCGCCGCGCCCGCGCCCGCGCCCGTGGTCGCCCCGGCCGACCTGCCCCCCGTCTCCTGGCGCGCCTTCCTGCTCACTCAGGCCGCGGGCGTGTACGGGACCATGTTCCGCCGCGCCGTGCCCCGCGAGGCCGACGCGGCCGCCGAGCTGCGGCGCCGCCAAAAGGCGGCGTGGTGGCGCCGGCCGCTCGGCGTCGCCGGCGAGCCCGAGACTTGGTCGGCCAAGCGCATCGGCCCTGGCCAGGCCGTCGTCGAGGGGTCGTGGAGCGCGGCGGCGTCCATGAGCCGCATCGAGCACGACTACGTGCTGGTAAAGCCGCTCAAGACGGCGGCGGCGGCGTGATCATGTCCTCTGTGTGCTTTCTCACCGCCGCGCTCGGTCGGTCTTGTCGCTCGGCCGGCCTCCGCCACCGGCCCTTTGTCTCGTCTTTCGGTTCGCGCCGCAGCTTTTTTGCGCAGCTGATGCCCGCGCCACTGCGCCCTATGGAGAGCAACACCACAACAACAACAGGCACCACATCAACAGTCTCAGCATCATTCAACCCCCTTCCCGCCCCCTGTCCAACAAACACTAGCGCCCCCCCCCCCCCCCCACCCCCCCC
>Ga0209390_10008015_pt1 | contig 13253 bp, 3 predicted proteins | sample BON01_FD_187212 | JGI IMG/M metagenome (GOLD analysis project Ga0209390, IMG submission 187212) | Freshwater microbial communities from Lake Bonney liftoff mats and glacier meltwater in Antarctica - BON-01 (SPAdes) (version 2) | ecosystem: Environmental > Aquatic > Freshwater > Ice > Glacier... | reverse complement strand
ATCAGCAAGGGGGGTTTAAACTATCAGCCCCCAATCGCTGATGGTTTGACCTCCCCCGGCTGATACGTCCCCCCAACACGGGCGCCCAGCCACCCCCACACATTGCTTTTAGCCCTCCGCATTGCTGGAAAAAGACAAGGCCACCACTTCCACTTTCTCTTTACACTTCAGCCAGCGTCTTTCTGTCTCAAATACCACTTGTCCGACGGCTCTTTGCCTGCCTCCATTGCTCCGGCGGCGCAGGGCTTCTTCAGAGATTTAGATTGCTTGTTGCTCGTGCCGTCCTCGTTCATGTCTCCCTTCATCCGGCTTCAGGTAGATGCTCATCACATTCGTCCCACACCCTGTAACAGGAGAAGCAAGCAACCATTCTACCGCTTCACCGCCTGCGCCCGTTGCTCCTGGTAAGCGCGGCGTCTGCCTTTCGCTGCCTTACTGCTCCCCTCAACCAGCTTCCCACTTCTGCTGCTGCTATGTATGCCCACTCCGTGCCAGGAAGCGGAGGAGGTGGCGCGCCAATGCGGGCGTCTTCGACCTGGCCATCGATGGAGGGGACCCTCTTTACGTACTACAGAGACGAGTATGTCAATCGCGTGGCGTTTCGCTCTGGCAATAAGGCGCACAGGCGGCATGTGGTGCTCATCGGAGGACTGGGGGTAAGTGGGCGAGGGGGCGCCGTGGCGTGGAGGGAGGGGGGAGGGGCTTGGGGAGAGGCAGGGTGTGGGTGCTTGTCCTGTATATGGATTGCGTCTCTTGGCTGGAGCGCTTTGCATGGCGGGCAGACTTGGACGGGGAGGTAATGAAGGAGGGAGGGAGGGAAAGGAGTTGAGTTGAGTTGAGTTGATTCTTTGTTCTTGAGATCGACACGGACCATGGTTAAGCATAAAGTGTGTCGAAATATCGTACTGTCTGATCAAACTCTGATGCGTGCGTGTATGACGGGAGGGAAAGGACTGAACCGGTACATGTATGTATGCCTCGGAGTACGAGATATGACGCCATCGTTTGATTTTACAGGCAAGATGAAAAGGAGGGTTGTATACTCGCCTTCGCCCTCTAACTTACGCATTTCCACCATCCCCTCAACCCAAACCCCACACACTTACAGGATGGCCTCCTCCCCGTCCCCTACACCCAAAGCCTCGCCGCCGCCCTCGACGCGCGCGGCTGGGCCTTAATCCAACCCCTTCTCTCTTCAGCGTACACGGGCTTTGGGCACTCCTCCCTCAAAAACGACGCTGTAGAACTCGGTCACTTGATCACTTATTTGCAAGAGGAAATGGGGTCAGAAGCCGTAGGACTAGTAGGGCACTCCACTGGGACACAAGATAGTGTGTACTATGTAAAAGCATGCGGGGATGACGACTCGAAAAAGCCGGCGTTTATAGTTCTACAGGCCCCCGTGAGTGACCGCGAGCATCTAGCTTTAGAAGAACGGACCTCCGAATTCGTTACCTTGGCGCGGCAGATGCAAAGAGAGGGAAAAGGAGAAGAGATGCTGCCTCGAGCAGCAATGTGGGCACCAGTGACAGCTAACAGGTTTCTTGACCTGGCGACGAAGGAGGGGTTGGATGATATGTTTTCGTCTGATTTGACGGAGGGGGAGTTGAGAGAGCGGCTAGGGCATCTGGATGTCCCGACGTTGTTTTTGTTTTCGGGGGCGGATGAATATGTCCCTTTGGGGGTGGATGTGCAGGAGTTGGGGGAGAGGTTCGTGAAGGCTTGTGTGGGGGTGTGTCCGTTGTCGAGGGCGGCGACGGTGGTGGGCGCGAAGCACTCGGGGAGGGGGCATGAGGAGGTGGTAGTGGTGACGATGTTGGCGTTCTTGGACGAGGAGGAACGGTTGGGTAGTAGGTAAGAGGAGAGGAGGGAGGAGGAGCAGCAGCAGCAGCAGCAATAGCAGCAGCTGCAGCATGGGCTGGATGTATAAAACATTAAGACGTTAAGTCGGTTAGAAATTAAGCTTATGATGCGCAGATTAGAAGAGGAGACGGTTGATTTGATTTAAAACTCACAGTTCAAGGGAGGGATGGGGGAAGAGAATTTGAGGGATTTTTTGCATGAACGAAAGCAAACGCCAACTGCTGCAGCGACTGATGGCAGTATGAAAGTAAGGCTTCACACGCGAAGCGAGCAAAATACAAAACATTTGTCAATTCCAACACACGCATTTGGTTTGAATTAAGGTCTTGTTCTTTCATTCTTATTACATGTGTTGCTTTTCGTGTTTTCGTCCTTGTTTATCATGACAGAAAATCTGCAGGTTCATCTTTTATTTGGTGAGGGAGTCATTTTCCTTTCCCTCAGATTTCATCTTCCTGCGCTATGTATTTATCTGCTTGTCTCCTTGTCTATATACAAAGCTGCTGCTGCTACTGCTGCTGCTGCTGTCACACTCCAGCATTCCACACCCCTTCCTCCTCCTCTTCCTCCAACCCTCTCCATCCCTCCTTACCCTACCCTAGCAACCCCCGATACTGCTCCTCCTCCCCACCCTCCTCAAAAAATGGCAGCACCCGAATAGTTAGACTAACAAGATAATGCTTCTCCAAAGATCGCAAGGCCTTCACAAACCGCTGCACTGCCTCTCGGTCCGGTAACTCAAGCAAGTGCTCTCCCATCCTCAAGCCCGACCCCACGCGCTGCTGCGACGACGCCAAAGAGTGACGTAACCACCCCCCAAAGCTCTGCAGCAAGCCAGTATCACTAGTGGTGCTGCTGCTCCTTCTTCCTCGTCCTCCTCCACCCGAGGGGACTAAAGCTCTGATGTTGCTGCTACTGCTGCTGCTGCTGCTGCTGCCACTGCTGGTTCCTGAATAAACTTGCGCAGGAGGAAGGAGTGCCAAGCCTTGCGGCGGCTGCTGCTGCTGCTGCTGCTGATGCTGCTGCTGCTGCGGTGCTTGACCATCGACGAAGGAAGGGAGGAAATGCAACAACACGCTGGAAGGAGGAGTAGTTTCGGCCTGCACCAGACTCGCGACCGGCAACGCCCATTCTAATAAATAGACACCCGCGGTCGCTGGCCCCAAGACTCGGACCGCCAGCACGTGCCTCGCCGTCAGCAACGTACAGCGTCCGCCTTCAGGAGAAAAGCTACAAAACACAAGCCCCTCCTCCCAATACCCGCCCCCCTGTACCCTCCTCAACACATCCTGGGCTAAACTCATCTCCGCCGAATACAACATCAACGGCGCGTCTCGCGTCGCAAACACCCTCGGAACCCTCGCCCTACTCACCCCCTCCGCATGCGCCAAATGCGGCTGCAAATAAAATCTTCCCACCCGACATATCCCCACCACGTCCTCCAACAACCCTCTCACCGGACGTAAGACCACACTAATGATCCCTCGTGCCACCCCTGCTCTTAGACCTTGCACCCCTCCCGCACGTGCCCCCCGGATAGGCTCTAAAATTAAAGCACTAAAGCCTTGGACTAACCCACGGATGGACCCTACTGCTTGTGTGCAACGCCGAGAGGGGACGATAGAGGAGCCGGTGCTGGAGGTGGAGGAGGAAGAGGCGGGAAGGAGGGTGGAGGGACGACGGTTGGACAAGGTGCTGTCGTCATCTTCAATTAGCCCTACCAAAGGCATGATCCCCGCGTGCAAGGAAGAGGCCAAACTCTGGATACCGTCAAGGGAAGACAAGATCAAGCGACTCGTCAAGCTCACACTCCCTCGATACAATCCAATGGAGAATTGATATAGATTTCCCTGTCCAAGCCCCTTGGCTGGCTCATAGATGAAATCACGCAGGCCGGCCGAGATATTCGCGAGGACCTTTGCTGGGTTTCCGAGCACGTCTAAAGTGCCTAGCACGACGTAAGCTTGTCGTAAGGCCTGGCTGGCGTAATGCGCGACGGCGCGTGTGATGAGGTCAGCGCTGAAGGCGTGGCGGAGGACGAGCGGGGTGAAACGGAGGGGGGCGTTGTCGACTTTGGAGAGAGCAGAGCCGACGACGTCGAGAAGGAGTTTGAGGGCCCGGAAACGCTCGCCGCCTGGGCCGCTTGCGACGAGGTGGGAGAGAACGCGCGAGACCATCGAAGAGGCAGTGAATGAGACTTGGACCCGCACGGGATCTACTTCCAAATAGTCGACAAAGACCTTACAGGCGTCTTCCTCCACCACCGGCGGATCACTAACCATGCTGCTGCTGCTCTGGACAGCGCCCACCCCTCCTCCTCCTCCTCCTCCTCCACCACCAGCTACGCTAGCTCGCCGTCGGTGCGATCCCCCTCCCTCCACAGCAGTGGCAGGAAGAGCGCGAGCCGCCCCACCACTGGCTAAACAACCACGAAGCACCGTTTCTCTCAAAATGCGTTCAACAGGCGAGGCCTTGCTAGAGGGAGTGATAGCAGGACAAATCTTCTCCCCCCTTGCTAAGTTTGGCTGCTTGGAAGAGGAAGAAGAGGAGGCAGGAGGGGCTGGTCCTTTCCCGCTCGCGTTGCCTCCCGTCACCTGAGCCAGAGAGGTCAGGACCCCGGAAGAGAGACTCAGTAAAGCTGCTACTAGATTCCCGTCAAGGCGGACATGGTAGGACACCAATTGCACAGTCACGGCCTGGAAGAACAAGATGCGATCATACCGCAAATCCTGCTCTACCATCAGCTCCAAATGCGGTGGCTGCTGCTGCTGTTGTTGTTGTTGTTGTTGTTGCTGCTGCTGCTGCTGCTGCTGCTGCTGCTGCTGTTGTTGACCTCCTCTTCCTCCACCAATCAATTCCACCGTCCCCTCCGCCGAGACCGTCATCTTGAAAGGCGCCTGCTGCCCATCCTCCCCTCCCTCCCTCCTTCCCTCCTTCGCTCGCCGGACCCGCTGCTGCTGCTGCTGCACCTGCTGCTGCTTGCCTCCAGTCCTCCTCCACCCCCTCGCCTCCCCCACAAACACAACAGGGCAAGACGTACTAACCATTTGATCATCCACCTGGACGTGACCCACCGCCAGCTTTAATCGGCTCGAGGACCCATACAAATCCCACGTGGCCTTCAACCCCTGCACAGACACATATAGCAGCTCTTGCGGCAAACCATTAAGCAACGACACACCCACCCCTCGCAAGTCCACCTCCACATCAACCGCCCACGGATGCAACCCTTCCTCCTTCAGGACCTGCCCGCCCTCCCTCCCTTCCTGCTGCTGTTGGAGTTTCCGCCTGTCCACCTCCGCAGCAATCCCAACAGGCGACAAAGAGGAGTGTGAATCAGTGATAACCAGCACACGTATAGGCCCCCTCGTCTCCACCACCACCAACACCCCCTTCCCCGGCGGCCGCGTCGGCAAATCCGGGTTAAACGAAAACGCCCCTAAAGGCTCGCGGCGCAAGAACCCCTCCCCCGCCTGCCACTCCAACTCCACCCTCCGCTGCAACAAGGGTTCATCCCACGAATATGTACAAGCATGATAAGGCAAGAGCACTTCAGGGTCCCGCTCGCTGTGCGCCCCTCCCTCTCTTAGCCCTGCCTGGACAAACCACACATTTCCCAGAGTTCGATTCTCAATCCTATAGGGGGCAAACGCCGGAGGCTCTCGTCGAAAGCGAATGACATACGAAGCATCTTCAAGCGTAATCCGGACTTGCAACAAATACTTCGCTTCCAAATGTGTATGTCGCAACGCCAAGGTCACATCTCCCGGTACATCAGGCACAAACCTCCCACTCCACTCCCACCCAAACTCACACAACCTCACCCTCAAATGTCTCGAGCCCCCCCGTTCCGTCCAAAAGAACGGCGTCGCTTGCTGCTGTCCTCCAGCACCAGCACCACACGCAAGATCAACTGCAGACACTGTTGGATCGTCCGTCGTCCCATCCTGCTTCACCTCCAAAGGCCGACCAAACGCATTAACCAACAAAAACTTAGGCGCCACCGTCAAGACCCTTGTGCGGTGAAAGTCTCCTCCCGCCGCCCGTTGCGACACGCTCAGTCCAAACCCCCACGAGGACGCAGTCGCTGCTTTCGCTTGTCCTCCTCCTCTGCTGCTGCTGCTGCTGCTGCTGCTGTTGCTACCCTTACCTCTCCCAGCAGCAGCAGCGCCATACCCCATCCTTCCTCCTCCTCCTCCAACACCACCAAACGACAGACCAAAACGCGCCGCCAGCCCTGACGCCGGCGGTTGCTCCCTCAGTTCAAAGAAACCAACCAGCCCCTCCGTCGCCGGCGGCAATGCAAAGCCACGGGTCCACGGACCAGGAGCAGCAGGAGCAGCAGGAGCAGCAGCAGCAACAGTGGGATTATCGTCTCCCTGCAGACGCATCCGGAGGCGTGTCACCCCTGGGGAGGAAGCGGTGGAGGTATAGCCCGCCATGACCAGCTGCTCCTTCGCTCGTGCCAGCAGTCGCTCCGCTTCCGACTTCGGAGGGGGTAGCAACGCCAACAAACCCAACTCTCGTCTTCCTTGCCCCTGCCGTTGCTGCTGATGCTGGGCACGCCCAGGAGCCGCGAACGGCGAAGCGCCATCCCTCCCCCCCTTCCTCCCCCTAGTCCTGCTCTGCCCGGCTAACAACCCTTCATGCTGCCCAAGAGTGGCTTTATCACTGTGTGGGTCCAAAATATCATGTGCGTACTCCAAGGGTAAATCCGTAGTGTTGACAATCCAATACGGCACATACACAACCACCTCCTGCCCCACCCCCTCCTGGATGCTAACCTTCACCGACACCCCCAGCACCTGGCCTGATTCCTTCTCCTCCACCTCGACCTCAATCACGTCCTCCCTCCCTCCCTCCTTTTGCATGGACAAAGGAGAACGAAGCACCGTTGCTTTTCCCCAAGCAAACCCAGGGAGACGCAACCACAGCAACACATTTTCGTGCCCTGAAGCACCATACCAAGAATACGCCTCCCCTGGACGCAACCGTAAAATTTCCTGCGGGGCGTGTTTCTCAGGCAGGGCAAAAGCGTCCGCGTCATAATCATCTTGCCGTTGCCGCAGGGGCCACCGTCCTCCCTCCCTTCCTCCTCCTCCAGCTTGTTGTCTCAGTAGGAATTCCATTGGCACGGGGAGAACGTTGCGGACCACCAAAGGAGGGGTGAATCGAAGGGTGCGCAAATGTCCACGCAGCCCTCCTCCTACTCGCGTTGATTGATGATGGTCGCTGCTGCTAGCACTGCTGCTGCCCTCCCCCCTGTCTTCTTCCTCGTCGTCGCGAAGCACGCGTATGACCACATGCAGTGGCGCCGTCGCCTGAGGAGGGGCTAAGTCCAAACATCTCGTCCTAGGGCCAGAGGCCGCCTGCTTCTCACCGCTGCTGTTGCTGCTGGTGCAACCATCGATCCCCACAACACCCGCCATGGAGGGAGGCATCGGAATCTCCACCACATGCACCTGCTGCTGCTGCTGCTCCCCTCCTTTCCCTTCCACCGATGACGCCACCGACAGCAACAACGTCGCGTCCGGCAACTCCGTCAAATAAACAGGCAAGGGCACCCGAGCCCCAGGGGGAAGCCGCTCCTCCCACTGCACCACACCATAGCCCGCCTTCAAAGCGACATGCAGAGACATCGAGCATTTATTCTCAAATATCTCCGTCGATCTCACCCGTAAGAGCTTCACGCCCGCCACACGTGACACCTCACACACCACCCACAACACCCCATCCAGCGTATGAATCGAATGCAAGCACACACCCTCCTCCTCCACATTCACCCCCACCAACCTCGACCACGCCACCTGCCCCGGCCGCTGCAACTCCAACTGCAGCCCCTGCCCCCCCTGCTGCTGCTGTTTCGCGCGCTCCTTCGGCGGAGGCAAGAGCAGCGGCTCTTGCGCACCAGCAGGGACTTCATACCACACATCGTTCGACCGAGCATCATAACGAAGCAACACGCCCGTGTCGTTCTTAACCCAATACAAATGCAGCTCCACTTCCTCCCCCCCTCCCTCTCCTTCCCCTCCACCACCCATCAAATCACAACTGCTACTACTGCTGGCCCCGCTGCTCTTGGCCGGCATCGCCCTTCCCTCCCTCCCTTTTCCTCCTCCTCCTCCTCCAGCTTTAACCCGCGCCTGGGCCTTGTCTGAGGCAAGACTGGCACTCATTAAGTACTCGAGAAAAGCTTCAGTTACATTCACGTTAGCTACTGCAATAGAGGTCACTCGACAAGAAGCGAAATGCTGCCGTCGTTGCCGTCGAGGCGGAGGAGGAGGGAGGGAGGGAGGGAGGGCCGAATCAGCAGTGAGAAGATTGAGAGCGCTGCGACGAGGGGAGGTCAAGTTGTGCAGTGTCGTTCTGGAGCGACGGGGAGGGGTGGCACCCAACCCCCTTGCTGTTGCTGTTGCTGGTGCTGGTGCTGCTGCTCCTGCTGCTGCTGCTGCTGTTGCTGCAGGGTCGAAAATCACGCAGGAGGACACGAGGGAGGGAGGGAGGTACCCCGCCGTGAGTGTTGCTTGGGCCGTCCATGGCTCCAACAAGGGTTCCCAAAGGACGAGCCGACGATTGAAATACTTGGCTTTGAGGCCTAGGTGGAGCTTCGCGTCGATCACACCATCTGTAGCATCCACCTCCATCGATAAAGGTCCTCCAAGGGTGGCATTCATGAGAGGGATAGCGGGACGACACAAATTATTAATCACGGTCAGACGCGCGGATTCCACAGAGACAAGCAAGCGGAGATGCATAAAATCCAAAGGTTTGAGCGCTGGCGCCACGGCTGCCCAGGCGGGGGTCTGATACTCTTCCTCCACCGCAGCAATCGGCAGTTTCTGAACCAGATACGACGACGAGCCACTGCTCTCTCCTCCTGCTGCTGTTGCTGCTGCTGCTGCTGGTGGTGAGGGCGGGGAAGCTGGGGTAAACAAAGCCAAGCCCGGGAGGAGGGTAGTAGAGACGAGGTGCTCCAAAGCGCGGGCATCTAAAAACACCCAGGCCTCTAGTGGATCAACCCTTAAAGTCGTCTCCAGCCCCAACAACGTCTGAATGCTACCCGGAGCCAAATCAAGGGTGCTGCTCGCGTCGAGTTCCCACGTAATGGGGGAAAGGAGACAATGCTCTGCTTCTAAAATAGTAGGCACGCGCTTGAGCTCTCCATTAGTATGACGGACAATCAAGCTGCTGCCCCGAAGAGGAGTAGGGGCAGGGGAGGGCGACCCCGGGGAAGGCGAAAGGGAGGAGGACGAGCGGGAGAACGAACGAGACGAGGAGGTGGAGGAGGGATGAGGCACGCTTAGACGCTGGAGAGTTACTTGCCATCCATGCCCTGCTGCTTTCAGCTTGCCAGTGACGTGCCGCACGATCGCTCCTTGCCCTTCCTCCCCCCCTTCCTCCTCCTCGTAGACAGGCACGAGGCTGGCGTTCAGCCCCATGCCGACTTGGAGGACCAACGCCTGCGTGGCGTGCGACGCAGGTGAGAGTCGGGTGCTGCTGTTTGGGGTGAAGGTCGAGGAAGAGGAGGAGGAAGGGAAGGAGAAAGAGGACGAGGAGGAGGACTCGAGCACCATCACTTGTTGTGTCCCAATCGCTACTGCTACTTCCACGCTCGCCAACACTACAGGCCAGGAGCTAATCGCGTGACGCGCCGCCTCTCGGAGCTTGCGTTGGACGAACTCGTCGTCCTCGTCCTCCATCCGTCTCTCCTGCAATGTCTCCAACAGTGCAGCCAACGCCAACCCCTCCTGTCTAGGAGGGGTCAGACGCGGCAAACCACTCCCTCCCCCACCACCACCACCCCCCGCACGAGACTGCCGCGGTGGCGCGAGGATGATAGTATGAGGGAGATTCCTCTCCTTCTGCTGCTGCTGCGCCGCCACCAAGGCCAAGGCCCGCTCCATGTTTTGCAACGCAGAATGAATGGCAGCGAGCCCCGGCAAGGTAATCGTCCAATCAGTCGGATACACATACATACCCACCTCAACAGCCACACGCGGACTCCCACCCACACTACCACGCACCCACAAATGAGGCGGTGCTCCCTCCCTCTCCTCACTCCTACTACTCCTACTGCTGCTACTGCTGCTGCCTCTTCGAATAGCCTCCCACACCCCCTGCTCCCCCTCCTCCACCCCTACCACCGTCGGCCCCAACAATTCCACATATCTCTCCCCGCCATGCGAGTCTTGCCCGTGCAAAAACCGGACCCGACCCACCGCTGCTTCCAACGCAACCCCTCCCCCGGTCCTTGCCTTGTCTGCCGACAAACGCCCTTGCGAATTCTCCACTACTAGAAGGAGGAAACTGTCGTTGCTGCTGCTGCTGCTGCTGCTGCTGTAGCCGCTGGCGCCGCGGGGAGGAGTAGAAGCAAAAGTGGAAGGGCTTTTTGGAGGGGTGCTGCTACCGCCATTGTTGTTGCTGCTGCTGCTGCTGCTGCCGACGCCGACAGTAATGTGGAGGCCATCGCTGTGTAGTGTCACGACCAAGTCTTTTTGCATCCCCAAACTAAACTCTGATGCTGGCAAGGGAACGGAAGATGAGGGGGGAGAAACAGGAGACACAGGCGAGATCGGTCGTGGTGGTGGTGGTGGTATGTAGGAGGGTGGTGAAGGGCTCGGAGAACGCGATCGGCTCCTGCTCCTGCTGTCGGGTGACAGGGCCTCGCGCACTCGTCGTCGTTGCTCGACCCGTGGAGAAGAATAAATCACAATACCCATCAATGCTTGTGCGTGGGGGGAAGAGAGCAACGCGGCCAAGTCGTGATCCACCACATTTTGAACGTGCCCTTGGAGGGTGAGAAGGAAGGCGACCGATGCTGCTTCTACCTCTCCCAACAGCTGGGCTAGCTTCAGCTCGACGTGAATCCGATCCTCGTAAAGCCTAATGTTGCCCTCAGCGGCTTCTAAGATTAAGATGGACTGCGTTCCCTCCTCCCCGCTCTGCTCCAGCGCCACACCCTTCACAAGCAGTGAGACAAGGGCTGCCTCTTCTACTACTGCTGATGTTGCTGCTGAGGAGGAGGAGGTGCTCTCGGTCAGGTAAGAGCATTGCAGCTCGTCCACTTTCAGGACTAAAGCATCCTGCCACTCCCCTTGCTGACCCTCCTGCAACGGCACCCACACCGAGCTCTGCGTTATCGACACAATGGCCTTGATCTGCGGCGGCACCACAGCAACAGCAGTAGCAGTAGCAGTAGCAGCAGCAGCAGCAGCAGTAGCTCCATTCACAGTTGACCCTCCCCTTGAAAGGGAAGGGGCCGCGGGTGGTGGAGAGGCAGAGGGGGAGAAAGGACCCCCTCTCTCCTTCACTGGCGTCTTACTACTACTCTCCCCCGCTGCTCCTGCTCCTGTTACTGCTGCTGCGATCAGATAAGAAATCAGCGGGCCCTTCAACATTTGTTGGCCCAACACAATCATTGACCTGGCCGGGAGGAAAGCAGACAACCCCCTTAGCCGCACGTCCACGTCACAGAATTGCTGCTCCTGCTGCTGCTGCTGTTGTTGCATCAAGATCGTGCCAGGCAAGACGGAGGGAAGAGGGGGGAGGACTAGTGAAGTCGACACGGAGGCAGTCAAGGCCAGGATGGGCTCAACAGCATGGGGTGGATGAGAGAGGATACGATGGGGGTAGAGCGTGCCTTCCTCGACAGCTTGCAGCTCCAGATCCATCAAGCGTAAAGAGCAAGCCAAGACAGCTCCTCCTGCTTTAGGTTTTAAATCAAAACTCATTGGACCGATCGCTAAAAGGACGGAGACTTGCGGTCCACGGACCAAGGCTAGACGCGCGCCTTGTGCCTTGAAGGTGAGGTGGATATGGGGGGCTTGCACCCGTCGTTTACTGCTGTTGCTGCTGGTGCTGTTGCCGCTGTTGTTCAGGTAACTCCCTGCTGGCGTGCCACCGGTGCGACGAGGGAGGGCTGGAAGGGGAGGAAGGGCAGCAGCAGCAGCAGCAGCAGCAGCGGCAGCAGCAGCCGAAGGAGTAGACGAAAGAGGCGGCGCAAATCCTGGTCCTGCTTGATTCAAGCCCGAGGCCGATCGTCGCATCCCTCCTCCTCCTCCTCCTCCCCCCCCTCCTCCTCCCCCCTCCGCAGAAGACATAGCCATCAGCTTAGCCAAGGGCGCAAGCACCCTCAACACTTCCGCTACAGTCTCTTGATCCAAATGAGAGGCCAAGGCAGCAATCCGCACACTGCACTGCAAACTTCGAAAGAGACGACCAGTAGCAGCAGGGTCGGGATCACGGACCAGCTGAAAGAGGAGTTGGAATGGTTCGCCTTCTGCGTGGCCGAGCTCGATGACTGCCGGAGGAGAAGGAGGTGGAGGATAGGGGGGAGGGAAGGCGCGGGGGGAAGAGGAGGAGGGGGGGAGGAGGTTTTTGGTGGAGGCAAAGCCAGACGCGGCGGTGGTGTGGTACCGCTGGGATTGCTGCTGCTGCTGCTGCTGCTGCAGGTTACTCACACTCCCATGACTACTACTACTTGCGGCGAGGCCAGGTAAATAGGAGGAGGGCAAAGGCAGAGGAGCACCAAGCCGAAAGAAGGGCATCTCCGGCGGGGCCCACCGACAAGAAATAGTCAAATCCTCCAATCTCACCCGCAAACGATGCAAAAATGACTCCGCCGTATACCTAATCCCAAACCCCACCGCCCACACAGTCATCAACGCCTCAGCAGCCGCCCCTCCCTCCTCCCCCTCCTCGTCCGCCTCCCCATCCAGGGCTTCAAGCGACGTGCCGGTCCCCCATAGACTGACTTGGAGGCGGGGCAACGAAAATTCCACCCGCAGCAAACGCCAGTTCTTGTATGCGTACCCCATCGGCTGCTGCTGCTGCTCCTCTTGCTGTTGCTCGTCGTCTTGCGGCCCTTCCTGTTGCTGCTGCTCCTGCTGCTGCTGCTGCTGCATGACCTCCTCCACTACATTGGCAAAAGCCGCAGCTGCCGGACCAGGCGAGGCCCGACGCGAGGCTCTCCCTTCCCCTCCCTCCCTCCTTCCCTCTTCCTCCCCATCCTCCTCCTCCTCCTCCTCCTCCTCCTCCTCCTCCTCCAAGAAAGCCAACGCCCCCGTCCCAAAAGCATGTCGAAACGCATCCTCATCTGAACGATACCCCTCCTGACTATCAAAGAACTCATCCTCCTCATCCTCCTCCTCCTCCTCCACCTCCTCCTCCTCCTCCTCCCCCTCTTCCTCCCCCTCCTCCTCCTCCTCATTCTCGTTGTCCTCCTCCCGACCCTCCCAATGCGGAAGCACCCTCCCTCCCGACCTCCTCCCCTTCCTCCTCCTCGCCCCTCCCTCAGCGCCGCTGCTACCATGCCGCACAGTCTTAGCCGACCGCACAGACATTCCCCCGCTACTAGTCACGCTTCCCTCCCTCCCTCCTTCCCCTCCTCC
>Ga0209390_10008014_pt1 | contig 13253 bp, 5 predicted proteins | sample BON01_FD_187212 | JGI IMG/M metagenome (GOLD analysis project Ga0209390, IMG submission 187212) | Freshwater microbial communities from Lake Bonney liftoff mats and glacier meltwater in Antarctica - BON-01 (SPAdes) (version 2) | ecosystem: Environmental > Aquatic > Freshwater > Ice > Glacier... | reverse complement strand
GATGATGAAGGGGCGGGCGGATGACCGGCGGCTGTTTGAGCGGGGGGTGAAGCTCAATGTGATGGCCCTGGTGGACAGCGCGGGCTTCGATGCGGAGGGGTTGGCGAAAGGGGTGGAGCTTTCGGACTACGGGTTGAAGCCGGGAGACCTCACGGAGCTGAAGCGGCTGTTCGAGCACGCGACGACGTTTGGGTCGTTGATTCAGGTGCCGGAGGGGTTGGCGGCGAAGCTACCGGCGTTGAAGCAGCTGAGCGAGGCGACCAGCCAGGACCTCTTTGTGTCGGAGGCGCTCAAGCGATTGGGACCGTTGGTGCAGCAGGCCGAGTTGCTCGCGGCGCAGTACGACGCGGTGGTGGCGAATCCGCCTTACATGGGCGGCGGTGGAATGAACGCCTTGGTGAAAAAGTTCGCCAAAAACGATTATCCGGCGGCCAAGAGTGATTTATTCGCGTGCTTTATCGACCGCTGCAGCACTTTGTCGAAGGATGCGGGCCGCGTCGGAGTCGTAGCCCCGTACGTTTGGATGTTTATTTCATCCTACGAGAGGCTGCGCAGCAAGATTCTCGACGAGACTAGTCTGACGAGCCTTATTCAGCTCGAATACAACGCTTTTGAGCCCGCGTGTATTCCCGTCGCAACCTTCACATTCATGCGGCATCACGTACGGAGTGTTGTGGGATCGTACATAAAACTCTCCGATTTCAAGGGGCATCAAAACCAGGCGCCGCGAACTCTAGAAGCCATCAACGACCCCAGCTGTGGTTGGATTTACAGATCCAAACCGGACGACTTCAAGAAGATTCCCGGAAGTCCCATCGCCTATTGGGTGAGCGAATCAGTTCGAGACATATTCGAGAACGAACCCGCTATGGGTGACAAAGTCGACTCCAAAGTTGGCCTTCAAACTTCGGACAATAATCGTTTCCTAAGGCGATGGCCCGAAGTATCAATTAGGTCGACTGGCTTTGGGTTGCGCTCCAGCGAGGAGGCTCAACTCAGCAACTTGCGTTGGTTCCCATGCAACAAGGGCGGCACATTCAGGCGTTGGTACGGTAATCACGATTTCGTTGTGAACTGGATGGAGAATGGGAAGGAAATCAAGGAATACGTCACGAATCGATACCCGTACCTGAAGGGAAATATCGACTACGTCATCAAGGATCGCGGGAAGTTTTTCAACGAAAGTGTCAGCTGGTCGGACGTGACTTCATCCATAAACGCCTTTCGATACTATCCGGCAGGCTTCATATACGACGCGACGGGGCACTCGGCATTCTGTGAGAGTAGCCACGATCAGAGTTTGGTAATCGCTTTCTGTAACAACAAGTTCTGCTCCGAAGTAGCGCAAGTCCTTAACCCCACGATGCATTTTCATATCGGGTACTTTGACCAGCTTCCGTGGCCAGAAAGACTATCGGCCAGTGAAGTGGAACCGATAGTAGACCAGCTAATCAAGAGCAGTCGCGCTGACTGGAACGCCTACGAACGTTCCTGGGACTTCCAATCTCTCCCCATCCTGACGGCCTCCTCCGAACCCATGCCCACCCTCGAATCCAGCTACACCGCCTGGATCAGCCAGAACCGCGACACCATCGCCGAGATGAAGCGCCTCGAAGAGGAGAACAACCGCCTCTTCATCGACGCCTACGGTCTGGCGGACGAGCTCACCCCCGACGTCCCCATCGAGCAGATCACCCTCACGGTGAATCCCGCCTACCGCTATGGCGGCAAGCTCGCCGAAGAGGAGCAGTGGACCCGCTTCCGCCAGGACACCATGGAGGAGCTGGTCTCCTACGCCATCGGCTGCATGATGGGCCGCTACAGCCTGGACGCACCGGGCCTCATCTACGCCCACAGCGGCAATGAGGGCTTCGATGCTCTCTTGAGTGCGGGCCAGTACACCACCTTCCCGGCCGACGACGACGGCATCGTCCCGCTCACCGACACCGAGTGGTTCGAGGACGATGCGTGTAACAGGGTGGTGGAGTTCATGTCGGTGGCCTTTCCCAGTGACGCGAATAAAAATCATCTGCAGGCCAATCTCGATTTCCTCGCCGATAATCTGTCGCCCAAGCGAGGAGAATCCAGCCGAGAGACTATCCGTCGGTATTTGTGTGACAATTTTTATAAAGACCACACGCAAACGTATAAGAAGCGGCCTATTTACTGGCTGGTCAGCAGTGGCAAACAGAAAGCCTTCCAATGCCTTGTTTACCTCCACCGCTACAACGAAGGTACTCTCGCCAGAATGCGCACTGAATACGTCATTCCGCTAACCTCAAAGCTCTCAAGCCATGTCGACAAGCTGGAGCAAGACAAGGATGCCAGTGGCGCTACAGCCGAAATCAAGAGGCTCCAGAAGCAAATCGATACCCTACACAAACAGCAGGCAGAACTGAGCAGTTTTGATGAAAAACTACGCCACTATGCCGACCATCGCATCAGGCTGGATTTGGATGACGGTGTGAAAGAGAACTATGGAAAATTTGGTGACTTGTTAGCGGAAGTAAAAGCGATACATGGGAAAAACCCGGAGACACGTGGATGAATATGCCGCTAGCAGTGCAAGAACCCGTGTTGGCGCATGCACAGCGCTGTGGTGAACAGTTAAAACAAGTATGGTTGTGGCTGGCGGTACTCATCTGCTTTATCGGTATTGCCTTTTACGTGGATACCTTGGCCTTGATGCCAGCCAATCTGCCGGTCGAACCCTCCTACATTGCCATACTGCTAGGCCTACCACTTTTAGCGGTTCTAGCTTTTAGGGGTTGGCAGTATTCAGCCAGTAGCGGTTACTTAGCGGATTACGAAAAGATGCGGGCCAAGCTAAAGAACGCTTGTGTTGAGATGTCGGTTAAAAATATCCAGGAGGTGATCACCGAAGCGTCGGCATTAGCTACAGCCAATCATCTGGTTTCGCCATTGCTGGAACACTATCAACCGATGCTGTCCAGCCGGATGACACAATTGCATCGGCAGTCTTTGATGAAAGCGCTGGAAAAGGAACATGCGTCATTAGAGGTATCTTGCAAAAATAAGATACGGGAAATAGCCCAGCGAGTCCCGGTTACACAGGCGAAGAACCACATTGCGTCCTCGCTTGATTTTCTTACGAAGCGTCGTAAAGAAATGACCGATCAGTGGGATGCTTCTTATGAAACATTTTCCTGGTGGAATAAAATTGCGTATTCAGGGGGACCCGATTTTGATGAGATTGATAAGGCAATAAAGGAACTGACGGTACTGCAGAGAAATCTGGTCGCCAGGCATGCAGATGATTTTACGGCGCTTGAGTTACATTTTACACAATTAGAAAAACAAGCCCTGTCACGGATCTCAGCTGCCAAGATTGAAGCAGCGCGCCATGTTGGAGAATGCGAGTATGAAGACAGGCTAAATGCACAACTTCTAAAAAAGGCGCTTTGGTTCTCTGCCATGTCTGTGCCGGTATCAATGTGGTCTGATCTCGATAGCACGGCAAATGTGTATAACGCGTTAAGAAGTGTTAATAGCAACTATGCCTCGATGTCAGATATGGATATTTGGTGGGAATCACTCTTCTTGCCGGCTGAAAGCCTGGCAGGTTTAGCGGCCTTAACAAAAGGCGCGTACTTTGAACGTTTGGTTGCACAAGACACAGGCGGCCAGCTTTTCGAACACTTCAATAACCCAGATACGGATATAGTGATTGATGGCGTGGCGTTTCAGCTTAAGGCAACGGACAGTGCTGCCTATGTGTACAGCGTCGATGAATCAATTCCTGTGATTGCGACCGAAGAAGTCGCGCTGGTTACAGGAGCAATAAGTAGTGGTTACAGCAGTGAAGATCTAACCGATACAGTAGATAACGCGCTTGGTGGTACGGTTATCGACATAGGCGATACAACCGTTGATGCGATTCTTACGGGACTTGGTGGCCTTGGCCTCTTTGCCACGATCCAAGGCATTAACCATGCGTCAAAGAAGTATGAAAATGGCGGTGACGGTGTTGAGGCGGTATTTGAAGGTGCAGGTGTCGCAATTGAAGGTACCGCTCGGGCATTGGTTGGGGCCGCAGAGATGGGTTATAACATTTTGGCCTCTAGGCCGAGTCGGTTTATCGGTAGAACCTTGCTAAGTGGCTTGAAGAAGCTTGATGACAAAATGATGGCTGCGGGAGAAAAGAAGTAAACCGCTTATCCGTTCTAAAAAGTGATCTACCAGAACTCCGAATCTCGCGTCGTCTTGGATGTGGACGATGGGGTAAATGTGAGCCAAAGTAAATTTGCCGGTCTGCTGGCTAGGGCAAAGCCAATAACGGGTGTTAGTTCGTAGCAACAGTATTGAAAGGATTCAGTATGAATGAAGTGAAAGTCAGGGCATTGGCATTACTAAGGCAGAGTTTGAATAGTGATGCTGCTAGTTTCCATGAACATCAATGGGAGTCGATATCCACTCTGGTGGAGGATAGGGCTCGGTTACTGGTTGTGCAGCGCACGGGTTGGGGCAAAAGCGCAGTCTATTTTATCGCCACCAAGTTAATGCGCGAGCAAGGCTATGGCCCCACCATTATTATCTCGCCGTTGCTGGCCCTTATGCGCAACCAGATAGACTCTGCCGCAAGGTATGGCGTTAGGCTGGGTACCGTCAATTCATCCAATACCAGGGAACAGAATAGTCAGGCAGAGAACGAACTATTGGCAGGTCGGTTGGACGCTATCATTATCTCGCCAGAGCAACTGTCCAAGCCCAGCTTTAATGACCGCGTGTTAAGGCCAATCGCCGACAGAGTTGGTCTGTTCGTGATAGACGAGGCCCACTGTATTTCTGACTGGGGGCATGATTTCAGGCCGGATTATAAGCGGATTGTGAACATTTTGCCGTTCTTGCCAGTCAATATGCCGGTATTGGCCACTACCGCGACGGCCAACCGGCGTGTTATGAGCGATGTTTGTCAACAACTAGGCGAGGGCATCAAGGTTTTTCGCGGAGAATTGACCCGTGAATCTCTGCACTTGCAGACGATCAACTTCGCAAGACGATCACAGCGACTGGCCTGGCTAGCCGATGTGATTCCTCAAATTGATGGCACAGGGATTATCTATGCGGCCACTATTAGAGATGCGGAACAGGTGGCAGACTGGTTGCAGAGTAGAGGCATCAATGCCCACGCCTACTATGGCTCGTTTAAGGGCATGACGAGTGAAGCGAGTACTCAAAAAAGGCTGCACCTGGAGCAGTTGCTCCTGGATAACGACATTAAGGCGTTAGTTGCCACTTCAGCACTGGGTATGGGGTACGATAAACCTGATTTGTCCTTTGTGATTCACTATCAGAGCCCGGGCTCTGTTGTTAGCTACTACCAGCAGGTTGGTCGTGCCGGGCGAGGTATTCCAAAGGCCCATGGCATTCTTATGTCCGGTAGTGAGGATGATGATATTCAGCGCTACTTTATTGAGCAGGCATTTCCCCAGGAATGGTTGGTGGAAAAATTCTGGATACCCTGGAAAACGCCAATGAAGGTCTTGCCATGAAGCAGATACTGAGCAGGGTCAACGGCAGTAATAAAAAGACCGAGGCCGCGTTGAGATTTCTCGCGGCGGAGTCTCCCGCACCGGTCATGATTACTCAACAAAACCCGATAAACTACAGTAGAACAGTGATCGATTATCGGTTACCGCATGCCACTATAGAGCGACTTAGTAAGCAGAAAGAAGCAGAGTGGGAAGTTATGCAGGCTTTTGCACAACATGGCGAGTGCTTGATGCAGTTTTTGTCCGGTCAGCTAGATGATCCAAACTCCGCTCCCTGCGGAAAATGCGCTAACTGTGATCCACAGAATGCACTCACGACAGAATACAGCCATGAGACGGGGATAGCTGCTGCTGAATTTCTAGAAAACGTGTTTATCGAGATCGAGCCGAGGAAACAAGCAGACCGTCTGGATTTTCCTGTTTATTGCTTTCCAAGAACACTGGGTAGCGAAGGTCTACTTCATGCGCCGGGGCGCGCCCTTTGTCAGTGGGGGGAGGCGGGTTGGGGCGAAATCGCCAAGAAGGGAAAGGAAGATGGCCAATTTGATCCCAGATTGGTCGGTGCCTCCGCCAAGATGATAACTCAGCGCTGGCACCCAGACCCATTTCCCGCTTGGGTCGCTTACGTGCCCTCGCACAATCACCCGCGCCTGGTAGCCGAATTCGCTGAGCGCTTAGCCGAGACACTCGGCCTACCCTGCTGCGATGTTATCTCGAAGGTTAGGAAGAATAACCAGCAGAAATATATGCAGAACACCAATCACAGATGTAAAAATTTGGACGGGGTCTTTCAAATAGCGAACAGTATTCCAGAGGGCCCTGTTTTGCTGATTGATGATGCTGTAGATTCCCGGTGGACATTTACAGTGTTGGCGGCATTATTGCGACGCGCTGGATCGGGCCCAGTGTATCCCTTTGCTTTGATGTCGACTTCCAGCAACGCATAGGGTGAGACACATATTGGGAAACAGCGATGGATGAAAATAATCAGGCAGTTTTGCTGCTATCAACATACTTTTCGAGCCCGGGTAGGGGTGATCCTACCCCCCTGACCGCTATTGAGTACGGTCGGTTTGCCCTTTGGATGAAAAACAGCCAGTTTCAGCCCAAGGATCTTTTTCATCGGTTTTCGGACATTGAGCAGTCATGGCAGGACCCGAAGGGAAAGATAACCTTCGAGCGGCTGAAGTTCTTGCTCGGCCGGGGTATGGGTATGGCAATCGCGCTTGAACGGTGGCAGAGCGCGGGTATTTGGGTCCTCACCCGCGCAGACCCTGAATACCCGGCAAGGCTAAAAAAGCATTTAGGTGAAGCAGCCCCTGCGGTCATATTTGGAACAGGTGAGAAAGGCTTACTGGCTAGCGGCGGTCTGTCTGTGGTGGGCTCCAGGAAAATTAGCGATGCGGAGTCGATATTTACCGAAAAAGCCGCCAAGCAGGCGGCGCTGGAGGGCTTGAATTTAGTCTCTGGCGGGGCTCGCGGTGTCGACGAGACGGCCATGCTTGCGGCGATGGAGATTGAAGGGACTAGCTTGGGTGTATTGGCGAATGACCTCTTCAAAAGCGCGCTCTCGGGTAAGTGGAGAAAATACATAAAGAGCGGCCAACTAACATTGATCTCACCATTTTATCCTGAGGCCGGATTCCAGGTGGGCAATGCGATGGGCAGGAATAAATATATCTATTGCCTATCCGATTTCGCGCTAGTAGTGCGTGCTGAAAAGGAGAAAGGCGGCACCTGGGCAGGCGCTACTGAAAACTTGAAGAAACAGTGGATTCCATTATTTGTAGCCACCCCATCTGACGCCAGCGGTAATGCTGCGTTAATCGAAATGGGTGCGCGCCCGCTGGAAGCCCCCCAGCCCGGTACTACTGCGACTGAGAACTGGCTCTGTCGACAACTTGAGGGCTTGGCGAAACAGCATTCTGCACAGCAAAGTATCGAGGATGTCGGCCCTGCTGTACCCGAGGAACAGGAAAATGTGATTAGTGAGCCTGCCCCGGAAGAGCCAGAGACAATTCCCCAGGCCGCAGATCAAGCGGAGTGCACCATTGTCGATATTCAGGCTGAGGGGGTGGAGCCTATCAATACCGCTGAACCGGAACTCCTGACTGAAACTCATTTTGAACAACCGTACGACGCCTTCGTTCAGTATGTCTCCCAACGCATTCGCGAAAAAGGGGAACTAAAATTCGCCCAACTGAAGGACCTTAGAAAGGATCTGCAGGAGAAGCAAGCTCGTGCGTGGTTAGATCAAGCCGTTGAGGCAGGCGCATTGCAGCGTAAAGGGCGTTTTCTGACATACACCCTCGGTCAGGAAGGCACCGATCATCCGGATTTCTTTTCTTGAGTAATGGATAGAAATTAGTGAATACATCGAAAATAGCCAAGTACGCCCCGCAGGCCCGGTCGAACTTTATCGCTGCGGTTACGAAGCAGGCTGCGAAGTACGGTATTACCGCTGGCGAGGTATTGCCGATTGAGCTAAAGGCGATGTGGCCCTAGCAAATCGACACACTGCTCAAGCAACAGGCAGAACTGAGTGCATTTGATGAAAAACTCCGCCACTACGCCGACCACCGCATTAGTCTGGATTTGGATGACGGTGTGAAGGTGAACTACGGCAAGTTTGGCGATCTACTGGCCGATGTGAAAGCGATAACAGGTGAGAGCCCAGTATGAATGAAAGTCAGTTAAAGGAAGGTTTGCTGAAGGCATTTGAGAGCGAAGGCCATCGGTTGGTGTTCTGGTATGACCCCGAAGCCGATTTTCAGGATGAAGTGGCAAGCCTGTCCTTGCCTGATGTGCAAGTGATGAACATGCAATCTGAGTCGGCGCTGGCCACAAAATTGAAATTGGAGCTGGAGGATACGAGCGGCAAATACTTACTGTACTTTCCCTACGCCGAACCCGCTGAAGATAAAGACTGGCTGCTCGACATAAAGTTGTATTCACGCTGTTTCTACGCGGACCGCATTTCAATTATTTTTAATGACCTGGAGCTCCAGCAACAGGGTCTTCGCGCGCACCTGGCGACGCGTCAGCAGTTTTTGGGCAGTAAGGCGCGTATCAGCGCACTCAAGAAATGGCTGCAGACCGATGCCAACGAGACCGATATTGACATCGCAATGATCACTGCCGTGGTGAAGGCAGAGAATAGCGATATACCACACATTCTTTTTTCCCTGGCTGAAGAGGCTGTAGACAATGATCTGGGGCTCGAGGCTAACCCTGCCTCCTTTGACGAGCTCGTTAAGTATGGCCTGATGCCGGCGTTGGTGGCGGGGCTGAAAGCGGAGGTGGGTTATCCCGCCTCGGCGGCAGAACTGGCTGGCGATACCCCGCTCAACTTTGGCAATTTCCTGATTCGGCTGTTAACTACTGGTTTCTGTGAAAGCATTTCAAACGTACCAGACTGGGCTAAAGAGCTGGCGATTCCTTCGGAGACAGCCAGGGCCACCGCTAGGGCGTTGCTGTCGCGCTGGCGCGATAGTTCGCGCTACTACAAATCTTTTGATGTGATCTCTGGCTGGGTTTCTCAGGCTTTGCGCATAGATGAGAGGCTGGATGGCCTAACTATTGATACATTGGCCCAGGTTGCGACCTTTGAGGCGGTGGAGCGTAAGGTGATTGTGGGTATTGCCAGTGCGATTCCCCAGGCGGATGCGAGAGATCTTGCGGCATTCTCAAATGTCATCGCACATCGCTTGGACGGCTATTGGGCCTCTAGGCATAAAGATGACGAGACTCGCCGTAAGTATCGAATAATCTACACCGCATTGTCGTCAGCCATCGCGCTGTATGAATTACGTTACGACCATGTAGATGGGTTTCATTATCCGAGTACAGAGGCCATCTATAAGGCGTATGAAACAGATCTGTACAAGTTTGATACGGCCTATCGACATTACTATGAGGCCTCTCGCCGAGCGCACGTAGACTTGCTGAAAAAGCTGGATGAGGAAGTGGAGCAGTGCTATGCCAATTGGTATATCGACAATCTGGCTAAAAATTGGGGCGATAAGATTGAGGCCGAAAACCGTTTGGCGGCCTGGCATGTGCCGGATGTGCCCAATCAGCAGTCTTTCTTCTTGCAACACGTTGAGCCGGTATTGAGCCATGCGACGCCGCGACGCATCGTGGTGATTATCAGTGATGCTTTTCGCTATGAAGCGGCGGTAGAGCTGAAGGACCGCATCAACCAGAAGCGCTATAGCGAGGCCACTATTAGCAGTCAGTTGGGTGTTGTGCCCAGCTACACCACATTGGGCATGGCGTCTTTACTGCCACACTCGAGCCTGGAGTACCGCGAAGGGGTGAGCGACGATGTATTCGTCGATGGCCAATCCAGCAAAGGCACGGCAAATCGCAATAAGATTTTGGCGGCCCGAGGGGGTATGGCGATTACGGCTGATGAAGTGAAGCAGTGGTCACGAGACGAGGGCAGGGAGGTTTTGAAGGATCAATACCTCGTCTACATTTATCACAACGTTGTGGATGCCACAGGCGATAGCGCCTCTACCGAGTCTGACACTTTTCGGGCCGTGGAGCATGCCATTGATGAGCTAACCGAGCTTAGCCGCAAGGTAATGATGCATTTCAATACGTCGACTGTGGTGGTTACAGCCGACCATGGGTTTTTGTTTCAGCAAAGTAAGCTGGAAGCCGCAGACCGGACCTCAATGGTCGAAAAGCCTTTGAATGCCCTAAAAAGTAAAAAACGTTACGTCATCGGACACGGGCTGCAGTCCACCAACGACGCCTGGAGCGGTTCCACCAAGTTTACCGCGGGCACCGTATCGGACACTGATTTTTACGTTCCCAAAGGCGCCAATCGTTTTCATTTTGTCGGGGGTGCTCGATTTGTGCATGGCGGCGTTATGCCTCAGGAGATTGTGGTACCGGTGTTGACCATACGTCAGTTACGCGGTGATAAGGCGGAGAAGCGCACCAAGCGTAAGGTGGGTGTTATCTCCACGAAATCCTCATTGAAGATGGTGAATAATATTCAACGCTTTGATCTGATGCAGACGGAGACCGTTAGCAGTGCGGTGCTTCCCGTGACCATCTCCGTGGCGATATATGATGCCGATCAAAAGGTCTCCAGCGAAGAAGCTGTCACCTTTGATAGTACGAGTGATTCGATGTCAGAACGCGTAAAGCAGATTTCGCTATCACTCTCGGGCTCAAAGTATGATCGTAATAAAGACTATTTTTTAATTATTAGAGATAAAGATCTCGGTACAGAGGTTGAACGTTATCGAGTTACTATCGATCTCGCGTTTACCGACGACTTCAATTAGGAATTGAGAGTACTAATGGATATTGCCGACGAAAAAGATCTGGACGATTTGCTCAACGAGCACTTTGGTGGGCGAGTAGTGCGAAAGGATCTCACTAAGCTGATCAAGGAGGGCGCGAACGTCCCCGTATATGTACTCGAGTATTTGTTGGGTATGTATTGTGCTTCCAATGATCCAGAGGTCATCGAGAAGGGCCTGGTCAACGTCAAAACCGTGTTAGCCGAAAATTATGTGCGCCCCGATGAAGCAGAGAAGGTCAAATCGTTGGTGAGGGAGCGCGGCACCTATAAAGTGATTGATCGCGTTACAGTAAGGTTGAACGAGAAAAAAGATAGGTACGAAGCATCCTTTAGCAACCTGGGTATCAAAGACGCAGATATTTCGGCTGGAATCGTAAAAGAGTACGAGAAGTTGCTAGTAGGTGGCATCTGGGTGATCGCTACCTTGAGTTATTACCACGAAGAGGGGCAAAAGGAGTCCCCATTCGGAGTCACCGTGATAAAGCCTATCCAAATGCCAAACATGGACATGCGCGAGCTATTTGCGGGTCGTGCGGCGCTATCGACTGACCAATGGCGCGAAACGCTGGTGCGCTCGATAGGCATGGAGCCAGCGACACTGGATGTGGATGTACAGTGGCATTTACTGGCGCGAATGATTCCCTTTGTCGAGAACAATTATAACGTGTGTGAGCTGGGGCCAAGAGGCACCGGGAAAAGCCACATTTATAAGGAATGCTCGCCCAACAGCATTTTGGTCTCTGGCGGGCAGACCACAGTTGCTAACCTTTTTTATAACATGAGTACGCGCAGGATAGGGCTTGTTGGTTTGTGGGATTTAGTTGCCTTTGATGAGGTGGCCGGTATGTCCTTCAAAGATAAGGACGGCGTGCAGATCATGAAGGATTTCATGGCCTCCGGTTCCTTTGCCCGGGGACGAGAGCAGATGGAAGCCTCTGCCTCTATGGTTTTCATTGGCAACATCAATCAAAGTGTTGAGTCGCTGGTAAAAACCAGTCACTTGTTGGCGCCTTTCCCTGAAGCCATGATCGACGCGGCATTTTTTGATCGCTTCCATGCCTATATTCCCGGCTGGGAAATACCCAAGATGCGACCAGAATTCTTTACTGACCGGTATGGCCTGATCGTTGATTACCTGGCTGAATTTTATCGCGAGATGCGTAAACGCAGCTTCGCCGATGCTATCGACAAGTATTTCAAGCTAGGCAATAACCTGAATCAGCGGGATGTGATTGCCGTGCGCAAGACCGTTTCAGGCCTAATCAAATTGCTGCACCCACATGGTGAGTTCGACAAGGAAGATGTTCGGGCCTGCCTTGAGTATGCGCTGCAGACACGGCGCCGGGTGAAAGAGCAGCTGAAGAAAATCGGTGGCATGGAATTTTACGATGTCCATTTCAGCTATATCGATAATGAAACCCTGGAGGAGCAGTTTGTATCCGTCAAAGAACAAGGCGGCGGGGGATTGATACCCGAGGGGCCAGGTAAGCCCGGCGTTGTTCACACCATTGGCTTGAGCAGTAAAGGAATGCCCGGGGTGTATCGTTTAGAACTGCAAGTCACCAAGGGCACCGGGAAGCTGGCAATGTCGGGTCTGGGCACCTCCAGCGCAGCAAAAGAACAGATCAAGATCGCCTTCGATTTCTTTAAGGCCAACTCAGGTCGCATAAGTGCTGGCGCAAAAGTCATGGACCACGATTTTCATGTGTCCGTGGTAGAGCTACAGAATACGGGGCCCAACGCCCACCTGGGACTGGCCAGCCTGGTCGCATTTGCATCCGGGCTATTGGGTAAACCCATCCAGAGCCAGATGGTCGTTTTAGGCGATATGAGCCTGGGTGGTTCTGTAACGCCGGTAGAAAGCATCGCTGAATGCCTACAAGTGGCGTTTGATGCCGGCGCCAAACGAGTGGCGCTACCCATGAGCAGTGCTGCCGACATCCCCAATATACCTGCTGAACTGTTTACCAAGTTTCAGACCAGTTTTTATGCGGATCCGGTGGAAGCGGTGTTTAAGGTGTTGGGGGTTGATTGATGATCTCCAACTCGCTACTGGCGATACTGAGAATTTTCTGGGAAACTGCTTGTCATAAGAATAGACAAAAACAGAGACGTTAGGGAGCAAGGGCATTGAAGCACCGTATCCAAAGGGCGCTAGATTCAGCGCATCACGAAATTGCAAAATATCTTAAAACGCAACTGCCAGTAGTGGTCGGAGATGACTGGTGGAAAAAGGGTGTTGTTTGGATGTTGAATTGCACGTTCGATTAACCCACTTTTGAAGATATTTGGTAAGCGCAAAATAAACGACACCCTTCCGCGGCGAGCCCATGACCTGCACCCTGTCTTCTTTAATTGATACGGGTTCGTAGCGTGGAACGGGTTAACGAAGCATCACTGACTGAGCGCCAGCAATA
>Ga0209390_10008013_pt1 | contig 13254 bp, 14 predicted proteins | sample BON01_FD_187212 | JGI IMG/M metagenome (GOLD analysis project Ga0209390, IMG submission 187212) | Freshwater microbial communities from Lake Bonney liftoff mats and glacier meltwater in Antarctica - BON-01 (SPAdes) (version 2) | ecosystem: Environmental > Aquatic > Freshwater > Ice > Glacier... | reverse complement strand
ATTTGATAAAATCGCCAAAATATGTTATCTTACATAAACAGCGATAACGTATTTATAATATAGTGTTTTTACCTACTTGGATTTTATTTTATAAAAACATAATCATGCCCCCCTCGTATCGCGAGGGACATTTCCAGGCTTTATTCCTCGTGATGTCGGGATTATCCGCGTTTTAGATGCGGCTACTTTCTTGTATTTTTCCTCAAACACGCGTAAAAATTCTGTATTTTTTCCAACCGCGTCCGAAATTCTGTATTTTTCCGAATAAGTTTCGCGAGAACCTTTCGCGCGCAAACAAAAAACACCAGTGACCTTATGCTGGTAACCTCCTCGCGATACGAGGGGGGCATGATTATGTTTTTATAAAATAAAATCCAAGTAGGTAAAAACACTATATTATAAATACGTTATCGCTGTTTATGTAAGATAACATATTTTGGCGATTTTATCAAATGCCCAACCCGGAAGATAGTCCTATAGGATCACTCTATTTGGAGTGGCACTGTAGGCAACTCGCGCTGTCGCGCGATTAAGGGGGCGCTCCGCGCTTACGACCTCGCCGAAATAGAGAAGAACACCCGCACATAGGACTAGCGCCATATTTTTTTTCCTTTTTCGACGTTCTCGTATGTACTACGCTACCCGAAGCCTGAGTGAAGCGACGGCACCACGTGTTCTCCCATAACACACTCCCACATTCGCCCACATACCCCACTTCATTTTCAGCAGCAAAGAAATGAAATAGACCTCTTGTGTGTAAAAATGAAAAGAGAAAACACACCTGCAAGACCAAAAAAAATAGTTTTGATTTGATATGACAGCACGCTGATTTTTTTACGTTTTTTTGAACTCTCATACATACAGAAAATGTGGGCAGCAGCGTCCATCGTCTTGGTCTTGCAAGCCCTTGTACTTGCCAGCTCTCCAGATCCACGCGAAGAAGCCGACTACCTTTCCTTATTACTAGACCCTGTCCCGGGAAAAGACAGATTCTTTGAAGAGTTCTGGCAGTCCAAGCCGGCCGTAATACGACGACACAATGCCACATTTTACAATAGTGTCATGCAGAAGGCAGACCTAGACTCCATGTTGTATCACATTGAAACACTGACACCTGAGAATCAGTTGTGGAAGCTTGTCAAGCGCATCAAGGGCCACGACGGAGAGTCGTGGTCAAGCAGCCCTGAATCACGCACTGAAATGACGGGACTTCCGGGAAACGCTACCTATGTAGACGTGGCTCACGCCGCGTTCTCACATGGATATTCGCTCATTCTGAATCGTTTGGAAAGGTATTGGAACGGTACATCTGAGATTGCGCTATCATTTGAGCGAGAATTGGGCCACCATACCACCGTGAATTGCTACTTTACACCGATCCAGAGTCAAGCATTTGAGGCACACTTTGACTGGATGGACGCATTTGTACTTCAATTGGAAGGGTCCAAACGCTGGCGTCTGTACAATACCTTTATCGAGCAACCCCGGCCAGACATGGTCTTCAAGCCAACAATGAAAGATATTGGGGAATCGTTTGTTGATTTTGTGCTGGAAGCAGGAGATTTGCTATATTTGCCATCGGGCGTGATTCACGAGGCGCTAACCGAGGCACAGGAAGTCTCCCTGCATTTGACAGTTGGTGTGGAAACTACGCTTCTCGGCTCTTGGGAATCCCTGCTATTAGAATTTATCGTGGTGGATACGTTTCCTTTTACTTGTAGTGGCAGTGTAGGCGATGCGTCTTTATTTTTTCCCCAGTGCCCGAGTGCAGTAGCTGTACTGACAAAAAATACCACGGCGGGATTGCGGCAAGGTGATTTGGTGGCTCTTACGATCATGCACGTGGCCAAACAAGAAAGAGCGTTAAGGCGACCGGTTCCACTGACGCCTTTGATGACGCGAACGAGTCATACGTGTCATTTGGATCAACTTGGAAAAATGGCCACACTCGTCTATACAAAGGCAGATGTGCAAGCTGCCTGGAAAGAGCTCCTCAGTCGGAATGGTATACTGGCTCGCCTCGTTGTCTTTGGAAATGAGGGAACGGGAATGGCACAACGCCTCACATCGGCATCAGTGGGTAGGATGATGTTGCCGGAAAGAGTTGAACAAGGAGTGTACGACACCCTCGCTTGTTTGAAAAGAGCATTTGGTGATAGGAATTGTGCCAACATGGCTTTCTTTCACTTTGAGGACGTGTGTCGTCGGAAGCGTTTGACACATTATGCAAAAAAAACAACGAAGAAGTAAAAAGGTCGTTTTTTTGGCACCTCAACTTGCTCTCTGAGAATCTCATTCCGGTCTCAGTACTATTTTTTATTTTTATCAATTTCCAAAATTGGACTAGACTGCGCGACTGCGCGACTGCGCGACTGCGTTTCTATTCTCAACGGACGGAACCTCAACTTGCTCTCTGAGAATCTCATTCCGGTCTCAGTGCTATTTTTTATTTATATCAGTTTCCAAAATTGGACTAGACTGCGCGACTGCGTTTTCTATTCTCAACGGACGGAACCTCAACTTGCTCTCTGAGAATCTCATTCCGGTCTCAGTACTATTTTTTATTTGTATCAGTTTCCAAAATTGGACTAGACTGCGCGACTGCGCGACTGCGCGACTGCGCGACTGCGCGACTGCGTTTCTATTCTCAACGGACGGAACCTCAAACAGTCCAATTTTGGGAATTGATAAAAATAAAAAGCAACACAGGTTGGTGTAATATATTTTTGATGTTACGAGATATATATTGGATCTTTCCGCCATGACGTTTAATTCTTGCGGGAGCATTCCCTACACGCCTTTGTTATCTTCATATTACCCGCGACCACCATGTCCCTCAAGTTCGTATCCATCGCCACCCAAATCTTACGCTTAAATGCGTCGATGTTAACAGGACATTCCAAAATATTCAAATATTTTTTCTCCTTGGGCGTGCAATCCGCTGTATCTTTAGTCAGTAAATATCCCCACTTGCGGTTGAGGCCGTCCCAGTAGATGATCCCACCATTCTTTTTATCATCGCGTTGAAATCGGAACTCCGCGTCACCGGGTCGCTTGAGATGGTCGAGTATCTCTCTTAACTCGTCAATCAGGGCAAAAAAATCGGAATCCTTGCATTTATCAAGGGCATTGATGTTGTGACTCTCAATCATAGCTTCGTCCTTCCATCGATCGTGGTCCGGAGGCGGGATGGGAGTAGTATCCTCCAAATTCGGCCTGTACTTGTCTTCCATCATCAAGATCTTAAAACGTGCTAGCTCCTTTTCCGCATCCTCAAAGCGATCGCGCTCTCTTTCCAAAAAGCTGCGAATGGCGGGTGCGGTATTCATATTGTTCGTCGGAATAGTGACGCGAGAATCGGGGTATTTGTCCAGGATGGTGTCGGTGATCGTGTGGATGCGGGCATTTCGAATAATCACCGTGGACTCTTGGGTAAAGACGTCAAAACTGATGTAATTGTGGTCGATGCGCCAGTTGGAATAATCTCCGCACGTTTCCTTCATGACGGCGATGGAGCGCAGAATGGGTCGCAGGATGTTCTTGGCTATCTCGTCGATTGTCATGTCTTCTAGTGCCATAGCTTCGAGCTCTTGGATGGTCATGATCGCGTGATTGTACTCGAGGCGAAGGCTAGGAATGTAGACTGCCCATGTGTAGTTTTCCCGGAGGTTTATTTTGCTAACGTTGCAGTGGGTGGCAGAGGCGGCGGCGACGGAGTACATCATCTTCTTCGCGTAAACCAAATCCGGTTGTACATTCAAAATGTCCTTGAATTTTTGAAAGCGTGCCAGCTCGATTTCCACGCGTTGAAAGTCTTGTAGGGGGAATGGACCTATGAGAGCGGCTTTGATCGAATGTGGGGTCTCCGTGTCCTCCTTCTGGCAGAGACGCAGTTTGATCGCGTCCGCTCTCTGTTCATCTGCCAGTTGGATGTGGAATTGGTCGATGTCGACTTCGGTGGTGGGAAGTGGCGCATGCTGAGTTCGTAGAACTTCTTGCTTTCTGTAAATTTCCATGGCCGCCGTCTGCGTCAGGTGCACTTGCATGGCCGCCACTTCCGTCTCCGTGACCTTGTACAGGACGCTGTGCGGCTGGGTAAGGTCCACGATGTCGGCGTAAATCACGTTGTCTTCGATGGTCAATCTCGAATCTTCTCTGGTGATTTTCATCCACATACAATGAATGCGGTAGAGTCCGAAGATGAAGCGATAACGGGCCGCTGTAGGGTGCTGCTGTCTTTCGGAGTGACGTTGGAGCCTGATGTCGCCATCCTTGTCGAGTAGGATGGATGGGGGGAGATTCTGGTTCGCCTTGGTGATAGTGTCCAAAAAAGTACGCTTCTTGAACCCTGGGCCGGACAGGACGACTGGTTCTCCTTGAGTTCCGTAAAACGTGTATTCCTTGATGTCAGGAGTGTGGGCCCAGATTTGTCGTGCATACTCATCGGTGATGACGTCGTTCGACGCCGACTCTATGTATTCCTCACTGTCTTTGAACAAAATGCCAGGCGTCCTTCCCGCGTTGGTCTCTTCTTGAATAACCTTCGCGATCAAGTACATGAAAATCATACAATCCCCTTGCATCTCCTCAAACTTATCGCCGCCGGCGGAAAATTCGGAATCGTCAATCATGCGGATCATGAGATCTTGTAGGTCTTGAAGAACGGTCGAAACCGTGTAATTGGCGGGAAACTCGGCGATCTGTTTTCGGAAGGCATTTGCCAGCTTGATCACATTGTATCGATCCATGAGTTTCCCCTTGATCATACGCTCTGGGTGAGGCGACTGGAGACATATGATTTGACACGCTAATCTCGGGTTGTCTTGGTTGAACGCGACATTGTTGGTGGTCTTGAACATGTCAAATGCACGCTTCGCTTCCTCTGAGGTTTTTTGTGGTCGCCGGTCAAAGAGCGAAAAAAGCAAGCAGAGTGCAGCTGTATGCCGGGAATGTACCGCGTGGACGCGAGGCGGGCGTGTGTAGAAGACATACCTGTGGCTAGTAGGCATATAGTATATATTGGTCACTAGTGCCTAATTTTGTCTAATTTCATGCAAGTCAAAATAATCAGAAATATTCTAGCCTATATTTTTCCATACTACCTTGGTTAAATGTTATTATGTATGGGGGTGCTTATGTAGGTATTGATTCCATTCTCTTAATAATAAACGTGTAGGCGAGCGCTTCGCGCATTAACGACGGCGCTTCGCGCGCTAAGTATACGATAATATTTTTTTTCCTATTTTAAGTCTCTCGATGTATTATGTCTCCATGTCTCTCCTCCTCTTCCGTCGCACATATTCTCGTCTATATTCTCGTCTCTCCTCCGCGCTAGATTTCCCTACATCGGCGTCTTTGCGGACCTTCCTAGGTGAAGCGTGTCACGACCTTCAAGCCGCGCCCTTGATGCCCGGCTTAGAAAGGTGTGTCAAAAGTGCCATCGTCTCTAGTAAACAAATCATTAAACCAAAAATCACTACCATCTCTTATTCTTCTCCATCTACGACTATATCTCCTACGCATCTCATACATGGCACGATCATTTTGCGGACGCCATTGATGAAATAATTGTCTTTCTTCGACCGAATTGACAGGAGCAACTCCTTCGCGAATACGTTGGAACTGGACATGTGCTGTGCGTGGATAATCCGCCATGGCTCGCCTCCTTGTATATCGCCAGATTAAAAAATCGCTATTCTCTTCTTCGTGTATTCTATTGAAACCAGTTATAGCCCAGTTATAGTAGTACATGAAAAACCGATCGCGCTCTCTGTCTGTTGTAAATAAATAATAATGTAGTGGATGCTGATTTCGAATGAATTGTGGATCGTTTGCCGATCGAATCATGTTCTCCTCAAAGGGCAAGGGTTCAGCCCAGAAAGTCTCTGCGTCTACCTCCCATCTCACGCCCTCCCATCTCATGCCCAATCTCCAATTGAGTCGTTGCATTAATAACCGGTCAGATCTGCGGGAAATGTCCACATAATCCTCACTATCATTTCTATCGTCATCCTCCTCAATATCCTCATCTTCCAGAACGCCCTGCTCCTCCTGTAATCTTTCAGCGGGACTCAACGATGCCATATACGCAGCCGCAATCTGTATTCGCTGATGATTTGTGATAACGCGTCGTGTCTGTAGCTCCAAACCATTCGGGAATCTCGTTGTGTAACGATACAAAGATTCCAAAAGGCTGCAGCCCGCGTACGGCGACGTGGTCACCGAACGTCGCCTCCGGGCGTCAAGAATGTCGAGCATGTCGTCGTCTAGAAGACCAACGACCGTGCGAAGTTGCTCTATCGACATTTCATGCCACGATGTTTGCGTCATAATGTCAATATCATTTATACATATTTGCTTGACTAAAATAATCAGCTCTTCTCTGCTCAGATCATTGACTGTTAAGTTTGCGCTCGAATGATTTCCCATTTCTCAGTCTTTGTTTTTATGAGAAGAAATTAAAAGAAATATATCGTGTGTCTGCTGTGATGCTAGGCTTATCCAACATCCACACCGACGCGGGAAGCACTGCCAGCCCCCGATACGTCGCAGAAGGTCTCCACTGTCTGACAACGGTTTTCTAAGTAATGGGGAGGAACCGAGGGAGGACGGGAGGGAGGAAGTTTCCCCCCTCCTTCTAACCTCTCGGCTAGGCGCTGGCGGAAGTAGTCATGGCCAGCGAAAGCGATGACCGAGATGGCCGAACCGCGGACATGCACGATCAGGAGACGGCAGCGGAGTGTCTTCCCAGACTAATTGAGGAGCTAAGTAGCATTATTAGTACTACTGGTGTCCATTGGCCAATCGTTCTGGAGCGCATAGCCACCGTCTACCGTGATATGAGCAATTTTTTCCAAAACCATAAGAGCAGCATGTAGTTGAATCTTCCAATCAGATGAGGGAAAAAGCTTCCAAATGTATGCAGCATGTCCAATAAAATTAACAATAGCGGTCAAGTCTTCATCTTGTCCCCCAGTGTTGAGTGTATTTTGTAAAGCCACCTTCTTGTGCATTTGCGATAAGTTTCCAGCATTACACTCGCCATCAAGTATGGATTGTATTTCATCTTTTAGTCTTAAAAACTCACTTACAGAACTGACTGAGTAAACCATTTTACCTCAAACTTCATAAAAAGAAATAAGTGATCTAAACGCCCAAGGAAGTATGCGTTAGGTCCACAAACATTACGCATGCCGGTTTTTGCGCGAGCCATGGCCGCCTGGCTACAGCGGCATTCCGAGCAGTATACGCACCATATCCACGCCGACGCGGGAAGCACCCGAAAGCAACATCAGATAATCAGCGACTATTGATCATCGAAGCGTATTAGCAGCGTCATCATACCTACATAATGGTGCAGTATCCTTCTTCTACACCTGTCCCCGCGTCTTCTCCCCCTGGTCCAATTGTGCCAGTAGAGCTGACTGCACTCTGTTGAAGCAAGAGTCGATTTGCCCCGTGCTGCCTTTCCCTCACTTCAGCTCTCCTCGCAACTTCGTAGAGAGTGTCTGCGTCAACTTGCATTTGTTCCCTTACTCTCTGCGCCAAATCCATCAGGGCAGTGGCGCCTGCAAAGTCGCCTCTTTGTCGTAATACATTGGCTCGGTTGGTATGATAAGCGACTTGTTCCGGTATGAGTCGGTAAATAATCATTGCCTCACGCCTGAGTTCCCAAATCCTGCGATCTGCATAGCTCATATTTGGAGGCATATCGCCGAAATCTCGTCGATATTGTTGGATAGCGGCAGGGGTGGACGTAACGTAGGAAGTGGAAAGGCTTGGGGGTTGAAACCTTCTGTATTCATCGGGATACAGCCTGAAATACGCGCTGATTATGTGCTGCCTCTGAAGAGCTGTGATAGGGGCCCTGGTAAATGGGTGAATTGCATTGTCACTCGCGGAGATATATTCAAACAATGATTTTATAAAAAAACAGGGTACGCGCATACTACCTTGTGCGCGGATTAGATCAAGGATTCCGTCATCTAACAATATGACCACCGTTCGTAGCTCTTCGACGGTCATTTCATCCCACCTCTCGAGAGAAATACTCTCCATTCCATCGCCTTGATAGCAGACGGCTTTAATTTTCGAGAGCAATAATGCAGTTTCTGTTTGTTCATCCATTTCTTGGTACCAAAATAAAATAAAATTAAATTTGGCCCGTTGAGCCACTGTAGTCATCATCGCTGCACTTTTATTGAACAAAATAAGTATATCGGAAATTAATATATGAGTCTTACATCAAAAAGATGTGGTCTGTCCTTAAGCAATTATTCGGGATCGGGATTGCGCCACTGACTGGCTCAGCGGATCTTTCCCCGAGAGACCCACTGAAGAGGGTGCTGGAGAGGGTGGCCGAAAATCCGGAGCCATATTTAGACTTTGGCATGCTAGGATTTGTGCCGGCCAAGAACTACACGTTTGATCATTCCTACTGGAATTGCGGGCAGTTCATTAGAAGGCCAACACATTGACAGTGACGGGTGCACAGGTCCATCCCCTCTTTTCTGCAAGTATTCAACAAGGCCCACAGAATCAAAATCTGTACACAACTTCGTGTCCATTGTACATCCAACCTGTACGCAATCTAGTACTATAGACAAAAGAAGACGACTTAGATACAAAATATACCTCATAAATGATCAAGCTTGCGTTGGAGAGCAAGCTTTGAGCGTGGAAAACAATTTAACCCCCCCCCTGTTCCAATAATAATGGTACAACCGTACGGCGTTATGGACACAACTCTTGATTGCAAAACGTTTCTGCTCATTCAATACCGGGTGAAAAGTAATCAATGGTCGCCTATCTACGCAAGCGTGCGTAGAACACTGCAGTACTGGCCTTCGGCAGAGTAATTACATAAGAAAGGAGCAAATCTTTAATGAATGACATGAGTAGTAATTTGATTTTCGACTAGAGCAATTGCGATGGGCATTCTCTCTTACATACAATACATTCATCTGCTTCCCACACTCAGTCACTTCTTCCTGAAGATAAGGAATGAAGCCGAGTGCCTTTTCTCTTTCAATCTAGGGACAGACACCCCTCGCGGAGCATCGGCAGACGCAATATGACCACAGACACTAAGAATATCCTCCCTCCACCTCTCGAGGGACAAATGATGGAGGGCCACTAACCTGTATTTGGTGCTCGGGAATTCGATTCTACAAGGGGAAAACTGATAGAGAACACACACACATACCTCATCTTGCATCGTGTGCATCTTTTCGTATTGGCGGCAACTCTTTTTCTGTTGAATCGTCCACGTCTCCAGACACGTCCACATGATGTCGGGATAGTCCAACAACGCTCGTCTTCTTCCTACTTGAGCCACCTTAGAACAAGGACACTTAAGCCGGCTCAACCTTCCTCTCTCTTTCACCACACATATCACACACACATACACGCAATGTTGCGGAGCCGCAGACGCCCTCTCACGAAATAAGTAGTAACAGACATATTCTGCGCCCCTTCCCTCGACTCATCCGGGATAAAGCACCGTGAGGCGTGTGCTGCGTGCGGCCGTAATAGTAATAATAATTGTGAGGCGTGCGGCCAAATGGCGGATGGGTACGTTCCAGGCAATGCATGACCCTGTCTTAACCGGTACCCCTCGTTTATAAGCATGAGAGACCCGCTCCTTTATCACGCCATCATTCTAAGGCTTGTGGCCTTCCACATATGCAATCGTAAACGTTTCGTTCATGCCAAAAGCTATCTCTCTTTGCCCTCCACACCCCACACCCCACACCTCCCCCCACACCCAATCACCGCACCTCGCCTCCAGTCATTGAGATACTACAGCCAAGTCCCCTTGGCTGCAAGAACAATCCACAATACACCAATGATAATGGAAAGAAAAACAGTGAAAATACGCAATAATGTTCAAATCCCCATGCCTGCACGTCGGGTAACTTCCCCCATAATATGCTTGAAAAACACAAGCCACTCGTCCATCGCTTATGTGGCTGCTGCCCATCCGACTACTCCTACATCCAATCAAAGACTCCCTCCCGCAGCGGCCACAACCATACCCAACAAAAGCCAAGAGTTCAAACCAACAAACAAGAGGGCTGCTGTCCATCCAATCACTTTAGTGAGTAGTCCATTGACGAAGTCCTTGCCCATGACTTGAGTACTGCTGGTAAAGTAGATCAACGGAATGACAGCGAAAGGCAACTGAATGGAAAGGATCACTTGACTCAATGTCAACAAGACATCCACGCCTTTCTCGCCAGCTAGTAGCACAGTGATGACAGCAGGGATAATGACAGTCAATCGTGTGCTTAGACGACGTAACCATGGCTTGAGACGAATGGACACAAAACCCTCCATGACAATTTGTCCTGCTAATGTGCCTGTCAATGTACTATTTTGTCCAGAAGCAAGTAAGGCCACGCCGAAAAGGATGGAAGCTGCACGACTGCCCAAACTGGGAGCAAGCATGTGGTATGCTTCAGAAATGGACGGAGTGACACCTGTAGTTTTCAGACAGGTACACGAGAGAATCAGTTTAGATACATCAAGATGGAACGGAAGTCTTACTGTCTCTGTTCGTCCACTTACCTTCAGTGTTATAGAAAGAAGCAGCAGCGACAATCAGAATGGCTGCATTCACAAACAGGGCAATGATCAAGGCGATGACAGTATCTGCAGAGGAGTACCAAATAGCTTCCTTCTTAGCGGCAACCGTGTCCGCGATCTTCCTCGTTTGAACGATGGAAGAATGTAGGTAGAGGTTGTGAGGCATGATGGTCGCACCCACAATGCCCATGGCGATGTAGAGTTTGGTGGAATTGGTCACGAGAGTAGCGTCAGGCACGAAGAAGCCCTTCATGACCAGAGAAGCGGATGGTTTACTCATGATCAACTCTGCTGTAAAAGCAACAAGGATGAGTAGGATAAGTAAGGCCACCACGCCTTCCAATGCCCGGAACTTGTTTGGTCCACCGAAAGCGCCCAAGACGAGTAAGACATCACAGGCAGTCAACACGACACCCCAGACTAAAGGTAAGCCAATCAAGAGCTCGAGAGCGATGGCTGAACCAATCACCTATTGTATTGATATCAAAATGGGGAAAGAAGCAGGACTGTTTGACCCGAAAGGCCTCTTTCTGCTTTAACAATGTGTGATAGGTACCTACCTCGGCCAAGTCTGTGGCAGCAATGGCAACCTCAGCAGTGAGCCATAGCATGCGATTAGCCCATGCTGGGAAAGTAAGACGACATTGTTGAGCAAGATCCTTTCTAGCAGCAATGCCTAATTTGACAGTTTGCACCTGTGTATGATTGGGATAGCAGCCATGTGATCAGCATGACAACAAGGCGTTTCATTTATGGGAAAGCGGCCTTTGAATATCACCGACCTGAAGGAAGATGGCGATGAGGGAAGAACATAAGACCACAAACAGCAGGGAATATTGAAATAAGGCGCCCCCCGCAAGATCAGTTGCCCAATTGCCTGGATCCATATAGCCAACAGCCACCATGTAGCCTGGTCCTGCAAAAGCGGAGAACTTGCGCCAGCATTTACCAAGGCGACTGTCTCCTTCATGGTCTTCTGGTATGTCGACTGACTCGTACGCTTCAGGGAGAGACCCAGCAAGATCAAGCGGAGAAACAGGTAATTGTTGTTGTTTCTCTGCTGGTGCATGTTCACTTTCTTCATACATATAGTTCTGCAAATGGGCCCATAGGGAATTGGCTGACATCAACGCTTTTGCAGATGATGACTTCCCATCTGCTCCTTCTCCTGCTCCCGTGGCTGAAGCTGATTCCACCATTGGGTGTTCCGCAAATTGCTTCTCTTGAGCTGGGTTCGCCATATGCACTTGTCCTTGGTTGTCTTCCATTTCATCTACGTCACGTGTCGCACTAGAGCTCCGGTGTGCTATGTCCTCTTGGATCACTTTGGCTGTCTGTGATAATGAATAAGATCAGATGTTAGGCTCGTCAAGTGGAAGGGCAGCATCAATATAGACTTTTATAAATGGTTCGGCCAATCCCATCTAGGGATGTTAAGACTCTGTTAGGATTGGAAGATTTGGAACATGATGCGTTCTCCTACGTGATCACATATAGGGAGTGACTCTCTATAAGAAAAGGATAGAAGAAGGCAGAGGGCCTAGTGTCAAAATTGTCATATGATTAGTCCTGGGGAACTCGTCCGAGCTCTTTCCAGGCGATTATGAGGCCCCCTTTCACCTCTGTTGTGACAACAGTGTTGTCCGACTTTTGCCCTTCTTTTGCGATAATGATTATCAGTAGGGTTGGGTCAATCCCATATTTGGAATAAGATTAGGATTCGATTCTGATCCCATCCGTAGGGATTCAAGATTCAATCGGGATTGAATCCCAGATGGATCGATGCACTGCAACGAGGAGTTGTGTATCCTCCACCACCGTGCCTCACCTGCGTTGCTCCTGCGTAGGGCGCGGCGCTTGGCTTGCTTTGTCAACCTTCTGTGTGCGGATGGGGGGGGGATTATGGACGCGATAGTGACCTGGGCCGGGGCGCTCTGTCAGACAATGCTGAACAACGATCGGGGTCCCACAGTGGTATTACTGTTATGATTGACGCGGAGAGCGTGTGCCAAGTCAAGACGGGGCACCCCCACCGCACAAATTAAAAAATTCTCTCGTCGAGAAGCTGGCAGGGGTGAGTCAGGGAAAGAGGAGGGGAGAGAGAGGGCTGCGCGGCAAAGGCCAAGCGCGCTGGCCCTTGCAGCACACGGCTGCGCTGTCATCATGCTGTGTACGCACTTGGACAAGGACAAAGCACAAGACAAACCTACCAGCAGTACACAACGCGGCAATTCATGGGGTGACCGTCGTTTTACACCTTCTGCTCGACCCAACGGACAACAATTCAAAGGGTTGACGCAATGCTGAAAGGGAAAACTCTCTGGCCACACTTAAGGCCCACCTAGACATGGATACACCAATATGTAGCCCTGGCGCTGCTCGTTGCGACTGTGTGCACGCGTTCTTCTTGGTGGTTGGTAAACCCATGAGGAAAAGGACTAAAGGAATCAGCCCCCCAACTCCCCCAAACAGCCGCCTCCGCCGTTTGACCCAACGGAATGAAACCTGGAGGCGGTGTGGGGGAGGCGGTGTGCTGCATGCTGCGTGGCGTGGGTGCGGGGTTGGCGGGTCATGGTCATGGGCAGGGGAGGAGGGTGCGAGGGGGAGGGTCGTGGTCGTGGACAGGGGAGGAGGGTGCGAGGGGGAGGGTTGTGGTCGTGGGCAGGG
>Ga0209390_10008005_pt1 | contig 13263 bp, 9 predicted proteins | sample BON01_FD_187212 | JGI IMG/M metagenome (GOLD analysis project Ga0209390, IMG submission 187212) | Freshwater microbial communities from Lake Bonney liftoff mats and glacier meltwater in Antarctica - BON-01 (SPAdes) (version 2) | ecosystem: Environmental > Aquatic > Freshwater > Ice > Glacier... | reverse complement strand
CGCTGCTCCCCTCGGTTTCGCGTTGTGGGCCGGTGCTGGGAGCGGGCGGCTGATAACTTCTTGCCCGGCGCGCGCCGACGGGGCGCGAGTCGCTGCCCACACCTGACGCTTCTCACGGCCGACCGATCCGATGCGCGGGGCGACGCCGCTGGGGCCCTCCTGCGGCCGTGGGGGCGATCCCCAATTGCGAACGAAATGCGAACGACATTGCGACCGAATCGGCCAAATGAGCTGCCAAATGTGACCGAAATAAGGAGTCGTTCTCAATTTACCCCCCTCAGTCTATTTTGGGAGCCCAAATCTATTTTGACAACTCCAGAAAGAATGCGATCGAAGGTTTTTTCTCTTGCCTTCGCGCCTTCAGGCAGCGCCACGCCGGGGCAGGTCGACGAAGAAGCTGCTGCGCCGGCAGGGCCAAGCAGTCATGGCGGCCGTACGTCGCCTTCAGCGCTCAGGCACGACATTGTGGCGCCGGATCAGCCCGACAACACGGTGGGGGAGCTGCTCTCTTCGGACGACGAGGAGAGCAGGGTTAACCCGAGCTCTCCTCGTCGCGCGACGCAGCTGGACGGGTCTGTCAATTTCTCGCAGCTGCGCTCGGTCCGTCGGCTCGAGTTGCAGCGGCGCTGGCCATCGCGTGGTGTGGCTAGCTGGCAGCCGGCGAAAGGACTTGAAAATGCCCTGGCCAAGCGGAGAGGGCTGCTGCCAACTCACCGTGAAGAGAGCGCGGTCGGTGAGACCAGCGATGGGTCGGACAGCGAATCGCAGTCAGGCACCGAGGCGCTGGCGGCACCAGCGGCGCTTCGGGTTCACCCGGTAAACGGGGCGCGTGTCATCGCCACGGTCGCATGGTCTGGGCCTCAGGCGGGCAAACGCGATGTGATGGGCGCATTCGGAACTGAGCGCGCGACCTCCTCTGCCCCTTTCCCACCACGTCGTCGCTCTGGCGCTGATTCGGTGTCTGCGGTGGGTGATCTCAGGGGCTTGCCGTTGCAACGCTCAGGCGCGAGCGATCTCACATCGTTGTTGTCTCTGTAGTTCGAGCCGAGGGTTTCCGAACGGCGTGTGCGTGGTCCTGCTGCTACGATCGATTGCGCGTACGGGTGCTGATGCGCTGTGAGCGAGCTGCTGTTGTCCGCGCGCCATGTCTCTGTACTCAGTATGCCTTCCTTGGTGCCTCCGCGCCCTGTTAGCCTTTCCTCAGGGCATGTGCCACCTGTGCCTGGGGTTCGTGGTGGGCAGCCCTGTCAGGCGCATCTGTGCACCTGTGGGCCTCAGGCCTCAGCTCACCTCCCCCCACTCTGCGGTGACGTGTGCTCCGAGCTGGGCTGGGGGTTGTCTCTCGTGTGTGTGCATCGTATGTCTTGTTTGTGAGTTGTAAGTGCGAATGGTGGTGCGTGTGCGTGCATCGCGTGGAGCGGAGGCGGAGGAGCCTTTTACTTGCCCTTACCCTGATACCCTTACCTGAAACACCTTACCCTTACATCTTGTAAAGGCGAACTGGCCGCACTGACAGTACTTATGACCGCTGTGCCAGTTCGCCAATAAGCGCTTGTTGGCGAACTGGCACAGCGGTCATAAGTACTGTCAGTGTGGCCAGTTCGCCTTTACAAAAGCGCTTATTGGCGAACTGGCACAGCGGTCATAAGTACTGTCAGTGCGGCCAGTTCGCCTTTACAAAACAGCGACTCCCTGGGATCGAATCCGGGCCGTGTCACATTCCGACCGACAATACCGTAGGCGATCCACAGGCGAGGCCGCAAGTGGTGAAAACCGCGGCCAGCGAGACGAGCGCCTTCTTCAGGGAGTCGCTGTTTTGTAGAGGCGAACTGGCCGCATTGGCGGTACTTTAGACCGCTGTGCCAGTTCGCCAATAAGCGCTTATTGGCGAACTGGCACAGCGGTCATAAGTACCGTCAGTGTGGCCAGTTCGCCGTTACACATCTTACAACACACACCTTCTACTTCCACCACCAATCTTAACCCTTACCCGTATAAGTCCTTAATTAGAATTAGGGACGACTATCATGTCGTATATAAGTACACAAAGCCACAAGAATAAGAATAACACGAATATACAGATACAGTTTACAGCCTTACAGTACACAGTACACAGTACAGTACACAGTTATTACACAGTATACGGGGTCGTCGTCGTCGTGTCGTCGCCGGAGAATTTAGAATTTATCCGGTCTCTACCCGGACCAGGACGTGGATGTGACAGAATCATGTGACTGCAGACGACACTATCGAGGGTGGTAGTGGTAGAGAGTTGGGACAATAATTTGTGTGGATCCAAAACACGCTTGCGTGGATCCAAATCAAAAAGTTAACTTGTGTGGATCCAAACCAAAAAAAGTTAACTTGTGCTGTGGATCCAAACCAAAAATGTTAACTTGTCGTGTGGATCCAAACCAAAAAGTTAACCTGTGTGGATCCAAACTTCACTAGTGTGGATCCAAACCAAAAATTGAACTTGTGTGGATCCAAAACCAAAAGTGTAACTAGTGTGGATCCAAAAACAAAAAAAAGTGAACTAGTGTGGATCCAAAACCGCTAAAATGGCGCCAACAGCGCGAGCGCAGCGTTCCACCATCGGGCGGAATCAGCTCGCTGGGCAATCGCAGCAGACCCAGAAGCGCACTTCTTCTGGCCAGAACCAGCAGCAGCGCGCCAAGACGCGTGCCACGAGCGCGCCGAGCTTCGGTGCGCCGCCGCACAGGCCCAGGCCGCTGCTTCGGGTTAACCCAAACCCCCCTTAACCCTAATCCGAATCGGAGGGCGACGGCGGGCTTGAAGTTGAAGGCGGTGGCGATGGAGGCGGAGGACAGAGGCGGTGGCGTGTAGCTGCTCCGGCAGAGCGTATGGCTGCTCCCACAGCGCATCATGCGGATTTGGGTTAACACCTTGAAGCGCCGCGCAGACACCGCGTCGTTGGTCATCCTGGTGCGGCAGCCACTTGCGCGTGAGGATGAAGTCGACGACGGTGCCCCGCTTCCTGCAAGCGCGGCGTAGCCAAGGTGAGTGAGAGTGAGAGTTATCAGCCCGCCTCGGCACACATGCACACGCAGCCTGCGATGCGCGGTGAGGTATACGTGCGTGTGAGCCTGCCGCCTCGGCTTACAGGGGCGCTCCCCGGGGTGCCCACCGTTGGTCGTGTCGCCCCGTAGACGACGCGCATCTGGCCGTGGCTTAACCCTTAACCCTGCTCGATGCGTCCTCGTTGAGCTCCTTCCGCTCGTCACCAGACAGCCAGCTTCTTTTGCGCTTTTTGTGGCGGCTCGAGTCTGCATGCTGAAGCGGCGACCTGTGCGGCGGCGCACCAAAACTCGGCGCGCTCGTGGCGCGTGTCTTGGCGCGCTGCTGCTGGTTCTGGCCAGAAGAAGTGCGCTTCTGGGTCTGCTGCGATTGCCCAGCGGCCTGATTCCGCCCGATGGTGGAACACTGCGCGGTTGGCGCCATTTTTGCGGTTTTGGATCCACACTAGTTCACTTTTTTTTTGTTTTGGATCCACACTAGTGACACTTTTGGTTTTGGATCCACACAAGTTCAATTTTTGGTTTGGATCCACACTAGTGAAGTTTGGATCCACACAGGTTAACTTTTTGGTTTGGATCCACACAAGTTAACTTATTGGTTTTTGGATCCACACAAGTTAACTTTTTGGTTTGCATCCACACAAGTTAACTTTTTGATTTGGATCCACGCAAGCGTGTTTTGGATCCACACTAGTTATTATATCTCTAGCTCTAGAGAGTTTTCTTCAGCGTGTGCGGAGATTACTGATAGTACTCGAGTACTGAGTATGATTAGTACCGATTTTGTACTACTCACCTCATGATTAGTACCGATGTTGTACTACTCACCTCATGAGTAGTACCTGTTCTGTGAGTAATCACATACTCTTAATAACTCGATTAGTTGTCGTTGGCTGGTTCCGCAGAGTACTCACTCCCAGTACTCACCAGTACTCTCACTCTATTTTACGAAATAGTATTAAAAATATCATTATTATATATATACAATATTGAATAATATTGACAATATTATTATACAATATACTCTCAAAAAAATCGTCTCCCGACCCTAAAAATTTCGCGTCCTCCGGAAGGGGGGAGAGGCGGCCTGCCCACATTAACACGGTCACACGCCCACGCACATAAACATAAAAAAGCAAAATTGAGCAGCCGCTCGGCGGCTTGCAACAAAAGACACACAAGCCCAGAAAACTCCAGCCAGGGGAAAGATACACACGTCACAGATGATGCGGCAGGCGAGGCGGGCAGCCAACAGCACAGCAGCAGCAGAAACGCAGCGGCTCTTCTCTCCGCTCTAACTACCCTCCACTTCTACACTTACACTTACGCTTATACTGTTCTGCGTTCTGCGTTCTGCCTCGTCCTCCAGCAGATCAATAATGAGCTCTCGAATCTCATCCTCCAGGTTCTGCCCCGCCCACGGTATTTCTTGAAGTAGAGGTTAACCGCGCAGCGCGCAGCGGCCTGCCCCGCGCTTGAGCTTGGGCTCAAAAAAGACTTTACAGTGACAGTTAGTGATAAAATCGAGGGGGGCCGATTTTTTTACAGCTACATATAAAGTACTCGACGAGTAAATACTCTCATAAAGTGATTAGTGTTAGTGTTGAAAATGTACTACTCAGTCAATGAGTAGTACGAGGGGCGGGTACTCATACTCATGAGTAGGGCTCAAAACATATAATACTCACTCTATTCAAAGTTTATCAAAGTAATCTCAGCACGCACTGGTTTTCTTCGCGCCCCTTACGAGTACTTGTCGCATCCGCGAGAGATATAGAGCCCTAAGGTATTACCTTAAGCTCTATACTTGGGGGTAAGACGAGATAACCATATTATTTAGCACATAGTAGACAGTAAACCAAGACGTACCGCCACCGAGGCGACGCTACGACTTTAAGGCCGACTACAGGCACGGGCACGACGAGGCGACCTCTACAAGGCCAACTCGATGTACAGGAACAGGAAGACGCAGAGCGTCTTGGATACCCAGTAATATCCCCCTTATATAGCAGTTGAGGACCGTGCGAGCTGGTGTTCTTCCGAACACTGACCGCGGCCACTCAGCCTATATGTATTGCCGAGATGTTACCTGGGCAGTCAAACCCGACGACGAGGCCAGTGCGCACTGGCCTCAGTCATCATCAGCACAGGAATCAGTAACGGTTTACAGGCACCCATACCCCCCAGAATTATCGTCTATCTTCCGGGGTAACGACTAAGGTTAAACCTTATTCCTTACCCTCTAAGATAACGACCCCTTCATAATAGATATATACCCAGATTTGTGTAAATGACCATTTCGGATGCGCGACAGTTCAGCCGAGCGACGGCCTCAGCCGAGCGACGGCCTCAGCGTGCCGACTAATCATCAGCGACGAAACCCAACCAACCACCCAAACACAGCAGCCATTGTAATCTGCGCCCCGGCCACCATGCCGGCGGCGCCCCAGTCTTTTGAACCGGCGGGCTCCGGCCCGAACACCAACCAACCGGGGGTCATGAACTTCCAGTCGACGATCAACCCGCTCGCGTCATCTGACGTGGGCGGGACGGCTGGCCATGTTGCCGCGGCGTGTGTTAGCGCCCGCGGCGAGTGTGATTGCGAGCGCGTGCGCGACGCGCGCGATGCCAGTTACATACTCTCCCCTACAACCCTGTCTCCACGGGCTCGACAAGTCGTAGTTCCACAAGCACAGAACTCGGGCACCAGCGCCGCGGCCATCGCGCTCGTACCCCAACCATCTACCATCGAGAACTCGGGCGCCGCCGCACCCGAGGTCTCCACCCCCAATCGCTCCGTCCACTTTACGACCGACCCTCCCGTCGCCGACGACGAGAGCTGGACGAAAGTGGAGAGGAAGGCCGCACGAGGTCGGGCCAAGTGGTCTGCCAAGTGCGGGACTTCAGTTCCATCCGTTCTATCCGCTGCCGCCCCTGCCGCCCTCCACCCGCTTCCTGCCGTCCGTCGTTCCACCCGCTCTTCCGTCCGTCCGGCCGCCGGCGTTACCTCTCTTGACGCTGTCGCTCCCCCCATTACCCCCCCGTCCCTTCCGCTGCCGTGCGCCTCCCGCCCTGGGAAGGCGTCTCCTACAACAAGGGGACGCCGATCTCTCCGTCCGTCCGCGCCGTCCCTTCCGCCGAGGCCCCGTCCGTCGCCCTGCCAGCCCCTCCCGGCGGTGTTACCCCAGGTAACGCTGCCTCGCCGGTCGTCGATTTCGCTTCCCCCGCAACCATTTCTCAGGCGGCTTTGACGAACGACTCGCCCATCCCGGTGGGAGAGTCGGCCGCTTCAACGAACGACCCCAAGAGCAACTCCAAGAGCATCTCTTCTATCGACCGCACCCCGCTCTCCGGCAGCTACCCGTGCGAGTGCGGGACGAGCCCATCTCCTTCGCCCGTCGATCTTCCCGTCAAATCTGGTATTAAGCCAAATGCAGCTGCTGGGACTAAGGCCCAGCCTGCTAATAATACCATATTTACCGGCGACCCCTCTTCCAATCCCGATCTCTCGACCACAAAGGGCAAGAGGTCAAAGAAGAGGCTGCGCGAGAAGAAGAAGAAGAATCTTACCACAGATGTCGGGATTAAGGCCCCGCCTGTGCTAGCACCCGGTACCGACCACAAACCTCTTACCGCCGAGGAGGAACTTGATTATGTAGCATCTAGGCTAGCACCCTTCACCTACCCAAGGAACAGATACGACGCCCCCTTCGTACTTACCGCCAAGGATAATCGCGCTTACCATCGCGACCAAGAACTTAAGAATTCCAAGTATTCTCACTACGTCCACCCCTTAACCACAGGCCCCGAGGCCGCTCCCACTCTGGATGGGTCAGAGCCTTCCCCGCACAAACCCTCCACCCCCGCTCCCCGCCTTACTAAACCACAAACCCCTCGTATGAGCCGTTTAGAAAAGGAGGCCGCGAAGAACGCGCGCCATACCCCAAAGACGGTTTCTATTTCACCCACCCCTTTGCCCAAGATCGTCAAGGCGGACCAGGCACCCACCGCGGGTATTCCACCAGCGCCTGAACCCCTTGAGCCCCCAATCTTGCCCCAGGTCGTCGAGGCGGGTGACGTCCGTGAGGCAGCAATGCACCCGGTCACCCCCGAGCCGACCCTTTCCCCACTCGAGGCCGTTTCCCCGGCGCCGGTTGTCCTCACTGGTGCCCAAGTTGCAGCCGCTCGCCTATCCCTTTATCGAAAGAACCTTAAAACGGAACTCCCAATTTCGGTGGCCATGGCGTTAAATCTCGCAGCCCGTACTTCCATTACCAATACAACCACTCCTTCTCGACACGGACGCCTTCGGAAACGTAACCTTGACGCACTCTCTTATACTACAGGGGAACTTTTTACCTTAAAGGCCATCAAGGACGCCCAGATCTTAGCCATCCACGTCTCTGTAGCGCGTCGTGTTAGCCAAACGGCGCCTTCCGTGTTACGCACCTCTGCCGTACAGGAGCTAAACTCTCATCTGCTCTTTATTTCAGAGGATCGCCACGCCTTTTGGCTCGGAGAAACTCTTACTCCATCTTAGGCGAACGGTTCCTGCTTCTCTTAATTTAGGCGAACCAGGCCCCTCCGCTAAGAAACCAGCTCGTAAGCGCACTCAGGCGCCTGATTCGGTTCTCCTATCCCAAGCCGCCATGCGGCAGGTTAAGGCTGCCACCCTTAACCGGGATTATCTTCTTAAGGAACAGGAGCGGTTAACCGCTACTAAGGATGGGCCTTTTATGGTCCCCGGATCCCCCCCCCCCGGTATTAGCTGTTCCCTTCGTCCCACCATCTTGGGCGGCGATAACGACCGGTGGCTACCGCCACCATCGTATCCGACGCAAAATCCACAATCCACACCACATACCCTTTCGCAAGGAAACAGGCAGGGAAAGGCGCACTAACCGTCGTAAAGCTACTCGTAGCTGTGCCGGTCCCGAACCTGGGCCCCGCGCTAACCGTCGTAAAGCTGCCCGTAGCTGTGCCGGTCCCGACCCTGGGCCCGGCCGTCGACCTCGTTCAGCTGGTGCACCTCACGCCACTCCTTCACGTTCATCATACACCCCCTCTAGGCCTTATCGCCCTAACGGCGGTTATAGGCATAGAGAGGGAGACGATGACGGTAGGGGTAGACCATCACCACCACCACCCACACCGAATCCCCCCCGAGGGAATCTTCCCTCCCGAAGGATTCGATGTCACTTTTCGGACCACGCCGGCCAGTGCGAGCACCATTGCAGGCCAGATCATAACGGTAATTCCCCTTTCAGAATAGTTAGGAAACATACCACCCTCACGTTTTGCTCCGATGACTGCATGGGGGCCTTTCTGGTCGACGAGCAGGATACACTAATAAGCCAACCTTGGCCGCCCCATTATAAAGCGGCCGCCGGCGAGATTCTTAAAACGCGTGTTCTGGAGCTCCTCCGCGGCCCGTGTCCCGATAACCAGACGAAAGGACACACCTGACCACTCAGGAGCATATTAGAACGGACGGTTTATGTCACGGAAGGTATGCACCTACGGGATAGGTCACAGTGCGCCGTCCTCTCGCGGCTCTTATATGACGCTATTGATCCCATTATTGACAGCCAGGTTCCTGCAGAATATCTGATTAGCGTGAGTTTGATGCGTTGGGCTACCAGGTACGCCCATCAACACCTCTTCAGATTAGTCAGTATTTTCACCGACTCGAAAGCTCACTGCGATAAATGGGGCCTTGAGCTACCCGGCATAGCCCCCACTAAACGGACCCATGTTCCGGGGGCAGGAAGCGGCGGGAAACGTCACCAGGAATCTCCAAACTCCTCTTTTGATCGCTCCCCCTCTGACCCACCACCTCCACGGGGGCCAACTTCTGATTTAAGGAATAGGGGACAAAGTCGGGGGGAAGCCATCCCCTCCAACTCGGTCCACCCACGACCCGCGAGCGGCTCGACCCCTCCGGTATCAAGTGGTTCTATTCCTCCTACCCTTAACCAAATCCCTACGTTCGCGCCCGGCGTTGACCCTTCACCCGATGCCAGCGCCAAACTCCGTTGTAAAGTATTCGAACTGCTAAGGCGCCCATCAGCTAAGCATAAGCATTCTTTGGAATATTGGCGGTCGATTACCGCAATCATAGGACACTGTATGGATTCTACTAACCCGCCGGAATGCAAATTCCTAGCCACCTATCTGCACGCTTGCGCTGGGGCCAACCATATCTCACCTAACAATGAGGATGCTATTGAGCATACCGCTTGTTTAGGATTGATAGCGTGGGCCGATTTTCCTAGTAATAAATATCTCTTAACTTCCTTCCAATTTCGCGCCACGCAAATCCCGGCGTCGCTATTGGACCACCACCCGGGAGATAATTATTACCTTAGCCTCTCCTCGCACTATTCGGATACCTCCCTACCATCTCCGCCTAATCCTCAATTTAATGGGATTGCACTAGTTCAACGGAGTTTACCGAGGCTGATAGACCTCTCCGTCATCGGGGATACTTTAATGCCCCCGAACTTTGACCCCTCACCCGGGGCCGGAGCCATCCTTCGCGATAATATTCTCCAGCTTCTGGCCCGGCCGCAGGCCCCCAACAAACGTTGGTGGAGCATTACCGATCTACTAGAGCAGTTATTCAAGCTACCCGGGTCTAAAGATTTCAAAACCGCGGAAGTCTTAGACAACTACTTGCGTGCAGTGGCTATCCTTGGAACCAACCATTCCACCGGCGATCATCAAATTCTTTGCGAAGGTTTGTTGACTTGGGCCAAACTACCCAATTATAGGCATTTAGTGGTCACCTTCGATACTGGTGACGGCCGTGAGGCAACACTGCCCCCGGTCACCAATATCGGAAATAACTGTTATTCAAAGCTCCCTATTCTTACCCCCAAGAGTAACCAGGTTCGCCCCACGGCCCATCCTGACCCCCACCCCGCGGTCAACAAGCTCATTAGTGAGATAGTTACCGACTTACTTTGCTTCGAAGGCCCATCGGCACTTTATTCCTATACCGTTAAGGAGCTTCTAGTACGTCTCACGACATTATCCGTAAATATGGGATACGCTAAAAGGACCAGGATCCGCCTATTTCGCAATTACCTCAGGATGTGCGCCGCAGAGCACTCCTTGCCCACAGTGGATGATCAGCTCGTATTTTGCATTGGATTGCTTCGATGGGCCAAGTTTCCCATAAATAATCGTATCTATGTTATTTTTGAGTCCAATCTACCCGGGTCTCACCCAGGAGACAGATGGCGCATCAAACTTAACGACGATCTCGATCCTAACGATGATGCGACACACCCCGCCAACTATCCAGTTCCTATTGTCCCTTGGACAGTTCCTCCCACCGGTGACCCATCCCCCCCGAAATCGACGCCATCCTTAGTAAACTCATTACGGATTTACTAAGGACACCTTCACCCTCCAGCGATCGTTGGTGGACTGCAGGTGAGCTTCTATTGGGTATGGATGTTAGCCCTACTTATTTAGAGAGGGGTACGCTCCTCACCAACTACCTGCTCTCGTGGCGCGGCTACACCCACCCAATCCAGAATGGGGACATCCACCGCGAATCGTGCATGGGACTAATTTGTTGGGCCGATCAACCAAGTAAAAAAACTATCTTCTTGGTCAACGAAATCGTTGATGACGACGGAGAGCTCGGACCAGAGGATAGGTATTACCTCAGTCTTGTTGAGGCGGTCATCCCCCCCAATCCTGCACCATCCACCCTTGATTCACCGCCGCCACCTCCGCCTCCTCGAGACAATAAGGGGCCGCCCATCAATGTTAAAGGTAACACGAGTGTCCCTGCGACCCCCTCGGATTGCTTTGGATCCCACCCCGATCCCGATCCCACGGTCAATCCACTCCTGGGTAAGACAGTCACTTCTTTACTCTGTTTTCAAGGGCCGACGCAACAGGATTCGTATACCGTTAGCGAACTTGTAAAGCAACTCACGGGATTATCCGAAGGTATGACGGCGGATGAGAAGTACGAAGTTTGGTTATTCCGCCGGTACCTACAATTGTGCGCCGCAGAGTACTCGGTAACTACAGGAGACGATCATTGCGTCTTATGTATGGGTTTGCTTCGATGGGCCAAGTTCCCTAAAAACATTCTTACTTACATTTGCTTTGAATCCTATCCACCTGCTTCTCACCTAGGGGAAAGATGGCGCGTGAGGATTAACGATTTCAGTCCTGACGAGAATCCACATTCCACTCCTGTCACTACACTCACTCCGTGCGCGACACCCCCTTTGGCTTTATTTGCCGACGAAATTCTTAGTAAAATCGTCACCAAATTGCTAAAGGAACCGTCATCCGTGAGTGATTGGTGGACTATTCCTGAGCTTCTATTTCACGCCAGAGAGGAGTGGACCACTCAGGTAAGTGATCACACGTTCTTCACTTCTTACCTACACTCCTGGGTGGGCGAACCCGAACCAATTCAAGGCGCCCCCCAACAATCGTGTGTGAATTTATGCGAAGTGGGATTGATTCATTGGGCGACTCAGCCAAATAAAGAATCCATATACTTGGTCTCCGAAGGCCCGCGTTTTATTGACGTAGCGGAGGATGGCGGGACCGGGTCCCCCAAGAAACTGTGGTGTATTAGGCTTATTAGGGCGGACACTGACTCCATCACTTCACCCTCGCCTCCAGCTCCCCCTCCGCCGGATGATGACCCCCCGGAGGATGAGAAAAGAAAGGATAAGCATAGAGGAACCCCAGGCCCTAGCGAGCTCTTTCGAGCCATGGAACGGCATTCTAGCGGCCTACAGGGTTCCACTTCCCAAGGCGGCATCACAGCCCCCGCTCCACAATCTTCTTCCACCCTACCACAACACAACCTCGGGTTCAAACCGGATAGTGCTCATGCAAATGAGGGGGGTAAAAAGATCGACATACCTCCTGGTTTTATTAACTCCGCCGCCCACGTGGGGGAAGATGTTGATTTTTGGGAAGATTATTCTTCGGGTGATAATAGCGACGACTGTGTGCTCCCGCCACCACCTCCTAATTCACCTCCACCTCCATCGCCTCCCGGCTCGCCCCCCGATATGCAAACTTGTATACCGTGCGGAGACCCCGTGGTCAGCCTCCCGACCCGACCTAAGCCCCGCCGCGTAACACCTTTAGCACAGACGGAGTCGGAGATCGAATCTATTTGACGTCTTAAACTCACTAAGGAGGCTCGTGATAAGGAGGATATGTATGAGGCGCTCCACGGTGAAAACGACCATAGAATAAACAAACTCAATGCGATCACTATGGCCGAGGATGCTGAGCTTGCGCGCCAGATAGAAGAGACTATCGTGCAACTGCATATTGACCAACTTCCGAAGCTCACCGTGCCACGTAACCACAGTATGTCCACTCGACACCATTCACCCCCGGAGGTCGCTCAATGCGCACTCAAAGACTGCAACAAGGATGCCTTTGTTATCGGGGGTACAGCGTCCCTCTGTTGTAGCCGTAGCCACCTCAGGTACCTACAGGCGCTCCGCTCTAAAACCAGGTGTGCCCTCCCGGAATGTGAACGCCCGGTCCTATTCAGACCGGACCTACTCCTTGCTTACAATTTTTGCTGTATTAACCACGCCAAATTGGCAAATAAATACGGTGATAAACCTAAAGCAGGACCAGGAGATATCAAGTGTGGCTTTCCAAGCTGTAGGAACCTCGTCTTTTATTACTCCACTACGGGCCACTACGATTTTTGTGGTATGACCTGTAAGGGGGACAATAATTTGTGTGGATCCAAAACACGCTTGCGTGGATCCAAACCAAAAAAGTTGTCTTGCATGGATCCAAACCAAAAAGTTAGCTTGTGTGGATCCAAACCAAAAAAGTTGTCTGCGGAGGAGTATGTATCAACGAGGCTGGCGAGCCCGGCTCCACCCTTCGAGGGCGGAAGGCGAAGCTGCTTGAGGGCGTGGTTTGGATGGTCAGCGGCGAGGAGGGTGGGATTGGTGAAGGTGATGTGGGCGGCAGTGGCACGGATGGTCTCATCAATCCGGGCGGCAGCGGCCATCCCGGCCGAAGGAGGAACAGCACGGAGGAGATGGTTGCTCTTGGAGTTGACGCGAGCCAAGGTAGGCGGAGGAGTATGTATCAACGAGGCTGGCGAGCCCGGCTCCACCCTTCGAGGGCGGAAGGCGAAGCTGCTTGAGGGCGTGGTTTGGATGGTCAGCGGCGAGGAGGGTGGGATTGGTGAAGGTGATGT
>Ga0209390_10008003_pt1 | contig 13264 bp, 9 predicted proteins | sample BON01_FD_187212 | JGI IMG/M metagenome (GOLD analysis project Ga0209390, IMG submission 187212) | Freshwater microbial communities from Lake Bonney liftoff mats and glacier meltwater in Antarctica - BON-01 (SPAdes) (version 2) | ecosystem: Environmental > Aquatic > Freshwater > Ice > Glacier... | reverse complement strand
TGCCATTATTTGACATATTTTCAAATCTTATCAATGTGCTGTCTGCTCCGTCTCCATAAATACGAACATTTTGACCATTAGAAGAGTTAATGTCTAAAGTAAAAGCAGGTGCTGTAGTATTAATACCTACATTCCCATTTGTAGTAAATAAATTACCTAAAGTATTAGAATTAAAAGATGCATTAAAAGTATTTAAAGCTAATAAAGACGATGTTGTAATGTTATTATGAATGATATTCGGTATAGTAGCAGTCGTCGAGACTAGGTTAGTACTTGTGATGTTAGTTGCGTTTAATAAACTGGTTGTTATTGATGTAGTAACTCTTGCAGTTCCTGTGACATCTAATGTGTTAGCAGGTGCTGTAGTATTAATACCAACATTCTCATTTGTGGTGAATAAATTACCTAAAGTATTAGAATTAAAAGAGGCATTAAGAGTATTTAAGGCTAAGAAAGACGATGTTGTTATATTATTAGAGAGTAGATTAGGTATAGTGGCAGTAGTAGAAATAATATTATCAATAGATATATTAGGCAATGTATTTGCAATACTATTTATATATATATTTTGAAAATTTTTAGGAATGGTCGATGACATTTCTTGTATTAAGTATTTATTTTATTTTTTACAATTTATTATTTATTATTTATAGTAATTTAGTTATAAAAACACGAGTATAAACTTCCACATCTCCATTACTTGTTTCAACTCCTCCTGTAAGTGAGGAGATAGAATTTTCGAAATATTGTTGAATGGTAAATGTTTTTGATAAATCTATAGAAAATATACTATTAATTTTTGATGTTTGTGTATTTGTATTTGCATAACAACTTGTGCCTAAAGATATTGTTGTATTGTCTGTAATATTTTGTAATCTTATTTTAGTTCTATTACATTCATATCCTGGAGCGCTAGCTTCAATTCTATATGTTCCTATGGGTAATGTAAATTGGTTATTAGAGAGTGTTAAATTAATTGTATTAATTATAATTGTATTAAGAGTTCTATTAACATAACTTCCTGTGATTTGTGTTCCACCTGGAGTTCCGTTAGTTTTTTGGTCTTCAATAATAGCATATTTATGTAATGCATATAAATTGCCTCCTACGATTAAGTCACTTGCGCATGATATACCACCATTAACTGAAAGAGCACCTGAACTTGTTGATGTTGAATTATTAGTATTAGTAATGGTTAATGATCCTGTAATAGTCTGATTACCAGATGTTGGTAAAGTGATGGGTATATTATTACCAGTGATGCTAATTGCGGTTGCTTGATAATTAAATATTGAAGAAACCCATCCAGAGTATGTAGTAGTGGAAGTATATAGTAATTGTCCTAAATTGTCGATACTAAATACAATATCAATAGTGTCACCTAAAGTTGAAGTATAAATGGACCATCCATTATTTCTTTGAATACCTTCAATAGTATATTGAGAGTATATCGAGTTAGAATTGGTGATAGATATACCCATTTGAATAAAGAACGATCTATAATTTGAACTAGGGAATATTAATCCAGTAACGATGGAATTTGTAGAGGGTCCATTATTTGCGTTAAAAGCACCTCCGAAAACATAACTATTACCGTTGAAAATTAGGTTACCTCCTATTGTAATATTTTTAGTAATGCCAATTCCTCCTGTAACTTGTAAAGCTCCATTACTAGTGGTTGTTGAATTATTCGAGCTATAAACGGATAATATACCTGTAACATTAAAGTTACCAGTGCTATTAAGTGAATTTGGGATATAATTTCCTGATATTGAAATCATATTTCCGTTATATCTCATAGTAGTATTAGACCAATTTACAAGATTGGAGCTTGTATATTGTAATTGTCCTGCATTTGTAATATTAAAGGAAATTCCGGTTATATCACCTACGAATACTTCATCAATGAACCATCCCGAATCTGTTTGTATACCTTCTATTGTATATTGAGAGAAATAATTTCCTCCTGATGTTCTTAAAATACTTATAGTAATAATTGCTGTGAACGAACGTATGTTTGCGGATGGAAAAAATAATCCATTAATATCAGAAGGTGTATTGTTATTATTATCTGCAACAAAGCTACCACTAAATATGCTACTTGTTCCTGATAGATTGATGTAATTACCTATAGATAATGATTTTGAAATACTAGCACCACCTGCGATAGTAAGTGATCCACCTTGTAAAATACTAGATGTATCAGCAGTATTAGATATTGAAATGCCTCCTAAAACTACCATACTACCAATTGAACTATTAATTGATATTTGTGTGTTAGAAACTCTAAGTGTTCCATTTACGTCAAGTGTAAAAGTGGGGTTAGAAGTTCCGATACCGACATTAATATTACCTGAGCTTCCGTAGAAAATATTATTATTAATTGGGCCTATCCATTGAGTGGCATTATATGGTATGTTATTTTGAAATAAATTTCCTGTGAAATTAATATTCGCTGCTGTAATAACAGAGACATTTAAAGAAGCTATACTATTATTATTTGATACTATATTATTTGAAAAAAGATTTCCAGTGCTGATAGATTGACTATTAGTAGTTCCTGTTATTATGACATCACCACTTCCTTTAATTCTAAATAATTCATTACTTGATGTGGAATTTACACCTGCATAAAATACATGATCAGCTGATACATCACTTACTTGATATCTCATTGATGCTGGGTTCACACCAAATCCGTGATATTGATGGTCATTATTACTATCTTCATAAACTACAATTTTTCTATTAGTTATATCATTAGATATTTGTAATGGTGCATTTGGGTTAGTTGTTCCAATGCCAACATTCCCATTATTAGTGAATAAATTACCTAATGTATTAGTTGTAGATAAAGCTATTAAAGATGTTGTTATAGGTAATGTAAGGTCATTTGAATTTATAGTTATTTTTGGATTATTTTGGTCATTCCATCCTGAGAATTGTATCGGTGTAAAAGAGTTTGACGTTCTAAAAGCGTCACCAGATTGTATGATAGTTGCTGTTCCTGAATTATAATTACTAGATATTTGCAAAGATTGTATTTTAATTGGATTAATATTGTTAGTTCCTGATTTTATATCTAAAATACCTCCAATAAAAATATCTTGAGCAATTGCTATACCTCCTGAAACAGTTAAACTTCCTCCGGCTGTATAACTAGTAGAATTTGAGTTTAAAGTATCTGCTAAATTAATACTCAAACCTCCAACTAATTTAAGAGCACCTGTTGTTGAATTTATGCTAGTTTGAGTATTTGTGAAATTAACTGTAAAAGGAGAATTAACGTTTAATTGACCTCCAATATTTAAGTTTCCTTGAATAGATACACCCCCAGAAATTTGTAAAGACCCTGAACTTGTATCATAACTTGATGTAGTTGTTGTAATTGATACAGAATTATCTACTGAATTAAATATAACTGGATTATTAATTTTATTACCAGCTATAATTTTAATAGGTATATTTGGTGCAGAAAGTATATACATATTATTTTGCAATTGTGATGAGTATGGATTATTATAGCCCATATAACAAGTTGCACTACCGGAATTGTTTAAGAATTGAAATGAACTACCACCTGAAGAATTGATATTTTGAATTTGTAAAGTATCATTTAAAGTAGATGACGCTATTAAATTAATAACTCCATCAGTTCCTTTAATTCTATAACTACCATTAACATCTAATTTATATATTGGAGAAGTTGTATTTATACCAACATTACCACCTGTAGTAAAAATAACAGAACCAATAGAATTAGAATTAAAATTAGAATTTAAACCATTAAATACATTTAAATTTCCAATGGATGCAGATATTATATTAGAATTTGATACATTTTCATTTAATACTAATAAATTACTTGTTGTAATATTAGTACTTTCTAAATCAGTTAGATACCCTTTACCGCCTATTATAATATCTTTACCTATAGCTACACCTCCTGCTACTGTTAATCCACCACCATTTGTAACATCTATGGCGTTTGTTATATTTTGAATACTAATACCCCCATATGTAATGAATGATCCATTAGTTAAAGAAATAGATGGATTAGTAGACGTTAATGTAAGATAAGCGAGTGTACTGGATGCATATGGATTGTCAAATATAATATTACCTCCAACTATAATATCTCCAGATATGGCAGCACCGCCTTTAACAGTAAGACTTCCCCCATTAGTAGGACTTGTAGCAGCAAATCCGGAATTAATAGATAATCCCCCACCTTGCACTATTAAAGCTCCAGTACTTGAATTTGTTGATTGCATAGTATTAAATATACTCATAACACCATCACTATCAATTATAATCCTCCCTTGTGTTCCTTCAGATCCATTAATATTATAATTGGAAATAAGACTAAGACTATTAAAAATATCAATAACCTTTGATGTCATTTACTTATTATATATAAAAGAATTTAATATTTTTATTTTATAAATTTATAATAACATGAATGACAAAAAATGTTATAATAATCTAGTAAATCTTGGTATTTGGTCAGATGATAAGAATATATTTTTAAAAAATTACAGAAATTGGGCATTAACAATAGATATCAATAAACCTGAAATTACAGAATTATTTAACGAAATAATAAATTGTAAAAATAATTACTCTAAAACAAAGGAAGAGAAAGAAAAAGAGGTTATTATGAATATGTATGATAATATTAAAAATATAAAGCATCTAAATATTGCAAGAGACTATATTGAATTTATGATTAATAATGACAATACTACACCCATAAAAAAAAAATATTTATTATCATTTAATAAAGATCAATATAATATAGGTTCAAATAATATAAATTTGAAATCTTCTAAAAAACGTTCTGCAAAAAAATCTTCTAAAAAACGTTCTGCAAAAAAATCTTCTAAAAAACGTTCTGCAAAAAAATCTTCTAAAAAACGTTCTGCAAAAAAATCTTCCAAAAAACGTTCAAAGAAATCTTCTAAAAAACGTTCAGCAAAAAAATCTTCTAAACGTTCAGCAAAAAAATCTTCTAAACGTTCAGCAAAAAAATCTTCTAAACGTTCATATTCTTTCAAAAAACGTTCAAAGAAATCTTCTAAAAAACGTTCAGCAAAGAAATCTTTCAAAAAACGTTCAAAGAAATCTTCTAAAAAACGTTCAGCAAAGAAATCTTCCAAAAAACGTTCTGCAAAAAAATCTTCTAAACGTTCATATTCTTTCAAAAAACGTTCAAAGAAATCTTCTAAAAAACGTTCAGCAAAGAAATCTTCCAAAAAACGTTCTGCAAAAAAATCTTCTAAAAAACGTTCAGCAAAGAAATCTTCCAAAAAACGTTCAAAGAAATCTTCTAAAAAACGTTCAGCAAAGAAATCTTCCAAAAAACGTTCAAAGAAATCTTCTAAAAAACGTTCATATTCTTCTAAACGTTCATATTCTTTCAAAAAACGTTCAAAGAAATCTTCTAAAAAACGTTCAAAGAAATCTTCTAAAAAACGTTCAGCAAAGAAATCTTCCAAAAAACGTTCTGCAAAAAAATCTTCTAAAAAACGTTCATATTCTTCTAAAAACCGTTCTGCAAAGAAATCTTCTAAAAAACGTTCAGCAAAAAAATCTTCTAAACCAGCAAAAAAATCTTCTAAACGTTCAGCAAAAAAATATTCTAAACGTTCAGCAAAAAAATCTTCTAAACGTTCATATTCTTCCAAAAAACGTTCATATTCTTCTAAAAAACGTTCAAAGAAATCTTCAGCAAAGAAACCTTTATATTCTTCTAAAAAACGTTCAAAGAAACGTTCAGTAAATAAATTTAATAGCCTAGATAATATCCAATAAATTTTTTTGCACGTTTATATGTTGTATATCTGGATAGTGTTAATATGAGCATACCTGTTTTATCATCTTTATATTCGTTATAAAAATCTTTGAGTGTGTTGGGATAATGTTTTGCTGGTAAAAGACTTCTATTCCCATTTATATATTTAGTGATGGAAATAATTAATGTATCAGAATTAAGGTTAAAAAGTCTTTTTTTAAGTATATCAAAATAATAATCAACATGAAGGTCATTTGCTACAAGATATTTATGTTTTTCTATTTTAAGAATATTGCTATCAATTTGTATTAATATGGGTATTTTATCTGGATATTTTTCGAGTAGTATTTTTGATTCTTCTAGTAAGTTATTTAGGTCATCTTTAGAAAAATTTTTATTATTATAATCAAATGTTGACATTAAATATAATAAATAATTAAATTTTTTGTTTTTAACTTGTTAAAAAGTTTTATATATGTTTGCTAGATCGGCTATTTGAGAAGCTGCAGAGTGTGAATTTTCTTGTGTATTTTCAAGAATATTTAGTTGCTGTTGTAATTGATTAGATTGTTGTTTAGAAGTTTGTAAATAATTATTATAAGATAATGTATCAACTGTTGTTTTAGGTAGTATATTATTATTATTATTATTATTATTTGTTATATTAGAAGGTTGTGAATAATATTTATAAATTAACAATAGTACAAGTGCGAAAATAGTAAGTAATATATAATTCATATAATATAATATAATATAATAAAAAAAAAATGGCGTTTAAGTTTTTTTTTTATATACTTGTTTATAATTATTAAAGATGTTTATAAATAACGATTTTAAGGAATATAACATTCATTATTCTGGTTGGAAGAGTACAATTGAGTATTTGTCTCAAATAGATGCTGATATATTAATAGATGTATATACAGATGCTACATTTGGTTGGAGACAAGATAAATATGTAAAGGAAGGTATTGTGCCATTTAAACGAGAGTGGATTGGAATGATACATCATACGATATTAGGTAATAATAATTCTTGTGATATTTTTTCGAATGAATTGTTCATAGAGAGTTTAGTATATTGCAAATGTTTAATTGTATTATCAAAAGATTTAAAGATGGAGTTGACAAAATTAACAAGCAAATTAAGTAATCATGTTCCTATATTTGTTATAATGCATCCTACAGATACACCTGATTTGAAATTTACGATGGATAAATATAATGCGAATAATTCAAAAAAGTTGTTACATGTAGGTAATTGGATGAGAGATATAGATGAGTTTTTAAAAGTTGATAGCAAGGAGGTAAAGAAAGAGATATTAAAGGGTTATACAAATAGTTATGCGGAACAAAGTTCAACAATTGAATATTTATCAAATAATAATTATAATAATATTTTGTCGGAGAATACTGTATGTATATTTTTAAAGGGAGCGTCTGCCATAAATACTGTAATAGAGTGTATAGTTAGGGATACGCCAATATTTATAAATCCATTACCTGCAGTGAAGGAATATTTGGGAATAGATTATCCATTATATGTAAATTCATCATCTGAAGTAGATGTTAGTAATATAGAAAAGATAAGAGATGCTCATAATTATTTAAAAGGTCTAAGTAAAACACAATTCGAGTATTCATATTTTAATGATTCGTTTTGTAGAATATTAGAGCATTTGAATATAAAGTATAAAAAAGTTGAAATAAATAAGAATTTTGGAAAATTAGGAAGAAGAAGAGGTGGAGTAACAGGTAAGGATAGAAGTAATGGAGTATCTGATAGACATACAACTAGGAAAAAGTATGGACATGATTTTTTTTAATATCTATAGTTAAATATATCTTGGGAAAGAACAAAAGTAGTTGTTGGTCTTTATCTGAATCCATTCTACCGTTCTTGAAGTTGATAAAATGTAGATAAATTAATGGATAAATTAATAGATAAACCGGACAGAACGAATAAATATTACCCAATTTGGAGACAAATATAAATAAATTTTGAAATAAAATCTTCAAGGGTAAAGAAATGATAAATTGTATTTAATAAAAAATGATTTTATTAGTTTTTATTAAATTTAATAAATGAATATAATTATCAGTGGAGGTGGTGGGTTTTTAGGTAAGAATTTAATAGAATATTTGGTAGATAATAAGGAGGAAGGTGTAAAATTAGAGATTATTGTATTAGATAATTTTATTAGTAGTAATTTGTATGATTTTAATAAATTCAAAGAGAATATTAAAGATACAAAAATCTCTTTATTAGAGTTTGATATATGTCAATATGAAATGATGTCGTGTATAAAAAAGGAATATAATAAAATAGATTATATATATCATTTATCATCATTAGCATCACCCGTAATGTATAAGAAGCATCCTATGAAAACGTTAGATTGTGGATATATTGGAACGAAAAATATGTTAGAATTGGCAAAATTTTACAATACAAGAATATTATTTGCAAGTACAAGCGAAGTATATGGAGATGCTTTAGAAACTCCTCAGAAAGAGAGTTATTATGGTAATGTAAATCCATTTGGTGAGCGTAGTTGTTATGATAGTTCAAAAAGGGTATCAGAAGCGTTATGTTATACTTATATTAATGAATATAATGTAAATGTAAAGATAGCTAGGATTTTTAATAGTTTTGGTAAATATATGTTAATAGGTGATGGTAGAATTATTACTGAGATAATTAGGTGTTTAATAAATGATGAAGAATTGAATATTTACGGTGATGGTGAACAGACAAGGTCACTATGTTATGCGAGAGATACAGTATATATGTTATCAGAATTAATAAAAAGTTCAACTAATTTTCCTGTAAATATAGGTAATGATGTAGAGTTGTCAATAAATGAGATTACTCGATTAGTTCATAAAGTATATAAAAATAATTTTAATAAAAGTTCTAAATTGCGTATAAAGTATGTAAAATTAACACAGAATGATCCATTGATGAGGAAACCTTGTTTAAATTTGAATAAACAAGTTTTAAGAAATTTTGAATATACTGATATCGAAGAGTCAATAATAAATACGATTAATTACTTTTTACAATAATACCATTAGCAAAGAAAGATTTTGTGCTATCTGAAATTTCTAATTGATAAAGATCTTTTATAGTTTGTGTTGCATCATCATAATTAGATATTAAAACGTTACTTTCAGGACTAAATGTTCTCATAGAATTTTTAGTATATCCATTTTCATTATGTATCATGGAAAATGGACAGAATGAGTTTTTATGTTGATTATTCATAATATGAGTACATAATGCTTCAGTTGTAGAAGTTGTATAAAATACACCAGTTCCATTATTTAATTGAATGGATATTGTAATAGTATTTGGAAATTTTAGAACTTTTCTTACTTTTGATGGTTTTTTGAATTTATTCATGACCATATCACCTTGTCTAATAATATTAATTGCTTTTTTGCTTCCATCAGCCATCTCAACAAAAGTTTCACTAGAAAACATTTATATTATTACATAATAAAAAAATTATTAAACTATTTAAAATATTAATTATTTAAAAACATATTATTCTTTATAATATGTTTTACACCTATTTCTTATGGATAAATAGTCCAAGATAGATACAAGTTAGTGTCAATAAATCCTGCTTGGAATGCATCTAATCTAAGTATATTTGCTGTAAAACTAGTTGTAGTTAATCCAGAGAAAGATATACAATATACATTAGTATTATTTGTTGTTGTACTTGATGTTCCAATAATTTTATATGAAGTATTAGACATTGTTTTACCAATAGATATAGTTAATTGATAAACACCTGTTGAATTTTGGCTACCAATAAATGATAACCCTGTTATTAAAGTAGCATTAACATTATTAATATATAGATTAGACCCAATATAAGCATCTTGAGATATAGCAATACCTCCATTAACTGTAATACCTCCACCAAATGTATTTGAATTAGCATTTGTTCCTGATATGGATAAACCACCTAAACTATATAAAGCCCCTGTTGTAGAATTAGATGAGAATTGTGTATTATTAATTCTCATAGAACCGGATATATCTAATAAATAATTAGGTGATGTAGTTCCAATACCAACATTACCAGATTGGTCAAACGTTAGGTAATCATATTCCAAACCTAAAGAAAGCTTAGTAAATGTAAAAGATTGATTTTTTTGCCCTAATAACCATTCTGTATTAGAAAGATTATTATTGTAAACATGAAATCTAGCATCAACATTATTTGTTATGCTAATATTACCTTTTGAACTAGAACTGCTATTAATGTTACCAACTTGAAAGGTATGATTTCCAATAGTATTACCAATAAATACTTTACCATTAGATGTATATAAATTTCCTAATGTATTCATATCACCAATCGCTACTAAAGCACCAGTTGTTAGATTATTTATAATAGAATTTGATATTAAAGAATTGGTAATTACAGAATTTGCAATTGAACAATTCGTAATAATTGAATTTAAACTAGTCACATTACTTAATATACTATTATTTATTGTAGATGAATTTGAATATAAATTTAAAGAACTCATTAAACCGGATACTAAAATGTTACTAGACGTGATTAATATAGCATTTAAAGACTCTATTGTAGAATTAGTAAAAATAGTATTGGTAATGGTACTGTTAGTACCAATCATATTTAGAGCATTAGAATTATTAACCAAAAAATTAGATGCAGTAATATTTGTTACATTAATAGTAGAAGATGAAATATTTGTAGTTTCACAATTTGATATAATACTAAAATTAGAATATACGTTTCCAATAGTTATATTTGTCCCAGAAAAAGTAGATGAACTAATATTAGTAGTGACAATATTTGATGAAAATACATTTGATGAAAACACATTTGATGTTGTTAAACTTGTCTTTATATTAACTACACCGTTCACGTCAAGTGTAAAACTAGGATTACTAGTCCCAATTCCAACTGAAATGTTACTAGATGTTCCATAAAAGATATTATCATTAGTTCCAGTCCATTGTGATTCAACATACGGAACCCCATTTTGATATAAAGATCCAGTAAAATTTATATTACCAGTAGTTAATCCAGCACTAGCTATTAAATTACTAGTAGTTATATTTATACTCACTAAACTAGGAATACTTGAATATGTTGTTATTAAATTATTAGCGGTTAAATTAGATATTACACTATTATTAATTATAGAATTATCAATAAAAAAACTACTAGCTGTACCTAAAGAAATAATTGTATTAATTAATGTAGAATTTGTTAAAAAAGAATATGAACAAGTATTATTTGTAACCGTCAAATTTGATACACTTGAATTTATTATCGTAAAATTATTACAAGATCCATTTGTTAAAAGTAAATTTGTACAACTTATATTTGTAGATAATATAGAATTAATACTTGAATTAGTTGCAATAAAATTAGTACTTGTAGTATTAACCAATAATACATTATTCAAAGTACTATTTGTAAAAATCGAATTCGTTGATGTAAGATTTGTTATTATTAAATTTGTTATTGTACCATTCGTAAACAGATTATTTGTACTCTTTATTTCACTCGCATTTAATACACCAGTTGTTATCGATGTAGTAAATCTCGCTGTTCCTGTGACATCTAAAGTATAAGATGGATTTATTTGACCTCCAAATCCAACATTACCTGAACTACCAATAAGCATCCTAGAACTACCATTTGATTGATCGAAAATCACAAACCCATTACCAGCCCCACTTCCTAACCCTGTTGATCCAACAAGAAATGATTTACCATTATTTGACGTATTTTCAAATCTTATCAATGTACTGTCATTACCAGAACCATAAATACGAACATTTTGACCATTAGAAGAGTTAATGTCTAAAGTAAAAGCAGGTGCTGTCGTATTAATACCAACATTCCCATTTGTAGTAAATAAATTACCTAAAGTATTTGAATTAAAATTAGCATTTAACGTTCCTAATATGACACTATTTTGAATTGTTTGATTTGTACAAAACAAATTACCAGTACTGATAGTTTGAGAATTTGTAGTTCCTGCTATTATGACATTACCTGAACCTTTAATCCTAAATAATTCATTACTAGTTGTAGAATTTACACCTGCATAAAATACATGATCGCCTGATACATCACTTACTTGATATCTCATTGATGCTGGGTTCACACCAAATCCGTGATATTGATGGTCATTATTATTATCTTCGTAAACTACAATTGTTCTATTAGTTATAGCATTAGATATTTGTAATGGTGCATTTGGGTTAGTTGTTCCAATACCAACATTCCCATTATTAGTAAAAATATTACCTAATGTATTACTATTCCCAATTGCTGTTAATGTATTACTAACAAATAGATTCGACGCTGTAACATTAATATTAATACTATTAGATACAGTTTCATTTATAATAGTAAGACTACCTCCAACTTGTAAATTTCCAGATAAATATAAATTACCACTACTAATACTATTGGTAGAAATGTCAAAACTAGTACCATTTAATAAACCCCCTAATTGTATATCTTTTAATAATGACATTCCCCCAGCAATAGTTAAAGCACCACCTTCAGTCATACTAGCTACATTATTTGTATTAGCTATACTAATACCACCATAAGAAATAATACCTCCTGTTGTAGAATTTATACTGCTCTGAGTATTATTTATATTATAATTTCCATTTGACGCAGTAGATTGTAAAAGATTAGCTGAAAATGTCCCTGAAGTTTGGTTTACTTGTAATAATATTTCATTAGAATTATTTAATATATTTAACTTTATGTTTTGTAAACTCATCTATTATAAACTTTTAAAAAAAATTTATAAAACTACAACGTTCTAAAATTATTTTTATAATAAATATATAAATTTAATGGATTCATATTCTATATTAGGTATAGATGCAAAAACATCTTTTAAAGATATTAAACGTATATATTATAAATTAGCATTGCTTAATCATCCTGATAAAGGAGGTGATGTAGAGGTTTTTAAAAAAATAACTAAAGCTTTTGAATATATAAAAGAAATTAACGAATTGAAATTAGATGACGAAAATATTCAAAACTTACATATTGAAAATAAAGACAATTTTATAACAATTAGAAACAAAAAATATAGAATGAGATTTTAACCCACATTTATTGAGCCAAAATATTTATTTCTTGTGATATTTCTAACATGGATTTTTATTTTTATATTTATTTTATTTTTCATGAAATTTATTTTTTTATTTTTTATTTTTTATTTTCATGAAATTTATTTTTTATTTTCATGAAATTTATTTTTTATTTTTTATGAGATTTATTTTTTTATTTTATTTTTATATTTATTTTATTTTTATATTTATTTTATTTTTCATGAAATTTATTTTTTTATTTTTTATTTTCATGAAATTTATTTTTTTATTTTTTATTTTTTATTTTCATGAAATTTATTTTTTTATTTTTATTTTTTCATGAAATTT
>Ga0209390_10008001_pt1 | contig 13265 bp, 12 predicted proteins | sample BON01_FD_187212 | JGI IMG/M metagenome (GOLD analysis project Ga0209390, IMG submission 187212) | Freshwater microbial communities from Lake Bonney liftoff mats and glacier meltwater in Antarctica - BON-01 (SPAdes) (version 2) | ecosystem: Environmental > Aquatic > Freshwater > Ice > Glacier... | reverse complement strand
GGGTGAACTGGTGATGGTTAGCGCGGCCACGGGCGGGGTCGCTAACGTTGTTTCCAAGACAGTTAGCGGTACGGGTGTTGATCTTACTCGCATACTGCTCGTTACTCTAAATGGTGCGGTGGTCGATGTCATCTCCTATTTTCTGCAAATAGCTGTCAAAGACGCGGTTGGCTAGAGTAAGAGCGTCCTCGCCTGGCAGGCGGGAGACACACGCTTCCCATGTGGCGGAAGGTGTTTCTCTGGAATAGCCAGGGACGCCCAGTGAGAAGGAGCTATCGAGTTTAGCAACTATCACCGTAGCGTGAAGGACGGGGTTACAGTTTAGGGACGTGTCTTTCATGGCCGTAACTACGATGGATCGTACTCGCTGCTGCCCGGTCTTGAGAGAGCAGCTACAAACGTGCAAACAGGCGAGTATCTCCATCCAATCGCAACCGTGGGTCAGTGCGTTGGTAATGGCGCGGATAAAGGTTAGTCGAAACGTTTCCCATCCTTCCACCATTTTAGTGGTATCATCCCCGGCCCGTAAATCGCTATTAAATTTAAGGGCTTCTAGCATGTTTAGGGTGGTGGTCGAGTCCTTAGACTTACCCTTGGTGCGTTGTAGAGTGCGCGACTCTATCCATTGTGTCAAGATCTCCTTCAAATAGATAGAGTTACTATGCCATTTATCGCCTGATCTATTCTTAATCACAGATAGTGCTAGGCGAACCCACTCTGAATCTTCCGAATCTATGTAGACGGCGGCGTGTTCCGAGGCCGATAGTTCAAAGAGGGCTATCCAGTGGCTGGAATTGGCGCCGGTGGAGACGTTCCTTTGGTCTTTAGGGTCTCCCGGGTGGAATACTTTACCGTAGGGGTCCCGTGGGCAAGGCGTTTTGTAAGACTCTATCTCCGGTTCGTCTCGTCCATAGGCTATCATAGGGCACTCTCTTCCTTGATACGCCAGGGGTAGGCATATGAGTTGGGGGAGTGACGGGGGCGTTGAACCAAACTGGCCTGGGTGTATGCAAAGGGGCTGGCACGGGATTGAGGTTACCAAAAGCGGCCATTCCAGTAGGGTCTAGGCCATTAAAATAAGCCTGGAGCTCAGCCGAGTGGGTAGTGGCGGGGACCAGAGGGACCGTGGAGGTCCGCTGAGGATGGCGTGTAGGCTCGTGCGAGTCAAAACGGGTGTAACGCGGCTGTGAGGGTTTAGCGGCTGTTTCGTCTTGAGAACGCATGTGAGCTAGCTCTACTTCCTTAAGTCTCTTTCGCTCCGCGTGAATTGCCCGTAGGTCCCTAAGTGCGGCCTCTTGGTTTAGGCTTTCGTACTTCTGGGTTTCGATTAGAAGTTCACGTTCCTGATCGTAAGCCGCCTGTTCGCGAGCATGGAAGTTCTTCTCTGATCGCAGGTCATCAGAGGCAGATGCATTACTCTCCGCGTACGCGCTAGCGGGGCGTGGTACCGTAGGAATAGGTCCGTATGGGGCTGCGACGAGTACGGGCACGTGTGGAGTTGTGGCGATTACAGGCACGCGTGGGATGGTGGCGATTACCGGCACGTGTGGAGTGGTGGCGATTACAGGCACTGGTGGGACAGGCACTGGTGGGACAGGCCCTAACCCTAACCCCAACCCTAAATCCAACCATGACGGACTGGGGCGGCAACGGGTTCCGATCTGGCACTCGAAAGGGAGGCATGGGACACGAGATCGCCGTTAGGGTCATACCACGGGTGTTGGAAAGCGTCGTATCCACTATCCATCCCAAAATGACGGTTTGAGGGAGGGGAGGGAGCAGGCGTAGAAGGCCTAAGGTGTGGGGATAGCAACCCACTATAAGCCGGGGGAGCCGTAGATATAAGAGATGGAACGGAGGGCGCTAAGGGTGGCGCTGTTCCCTCGGCTGGCGCAGCGGAAATAGGGTACGAGAAAAGATGGCCCTGTTCAGGATTGAAAGTTCTCCTAGGAGGTCCTGGTGGGACACCGGGTGTGTCAGAAGGACCATATTCAGGAGCGAACTCAGGAGTCCTGGCTTCTCCCGCCCCCCTTAATGGAGATGCTTCGTCCTCGGAGTTTTCGTAAGAACCTCCTGCAAAAGGTGGAAGTGAAATAGGGTCAGAGTCTAGATCACCGTTATATGTCCGTCGCGACTTGTTTACCCGCCTGGAATGACGAGCATGCAAGTCGAGGCCGAATTTAGAACGAGCGTTCGTGATGGCTCTAGTAGCTCCGCGAAGAATTACGTCGGGGGAGTCATCTTTTTCTTTGAATATGGCCGAGTAGCTTCGCGAAGCGGCGCTAAAGGCGTAATGGGCGCGACTCATAAGACTAGCCGAGGGGGAAAAAATTGAGCAAACCGAGGTCTGCGCGTGTGAACCTCCATGTGAAGAAGAGTCAGATAGCGACTCGCTATCGGATTCATCGTAATCACTGGCCGGAACCGAGGCTAGGTTCGAGGGTGGCGGAGCCTCGTCTTCGTGGTACAAAGGGGGGAGAACGTGAGAGCTAGATGAGGGGGTCTCACCAGGCTCATTCTCCATACGAACTATGAAAACATCTACTTCTGTGTGTGGTAGGGGTGGTATAACTGGTGGCGTGCTGCGTACACTGTGTGTATCGGCTACCGAAAGGGTTCTAACCGGGGACGGGTTAGATGATCCCGTTATGTAATGGGCGGCCCAATTGGAAACATAAGCCTCTGGCATTGGAGTAGGCAGCAGCGCCAATGGAATGTGGGTAGGTGGATGGGTGGTCGCCGGAGGCGCTGTGTGTATGGGCGGGTGGATCGCCAAAGGCGCTGGTTGTGTGGTCAAGGGTGCGGGCGTATCTGGTGGCGTGCCGTAGTCTATAACTGATTCCGGAGCGGAAGGAGGATTAGAAGGCGGGGGCACAGCGCCGGCGGCAAGTGTGGTAAATCGAGTACAAGTTAACTCCAACATGGGAGGGGTGACTGGAAGGTTAGCCGTTCTTTTCCTACAGGTCATACCACAAAAATCGTAGTGACCTATGGTGGAGTAATAAAAGACGAGGTTGTCGCAGCTTGGGAAGCCACACTTGATCCATCCTGGTTCTGCTTTAGGTTTATTACCGTATTTATTTGCCAATTTGGCGTGGTTAATACAGCGAAAATCGTAGGCAAGGAGTAGGTCCGGTCTAAAGTAGACCGGGCGTTCGCATTCCGGGAGGGCGCACCTGGTTTTAGAGCGGAGGGCCTGTAGATATTTGAGGTGGTTACGGCTACAACAAAGGGACGCTGTGCCCCCAATAATGAAGGCCTCCTTGTTGCAGTCTTTGAGTGCGCATTGAGCTACCTCCGGGGGTGAATGGTGTCGAGTGGACATGACGTGGTTACGTGGCACGGTGAGCCTCGGAAGTTGGTCAATATGCAGTTGCACGATAGTCTCCTCTATCTGGCGCGCAAGCTCAGCATCCTCGGCCATGGTGATCGCGTTAAGTTTACTTATTCTACGGTCATTTTCACTGTGAAGCGCCTCATACTTATCCTCCTTATCACGAGCCTCCTTAGTGAGTTTGAGATGTCGAATAGATTCGATTTCCGACTCCGTCTGCGCTACAGGTGTAACGCGGCGGGATGTAGGCTGTGTGGGGAGGTTAACCACAGGGTCCCCGCACGGTATACAGATTTGTATATCGGGGGGTGAGCCGGGAGGCGATGGTGGCGGAGGTGAATCAGGGGAAAGAAATGAGGGCACAAAGTCGTCACAATCATCGTTCGAAGAACAATCTTCCCCAAAATCAACATCTTCCTCCACGTGAGCGGCTGGGTCAATAAAGCCAGGAGGTAGGTTGATCTTGTTACCAAGCTCATTTGCATGAACACTATCCGGGTTGAACCCGAGGTTGTGTTGTGGTAGGGTTGATGATTGGCGAACGGGGGCCGTAGTGCCGCTTTGGGACGTGGAACCCTTTAGGCCACCACTAGATAGCCGTTCCATGGCTCGAAATAGTTCGCTAGGGCCTGGGGTTCCGTCCGGCTTATCCTTTATCTTCTCGTCCTCCGGTGGGTCGTCGTCCGGCGGAGGGGGAGGTGGAGGTGGGGATGAAGTGTCGGAGTCAGTGTCCGCCCTAATAAGCTTAACACACCACAGTTTCTCAGGGTAGCCGGTCCCGCCATCCTCCGCTAGGTCCATACTAAGCAGGCCTTCGGAGACCAAGTATATGGACTCTTTATTGGTTTGACATGCCCAATGAATTAATCCCACCGCGCATAATCCTACACACTATGCTCGGGGGGCGCCTCGGGTTGGCTCGGTTTGGCCCGCCCACGAGTGCAGGTAAGCAGCGAAGAACGTGTCGTTACCTATTGGAGTGGGGCCCATATCCGTCCACTCCTCCCCGGCGTGAATAAAAGCTCGTTAACAGTCCACCATTCATCATGCGCGGATGATGGTTGCTTTAGCAAATTGGTGACGATTCTACTAAGGATGGCGTCGGCAAATAGAGCCATTTCGGGAGTTGCGTACGGAGCGGGTGTAGTGACCGGAGTGGAAACATCGTTAATCCTGAGGAGCCATCTATTGCCTGGGTGAGAAATAGATGGATAGGATTCAAAGCAAATATAGGTAAGGTTGTTCCTAGGGAACTTGTCCCATCAAAGCAAACCGATACATAAGATGCAATGATCGTCTCCGGTGGTTACAGAGTACTCTGCGGCGCACAACTGTAGGTACCGGCGGAATAAGCAAACCTCGTACTTCTTATTCGCGGTCATACCTTCGGTTAATTCCGTGAGGTGCCCTACAAGTTCGCTAACGGTATAGGAATCCTGTGCCGTTGGCCCTTGACAGCAAAGTAGATAGGTAGCTGCCTTGCCAAGGAGAGGATTGACCGTGGGATCGGGGTCAGGGTGCGGGGTAAACGGGTCGGAATGAGCCGGAGTGCCATCCGGGTTATTCCTAAGAATAATGGACGGCCCCCTATCGTCTCAGGGAGGCGAAGGTGGTGGCTGTGAATCGGGGCTGGATGGTGAGTCTGGTTCCGGAAGGGCCCCGTCAGGGAGCTTGAAATGATATCTCTCTCCTATCCCGAGGGCGGGATTATGAAGGCGGGGGCGATAGCCGAAGGCCGTGATCCCATAGATCGCATCGAACTCGAAAATTACCACAAGGTGTTTATACTCGGGTAGTCTGGCCCAAGTATACAAACCGGCGGTGAGAATAGCACCTTTGTCTGTAGGCGGGGTGAGTCCAATTGTACCCAAAGCCTCTAAATAGTTGGTTAGACATTCAGAGGTTTTAACATCGCTAGACCTGTAAACACCGTGATCTGGTAGATGTACCCCTTTCTCTAATAGATCGTCAATCGACCACCATTGACCGTTAGGTGCCTGTGGCTGGTGTAGTAGACTGAGAATAATACCGCGAAGGACGCCTCCGGCCCCGGGAGAAGGGTTAAAGTCTGCAGAAAGAAGACTCCTGTCGGTGGATAGGTCGATCAGCCTTGGTAGCCTTCGAACTATAGCCCTTCCTCCTGGCTGCACAACCGGTGGAGGGAGGGGCGTATCCCAGCGCCAGCTAAGGAAGTAATTATCTCCCGGGTGTTGGTCGATAAGTGGCGAGACAGGATCTTGTCTGGCAGGGATACTCAAGGTTGCGAAGTAGGGTTTATTCATAGCGGGATTGGCCCAAGCTATAAACCCATGACAAGTGGCGTCTTCGAGAGCATCCAAATCGTGAGAGGGGATGTGACCAACTCGAGCAATAGAGCGCAAATAGGTAACAAGGCCGTTGCATTCCTCTGGTTGAGTGTAATCCAGAAAGTGGTCGAGGAGTTCACTGACCGACCGCCATTTCTTTTGGCTCTTGAGTAGCGTGGGGACCCTCCGACTGAGGATATGGTTTGGATGGGTGCCGGGGAGAAGCCAGGAAGGGGTCGAGACACTAATAGGAGGTGGTTGGACGAAGTTGGAGGAGTTTTCTCCCCCCCGACTTTGTCCATTAACATTAGCTATAGGTCCCCGTGGGTCAGAGGAAGAGGAAGAAGCGGAGGAGAAATGAGGGGATGGACGAACCGAGGGGTTTGGGAAGTCCTTACGGCGCTTAGCGTTACTCCTTTCCCCCTGGGCCCGACCTGCCGGGGCAGAAGTGCCTTTAGCGGGACTCTTACCGGTTAGCTCGGGGCCCCATTTATCACAGTGAAACTCCGAGTTGGCGTCGAGGCGAACAACTCGGAAAAGGTGTCAGTTTTCAACACTTTCCGCCCAACGAAGTGATCCTACGCTAGCCACATTAAATTGCTTATCCTCATCTACTTGGTAACTAACAGCGTCGATAGCGATGTCATACAAGAATTGCGTGTAAACAGCACGCGTGCTTATATGTCGCAAGTCCATGGATGCTGTCATGCGCACCGTCCGGTTTAATAGACTCCGAAGTGGCCAAGCGTATCCGCTCCTGTCGGGACACTTGTCCTCGAGGAGCATTTGGACATACTGGCTAAGCCTCGCGCCGGCGGCGTGTCGGACGTGTGGCGGGAACGGTTGGCTTATTAGTGTATCTCGCTCGTCGCGCATAAAACACTCCATGCAATTAGCAGTGCAAAATGTCAAGGTAGTATATTTCCTGACCACTCTATGACGGAACTGCCGTTATGGAGTGTACAAATTTTCTCGCACTGGCCTGCGTGGTCCGAATAGTGGCACCGAATCTGTAGTTCGGGAAGATTGCTACGGGGGTAATTCGGTGGTGGTGGTGGTGGTGGTCTACCCCTATGGTCATCGCCTCTCTCTCCGTGCCCGTAACCGTCGTTCTGGCGATAAGCCCTAGAGGGGGTGTGTGATGAACGTGAAGGGGTGGAATGATGTGCACCAGCTGAACGATGTCGACGGCTGGGCCCGGGGTCACCCCCGGCGCAGCTACGGGGTGTTTTCCAACGGTTGGCTCTACGCGCTTCCTTGCGTGGGCTTGTAGGGATGAACCAAAGGACGGAGTAAGCCAGGACGGAGTGAAGGGAACCAGATAGGGGTCGGTCGGGTTCATGCGGGAAGATGGTCGGTTCGGGGGTGACCGGGGGCAATGTTGCTCCACGGACGTCACTCGTCTCGACTACCTGGGGCACGAAACCGGCACAGCTACGGGGGGTCTTGCGACGGTTAGCTCTACGCGTTTCCTTGCGAGAATATGGGTGGCATGCTCGGAGTTTGCGCCGGATACGATGGTGGCGGTAGCCACCGGTCATTATCGCCGCCCAAGATGGTGGAACAAAGGGAACAGCTAATACCGGGGGGGGTGATCCGGGGACCATAAATGGCCCCTCCTTGGTAGCGGTTAATTGCTTCTGCGTCTCAAGCAGATGGTTATGGTTAAGGGTGGCGGCCTTAACCTGCCGCTTGGCGGCCCGGTATAGGCGAATCGAATCAGGCGCCTGCGTGCGCTTACAAGCTGGTTTCTTAGCGGAGAGGCCTGGTTCGCCTAAATTAAGGGACGCAGGCACTGTTTGGCTAAGATGGTGTAAGAGTTTCTTCGAGCTAAAAGGCGTGAGACGATCCTCTGAAAGTAAGAGCAAATGAGAGTTTAGCTCCTGCACGGCAGACGTGCGTAAGACGGAAGGCGCCGTTTGGCTAACACGACGCGCTACAGAGACGTGGATGGCTAAGATTCGGGCGTCCTTGATGGCCTCTAAGGTAGAAAGTTTCCCTGTAGCATAGGAGAGTGCGGCAAGGTTACGTTCCAGAAGGCGTCCGTGTCGAGAAGGAGTGGTTGTAGTGGTGATGGAAGTACGGGCTGCGAGATTTAACGCCATGGCCTCCGAAATCGGGAGTTCCGGGCTATCAAGGCTCTGTCGATAACGGGATAGGCGAGCGGTGTTAAGCAACCAGTTACGGGTGGTGTTCGCGGCTGTAATTTGGGCACCAGTGAGGAAAACCGGCGCTGGGGGAACGGCCTCGAGTGGGGAGAGGGTCGGTTCGGGGGTGACCGGGGGCATTGCTGCTCCACGGACGTCACCCGCCTCGACGACCTGAGGCAAGATCGTGGGCTCAAGGAGTTCAGGCACGGGTGGAATACCCGCGGTGGGTGCCTGGTCCGCCTCGACGATCTTGGGCAAAAGGGTGGGTGAAATAGAAACCGTCTTCGGGGTATTGCGCGCGTTCTTCGCGGCCTCCTTTTCTAACCGGCTCATAGGAGGGGTTTGTGGTTTAATCCGACGGGGAGCGGGGGTGAGCGGTTTGTGTGTGGAAGGCTCTGAAATAACCTGAGTGGGAGTGGACACGTCAGTGGGGCTCTCGGGTAGAAGGGCGTACCAGTACCCGCCGCGCGCCATATACATTTCCTCGCGATACTTACGGATTTCGGCATCGGTATAGTCTGCCAAGGGAAAGAGAGTTCCAAGGAGAGTATCGGAAGAGTTGTCTTTAGCCTCGGGGGCCTGCTTCTTCGACTTCTTGTTTTCCCGCAGCCTCGTCTTAGACTTCTTGACGGTGACGTTGGGCGACTCCTCGATGGTGACGTTGGGCGACTCCTCGATGGTGTCGGGCAGCGCCTCCTCGATGGTGACGTTGGACGACTCCTCGATGGTGACGTTGGGCGAAAACTCGACTTGTTTGAGGTTAGGAGAGGTGTCGTTGGTAAATATGGTATTAGTGGTTTGCGCAGGCGGGGCCTGGCGGTTAGCCCTTGCCCTTGGATTCATACCAGATACGACGAGACGAGATCTGTGAGCGACGTAGAGCCGAGTCTTGGAGAGGGCCTGCCTCTTGTGGAGACGCTGCTGAGCAGCTCCCGCCGGCTGCGAGATGGGAGAGTCGTTCGTAGAATGCTGCGGAGCAGCTCCCGTCGGCTGCGATATGGGCGAGTCGTTCGTAGCAGCAACCGTCCGTCGGCGAAGGGCGGTTGGGGCAACGGAAGGGACGGAGGGAGCGACAGCGTCGAAAGGAGCAACGCCGGCCGGGGTAGGGACTGGAATGGAAACGGAGGGAGGGGGAGGACCGCGCACGGCAGACCGCCTGGCCCGACCGTCCGCGGTCGACTTGACGAAGTAAGAGGTGATCTTGCCCTTGGTCGAGTCCTTGGAGATGGAGGCGGCGGGCGTGTCGATGCCCGCGCTCTCGATGATAGGGTTGATGGTGGAGGCGGAGGACGTGTCGATGCCCGCGTTCTCGATGGTAGGGTTGATGGGGAGCTCGCTGGTCGCGGCGTCGGCGCCGAAGTTCTGTGCTTGTGGAGCTACGACTTGTCGCGCTAGTAGTGACTGGGTTGTAGGAGGAAGCATGTAATTGGCATCGCGCGCATCGCACGCGCTCGCGCCATCACACTTGCCGCGTGCGCTAACACACGCAGCGGCATCATGGCCAGCCGTCCCGCCCACGTCAGATGACGCGAGCGGGTTGATCTGCGGCTGGAGGTTCACATCTCCCTAAGGTTAGTCCGGGCATAAGCCCGCTGGTTCGAATGGCTGGGGTGCCGCCGGCATGTTGGCCGGGGCACGCGTCACAATGTCTGAGCTGGGTGATTTGGTAGGGTTTTGGTCCATGGTTCGTCAATGGTTCATTGGTCGGCACGCTGAGGCCGTTGCCCGGCTGAACTGTCGCCCATCCGCAATGGTCATTCACGAGAATCTGGGTGTTTATCTTTTATGAGAGGGTCGTTATCTTAGAGAGTAAGGAATAAGGTTTAACCTTATAGTCGTTGCTCTGTGGAAGATAGATGATAAATCTGGGGTGTATGGGTGCCTGTGAACCGTTACTGATTCTTGTGCTGATGATGACTGAGGCCGGTGCGTACTGGCCTCGTCGTCGGGTTTGACTGCCCAGGTTACATCTCGGCAATACACATAAGCTGAGTGGCCGCGGTCAGTGTTCGGAAGAACACCAGCTCGCGCGGTCATCCTGCTATATAAGGGGGATATTACTGTGTACTCAAGGCGCTCTGCGCCTTCCTGTTCCTGTACGTCGAGTTGGCCTTGTAGAGGTCGCCTCGTCGTGCCCGTGCCTGTAGTCGGCCTTAAAGTTGTAGCGTCGCCTCGGTGGCGGTACGTCTTGGTTTACTCTATACTAGGTGCTAAATACTATGGTTATCTCGTCTTACCCCCAAGTATAGAGCTTAAGGTAAATACCTTAGGGCTCTATTTCTCTCGCGGATGCGACAGTTCAAGGACTTCCACACCCACGAGCTGGTAGCGAGTACGAGGACGACCTGCGCGCCTGGGCAAACCGCATGATGGAGCTCATCAACTCGGCCAAGCTGCGCCTCAACTCCTGACTCCTGCGACATGTCTGGCGCAAATTTCGAACGACCCGCGCCAGCGCAGCAGCCGCCGCCGCTGCAGTCGGCCAAGCTGCACCTCAACTCTCTGACCGGATTGCCCCGCGCCCAGCTAGGCGGGCTGCTGTGCACCCAGGCCGAGGACATGGCGCAGGGAGTGCCCAGGGCAACACGTGCCGTACACCGTACCGCGTTTGCCTGGGCCAGTTCCATGCTCAAAGCTAGGCCCGGGAAGCCGCTGTCGCCTAGCGGAAAGCCGCTGTCGCACTACGAGCGGTTGGCTACCCTGAAAGCGCCGGTAAACGAAGTCTTCGCTGAGCGGGACAACATGCAGCAGTTCCTCGAGGAGCAGGAGTTGTGGCTCGCCGAGGACCACATCGCGTTCGACGCGGCCTCCCGCATCCAGGCCGACAAGAATGAGGCGCGCGAGCTCGAGGCGCAAGAGCAGCTGCGCGCGCAGGACAAGGAGAACGCGCAGTACCTCGAGCAGGAGAACGAGAGGCTGCGCATCCAGGCGAGGATCGATCCCGACTACACCGTGGCTGCGCGGCAGGGGGCGTTTCAGGAGCTGGGCCAGCCCACCACCGTCGCCGTCGCCGCCGCGGAGCCCAAGACGGGGGTGCGCGAGATGGAAACGAGCCCGCCGCCGCGAAGATCTTCGCCGTGGCGCACCAGGACCACTACATCCCGAAGTCGACCGCGGCCGGCGCGCCGACGGGCAGCACGCTCAACGAGCCGGAGTCGCGCGCGTTCACAACCGACCCGCGCCCGCACGCCTTCGGCACCAAGAACGTCAACCTCACCGTCTACTCCCGCGCCAAGGTCAAGGTTGGCCCCCTCGCACGCATCCGGATTGACGACGACGTCTACACTTAGAATAAGAATATTGCTCTCGGCGGCCTTCGGCCCTTTTTTTATACGCAGAGCAGACTGAAGGGGTAACCCTCTGATCGCCTCTTGCTGCTTGCTGGCATAAAGTATTTCGGCTGCCCTGTGGTTACACGAGCCAGCAGTGGGGGGTGCCCTTAGTTTCACGCGGAAGTCCGAGGATCTTATTTGCTGGCATAGAGTTTTTCGGCTACCCTGTGGCTGCATGAGCCAGCAGTGGGGGGTGCCCTTGTTTCACGCAGAAGTCCGAGAGGATCTTCTCCCACCTCTGCCAATCTTGCACCGTGGCCCTCTTGTAGAGGACTCGCGGTGGGGGGGGTGTTGGTGTTGGCTGGTGGGGTTCCCCTGTTGGCGGTTTCCCCTTTGTGGTGTTTCCCGCCGTGGTCTTTGGGGGCTGCTCCCCTCCGGTTCTTTTGTCGCGCGTAGCAGCTAGCTTTCATGTGTTGTGTCATCTCTGACGTCTCTGGCGTCCCCGTGCCTGGCCGGCCTCCCGGCCACCAACAAAGGGTTAGGTAGGGTTAGGGTCAAGGGGTTTCGGTTTAGGATTAGGGTGTATATGTGTATGGTGTCTGTTGGGGTTCAGGGGGTTCGATCGATATAATCCCTTTATCTTTATCCTTAAAACGCAACGTACAACGCAGAAAAAAATAAAGCTTGGCTTGGACGGACCCTACCGTCTCCGCCTCTGTGCTATATATATGTGTTGGGGCCAAGGCTAATTAATGCTAAGCAAGAAGCAAGCGCTGCGCCATGTCCTCCTGATGCCCGATGGCTCTAAGTTATGAGCTAGGCCGGAACTTAGTTTACGTATGGGTTTCATTTTTTTTTGTATTTGAGTATCAATCATCCTGAAACAGAAACGGGTGTGAATTCCCCGACCCTTTCCTTCCGAGCGCTGTGGTCAGCGAGGTGCTGTGGTGGCTGTGGACTGTGGGCAGATGCCGAGCAGGCCCAGGCCGCCAGGGCTCCAGGGGGTGGGTTTCTGCTCATTGGTCATCGGGGGTCGGGGGGGAGCAGACCGTTTTGGCTGTGCACAGGCTGTGCGCATCGAGAGTCAGAATGCAAGCAAAAGCCATGCGATAATAGACACTCTTCACTCTTAAAGTCAGTGCTCCTCGGTGCATCATGCCGTGCTACCCGTACCCCCGGTGAAAAGTACAGATACATGAGGAAACAAAACGGAGCAATATTACTCAATATCAATTATAAGGAGAAAAGACACGGCTCTCACATTCCGCGTGGCCACTGACAGCATTGTCGGCGTTCCTGCCTCTCTGCTAAAATCGCTACAAAAACTCCGAGGTTATAGACAAGACCAAATCCAAGCCACCACATAACCCCATGTGCCATCTCATTGCATGTTCAAAGCCGTGTCTTGTCGCACACTCACCCAATTTGCTTCCTCGGGACTAACAGTAACAGTAAACTACTCGGGTTAACTCGGGTTAACCCGAGGTTACAGTTCATAGGGACTATAAGTAAACTATTGTTATCGCGCTAGCATCTTGGAGACGCTCCTCACATATAGCAGATGAGACTGAAGGCTGGTGCCTCAGTAGATGGACGAGAAGCAGACAGACAGAGACACTGGTAGGAACACGTTGCCGTATTGCTGGAGAAGTACTCAGAAATGTCCGCGAGAAACGGTTCGAACGCCCGAGGCCTCAACCTGGATGTACAAAGAACCACTACACAGCCTGCTCGCCATCCGCCTCGTCCTCATCTGCCGTTGGCAGCTGCCCGTAGGCCGTCTTGCCTCGACGCCCCTTCTTCTTCTTGCCCGTACCGTCCTCCACCCTCTTTCCCTCCTCCCTAAACACCCTCTCCCCTTTGCCCGCTCGATCCACTCTCCCCTCTCTCTGCGCAGCTGCCTCCATGCGCACGGCCTCCTCCTCAGCCGTCTCCGCCACCGACTCCACAGACTCGCCGCCTCCTGCACCACACGGACAAGACACGGGACGGAAGGGGTCAATAAATACAGTGGTAGCAGTAGCTGTATCAGCAGCAGCAGCAGCAGTACTAGTCGTCGTAATCGTCATTGTAGGAGTAGCAGCAGCAGCAGCAGCAGCAGCAGTAGTAGTAGCAGCAGCAGCAGCAGCAGCAGCAGCAGCAGCAGCAGCAGCAGCAGCAGCAGCAGCAGCAGCAGCAGCAGCAGCAGCAGCAGCAGCAGCAG
>Ga0209390_10008000_pt1 | contig 13266 bp, 14 predicted proteins | sample BON01_FD_187212 | JGI IMG/M metagenome (GOLD analysis project Ga0209390, IMG submission 187212) | Freshwater microbial communities from Lake Bonney liftoff mats and glacier meltwater in Antarctica - BON-01 (SPAdes) (version 2) | ecosystem: Environmental > Aquatic > Freshwater > Ice > Glacier... | reverse complement strand
AATAAAGTACTCAGGAAAATACGGCGATATCCTTACTGAAATAACGAAGCCTCAACGAGAAATTTTGACCGCTCTAAATATAGACATTCCGGGGAAGACCTAGGTACAATTTTTTCGGGAATTGAAGATAAAAGAGATTCTCTGAATGACGGTGGTGATTCACTTGAGAACAAAGATCATCCCAGCTCGTAATTCCATCCAATTGGGCCTTACGATCGGCTACAAACTGTGTACTCACCCAAAACGGTACCCTACAAGCATCATCTGGCTCGACAACGCTTCCATCGCTTAAAGCTTGATACACATCGCCATCGAGCATCAAACCCTCGCCATTCAATCCTTCATACGTTCCAAGACCAAAATCTCCGCATGCTTTGACCTCACTCAATTTAGTACATCCTTGATAGACACCCTGCACTAACGCGGCCGAAGTGGATACTTGAAACAGCGTGTTAGGAATCTTCGGAATCATGGGGCTTTTCTCACATTAGTTGATAAAACTTTGGTGAATATCTTCCATCAAACGTGCGTTTAAACTGTAATCAACAAGCACATGAATTAAAACAGGAACCTCTGACTTAAAAGCCTCTTTGAACACATGAGGTAATTCATCTGCTGATTGTATACTGTAGCCTTTGCACCCAAACGATTCCGCCATTTTTATAACATCATAGCTTCCGAGTTTAACCCCAGCGCTCTCACCGTAATGGGCCACTTCTTGAAAAGCAACCATATCATAAGAACGACTATCCCAAATAACATGCACGAATTTCGCTCCAATCCGTACGGCAGTCTCCAATTCCATCGAAGAAAATAAAAATCCGCCATCACCCGAGATTGAAAGAACACGTTCTTTGGGATACAACAAACTAAGACTGATGGCCCAAGGTATCGAAACGCCCAGGGTTTGTTGACCATTACTGACTAAAACCTGACGCGCATTATCCGTAACACAGTAACGATTGGTCCAAATATAATGAGAGCCAACATCAAGAGCAACATGCGTGTCTGGCGTCATTTGTTTTTGAAGTTCATGAATCAGTCGCAAAGGCTGAACTGGAAATTTATTCATGTTCTTGCCTTCAGACATCGTCGATTCGATTTCCTGAAGCACGTGCTTCGCCGTTTTGATATAGTCAGCATTTATATCAACTTTTGAAGCATCACCCAAGAGCAATAAAGATGCTCCAATATCGCCAATGATCTCGGTGATGGGTATAAAGTCATGGTCTTGATCGGCCTGAATAGTATCAATACAAATAATGGGCCGTTTATTATTCGCGTTCCAAATAGAGGGATCATATTCGATGGGATTATAACCAACGGTGATAACAAGATCGGCTATATCTAGCAATTTATCGGTAGGTTGGTTACGAAATAATCCAATTCGCCCGGCATAAATAGAAGCGCTTTGTTGTTTAACCCAAGCACCCGCCCCTTGGAACGTCGAAATATAAGGAATACCCGTTTTTTTTAAAAACTGGATCAACGGCTGCGCGAGTTCACTTGAAGATGATTGCATGCCCATGATGATGATGGGACGTTGACTCTGCTTTAATGCTCGAACGGCTTCGGCTATTGCAAGCGAGCTTCCAGGACCTCGAGGGGCTTTTTGACCCCAATTAGCCGTAACATCACCCTCAAACGTCATTAAGCCTATATCTTGAGGTAAAGAAACAAAGGCCGCCCCGGGTCTATCTGACTCAGCACTACGAATAGCATTACCTATCACTTCAGCCAATTGATTTGCTGTAACCACCTCTTCCGAGTATTTGGTCACAGCTTTCATGAGGCCAATCGCATCTAAAGACTGATGTGTTTTTTTAAGACGTTCATTGACGGGAACTTCACCACCGATGGCTAATACCGGATCGCCTTCACTGGTTGCTGTAGCCAAGCCGGTTGTTAAATTAGCAACGCCCGGACCTGAAGTGGCGACACACACACCAATTGTCCCCGTAAGGCGACCGAATGCAGATGCCATAAATGCTGCATTTTGTTCATGACGGCAAACAACTAATTGAATTTTAGAATGTTTTAACGCAATAAAAAGACTATCAATTTTAGCGCCAGGCACACCAAAAACATGTGTGACGCCATGATTTTCTAAAATTTTAACAATCGCGCTAGAACAATTTTTTTTATTATAAGGCTGAATCATTTTACTGCCCCTTGCTTAGGATCAAGTAAAGCATTGCTAGATTATAGCCGAACTAAAATAAAAAAATGGTCACACGCGCTTAAACGAGCAGATTCCCTACTACGGCGACAAACGAACAGCATCTCGCGGAAACATGGTCGCAGATTTGATATTATCTAAATCAAGTAATTTTTGCGTAACACGCTCGAGTCCCATGCCTAAACCACCGTGTGGTGGTAAGCCATATTTATGAGCAGTTGAGAAAAACTCGAAATCTTTTGGATCCATGCCTTTCGCCTGCATCTTAGCGATTAATTCATCGTGATCATGAATACGTTGACCGCCTGATGTGATTTCAACGCCACGAAATAACAAATCAAAACTCAAGGTTAAATCAGTATTCTCAGGATCGTCTTTCGCATAAAAAGGACGTTTTGCTGATGGGTAATGCGTAATAAAAACAAAATCAGATCCATGCTTCTCTTTAATATATTCTGAAATTTTAAGCTCTTCAATCGGTGCTAAATCAAACGAATCTTTAGGTTTAATTTTATAAACCTCTTCGATAATTTTTTTAACATCATAAAAACGTAACACGGGAATTGTATTAATCACGGGCAGATCAACATCCAAGAGCGCGAGTTCATGTGGCATATGTTCTTGGACATACGCAAACATAAATTTAAGCATGCTGGCTTCTAAATTTAAGATATCATAGAATGAATTAATATGTGACAGTTCTAAGTCTATCGATGTGTATTCATTAATATGCCGGTTGGTGTGATGTTTTTCAGCTCGAAATACCGGTGCAATTTCAAACACGCGCTCAAACACACCCACACAAAATTCTTTATAGAACTGAGGTGACTGTGTCAAAAACGCTTGTTTACCAAAGTAATCCAGCGAAAAAATATTAGCGCCACCTTCAGCCCCTTCTTTTACGATTTTAGGGGTTCTAATTTCAGCAAAGCCATGACTCATAAGAAACGCACGTACGCCTTGAACAAGCCCTGATTGAATTTTAAAAATTGCTTTTTCTTTAGGATGACGCATCGAAAGATAACGATAATCAAATTTAACATCGTTATGAATATCTAATTTTTTCTTGGTGATATCAAAAGGCATGGGCTCGGATGGCGTGCTTAAAACAGTATAGTCTGTAAGTTGAATTTCACAGTGTTTAGGATGCACAAATGCATCTTTGATGTTTGTCTCAGTCACGTTACCTTTTATTTTTATGGCGCCGTTTTCTTTGATTCCTGTAGCACCTAAATCACCAGTAAACACAACTTGTATTAAAAAACCACCATGCTGCAACAAAATAAAACCAAACTCAGATAAAATACGAACTTTATAGACAAAACCTGAAAGCTCAACCTCTTCACCGATATGATTAGCAATATCAATAAGCTCTAATGCTTTATCCAAATCTGAAGCAATGGTTAATGTTTTATCTAAATCTAAATTTAAATCTGAATTTACGGTCATTTGGTTTTATCCTCTAAAATCTGTTTTTGTTCAACAATATCCATAGGCAATAAAGCTGCAATCGCAAGCCATAGCTGCTTGTCTGTACATTCAAAACAACCGCCTCTGGGTGGCATGGCTCGTAAGCCTTCATCTGCATGCTTAAATAAAAGATCTAAGCCTTGTTCTAAACGCGCACGCCAGTCAGATGTTGTCCCCATTCTAGGCGCACCCAGTGGAATCATGGGATTGAGTGCATGGCATGTGCTACAAAAATGCTCCACAATTTGAGGGCCCTCATCAGATGTGCCCGCCACCTGTTCTAAAAAAGCTTGCGGTTTGTGGCTATTGGCTAGTTCAGGCACAAGCACCAAAATAAAACTCATGCTTAATACAAACATACGCAACATCATTTTTTCGCCAAAATCACATCAATAATATGTGTATCTCTATAAGGGAAGGTGAATATACGATCAAACAAGCGCTTTAAACGCTGCAATAAAAAGCTCTTTGGCAACATTCGAATAGATAAACTATTTAAAAACCATGTGCCTTCAATACCAAAAAGAGCCAATTCATCAATATTGTTAAGAACAACCGGAATATGAAAACGCTTGTGCTCTAATATTTCAAAATTATGTAGCTTAAACACATCTTTTAAATCTTGTTCACTTTTAGCAACCGTGGTATTTTTCAAAATAGATTTATAATAATGACCGACAACGCTACTCAGCAACGTGCCTTCCGCAATAAAATCAGCTAAGTACTGCTGAGCCACAGGGAATGAGTCATACGTTGTCGTAATAAACGAAAAATAGCCGTTGGCACGCGTTAACGCACTTGCGGAATCAAACAAAGCTTTAATAGGAATATAGGCATTAATAAAGTGTGCTAAAACCAAATCTTGGCTATGTGCAGGCAAGAAATTTTGGACATCCGTCGCACTGGCTTCAATCGTCGTTAATGCTAATGCTTTTTCTGCCCGCTTTAACATTTCAGCAGATACGTCAACACCGGTAAATTGTGCCTTAGGCATGTTTTGACTTAATTTTTTTAAGAATGCACCATCACCTACGCCCAAATCCAGCACCCGAGATTCAGGTTTATCTAACGAAGTTGCTCGTTTGATTTGAAGAATGGCTGCATGATGACTCTCGCTGATGGATCCAAACTGATCGGCCAAATCATATTGGCCGGCAAGATCATTGTACATTTTTTTTAAGCTCATACTTATCCTTTTTATTTGCGTTTGGATTTTTTTGCACTTACGATCAAACGTTTACGCTTTTTAACTTGACACTCGGTCAAAGGATTTTTTTTACTTTCGTAAGGATTTTCACCACCTTTGAAAATTAATTTCAAGGGGGTACCCACCAAATCTAAACGACGTGTGTATTCGTTATTAAGGTAGCGTTTATAGCTGGTTGGTAACGAATCCACTTGATTACCGTGGAGAACAATCAACGGTGGATTATGTCCACCTGCGTGTGCGTATCGTAATTTAACACGGCGATTATTAACCAAGGGCGGCGGATTTTTCGCAATTAAATCCTGTAGAATACGTGTAAGCTCGGGCGTAGACAAGGTTTTAATGGCTGATGCATAAGCTTCGTTGATATCTTTAAATAAACTGCCAACACCTGATCCATGCAATGCAGAAATAAAGTGAAATTTAGCAAACTGTGCAAACTGAAGTTTTCTTAGAATATCGGCTTTAACTTTTTCTTTGTGATCGGTTTCTAGACCATCCCATTTATTCGCGGCCACAACCAACGCTTTTCCTGCATTAATCGCAAAGCCAATCAGGTGTAAATCTTGATCGGTGACCCCTTGCTCCGCATCGAGCAACATTAAACACACGTGGGCCGCCTGAATCGACTGAAGGGTTTTAATAATAGAAAACTTTTCTATTTTTTCATTGACGCGTGCCCGTCGACGCACACCTGCCGTATCAACCAATACATAATTTTGACCACCACGTTCAAAAGGCACAGAAATACTATCGCGCGTCGTACCCGGCATGTCATAAACCACCATACGCTCTTCACCGAGCATACGATTAATCAACGTAGATTTTCCGACATTAGGTCGTCCAATAATAGCAACACGAATCACACCATCAGCTTCAAGCGATGCTTTAGGCGCCACCGGAAAATCTTCGGTTACTTCGCGTAACAAACGTTGGATACCACGACCATGTGTGGCTGAAATAGGATGTACGGATGAAAAGCCTAACGCTTGAAAATCGGCACATGCAACCGATTCATCAAGGCCGTCGGTTTTATTGACAAGCAGATCGACCGATTTCCCATACTTTCTTAAGCGCAGTGCGATTTGCTCATCGGTCGGTGTAACCCCTGAACGTCCATCCACTAAAAAGAAAATATGTGTAGCTTCTTCTAACGCCTGCGTTGATTGCGATGACATCAAGTCATCTATGGCCAAGTCTTCAACACCGACTCCCCCTGTATCAACCACTAAGAATGCTTTATCTTCAAACGAAGCACTACCGTATTGCCGATCGCGTGTTAAACCCGGGAAATCGGCCACCAAAGCATCTTGTGTGTGCGTTAAGCGGTTAAATAACGTCGATTTACCGACGTTAGGACGCCCGACAAAAACAACTGTTGGCATCATAATGGATTATCCTTTGATCGAAAAGCATTGAAGTTGTCCTGAGGCAGTTATTACATAGATGTGATCATCTGAAACAAGTGGCCCAACAATAATCGGGCTTCCTAGCGCATGTCGCGCAACAAAATCACCATGATTCACATCTATAAGGTGTAAAAATCCTGTTTTATCACCCACAAGCAAACGTCGTCCCATCAAAACTGGCTCAGTCACACCGCGCGCAGTTAAAGCAGGTTGTTTCCAACGAACATGTCCATTACTTCGATTCATGGACCATAAAATATCTTCGGCATCGGTCATGTAGAGCGCACGTGAATCCATCGCTAAATTACGGTACGTTGATACAGGCTTGTTCCAATTAAATTGACCTTGCTTAAGCGACATCGCGACCATGTAGCCTTGATAACTGGCCAGATAAACCACGTCTCCTCGAACAAGCGGATCACTACTGATATCAGCTAAACGCTCAACATCACTGGCTCCACTTGCATAGCCCATGCTGCGTTGCCAAACAACACGCCCCGTTTCAAGATCGATCGCATCTAATTTTCCGTCAGAAAAACCGACTAAAACCATGTTGCTATAAACAACAGGAGAAGAGCTTGCTCTTAAAACAAGGGATGGCGCACCATGATCGATCACCCATTGCTTTTCGCCTGTTCGGCGATTAAATGCATAAAGATGACCGTCGATCGTTTTAACAATCACTTGATCATCAACAATCAAGGGCAACGACAAGACTTCGCTCGACACACTGGCATGCCAAAGTTCATGACCGTCAAGCTTGCGAATAACACTGATACCGGCATTATTTGTTGAAAAAACTAAATTTTCAGCTCCAACAGCCGGGCCAGATACCAATTTTTGCGTTTGCTGTTTAGACCAAAGTACTTGCCCCGTTGTTTTATTAACAGCCTTCACTAACCCCTGATGATTGGCAACATAAATCATAGAGCCATCAATCGCAGGCTTCAACCGAAGGTAGGCATCCTGTTTTTTAACAGATTTACCGAGCGAAACGTTCCAACTGGGAGTCCAGGTAACCGTATTCGATGCAAGCGGAGGTAACGCTCCAGGTATAGCCGTATTATCTTTACCCAGCCAATAATCATCCAAGTACGTACATCCTTGAATCATCAAGAAAACAAACAGTCCAATCCATCGCAATTGTATACGAGCCATACGCCCTAAAACCTCTTCCTTTACGCTGATTTAGACGCCGTAGCCTCATGTTTTGAGGATTGCGCTAAAGCCGCTAATTCATTTGCTTTCATATCCAAAAATAAATTACCTATACCGCGAACTTTGGCCTCATCACGAGCCTCGCTGTACAGAACATCTGCTTCTTGGTAACGCCCCGTTGCAACGTACACATCGCCTTTTAATTCATCAAGCAAAGGCTTATATATAGAGCTATCCATCTGGTCTAAATAACCTAATGCCTTATCAAATTTTTTCTGTTCAATCAATATACGAGCAAGACGAATACGTGCAACCTGCTGTAGCGCTGGCATAGTAGCATGAAGTGAAACATGCTCGAGCACATTGATTGCCTCATTCCATTTGTCCAATGACACCCAATGCGTTGCTAACACGAGTTCTGCCGCATCGGCATAAACGGTCTTAGGATAGTCTTTGATCAACGTTTTTGAATACGCTTCGATAGCCTTGCTGTCATTTGCAGAAGACGCCGCCATCAAGCGCTCATAAGACGCGGAAGCTTGCCACGCCATTTTTCCCGAATGCCAATTCCAATATTTGTATCCAGCAACACTCACTAGCACGATAGACAAAACAAGACTAATTATACGTTGATGGCGCTGCCACCATGCCTTTATCGCCTCTAGCTGCTCCGTCTCGGTCATATAAATCGACACGCTTACATCTCCTTTCGAGTAATTAATCCAAAAAATACGTTTTCATGGCTTCAACAACGTCAACCTGTGGTACACATTGCTGCGCACGTTGACCGCGTAAATCTTTGATGCTCATGGTTTGTTCGCGTAACTCATCCTCGCCTAAGATCAAAGCTAAACGTGCGCCACTTTTATCAGCTTTCTTGAATTGATTTTTAAACCGCCCACCGTTGGTATGTAACAAAATTACCCAGCTTGGCATAGCTTCTCGAATGGTTTCAGCTATTTTTATAGCGCGAGGTAAAGCCTCTTCTTCGACGAGAATATACGCCGTCGACGGAGGTTCTATCAGCTGAGATACGTTTTGCTGCTGCATAAGCAATAATAAACGTTCGGCACCCATTGCAAAACCAAACGCAGGTATTTCTGGTCCACCTAAGTGCTCGACTAATCGGTCAAAACGCCCTCCGGCACACACGGTACCTTGGCTACCGAGTGCCGTCGTCACCCATTCAAACACCGTATGTTCATAATAATCTAAACCGCGCACTAAGCATGGATTAATTTCATACGAAATATTTAAGGCATCAAGTCCTGAACATAAGCTCGAAAAATGCGCTTGACTAATTTCGCCTAAGCTCTCCGTAAGCTTGGGTGCATCAGAAATTACAGCTTTCATATCGGGATTTTTACTATCAAGAATCCGCAAAGGATTTTGCTCAAGACGACGCACACTGTCATCATCAAGCTGTTCTATATGCTGTCTAAAATAAGCAACTAAGATAGCTTTATAGCTTTGGCGCTCGTCAACTGTTCCAATTGTATTCAGTTGCAACTCAACCACATCAGCAACCCCAATCATGCGCCAAAATATCGCACAAAGTGCAATCATCTCAAGCTCAACACCCACACCCGCTAGGCCAAAGGCTTCGAGCCCAAGCTGCTGAAACTGTCGATAACGACCTTTTTGTGGTTTTTCATAACGAAACATAGGCCCCGTGTACCATAGCTTCTGGGGGGTATTGCGTAACATGCCATGCTCGAGACATGCCCGAACACAGCCAGCTGTGCCTTCGGGACGCAAGGTTAAGCTCTCACCGTTTCTGTCAGGAAACGTATACATTTCTTTTTCAACAATATCGGTCACTTCACCGATGGAGCGCTTAAATAAAGCCGTATTTTCAAGTAAAGGTGTTCGAAATTCACGGTACCCATACGTCAAAACACAATCCGCAAAGCTACGCTCTAAAAACCGTAAAGCATAACTCGCATCTGGAAGCACATCATTCATGCCACGAATGGCTTGAATTTTTTCAATCATTATGTGCACCTAAAAGCAGGGCTTGCTTGGGCTTCGTTGTTGGCGTGAGCAACGTACGCATATTGGATAAATCTGTCAAACGAATCTCAGATTCCGTGTGAGCAAGTGACGCATCAACTTGATGCGTGTGTGCTGAAAATAACGTTTCCACGTCTTTACTTTTGCTCCACCACCAAGCCACAGCAACCACAACAATCACTGCAAAAGCACCGGTTACCCAGCGTGTAATATGCTCAACCTGATGAGTTTGCCGCCGTGTTTGCCACAACGCGCGTTCTTGTCCACGCTTTGTGCTCGCATGAAAACGATTGAACGATGCAAGGAACGGTTCAGGTTTTACGCCCACTAAATTGGCATAGGCTCGCAAATACCCTTTGATAAATACCGGCTCTGGCATATCTTGGTAATCATCAGCTTCGAGTCGCTCAATCATACACACGCGCAAATGCAGTTTACTTGCAACATATTCAGCACTGTATCCATGCTGCTCGCGAATAGCTGCTAACTGTGCGCCTGGATTATCGCTTAAAGACGTATCATTTATATCATTTATATCATTTATATCATTCATATTATCTATATTATCCAAATCATCTATACCGGTGGCTGTGGTCGTGGTTACGTTCATTCACATACTCCAAAAGAAGACGGCGAAACATATTATAGCCGTGAACGGACCGTGCTGGATATACCTTTTAATCGATTTGTTCTTCTTTCATTTTCTCAAAGTTCAAGGCCTGCCAACGTGCTGCACGACGTGTTTTATCCACAACCTCACCTGCTAACTGCCCGCAAGCGGCATCAATATCATCGCCACGTGTTTTACGCGTGATGGTGTTGATACCCGCAGCAATCAAGCGATCGCGAAAGGCAAAAATTGCATTTTTTGAGGAACGTTCATACTGCGTCATAGGAAATGGATTAAACGGTATTAAATTCACCTTTGCGGGTACATCTGCTAATAGAGCAATCAATTCATCCGCATGCTCGAGCTGATCGTTGACGCCTTTGAGCATGACATATTCAAAGGTAACAACTCGTCTATCTGAAAAATAAGTACGACATACATCCATAAGCTCAGCTAAAGGATATTTTTTATTAACCGGTACGAGCTCGTTGCGCAATGCATCATTCGGAGCATGAAGTGACACGGCGAGTGATACTTCACTCAGCTCACGCAAACGCTTCATTTCGGGAATTATCCCCGATGTGCTCAACGTCACACGACGTTTAGACAAACCATAAGCATAGTCGTCCATCATTAAATCCATCGCAGCTAACACCGGTTCAAAATTTAAGAGCGGCTCGCCCATCCCCATCATCACAACGTTTGTAATCCTGTAAGGAAAGCTTACTTTTTCAGCTGCAAGTGCATGCACTGCAAGCCAAACTTGACCAATAATTTCAGCCGTGGATAAGTTACGATTAAAGCCTTGTTTTCCTGTCGAACAAAAGCTGCAATTAAGCGCACACCCCACCTGAGACGACACACATAACGTGCCTCGATTATCCTCAGGAATGAATACAGTCTCAACAGAATTACCACATGATAAACGAAGTAACCATTTACGCGTTCCATCATCTGAAACTTGGCATGTCATCATCTCAGGTGCACGAATTTCAGCAATATCTGTAAGACGCGCACGCAAGACTTTGCTCAGATTATTCATCTCTGAAAAATCTGAGCAACCTTCATGATGAATCCATTTCATAAGTTGCTTGGCTCGGAATGACTTCTCGCCTTCCTGTTCAAAAAAAGCCAACAAACTTTTTTGATCTAAACCAAGCAAATTTATTTTTTTTGAATCCATCATGTCATCCACCTCTATTAAGCTAGTTTAAGCTCGTTTGCACAGCTCATGCGACTCAAAGAAGAATGGAATTTCTTGACTAGCTGTTTCAGCAGCATCTGAACCATGTACAGCATTCGCATCAATGCTATCAGCAAATTCTGCACGAATCGTACCAGGAGCCGCTTCTTTAGGGTTGGTTGCGCCCATAATATCACGGTGCTTTTTAATCGCGTCCGGACCTTCTAAGACTTGGATCATCACAGGACCTGAAATCATAAAGTTTACGAGATCATTAAAAAATGGACGTTCTTTATGAACAGCATAAAAAGCTTCAGCTTTTTCACGTGATAAATGCATCATTTTAGCAGCAACAATTTGAAGGCCTGCTTCTTCAAATTTTGTGTATATTTTTCCGATCACTGATTTTTTTACAGCATCAGGCTTAATAATCGATAATGTTAATTCTGTTGACATCATGTACTCCAATTGTGTATTAACGGTTCATGGACGCGCGTATTATACACGAATAAGATGTGACCAGGCCAATTTTTCCAAAACTTTTCCTAACTATTCTCATTTTTCTAAAAAAACGGACTATACTATCTTTAAAATCATTCGATGTGGCTCTTTTTGAGACCCTATATTTAAAAGCGAGGTAAACAACATGGCTGTTTTGTTTTTCAAGCACAACGATGAAGAGCCGATACACAACCAAGAAGAGAAGCTCGGCGAACTTTTTTTACTTCTTCAAACGTATAATTTGATCGCACATGACGATCAAGAAAACCGCTCGGAAGGCTTGCAAGCTATATTAGATCACTTAAACACCATGGCATTAACACCTAGCCTTCGCCAGTGGATTGAAAACGATTTAACTGAGCATCTCGATGATTATGAATTGACATCAGATCTAACATCCACCAAGCCACCCACCAATTTCTGAATCAGCACAGGACCTTCATAAATAAAACCTGAATACACCTGAATCAACGATGCCCCGGAGGCTATACGCATACGCGCCTCCTCCGGGCTATCTATCCCACCTGCAGCAATTAAAATTAAATCATCACCTACCGCGTTTTTAACAACATCGAGACATTGCCTAGCACGTGTGGCAAGCGGCCGACCACTCAAGCCACCCGTTTCACCTTGATGCGATACCGTTGTATTCGTAAGAATAATGCCATCCAAACCCGATGCTACGAGTTGTACCGCCATGTTTTTCAGGGATTCATCCGACTCATCAGGAGAAAGCTTGATCACCATCGGTACGTAACGTCCTGTTTTCTCAGCTAATACAATTTGCTCTTCGCGCAGCTTCCCCATCAACGAAGTAAAACGTGTGATATCATGCAACTCACGCAAGCCAGGTGTGTTGGGAGATGAAATATTCACAGCGATATAATCAGCGCAGCCATAAACCCGCTCAAGGCAGTATAAATAATCATCCCAAACTTTATCCGCTGGCGTATTTTTATTAGGGCCAATACTCACGCCAATAATACCTGGGTAAGCTGATTTTTTAATATTATTTACAAGCGCATCCACCCCTGCATTATTAAAACCCATACGATTAATAATCGCACGTTCTTTTGACAGACGAAAAATACGAGGTTTTGGATTACCGTCTTGTGGTTGTGGCGTCACCGTTCCGAGTTCAATAAAAGAAAAACCTAATTTGCCTAAGGCATCTAAATATTTTCCATCTTTATCAAATCCTGCTGCCAAACCTACAGGATGCTTAAAATCAAGGCCCATCACATGTACAGGCTTATTTTCGATTTGTTTAAAACAACACTTAGGTATATAACGCAGTAGAGATAAAGCAATATGATGCATCTTTTCTGCATCAATATAATTAGATAATTTCCGAAAACAACCGTACATACCGATCTTTCCTAAAATATAAATTAGTTTACAGCACAAACAAAACAACAGCGATTCCCGGCTAATTCATTAGTCCCTTAAATAGTGGGCTAACAAGCCCAAAAAAAATATTTTTCGCGGACTTAATCGGTTATTCTATGTGAACTTTATCGCATTAGAGTTAATCAT
>Ga0209390_10007997_pt1 | contig 13267 bp, 14 predicted proteins | sample BON01_FD_187212 | JGI IMG/M metagenome (GOLD analysis project Ga0209390, IMG submission 187212) | Freshwater microbial communities from Lake Bonney liftoff mats and glacier meltwater in Antarctica - BON-01 (SPAdes) (version 2) | ecosystem: Environmental > Aquatic > Freshwater > Ice > Glacier... | reverse complement strand
CTAACACCCCCTCCCCACCACAGCAGCAGCCGGCCCGCAGCGGCTCACACCGAAACGGAGACACCCCTGCTGCACCAAAAGAAAGGGGTAGGGCCCGTAGACGGACCGCCCCAACCGATTTGGCCCATAGTTGGGCCACCCAAGCTCGCCCCCGAATAAGGAGGGCCTGGGCCCGGGGGACAGTCCAAAAGCACGTGGACGCTGGTTTTAGCCCGTCCACACGGCGTTGAAAAAAAGTTTCAAAAATCCGCACAAATCATCACGCCAGGTGTGGGGTGGCTGCCCGCCGCAGTCCATTGGTATCGCGACGTAAGGGGGGTCGGAGGGTGGCAGAGCCAATACCCCGAGCCCACTCAAGTCGAGACCACCGTTATTGTTGCGGAAACCACGGGTAGGGAGGGATAGGGGGTGTTGCTGCACCAGGCGGCAACCCCCTATGATGATGACGAGGAGGGGTAGTGTAGTTTTGGTGTCTGGGAGAGGGGTTGAGTAGAGTGAGCTGTCCAGATTTAATGGTTTGAGTACGGGAGGGTGGATGTGTTGTCGGTAATAGTTGTGGTCGTGGGGGGCGTGCGCCTCCTTCTCCCTCCTCTTTTGAGGGCGCGAGGGTATGCACTAATATTGGTTTGTGGGTGATTAGCAGATTGGTGTAAGGCAGGTGGGGAGTAACCTCCGTGGGTGGGGCGTGGGCCGGTAGTGATTGCAATTTGGTTTATGTGGCGGGTCCTAGTGGCATAGGTATCGCCGGGTAGGTATTCCGAGTAGGCGAGAAAAGAAGGGGAAATAAGGATAGGGTACGGGGCTTGCCTGGGAACCCTCCGTGGGATGGGCGGGGCTGCATGGTGGTGGTAATGTGTAATGTGGTTGGTGGGTGGTGACTGCATTGGTGCCGCTGGACATGTGGTGTTATTGGGGGTTAGAGGGTTGAGGCGGAGGAGGAGCCGGTGGCAGTAGGGGGCGGTGCCGATATCTATGCCGGGGCTGCCAGGAATAGAATTGGCGTTGATTTGTCTGGGTGAGCTGAATGCTCCTAAGAGTTGTTGGATGGTGGATGGTGGTTGGGACGAGGCAGCGGAGTGCATGCGCGCCGGTGGCAGTAGGTAGGGGGCGGTGCCGATATCTATGCCGAGGCTGCCAGGAATAGAATTGCCGTTGATTTGTCTGGTGAGCTGAATGCTCCTAAGAGTTGTTGGAGTGTGGTTGGGACGAGGCAGCGGAGTGCATGCCGGGAGGAGTTTGCCCCTCCCCCCCCCCCCTCGGTGTTTTCGGTGTGAACGTTTTTTCATTTCCCAGGCCACCCCATCTAAAAACGTGCCCGACAACAACTATGTGGCGCCTGATGATGTTCCTGCTTACGGTGCGAGGGGCACGCGGGTGGCAGCTGTTGCAAGCCGCGCCGTTGGGGGGTAGCGACCCCCCGGGCGGGTGGCGGTGCGGCTCCTGCTTTTGCGTCGCGCGTGCGGCCAGCGCCCCGCGACGCGCCACCGCCACTGCAGCCGTCGCGACCGCTACTGCAGCCGCACAACAGCAGGGCGCGGAACCGCGCTGCCTGCACGTGGACGCCAACGGCGAGCACCAGGTCGTCCGTATCGCCGACTTGCCGCCGGCGCCCAGGTCACGCCTGCGCGTGGTGCTCGTCTCGGATACGCACCACCAGCTGCAGGACATTGCAATACCACCAGGCGACGTCTTCTGCCACACGGGCGACATCACTTTTTGCGCGCGCGGCGGCTTCTCGACGCTGAGCGATTTCAACGAGTACGTCGGCCAGCTGCCGCACCCGCACAAGATTGTGATTGCAGGCAACCACGACCGGCATGTGGAGCATATTGGCAAGGACGCCGCCAAGCGGCTCTTTTCCTCGGCGCACTACCTCGAGAACTCGGGAATCAAGATCCGCGGGCTACACTTCTGGGGCTCGCCCTTCTCGCCAGTGCGCGCCGCGCGCGCCCTGCGCGAGCCGACGCCCGCCCGCATGGCTCGGCCGTGGCGCCGGGGCCGAGGAGGCACGCCGGCCCCCGACTCGCCCCCCACTTCCCCCCCTGCTGCAGAGGCACAAGGGCAGCCGCTCGAGCAACCGCGCCTTCCAGTACTCGCCCGTCAGGCAGGATCTGGTCTTCCGCTACATCCCCAACGACGTCGACGTGCTGTTAACACACGGCGGCCACGGCTCTGAGCCGCTCAAGGCTGCGGTGAACCGCATCCAGCCGCTGCTTCACGCCTGTGGCCACGACCACGAGCTGCACGGGGCCACCGTCCAGCACTGGGAGCCGATCCTCGCGCCGCAGCAGCAGCCGGTCGAGGCGCCGCGGGACGAGGTGCGGGCGCCCTCGCGCTGGCGGCGCTGGGTGCCTGCCGCCGCCAAGGGCTCTGGCCGGCGCGCGGGCACTTCGGGGCGGGCGGCGCAGCTGCTAGGCATGTCGGGGCAGACGCGGGAATCCGATGCTGCGCAGGAGCCGCAGCAGGGGCGGCGGCAGGGGAAGTCGAAGGAGCAGGAGCGGCGCGGCGGGCGCGAGCGTCAGGCCCCGGATCGGCCGCAGGTCCAGGCGCCGGCTGCTGAAGCTGCGCCGCCCAAGCCGCGGCGAGGCGTGCACGTCAACGCGGCCATCTGCAACTCCAAGTACCAGCCGGTCCAGCTGCCCGTCGTCGTTGACCTGCTCGCCAAGCAGCGCCGCCGGCCGGCGCGGCGCAGGAGGAGCGAGCAGGGCGACGCGGAGCGCGGGTCCGAGCTGAGACGACTCGGTACGTGACCGAGGAGCTCGGCTTGGATCGTATCACCCGCGCGCCGGCTATGGGGACTGGCGCGGGTTGTATCCTTGGGGGCGGACTACTCGGCGGCGCCGCTGCACCGCTCTCCTTCTCCCCTTCCGAGAGCGAAGAGGGCTGGCGCTGGCAACGGTGCATTTAACTGGAGCTGAGGGGAGCGTAAGCCAGAGAGACCGGGAGCCCAGAGCGCCACGAACACTAGCAGACAGAGAGAGAGAGGTGTGGCGTCGCCGCAGCCACAGCCGTGCACGGGGGGCGGCGCGCCCCGCCGGCCGAAGGAACAAAATGAACTATATATTAACTGTGACACCTTCTCCTTCTCTGTTTTTATTATTATTATTATCGCCTATCTTTATCTTATACATTTAAACATAATCATCACATACACATACAATTTGTTTTTATAATAAAACAAATAAAATCGAACGAGTATATCTTTACCATTATTATATCTTTAAGATATCTTATTATTATTATATATATATATATATAATAATATTATATATGCTATATTATAATATAAATGTACAATTGCAATTGATTCTCGATTCTGTTATATATATGTAAATAGGTTATATATAGGCGCGGGGGGGGGGGGGGGGGGGGGGGGTAACCCGATCTGCTGTGCAAATCTAGAGATATAGATCGATACAGGAATACAGCGGGATACCAAGGATGAGATACAGGTGGGCTACAGGTAAAACACACAAACACACGCGGGATGTGGGATGTCCAAAAAATACACGCCAGGGTGGGCTCCTCGGCGGCAGCCGCAGCTCACCAAGAATGTGAGGAGCCCTTTCCATGGAGACCGTTTTTCTCCATGGAACCGGCCGCTCGCCAGCTCCTGGCTCCAAGGGGGTCGGCCGCAACAGGTACACGAAGTTATGACGCCGGCGGCGACGAGGTGAGAGCCAATGGCAAGAGTGGCCCGCGAGCGCGTCGGACATCGGGTTTAACCCGTCTCCCCCGCCTTGGGCGATGGTGGGCCCCAGAATGTGAAGAGGCGCGTGCACAGAAAGTCGCCCACCTCGCGCGGCTCAGAGGCTCCGCCCTCGGCACCGGCGTCGGTGATGGTGCCGGCAATGCGCTCGCCGTCGAACAGGCCGTCAAATCGCAGGGTGCGAGGCCCTTGGGCGTGACCGCGACACGTGACCGACAGCGACGCTTGCTCAGCACCCGAGGTGCTCTCATCGCCCGCCGTCACCTCCCACCACCCGCTGCAGCAATCCTGATATGGCACCTCGATACCTTGCTCCGCCTCGATGAACCTGAGGCGTTTTGGCACATGATGGCGTGCGAGCGCAGAAGGCCCGCCGCCCAAGCGCGGCGTTACACTCACCTTCCACACACCAGACAGGCACGACACGCCGCGCGCCCCGAACCTCGGCATCTGTAGCCAGGTTAAAGCGGTCGGCGGTTGATATTTCTGTTCACAGGCCGGCTCAAGTGGGGGGGTTGCCTTCACAGCGGCTACTTTTTGGGTCAAGCTCTATTATCCATGCCATGGACTGGAGTGAACGCAACCTACTGCAGGCTGTACGGGCGGCGGCGGCGGTGGCGCAGGCAGCTCAGCAGGACGTTGTGCGGCTGCAGGCGTACGCCGGCAGCAAAGTTGCAAGCCTGGAAGCGGAGTGCCGGCGCGCACAGGCCGAGGTGACCGCGCTCGTGCGGAGCATGCGCGAGCTGGAAGCCACCCACTCGCACCACGCACAGCAAGCGGAAGCCAACAACAAACAGCAGCTGCAACAGGCCCAGGCTCTGCGCGCATTGCTGAGTCACCAGTCGCGCGAGCAGCGGGAACAGATGCGCGAGGCTGGCGCGATGCAGGCGCTCTCACAGTACGAGAATGAGCGGCTGCTGAACCGCTCGTCGCGGCTAGAGACGCAGCGCAACGCCTTGCGGTCCGCGCAAGCGCAGCACCTTAGGCGGGGCGCTGCCCCCGCTGACCTCCCGGGCCGCGCAGCGCGGTCCGAGGACACGGGGCGAGCGGACTGGCACCGCGCCACCGCGGACGCGCTTCGCGTGAAGCTAACGCAGGCCGAGGCGCGGGCGGGGAGTGTGGCGCGGGCCGACGCCGAGCAAGTGGAGGCGGCGCGGGGGGAGGAGAAGAGCGCGGCGCACGAGGAGAGGGCGCGGGTGGAGGCGGAGCTCACGGGCGCGGGCGGGCGGCCGCTCGCAGGCGCGAGCCGGTGTCGCCCTGCCACGGCGGGACGACGCTGGCGACCGTGCTGGGCGAGAGCAACGGCCGCGGGCTAGCGTCGTCGGCGCCCGCGCGGCGGTTGCTGCTCGACGACGACTCGGTCGAGGCCGGGCGCGGCGCCGGCTGTGAAGGACGCGGCGCCACGCCCAGCCTCGACCGAGTCGTCTTGGACTCGGTGGTACGCGGCGTGGCGTGCAGCCCTGCGGAGGCGGAGGCGCGCGAGGCGGCGCACGAGGCTGCTGACGGGTGCACGGCCTGGTCGTTGGAGGCGGAGGCGCTCAAGGAGCTCGCCAGGGGGCTGGTGAGTCAGCAGCTGCTTGGCAAGACGACAGCGGCTCTTCCATCCGCCTCCGCCGGCCGCCCTCCTCACCTACGCAGCGGCGCCATCGACGCGACCTTCACGTGCGTCGACGCCGAGGTCGAGCAGCTGCAGCTCGCTCTCCAGCTGGCGACACACTACGCGCACTACTCCCTGATGCAGGCACAGAGCGCGCGCTTCTCGTCGTCCGCCGCCTCGTCCGTCGCCACCTTGCCGCGCAGTCGCAGCCGAGCGACGGCGGCGGCCTCGTCCCTCGTGATGCGATGAGCAGGCGGAGGACAGGCCGTGGGTGAGCCCGTGTTAACCCGAGCGGCCTCGGGGCATATCTCCGGGTGTGGACTTCCGAGCGTGTTTTGGTGCCCGTGTGTGAGAGATAGAGCTGTAGCACGCTCAGCAGAAATCAGAGAGAGAGAGAGAGAGAGATGTGATGTGCGAGGGGCGTAGTCAGTAGCGCACGTGCGGGTGTTGTAACAGTTGTTAAGCCTAAACTCGGCGGGAGGGGGGCCGAGCGACAACCCTTTCCGACGAACACCAGCTTGCTCTCCGGGCCTATATCCTATATGTCCTAGCCTATGGCTATGGCCCTAGCCCTAGGCTCATATTCATCCAAGCTTATTATGATTATGTCGCGAGGAGCTTAACTCCGGAGTTGCTTGCTGACCACGCAATAATAATAATAATAACATAAAAAATTTGAGCGTCACGGGTCGGCTCGCTCTTCGGGGGGGCGGGGGGGGGGGCTGCTCCGGACCCGGATGGGCTCCGGCTCCGGGATCCGGGACCATGCCATCCCGCCATCCCGCCACACGTATGCATCAGCATTATCCTTGGATGTTCTGTAGCATATGGCATCTATAGCATCGGGGGATGCTATACATGCTGTATATAGTATATTACACTATAGTACTGCACTCTGTCCTAGACGAAAATTTTGGGATTTGAACACATATAGTTTTAGTATTTGGGCCCGGCCGAGGCGTGGGCTAGCAGCCAGCAGCAGCACCAGTAATCGGGTCAACTCGAAATTGTTCAAATATCAGAAAACAGTAGAGCTATGCTATATAGTACTGTAGCATCTGATGGAGGCTATATAGCATTGTAGCATGCTATATCTATATAGCATGCTACAGAACAACCAAGGCATTATCAAGGACAAGAACAAAAACACGGACTCAGAGAGATAGCTATTGCAAGCAGGTTCGCCTTTACCTTTACAAAATAGTCGATCATTTACTTCGAGGCTGTAGTGCGTGTACGAATCAGTGAATCAGCCAATCAGCCCTCCTTTCATTCTCTCCCCGCCCAGCTGCATTGCCCACCCTCACCCTGGTGCAATACTATCGCACGATTATTGAACAGTATCAGTATACGACTGCCCATCCGACCTCCCGTTGTTTGTATGCTTTACACCATTATACAATACTGGTAATAACAATATCGCGTAAAGGCAAGAAGCAGATGTGGTTATGCACTACTAGCTCGTAACGAGTAACGAGCTCAATACTAGCCTAGCAGTTTATTGCTTGGCCGGTAGTGACTCGGTGACATTCCTTGGGTGTTATTGCTGAGTAACTGGCTTTCGGGTTAATAACCCAAATATATATGTCGTATATGTATGTATATATTATTTATATTTACAATATATATATTTATATATACAATATATATACATAGATATAGATATAGATATAGATAGACACAGACAGACATAGATAGATATATAGATAGAAAGTTTGGCCTTTACACGATATTGGTAATATCAATACTATTATATCAATACCAATATTGTATGTTGAATGGCAAAACAGGGGTCTTAAGGGGAAAACATGTATTGCCCACTATCGATTCTAAATTTACAAAGGGGCGCAATAAAGGAGGTGTCTAGTGCTAAGAATAGTATTGATTAGTGCACAATCCCTGATTCAACAAACGAATCTCTTGTCGTAAATCGTAAAGGCCAACAAGATAAATAGATGTATAGATAGATATAGATATAGATATAGATATAGATATATATCTATATATATCTATATTATATATATACATACTATATGTATCATATATGATCATCAATAACACATAACACTGTCAACAGCATACAGATACAGACGACGACAACGACAACGACTACAAACACAGCACACAGCGACAGCGACCACAGACGATAACGATGACGATGTGAAAAGTGAAAATAAATACATAAACATAGCCCGATGCCCAACGACCAACGACGGCCGACACCGACAAGAGGGACAAGCGTGCCTCAAGCACAAAATCAATTTGGGCCATGCCCCTTAATCCTTGATTGGCCCTTGGGCGGCTATTTTCACTGTCCTGTACACTGTATGCTGTATGCTGTATGCTCGCCGACGCCGACGCAAAGTTATTCTCTTCATTGTGAGTGTGCGTGTGTGTGGTGTGAGGTCGAGGTCGTGCGTCGTTGGTGATAGGTGTATGTGTATGTGATAAACGTAGCTAATAGCTAATAGCTAAACGATACATATAAAAACATAATCCGACGCAGAGTTATTCTCTTCATTGTGCGTGTGCGTGTGTGTGGTGTGAGGTCGAGGTCGTGCGTCGTTGGTGACAGGTGTATGTGTATGTGATATACGTAGCTAATAGCTAACAATAGCTAAACGATAAATATAAACATAATAAACATATATAAATAAATTTATAAACTTTTAAGCTAAATAAACCGAAACCCGAACCCGTCAGCGGCTGTCACAAGCTGTACAAGCTGTCAGCGAATAATAAGAATCTCGCCGCCATAAAAATAAAAACAGGACAAATCTAAACAAAGCATAGCTCCTGCGCCCCCTGCCCCTGCCCGAAGCGTCTTTATAATTTATAGCACATAGCCCCCCCCCCCCCCTCCCCCCATTCAACGCAGGGGGAGGCACCGCTCTCACAGCACGTCGGCCGCGTCGCGCTGCATGCGCGTGGGCGTGTCGTCTCCGGCCTGCTGCACCGTGAAGCGCATGGGCGAGGTGAGCGTGCGCCGCACCCGCCGCCCCTGCCGCGCGCTGTCGACCTCCTCCTCGCGCTCGGGCTGATCCGCGGCAACGCCCGGGGGCGCGCTGCCCCGGCGTGGCGGGAGGGCGAGCGCTGGCGTTGCTGGTCGGGCGGGGGGCGGCGAGAAGGAGGGGGCGGTCTTGTTGCTCAGCGGCGAGCGGGCCGAGAAGTGGGGCAGCGCCTGCTCCGACCTGGGCGAGAGGCTGAAGAGCGGGGCCATCTCCTGCACAGTGAAGATGGGCGCGGCGGAGTGGCGCGCCGAGCGTGGCGCGGAGGATACCGGAGGGGGCATCGAGGGGGCGCTCGGCGCGCTCGGTCCTGGCGGCGCTGGCGGCGCGAGCGGCTCCCTCCGGAGCGAGGAGCGGACGGGGCTCTGGCCATCGGCTGCGGAGGAGCACGCCGAGACCGACGAGTACCTCGCCGACGAGTCTCGCGCTGCCGAGTCTGCGCGAGAGCGTGTCGAGTCGCGCGCCGAGTCGGTGTCGAGGCTCTGGCTGCGCCTGCCGCGCCACATGCTCTCGATGATGCCGGTCACGATGCGCGGCGGCCGCCCATCGGTCTTCCTGCCGCTCGAGCGCGATGAGGAGCGCGTGTCGCCGGCCTGTTGGTCGGAGCTCGAGGGGAGCGGCGCGAGGCCGATCCCGCCCTCGGACACCGAGCGCGTCACCGGCGCCCCCTCCGCCTGGCCCGACGAGCCGCCGGACGAGCGGGAGAGGTCCGAGGAGCGGCGGGTCCGCTCCGAAAGAGAGCGGCGCGCCACGGGGGGCACCGCGACGGGGACCGACGCCACGGGTGCCGCCGAAAGAGCCTGGCGCGCTTGCTGTGGTGCCTGCTGCATCACCGGCGGCGGCTTGCTCGAGCGCGGCACGGGGAAGGCCGAGGACACGACAAACGGGCTGCCAGGCGGTGCCACGCCCCCCTGAGGCGCGCCCGCGGCTGAACCCTCGCTAAACGCGTCAGGCTCAGCGAGGCCGAGCGGCACCGTGGTGGCGAGCCCGTCCCGGGAGACGAGCCGTACGCCGTGCCTCTCGTGGAGCATCAGGACGCCGTCGTCGTCGGAGCCGAGCGAGACGCGGAACTCGGAGGCCGCGGGCCGCCGCTCGGCCGAGACGTCCGACTCGAGCGAGTAGCGCGTGTGGAGCTCGCGCAGCTCGGCGATCTGCTGCGCCACCGTCCGCCGGTGCTTTCGCTGGATGCTGGCGGCGGCGCGGTGCAGCGTGCAGAAGGCGCGCCGCAGCCCCTCGAGCGTCATGCGCCTGGCCGGGTCCGGGTGCAGCAGTCGCGCCTGGTCGACCAGCAGCGTGAGCCACCACGAGTGTGGGCAGGCCCTGAGCGCGGCCAGGTTGGAGTTGCCCGTGGTGATGCTCAGGACAAGCGCGCCCAGCGCCCCGTTGGGCGCGGTGAAGGGGCGGTCGAGCGCGAGCAGCTCGAAGAAAATCACGCCGAGCGCCCACACGTCGGAGGGCTCCGCGTACGGCAGGCCGCGCACCAGCTCGGGCGAGAGGTAGTACGGGGTGCCGCACATGGTTTCGGCGAGGTGTGTCTCTGTCGAGAAGGCTCGAGAGACGCCGAAGTCGCCCAGCTTGACGTGCGGCGCGGCGTCGGCGGTTAGGAATATGTTGGCCGTCTTGATGTCGCGGTGCAGGATCCGGCGCGAGTGGACGTGCTGTACCGCGCTCGTCAGCTCGGTCACCCAGCGGACCACGGTGCGCGTCGGGAAGTGTATCCCGCTCGCCGTGTTGGCGGCGAGCACATCCGCCAGCGTGCCCCCCGAGGCGTACTCCATCACGATCGTGAGGACGTTGCTCTGCACGAACGAGCCGATGTAGGCCACGATCCGCCGGTGCTTGAGCGCCTGCAGGATACGCACCTCATTCTGCAGCAGCAGCGGGTCCGACCCCGTGTTAGCCACGAGAGTGATCTCCTTGGCGACGACCAGCTCCCGAGTCGTCGGGTTGCGCAGGAGCACGGCGCAACCGTGCTGCCCGCGGCCGAGGACGCGGAGGCGCTGGTAGCCAGCGTAAGATGTATCGCCCATAAAAGTGGGTGGCAGTGCGCAGCGGCAGCGCAGGCAGCGCCAGTGCCGCGCCGGTGATTTTTCTGAAACAGGAATTCACACACAGACGGCTTTGTAATACAAAGGGGACACGAGCACACAAAGGACCAGAGGAGTAATAGTTTAGCTCTGCTCTTTAAGTAGTCTTGGATGTTCTGTAAGACCTTACGTAAGGTCTTACGTACTTACATATATAAGGTCACCCCGACCTTACACACGCGGGCGTAAGGTCTCACGTTTTACGGGTCAAATCGTTAAAATAAAACTGGGTTCAGTGGGGTGTAGCAGAGACAAAAACAAAACTCGAATAAACCAAAACTACCGTAAGACGTAAGACTTACGTAAGACTTACGTAAGATCTTGCATAAATCGCACTTTTTCGGAAACTAAGCTAAATCCCAAACCGAGTGGCCATGGCTTTGTCTCTATTTGTCTTACTTACGGGGAGACAAATAAAAATATAATATTATTAATATTAATAATATATAATAAAAAAACTCTCTCCTAATGCTAATAAAACCGCGCGGTGAGTTTTTGTGTTTGTGTTTTGAAGAAATAGAAAAGGAAATAGGCGGTTTATTTTTTGTTTTCGACTAGATTCCCTGTGAAAAAAATGCGCAAAAAATATGCAGATTTTTGGGGGGGGGAGACGGCTGTTGGGAGCTGTGTTGGGAAGCGCTGGCGCGTGACCACGCGTGCTCCTTTTGGGTGCCCGTCAGCAGATAAAATGGTCAGGCGGACGAGGCCGTCACTCTGGGCCACTCGGCAACCTCGTGGGGCTTCGGGAACCAACCCTAGAAACCGTCCGTTTGGCCGCTCTCTTCAGTGGTAGGCGCTGTGGCCGCGACCTTGATGGCTGGGTTAGAAAAAAAATGCGATGTGCGATGTAAGTTTCCGGGCTCCTGGACCTTAAGGTCTTACGTCTTACGGAACATCCAAGCAAGGCTCTAGTACTTGTGCTACTGCGATACTCTGCACTCTGCTACTTACTTAGAAGAGTAGAGAGCTACTACACAAGAGCAGGCCCTAGTTTTCCTTTCTAATAAGAAAAAAATGACGCGAGCAGACGTGGACTATTTCATTGCTCATTGCTCATTGCAAAAAACGCGAATAATGAATGATTATTTTTTTCTAATTGAGATTGGTCTGGGTCTGGCCTAATTTATTATTATATAGTATAATATATAGTAATAAATCATTAAGCCTTTTTTGCCGCCTTACTACTTCTTACTACGCCTTAAATTATTTCATATATAATTTATAATATAATATAACGGGCCGGCCATTGGCCATTGGCATAGTGGCATTGGCCATTGGTCAGCAGACAGACAGCGACCTAGCTCTAGCTCCGCGTCGATGATTTTTATTTTATTTTTTTAGTAAAACTAGGGCCTGCTCATACTGTGTATGTATACTGTGTAACAGTAAGTAAGGGCAAGGGGATGTGGGATGTCGTTCGTCATTGGTCGTTGGAGGCCTAACCCTAACCTCTAACCCTAACACCCTACCTACTAACCCTAACACCCTAACCCGTAACCCGTATTCGATATCGATATTTATTTCACACAATCACAATATAGCAGGCACATATTTTGCCAAAACATCAACACCAATAACACACCACGCACCACACACCAAACGCGAACACGCTGTGGCCATTGGGGGCCGACCCACACAACCCCCACGACTCACGCACGAGCACGAGCCCTGCGCCGTGTTCTCCCACCGTTCCAGTCCTCCGCGGCACACTACTCTACTAGTACAACTACACCCGACACCGACACCGCCATAATACCGCCATGGCACGTATCACGTATGCCTGCCCTCATTCCTCAGATAGTTGCGCGGAGCTAGAGATAGCAGCTAGCAGTGTGGACGTGTCCAAGAGAGACGCCAACTACAGATTGCCCATTAGTAGTTGCCCCTCCGGTATCGCCCGGTCTTCGCCCATCTTCCCGCACCTCGCGATTAGCATCTAAGAGGACAGTTAGTCAGAACACATCAATGTATTCATCAACCGTGAGAATCTTCTAGGAAGATCTTCCGGTTGATGATATCTCGCTGTGTGTAGAGTGTTGCGAGATTAGAGGCAATCAACGCGTAACTTTTCTGTGTAGTACGTTCGAGCATAAGCCGCAGCTCACAGCTCGTCACCCCGTTGCTGCGCAACGTTTTTTTTTTTTTTTTTTGAATTCTTCATACATACAACTCACACCACAAAAGCTGAGCGCATGGCGAAAAAATCACCCCGGCGCCCCAGGCGCCGGCGTGTGGCCAGAAGACCAAGTTTTGCATCGAGGGAGAAAAACCCGGCCGCCGCCGGTATTAGAAGGTTCTTCTCCCTTGAGCAACGAGTCGAAAAAAAAGATATCGGCCCTCGTCGTAGTCGTAGTCTACTCGTAGTCGTCGTTGCCCGCCACCAGTCGTAGTAGTCGTAGTAGTCGCGAAATCATAATTCCATCACACCAAGCTGCCTCCCCGAGGGGCTGTAGCGCGGGATCACCAGACTGTGGGAATTCGGAATGGGCCACTCGTTTGGAATGGGCCACTCGTTTCCCTCCATTTCCCAGCAGAAGACAGACGGCATGCCACTGCTCCGAGGAGGTGAGGGCATGCCACCGCTCCGAGGAGGGGGTGATATCCCGCGCCTTCTTGGCGACCTGCAAAGGAGAAGAAGATCGCCCGCCCGACGACCCTGCAGAGGCCCATGAGGGCGGCCCCGGCCCACGCTTGCCCGAAAGAGGAGAACACGCGGTCACCATGAGAGAGCGAGGCGGTGGTGTTGCGGGCACGGCGGCCGCCCGCGCCGCCGCCGCCAGCGCCGCCACATCCTTCGCCTCCTGCTTCTCGACCAGCGTCGCCTCCACCAGGCGGGGGCAAGAGGGAGCTGCTTTTTTTTTTTTTT
>Ga0209390_10007996_pt1 | contig 13267 bp, 10 predicted proteins | sample BON01_FD_187212 | JGI IMG/M metagenome (GOLD analysis project Ga0209390, IMG submission 187212) | Freshwater microbial communities from Lake Bonney liftoff mats and glacier meltwater in Antarctica - BON-01 (SPAdes) (version 2) | ecosystem: Environmental > Aquatic > Freshwater > Ice > Glacier... | reverse complement strand
TTCTTGGCTGCTCATACACATTACAACACGCTGCATTACACTGCAACATGCTGCAACACACTGCAACACACTGCTACACACTGCCACACACTGACAACTGTGCAACTACGTTTTCTTAGCTACTCGTCGACACACCTGCGTGACCACTATTTGGTGTTGGGCAGTCTAGTCTGTGTATGGCCACTGCAACACACTACAACACGCTGCAACACACTGTGACAATACTGTACACTGCAACACACTATGATACACCTGCGAAACTACGGTTTGGTGTTGCGCAGTCAAACTGTCAGAAACTTGCACAAGATCGGCGTGCTTCAGCTGCAACGCACTCACTTGTTGCACCAAATCGTCTTGCTCCTGCATCAACGTGGTGTTCTCTTCGACGACCGACAGCAATTCGGCACGCAGCTGGTCAAAATTCTCAAAAGTCAGCTCCAAAGAGGTTTTGCACACAAAATTTTGTAACGAGCTGGCTTTGGAGAATCTCTACCTGCCCCTGCGCCATCTCCAACCCCCCCACGTGTAGCACAAGCTGCGCCGTCAATGTCTGCAGCTCGGTACGCAGGATCGACTGTGACTTGAGGACACTCCCCAAAAAGTCGGGGCCTTTCGGGCCATATCGTCGGTGCACAACACACTGCAGCAGTCGTGCGGCGTCGCTTTCAGCTGCTGTCGTCGCTGCCATGTGTGGAGTTGCGAGTACGTGTGCTCCACTAGTGACACGACCTCTGTCCTGTGCTGCCACGCGTTGCTTGTGCACGCTGAGAATCTCTGCCACGGTGTGACGGTGTCCATGTACACACATTTCGGTGGGTGGCGGCGTTGCCTCACCTGCCCCCTCAGCATCCTGGCTGTCAGCTACTTCCCGCTGATTGCTGCGTGCTACCAGCCCGCTGACATCATACACGTGCATCTGCACTGTGGTAGTATCTGTAGTGTCAGCTGTACCTGTAACATCGGCCGCGTCAGGCGTGACTTGAGCCTCACGCGTCTGCTCTTCAGATGGATCCCGAGGCGGTAGCGCTATATCCTCACTACCATCAGCAAGATCCCCACCATGATCCCGTGCTCGCTCTTTCTCTAGCGCGTCGTCTGCGAGTGCAGTCGTACTGTCGACAATTCGATACGCAGGAGCATCCTTGACTAATGCAGCATGCACTGCATCAGCAGCTGCCGCAAGACATCCCGGACACGTGGCACGATTCGTGTCGATCCTATCACAAGCATGTGCTACTGGCAGCGCAGCGGGGTTTGATACAGGTCGTGCAAGAATGTCCCTTAGTGCGTGCACCAACTTTCTCATGGCGGAATCGTTGGTGTGCAGAATCTTGATACGGCCGTCTTTGGAATTCGTGGATTCCGAATCCACCGTGCCTGACGACGTGTGACTCTGTGCGGTACCCAGCCGAGATCTGTTGGTCTTTTTCTCCTTCTCTTGTTTCCTCCTCTCTTTTCTCTCGCGTTCTGCGTGTTCCTCTCGCTTTTTTTTGTCAAGAGCTGCTTGCTTGCGTCGTTCCTTGTCTTCACGCGCAGATTGCGCTTTCTTCTCTAGCTCGTCCTTGTCCTCAGCTGCCATTTGTCCGCCTGGAGCCACAGGCTTCTCTTCCAGTTCTGGTTGTTCATCGTCGAATGCCTTGATCTGGATGCCAGCAATTTGCGGGCGACTGTCAGTGTTGTCGTCGGTATTTGCACCGGTTTCAGCAGTTTTGGGTCTGCGTCCTGCAGTCGATGTCTTGGCGAGGTGAAAGGCCAGACTCGCTGCCTGCACTAGCTTCATGCACTTACCCCATAATGGTGGAAGTATCACACCAGCGTCTACTGATATGTCGACAAAGTCAAATTCATTTTCTGTCCGCCACAGATTTGTTATTGCTTGTGTCAACGCATCCATTTCCATTTCGAGATCGCCAGTCGAAGACCGATAAACAGCAAATTCGAATTTAGCAGCATCTACCATATTAAACCCGCGCTGGCCTTTCGATGATTTCTCCGCTGCCGTGGTCCCAGGTCTGCTGCCTTGAGCACTTGTAGAGCCGGCATTAGTTCCAGGTCTGCTGCTATAGTCTTTCCCTTTCAAGATTTCGAAATTCGTGTTTTGCAACTCTTTACGATACGCATTCGACTCTTGGATCAGTTTGAAACGCTCTTTGACCCAGTCAGTTTTTTGTTGGTTCCATACTTTGATTATGTCGCCTAGGGCCTTTGACTCCTCGAAGTGTGGATTTGACAGAATTATTCCACCAGCACTTTGCGGCATAGTATCGGCGAAATCGCCTGCTGTGATTGCTGTGAGGGTTTTTGTATGATGCGTAAAGTCGTAGCGCTGGGATATCTGTTTCTCGTGCGTGAGCTCCGTGCGGATGGACACAACGGACTGCAAAATATCTCCGGCTAAAAGACCTGATATTTCAGAGCTGAGATTCATGAGATGGGATTCGATCTCGACGCCACCTGATTGAAACTCGGAGAGCTCGGCCTTCACCGTAAGCAAATTCTGGTTCAACTCTTCAAACACCGCCACGTCGTCGTCGTCGTCGTCCGCGAGGTCAGCTCGCTCTTTCTCAATGTCCTGTTGCACCCCAATATCCAGCACATCCTCCATACCTGAACGCATCTTTTCCATTGCATCTGCAACAGCATCTTTCAGCTGTGTTCTTTGTTGCAGTGCCGTTTCTTCCCTTTTCGAATACTCCTCCAAAGTGGACAGAATGTCTTGCAGCTGCTTCATATTTTCAGGGATTACACTGAATGCATCAGCAATGGTCTGCGACAAGTTCTTGATTAATCCTTCGGACTCGGACCACTTGGATCGCATCTTGGCCTCTAACGCCAACAGACTTTGGTCCAGTGCATCTGATTTTTTTGACGTTCGATCGAGCGAGCTGATCGCTTCAATAGCAAACTTACGACGGAGCACTCTCCACAAAATTCCCTGCACAGTACCTGTCTGCGTGCTCGTTTCTAGAAATTTGTCTTTTTCCCTCTCATCCAAGCCACCAAAGCCGCCCTTGACAGGGTCTGTCATCATCTCACCTTCAACCTGCCGCGCCAGCCGATCCTCCTCGGCCTTTTTGACCGACTCAAAGTAGGCTTCGTGTTTTGATGTTATTGCAGTCAGCGAGTCCGTGAGACTCTGGTTCTGAAATTTAAGTTCTTTAATTGTAGCATCTCGAGTCCTCAGGATGCCATTAAAGGCCTCGCGCTGCTCCTCCATGGCCTGCATGGCCTGTTGTACGGCCTCCTTCTTCTCCCGCTCAAGCCTATCTTTCATTTCTTCGACTTCGCGCACAAGCTTGTCTGCACGGTGATGCAAAAGGCGTGTTTCAAAATTGAGATTCACGAGATCTTGGTCTCGTACTTTCAGAGTGTCACGTAGCTGCATCTCCCACTCAGCATGTGATAAATCAGCCTTTTCCTTGGCGGACAGACACTTCTTGGCGTAGGAATGCGCTTCATCTGTATTTTTTTGCTCTGACTTGACTCGGTCTGTGAGTTTTTTCGCTTGTATCTTTAAACTGTTGACATTCTTGACGGCTGCCTCCAGATCCTCGCGCGCAACCCACTTGTCCACGTCAAAGTTTCTGGAATCAGCGAGCTCGCGGGCATTGCGCAGCTGCACGGTGAGGTAGGCAATATGCAGACGGGTATCCTCAACAGCAGCAGCGCTGTCAGCAAGGTCGTGCGACGTAGAATGAATCACACCTTCCATCTGGTCGTGCGACCTTTCAATCTGCAGCTTGAGCGCGGAAATAAGCTCGTCCTTGATTTCTTCCATCTCCTGGTACTTTTCCTGCTCCTCGCTGACCTCAGCCTGCAAGTCGTTGACGCGTCCCTCGAGCAGGCGGATGTGGTCCTTGAACGCCGCCACCTTTGAAGCATCGCGATTCGGGGCCGCGTCTCCACCTCCACTGGTCGCGGCTTGAATCATGGGGGGGGCAATTTCAGGCTCGACATACATTCCCAGCTCTTCCAGCTCTTTCAGCTCCGCCTCCTTCAGCTTCTCCTGGTAGCCCACCAGCGACTGCTGCGCCGCCTCCACTCTGTGTAGCACCTTCTCCCTGTGGGCCTGCACGTCGTTGACAAGATCCTGCGCGGACTTGAAATCGTCCATGAAATGGTCTATAGGCGCCGCGTCCATTGGCTCGCCCATGCTGGCGGGGTCCAGGTCATGATACATGCGCAGAAGTTTGCCCATGGCATCCTCATGCGACTCGGCGACGCTGTACATGGCGCGCTTGGACGCTGCCGGTATCATGTCGTCGACGTCTTCTGCCGACAGCGTCAGCGTATTCTCCGTCTCGCTGTTCTCTGTCAGCTCGATCTGGTGCTGCTCGGCCTTCTCTTGCTCAAAAATATCGTACTCCAACAGCTTCTGGTCGGCACGCTCCACGGCATCCTGGATTTCTTTCTGAATGATCTTGAACTTTGCTGCCATGCTGCCCTCGGGCGGCTCCTCTTCCTCGAGATGGCGTCCCTGCAGCGTCATCAGAACCCCAGAAGGCGATGTGTCCAATTGATGGAAGCTTCGTCTGAACCGCGACGAGCCTCGGCGGTTAAGTGGGGGGTTGGCCAGCACACTGCTCTTGGAGCCAGGCCCAGAGAGCGGCGTCTGCCGAGTCGAGGACATCGTCTTTACCCGGGTGCCATGTCCATCGCAACGGTTTTTGCCCACGATTGGCCTAATATTAATAATACACATGTAGTCAACCGTCCTGAAATCTATTTGACGTATATAGTCTGGGCACGCTGTTTTCGCAGGAAGGATTTGAGAATGGAGGTCAAGGATCGCATCAACGCTGCTCACGTTCTCTGCCACACGGGAACAATTGCGCCCGCAACGAACAAGGCGGTAGTAAGTCTGGAGGTGGACGGAGAGTGGCTTGCCTGCGCCACCGCGGACTGCGTCTCCGCTTGGCTCATCCGAGAGGAGGAGGGGAGGAGCCTCTTGCCCACAGAGGCTATGCGGCACGAGTGCGATGGCGAGCAGCGACGTGTCGTGACCCACCTGGCACTGCGCGGCGGGTTGGTGCTTGCCGCGGGACAGTCTCGGGTTGCCAAACGGCGGCGCGAGAAGAAGGGCGTGGTGTCGCAAATCAACCCCGGGGTTTTTGTCCTCGCCTGCGACGTGGGCAGCGGTGGAGTCGGCGTTCTAGGCGAGACACGCGACGGTGCAATGCCACATGCCCTTGTCATGACCGACGTGGAACTGCCCTCCATCATGGCGATGTGGGAACGACTGTCCGGCATTGCCACAGTGGTGAGGGCAGGAGGAAGGGTGGTGCTGCTTGCCGATACCGAGGGACAGGTAGTCCGATGGACACTGGAGGACCGCAAAAATTCAGCAGACGCCACCCCAGCCGTGCTGCAGAGCCCGCGAGGAGCTGTCAGCAGACCAGCAAGAGGATCCAGTGGGTGCGAGCGGGCCTCGGATTGTGCGCCTCCCAACATCGTCATTGCACGCTGCGCCACGCTACCGCCAGCCACGGGCTATGGGCAGCTCAAAAATATCACCACATGTGGACAAGACGATCGATATGTCGTAGGTGCCGCGCAGCAAGCGGTATTGGTGCCCCCCATCCTCGCTGCAGAGTGCGCAGCCCAGAAGAAGAGACAGACATGTCTCAAGACATGCACACAACCTTGTCTTTTTCTCCACAAGCCGGATATTTTCGAATCTGGCCGAAATTTTCCAGCTGTTTTGAGCCTGGAGGTCCGGGGCCGCACGGCGGCGAGCAAACCGCACGCCCGCCTGTATCGGACCATTGACCTCCGAACAAATCTGAGGGTAGTGCAGGGCGTGCAGCGGTGGATGCTGCTGCGCGTGAGTCGGACTGCTGGCCCTGCGGATCATCTCTCCTAGAAACCCATTTTGTTCCACTTTTTGTCTAGATCGTACGTCTGACTTGTCCTATGTGAGATCGGTCTTGGAATGGGTCTTTGAAGACCGATCTGAGATCAGATATGTGACCCATCTGAGATCGGATGTATGTAGACATCCAATCGTGTCGTGTCGGAGCGAAAACCCGAGATCGGATGGGGCGGAGACGTCCAATCTGGACATCGATGGGAAAATAGGAAAAAAATGGCTGGCACGCCCCACTACACAATACCTGCCTCCGCCAAAGGCAGATTGCATCAGCAAGACAACAGCGCTGATGAATTCATGAAAATTGTAGTAGATTCCTATACGTCCAAAAAAAGCCTACCGTCTGTGGGTGCAGCAGCTTCTGTGCGTTGCCACTCGCTGTTAGAAGGGGTTAAAACTCCCTTGATTTCGAGGGAGTTTTACAGAATTAGGGATAGTTGATTGTAGTGAGATGTATCAAGAGGTAACAAAGACAGAGTTACAGGTATAGAGGGGAGTAGAGGTAATTGGAGAGAATTCGAGGTAGTCACTAACATCTTGCAAATACTATCACTCCCGAACTCCCTTAACTCCATAAAACTCTTTCTAACTCAGCCGCCGCACGCCGCCGCACGCCCGCTGCGCTTGCCCGTCCTGTTCGTACTATGCTCGTCTTTGCCTAATCCCTGTGTGTTTCTTCTCTACTGTGTGCTTCTTCTCTATGTCGCGAATTATAGATTGCAGTGTGGGACCACGACGACAAGATGCTGCTCCACGTTGTCCCTGTGTCTACGCTCGGCAGTTCGATCGGATGCCTCGTCAATGAAATAACCGGTGTCGCGCCCTGGCAACCTACCAGATCAGCTACTTGTTCAGTGCCGTGTGATGCGAGTCGCACATGCAGTCCGCACGTGGTAATTTCCGTTGATTCTCTGCGCCCACGTGTGTCTGTGCGTGCCACCCGTGGAGGGCAGGCCCTGAGCTCACAATCTTCGGCGCTGAGCTCTCAGGCCTCACAATATCGCCCGACACAGCCGGGAGGCGAAGGACATGAAGAGGATGCTGGGGACAATGCAGCACCGGCGTGTTTCTTAATTCAAATCGACCAAGTGACAGGAGATGTCAAAGTCATTCGCCGCCTTGTTTTCTTCGATGTTCCTGGTGGTGGTGGTGAAATTAGCAGGGATGCAAGTGGAGGCTCAAGCGTCACGCAGCACACTGTTCGAGAGTGGCAAGCTGTTGCTGCTCGATGCACATCGGTGGCTTGCAATTCTCGACATGTGGCTGCAGGGTTTCCTTCAGGCACTGTCGGTGTATGGAGCGCAGCATCGGCACGCCTCGTAGCACTTTTACGGGACCCGCAAGGTATCAGTCGAGGAGGAAGTGGTGGAGGCGCGGCTGGTGGTGCTCGGTCGCGGGGAAGACCTTTGTCGTCGCAGCAGACAGGTGGTGGGGGAGTACGTTGTGTAACGTGCGTGGCAATGCATCCAACCTTGCGAATTGTGGTTGCCGGACGCTCCGACGGGGTCATCGATATCTGGGCCAGCCAGTGAAAGGGAAGCTAGGGACAATGTGGCTTTATTTAGTACTCAGGCCCGAATCGCCAGATTGATGGCCCCGGGGTCATACAACCCCTCTCAAAAAAAAATTGTCGTTATAGAACAAGTTCTAAACTAAGAAAATCTGTTCTAGAACTCAGCTATATCACAGCGTGACTATACATACATATACACATACATACACTTTGATACAACTTTTCCCGCGCATGTGCTCCGAATACAGTGTGCACTCCAATGATAGAACTCACCTATTTCGTTCAAGTTAGTTCCTGGGTCTCACAATGTATCGTGAATTGAGTCAACGTCTCGTCTAGGCATGCATTCAAATTCTAGCACGAGGGTTTCCAAAGGCTGGTACCTCTGATTCGAGTGTAATGTTGTATTGTCTATGATTCTTGGGGCGGCACTCCATTCATGCGATTTTTCTTGGGGCAGCACCCCGTTCGTATCTTTATTCTTTGGGCTGCACACCATTCACTCAATTGTTGGAGCTGAGCTTCATTTAGATCTGCATGCGCTGTAATGGATTCCTGCTCATAAGTCAGCAATCAAGTGTCCACGAACACAGCATTAACTGCTCCGACGTCACAGTCCAGGCGCAGGGCTGCTGGCTAGGAAATCGCCGGTTCCTTATGGTGAGGTTCAAGGATTCATTAGGCCAATGACTGAAACCCAAAAGAAATGTCGTTTTGTGCCAAAACTCACGTTTGGCAGGGAGAACCCCTGGCGCCCAACAAAATAATCAAAAGGTCAGAAATATCATTGGAAAGCTTTCTACACCGAACAGATAAATGTCGAATTGGATACCGTGTGGGGCATCAATTTTTGTTAAAAGCGCGCTCAACCCCCCTTAGCCTAATCGGTTTCGCCTGAGAATCCGACAGCCGGAGAATCCGGCAGAATTGGGCATTTTCATGACTACCTTTTCTGGGTGATGTTCAATTGAAATCGCAAATACAGAAGGACTTATGTAGTTTGATTACAGTTTTCTTGGTAAAAAAAATAAAAAAATCTTGCGTTCAAATGTTTGGGGAACTTTGGGGCTCATCAGTGCCGCACACCCGCTTGGTGTGACACCGTAGTGCTGGCGTAGTAAAGGAAACCCCTGGGCTGAATACGCGTAGCGAGAACCGTGACTGCCATGTCCTCTTCCCGGTTGGGAAGAGGAGATGCATTGCATACACGTTGAACAAAGATGAGTTTGACTGAAGAGGAACATGAAGAGAAAGACTTCTAGGGACGTGTCAAGATAAGAACATGATTAAGTCTAGTCACATCAGAGGCTAACTGTGCAGATCTTAGTACTGTGCAACTTTTCTGCAACTTTTTTTTGGGCACGCGGCAAGCGGAGGAGCCCCAGAGCCGCCGCGCGCCACTCGCATCCAGCCAGAGCCCATACGGACAGTTACCCTTGGGGAAACCCTCATTTTTTCCGGGTTGAGCCTGCTCTTTTCTTGATGGGTACTGTAGCACTGTACAGGGTTTGCTCGACTGGTTTGGGGTAGACTTAGGGTTCACCAAGCTTTTATTTATTCAGATTGATTTGTGTGTTTGTGTGTTTTTGTTCTCTACTACCCCCTCTCGCTCTCCTCTTGTCCTTTTTAGGACATCCTGCCTCCCCCGCGCGGTGGGATGGCTCAACCCGGTTTGCGCGCGAATTGGGTACCAACATTGACACCAAATTAGAATGGCATTGCAGGATGAAATGGCAAAAAAAATCGCCAAAAAAAAAATGAAAAAAAAATCTCAAAAAAAAACATTCTCGACAAAAAAACGCTCAAAATAAACATCTTGCTGTTTGTGAAAATGAAATCACTTTTTGGGGATACAACCATGTGTTTTGTTGCAAAAGAAAATTTCAAAAACACATCACGATGTGTTAAGTGATAAACATGGATTGACACGTGCGTGGTCTGTACCGCTGTCTTTGGTATGCACGTGGTTTTTGCCTCTGCCCGTGTGTGATCACTCCCAGGGGATTTACTTCCCTGCCAAAAGGAGGTGGAGTATAGTTTTTCGGATTTTATTCCAACAAACAAACAAACAAACAAACGAATCTCCGGTCCTCGGTACCCCCCCCATTATCGAAATATGAATAAACTTGGAGGTTCGTGGAGAAGACTTAGACGGGAAAAAAAGGGGTTTTGCCCCCCTTCTCTCTATCTCAAGAGCTTCGAAACCTCCGACCATATCCGAGTCTTGACCACTCAAACAACTGAACCCCTCAAAGTGGCTGGTACGAAGGTTCAAACCTGGATCATCCGAGTCGGATTTGAAAATGACTGCTGCCTGCCTGATTCTCGGGCGAAACCGGTTCTGTAGGGTTCTTGGGCCCTTCCTCATGGATAATGGCAAACTGACTTTGGAAATTGGGCAAGCTGTGAGACGAAGAGAGATGGGGGGCAGAAAATAACGATTTGCCAGAGGAAAATGATTCATTTCAGTCAAATTGAAAACAAAAGGAAGAAATGGTAGCAGCAGAAGTGCGTGCCTCCCACTCCTTCACCAACACCACCCATCACTTTATCGCGAGGTTCCTTGGTTGTTCTTAGGACCTAGTCCTGAGTTCCAAGTCCGCGTCGGTCATTCAAACTTTGAACCACGATAGGCTAGCTCTACTGAAGCCCCTGGGGTAATTTTTAGAAACAGGGCTAGCTAGAGGCTTGCTATGCGAAAAACAGAAGACTACTGTGTCATGGTACTGTAAAGCAACCACACACAGCAGAAATGTGTGAGCAGCGTGGTGTGGTGTGGTGTTTTGTCGACTCCACAGTGTGTTGGGAGTGCTCTAGGTCACAATAGAGTGCCCACACGTAGCAGATATATGGGTGCTCTACGGTGCGCGTGGGGTGCTCTGCACCGCTGTACAGTACCCACATGCAGCAGATATTTGAGAGCAGCGCGGTGCAGTGTGCAGTTAGTCGAGTTTAGAGCATTCAAGTGTCACGTGTACAATCGTGTCTCTTAGCGTGTAACAATGGAATAGGGGGGTTCCATGAAAACCTTGTAACTTTTCGGGATTTAAAGTTGCCAGATTTTTTATTTGATCAAAAGATGCGCCTCAAAAAATGCAGTTCATATGTACAGAAAAAAAAGTGGCAAGTTTAAATCCGTGGCACCAAAACGCAAGGTGGCGAGACCCCCTCACAGATTCGACCGTCACCAAGCCAAAATATGTCCAAATCCCACTTTTCTTGCATATTCTAAGAGCTCATGCACAGGGACAAATATGCATATATGGGTTTGTGGGTAAAATATACCTTGGAAAAAAGTTCCTGCGTTTTCTGAATTTCAACAATGGCGACAAAAAAACAGAGAATAACCGTTTCCGTGTTCCTATCCACTTTGCAACGAACCGCTTTATTTTTTGAAAGTTTCCTGCTCGGTTTCCATTGTTACACCCTAGTGTCTCTGGCTAGTTCTATCCCATTTGATATGCCTGGCGCCTATTACGGAACAGAGGGACCGTGAATGCTTTGTCTCCATCGCTTTTTGAGGGCAGGGCGCGACGCTGAAATAGAATTGATTGGGATGCTGAAATGGAATTGCGTGGTGCTGAAGCGCGGTGCTGCAAGCATCGTGCTCCCGTATTGACACTGCAACACGTGGCAACGCACTGCAACGCACTGCAACGCACTGCAACGCACTGCAACGCACTGCAACGCACTGTAGCAATGCACTGCAACGCACTGCACTGCACTTCAAGGAAAACACTACAAATACCGCGCTACTCCCTTGACACCACACTGCAACATATTTCAACCCACTGCTGCAAAATGCAATCTACTGCAACACACTGCAAGGGATATTGCAACCCACTGCTACAAAATGCAATCCACTGGAACACACTGCAAGGGACGCGCTACAAATACCGCACTCCTCTGAGACCCTTGCCCCTGCAACACGCTGCAATACACTGCAACACACTGCAACAAACTCAAATGCACTGCAACTCACTGCAACACAGCGCAAGGGACATTCCATAAATACCGCGCTCCTCTCGTGAAATTGCGCGGTGACGCGGTGCTGGAATGGAATTGAACGGTCACAATGCTGACACAGAATTGAGTTCGGTGCTAAAGTTCTGGAAAATGTGCCATTGATAAAAAAAATAAAAATTGACAATGGTATTGAGCGCGGTGCTGAAATCGTTTTGTTTCATAGGCACCACACTAGGTGTAAGGGCGCAGGGCGCGAAAGGTTTGCCTGGTTGTTATGTAACAACTAGAAATGTGAGGTTCACAAGGCACATAGACGAGAGGAACGTGGGATGTGTGTATGATCACCAAAGGTGCTTTTCAATGGAACTCCAACGTTATATATAGCGCCGTGAAAGCTGTAACGGATTCTTTCTTTCTGAAAAATGTTCTATATATAAAGCAAAGTAGTCACGTCCTCATATGCGTCTCCATATATATGTATATATATGTACATATATACATACATATATATACACACACAAACGCATACAAACACACGGACATATACACACACGCACACATACGCACACACAGTGCTGATATATATGTCCGCTACACCTATAAAAATATGTGTAAATCTGTACATGTATACGCATAGATAAATGTCCGTGTCACCTAGATGTTAAAATATACAAATGTGTGCAAATATACACAAACATATATGCATACATTATATGCGTATACACATGTACCTACACAATAACATCAGGTTCATGATTATATTTATAATATACCGCGCTAAAATCTTCTTGGAACACAGCGGACGTCGAACCCGGCAACCAGGAAGGACCTGGCTGCTAGGACCTGGGGCTGTTCCGGTACTAATCCAGAATAAGACTTAATTCTGAGCTAATGGTACAAATCAAACTAAAGGGTGTTATAGGGGTCGAAAGCCCGTCACCAAGAAGCTTCTGGTGCAGCATACACACATAACATACCCCATGACATCAGGTTCGTATTCTATAAATTAAATGAGTATAAACATACAATATATGCGTATACACATACACCTACACCAGGACATCACGTTTGTATTGTATAAAATGAGTACACACATCCATTATATGCGAATGCACATACACCTACACCCTAAAATCAGGTTCGTATTCTGTAAATAAAATGAGTATACGCATACATTACACAATGTATGAACATGAGTATACACAGAAAATGTTTATACACATACATTATAATGTATGCGTATACACATACACCTACACCATAACATCAGGGTCATCATCAGGGCTCGGAGTTCCATCGGTGTAAGAGCTATCCACATTCTCCAACCGTGACCCATGATTTAGCCACTCGGGTGTCGATGTAAGGAACCACGAAAACCCGCCCTCAGTTTCATCGGGCTCGCTCTCATCGCCATCCTCGTCCTCGTTGGCGTAGTCGCCCTCCCAGTGAATTGGGCCTTCGATCTTGTATCTGTTGACTGTGCTGCGCTTTTTGACTTGTTTTTTCATCGCGTTTGTTCGGCGGTCTATGCGCTGCACCGACATTTGCCCTACCGATGCCCTCGTGCTGGCTGCTATCGCCGAGGCCAGTTGTCCGCTGTTGGGCCCATATGAGAATGACGCTGTCGTCGCAGGCAACTGCGCACACACACCCACGCCATCGCAGCTACTCGTTAGCAATCAAGGCGTTTGCCTGCAAGCAATTATATATATCCTAGCGTGCATTACGTTTATACATTTCAAGATCAATAAACCTCTACGAAATTCATCTCCCGGACAACCATCTGCATCTCCGAGTTGCTATTGAATGAACCCTTTCCAACCCCGGATATAAATATATGTGTGCATAAATATATACGTATAAATATACATATAAAAATGTATACATATATATACATATATGTATATATATGTATGTAT
>Ga0209390_10007995_pt1 | contig 13270 bp, 7 predicted proteins | sample BON01_FD_187212 | JGI IMG/M metagenome (GOLD analysis project Ga0209390, IMG submission 187212) | Freshwater microbial communities from Lake Bonney liftoff mats and glacier meltwater in Antarctica - BON-01 (SPAdes) (version 2) | ecosystem: Environmental > Aquatic > Freshwater > Ice > Glacier... | reverse complement strand
ACATATATATGTATGTACATGTATATTTATATGTGTATGTATATATATATATATATATATATATATATATATATATATATATATATATATATATATATATATATATATATATATATATATATATATATATATATATATATATATATATATAGGCATATATGTCTGTATATACAAATATATATATAATTAATTGTTTAGACGCGCTAATCCTCTCGTCAAGCGTGTCGCAGCTCATCCAGGTGCATAGTTGGCTGCAAGATACCTTGAAAAGAAAACTCGTTGATTTCGCGTATAATCGGCGATTTTTCTATTTACCCGGCGCGTGCTCGCCTTTTTTCGGGTAAACCCGGCTAAAAGTTTTAATCAACCCGATTTTTTTTATCCGGAGCGCCTGCTTTGATCAATCATCGGATCAATCTCGGGTGAACCCGGGGAAACAGGAAGGGGGGGGACGCAAAAAAAATCAAAAAATCGGCGAGTTTTCTTTTCGAGGTAGCTTGCAGCCAACGACGGATGGTCGGATTAACCAAGCCATAACGCGGGTTAGCCCAAAAGTTTGAAGGTGTTATTATATACTTGTGTTACCCCTTGATGCAAACCGAGTGCGGCTTCTCTTCAGCACATATCTTGAATCGAAGGTTGAAGGTGTTATTGTATACTCGGTTACCCCTTCATGCTAACCGAGTGCAGCTCCTTTTTTTCAGCACAAATCGCGAACCGAAACTTGAAGGTGCTTTTATATACTCGGGTTGCCCTTTCATGCTAATCTAATGCGGCTCTTTTTCTTCAGCTCGGTGTTTAGTTTGAGTCTACGCGTTACAAAAATAGGCACGCGTAATGCATTTACACAAACGGTTCATATACAAAGCGCATACGAGCACACGCGCACAGGGAACTGATCCGAGCGTAGCTTTGTGGAGCCTGAGGGGAGCTCTGTTAGATATATATATAGGTGCTTGAGGGAGGAGTCGACGCCGCGACCCTACGGCCAGGGTTAAGGGTTAACCCGGGGGGTTCACCCTTAAGGGTTAATTAACCCTTAAGGGTTAGGGTTAACCCTTACGGATTAAGGGTTAACCTTGAAGGGTTAAAGGTTAACCCTACAGGGTTACGGGTTATCCTTTAAGGGTTACGGGTTAACCCTGAAGAATTGAGGGTTAACCCTTAAGGGTTAAGGGTTAACCCTGAAGGGTTAAGGATTAACCCTAAAGGGTTACGGGTTAACCTTTAAGGGTTACGGGTTAACCCTTGAGGGTTAAGGGTTAACCCTTAAGGGTTAAGGGTTAACCCTTAAGGGTTAAGGGTTAATCCTTGAGGGTTAAGGGTTAACCCTTGAGGGTTGAGGGTTAACCCTTGAGGGTTAAGGATTAAGGATTAACCCTTAAGGGTTAAGGGTTAACCCTTAAGGGTTAAGGGTTAACCCTTAAGGGTTAAGGGTTAACCCTCAAAGGTTAAGGGTTAACCCTCAAGGGTTAAGGGTTTACCCTCAAGGGTTAAGGGTTTACCCTCCAGGGTTAAGGGTTTACCCTCAAGGGTTAAGGGTTAACCCTCAGAGGTTAAGGGTTAACCCTTAAGGGTTAAGGGTTAACCCGTAAGGGTTTAGGGTTAACCCTTAAGGGTTAAGGGTTAACCCGTGAGGGTTAAGGGTTAACCCGTGAGGGTTAAAGGTGAACCCTTAAGGGTTAAGGGTTAACCCTTAAGGGTTAAGGGTTAACCCTTAAAGGTAAAGGGTTAACCCTTAAGGGTTAAGGGTTAACCCTTAAAGGTAAAGGGTTAACCCTTAAAGATTAAGGGTTAGGTTAACCCTTAAGGGTTAACCCTTAAGGGTTAACCCTTTAAGGGTTAACCCTTAAGGGTTAACCCTTAAGGGTTAACCCTTAAGGGTTAACCCTTAAGGGTTGAGGGTTAACCCTTGAGGGTTGAGGGTTAACCCTTGAGGGTTGAGGGTTAACCCTTGAGGGTTAAGGGTTAACCCTTGAGGGTTAAGGGTTAACCCTTGAGGGTTAAGGGTTAACCCTTAAGGGTTAAGGGTTAACCCTTAAGGGTTAAGGGTTAACCCTTAAGGGTTAAGGGTTAACCCTTAAGGGTTAAAGTTAAGGGTTAACCCGTAAGGGTTAAGGGTAAACCCTCAAGGGTTAAGGGTTAACCCTCAAGGGTTCAGGGTTAGCCCTTAAGCGTTAAGGGTTTACCCTCAAGGGTTAAGGGTTAACCCTTAAGGGTTAAGAGTTAACCCTCAAGGGTTAAGGGTTAACCCTCAAGGGTTAAGGGTTAACCCTCAGGGGTTAAGGGTTAACCCTTAAGGGCTTAAGGGTTAAGGATTAACCCTTTAGGGGTCAAGGGTTAACCCTTAAGGGTTAAGGGTTTACCCTTCTCTCGCGTTAAAGGGGGTCAACCCTTAACCCTTGGGTTCAGGATTAACTCCTAACCCTAACCTCTTGGGTTGGGTGGTTAATCCGAGCACGTCTTTTTTCAACTACGTAAGATGTACGTACACGCGCAGTACGCGCGTTTTTTTGGAACAGCGTAGATAAGAAGAGGTTATGCACTGCGAATCGATTAGCTTAGTTACTTGGCTGGTTAACCCATTTGGGCTAGTAAGCATTTATAGGCAAGTAACCAGTCAAGTAACCCGATGGTACTAGACGCGTTACTAGGGTGATCACAAGGTCGCTAGCCTAGTCATCAGCCGAGTAAACTTGTTTACTGGCCTAGCAGGATGCTAACTACAGATTCTAGCTCTGACTCTGCTTCACATACACACTCTGCTCGGCGGCCCTCTGCCGCTGCTCTTCTCGCGCTCTCATGAGGGGGGAGGCCCTACATCACCCCCTCGCACACTCCCACACTCAGACAGACACTCTCTCCTACGTGTTTTCTCAAGGGTTAACCCTCTGGTGTGAAGGTGTTTCCGCCGTCGCGGCAAGCCGAAACGGGTAAACCAGCCGAGTAACTAGGCTAGTAGTTTCGCAGTGTAGTTCAGAAGATGATAGGGCTGTGCGAAGCTGATAAGTAGGGCGGCGCTATAAAGAATAATCTATAAGCAGCTAGACTCGACAGGTTTCTGACACTTGGCCTAATGAACGAAGCGCGTTTAAGCCACTTGCCGTTTTTGGGTCCGAGTGGGGCGGTTTTTTTCTTAATTAAACGTCCGTCGGGTTGACCCGAATAAAACGTTCGCCGAGGTTAACCCAGGGGTTTACCCGAACCCCTCAACCAAAACTCGAACGTTTCATTCGGGTTTAACCCGACGGCCGTTGAATTAATAAGAAAAAAGCCCTCACTGGGACCCCAAAACGGCAAGTGGCTTAAACGCGCTTCGTGCATTGTCCAGCTCGGATTATATGTCCAAATAACCGCCATAAGGTTAACTCGACCATTAGCAGCTGCAGGGCACCTTTAAGGCTCTGGGTCTGCTCTGCAGCCACGGTCAACCCATAACCCTAACCCACGCCAGGGTTAACCTTAACTGCTTAAAGGTGACCTGTGCGCCTACGTGAAACGACTTCGAGTTTCCTATAATCAAAACGACGAAACTCTTAGTCGAAACTCGCTCAGGTACCTGAGCAAAGCGAATTTAACCATAGCGGTTCATTAGTAGCTGCAGGTCACCTTTAAAGGTGCTCTGCAGCTACTAATGAACCGCTATAGGTAAACTCCTTTGCTGAGGTTCAGCGCTTCGGCTCAGAGTTTCGTCGTTTTGATTCTAGGACACTCGATATCGAATCATCTCGGCGCACAGGGCACCGTTAAAGGTGCCCTGCAGCTACTACGTAAGCGCTATAGGTAAATTTGCTTTGCTCGTGTACCTGAGCGAATTTCGTTTTCAAGTTCTGACGGCGATCACCAGCGATCTGTCCTAGACGTACCCGTGCAACAGGAACAATTCGGAACATGCGATTGGCCGAGCCGAAACTGAAACCGTTGTTCATTACGAGTCACAGCACCAAAGTAATGAGTACTGTTTGAGTGTGATAAAGCTGGTTCGATTTACTTAAGCGCACAAAGGCACCTTTAACCTGACGGTCGGTACGGAAGCCGAGAACGAGGTTAACCCTAACGTCGGACCCCAACCTGGAATCTGGTACGGCAGATGTGTGCAACATGAACGGCTTACGGAGTGGCTCCAACACTACCCAGATCCACACCCACCGTCTCGAGGTTCTAGGGTAGAACCCGACCTTCCCACCAATGCTCAACCCGTTTCGCGAGCCGTTAATTACGTTAACACGCACCGTCTCAGGCCCCGAGTTTGGGCCTGACCTTCCTAGGCGCGAAAGGTTGAGGGCGGGGTGGGTACCATCACCCCACTAGTCGGATTAACCCGACGGGGTTAATAAAATGCGTCGGGTTCGAATCTGTTCCGAAACGACGTCTTTATTTTCGACACGAAACGGGTCAGAACCTGTCGATCGATGTTTGGTATGTGTCGCCCATCCCCGACATATACAAAGTCGCGCATCTAGAGAATCGGTTTTGTGTTCACATTCACCCGGGGGGGTAAATCGCTTGGGGCGGTCCGTCTGCGGGCCCTACCCTTTTTTTATTGTAGTGGTGTCTCCGTGCTGATGTGAGCCGCTGCGGGCCGGCTGCTGTGGTGGTGGCGGGGGGGCGGGGGGGGGGGTAGGTGTTTCGTAGGGGTAAACTTATCATCGTCATTATCGTGTTAACCCTTACCCGATATCAGCAGTTACACTCAACAGGTTTACCCGATATGTTGCCCTTTATACCGCCGCCCTGCTGGTCATCCTTGCACAACAGCTTACTTACGTACCCCCCCCCCCCCCCCCCCTTCAGGTTTAGGGTTAACCCTTAACCCGACACACGCAAACACACGACACGCACCCTCAACAACGAGCGACATGTTTGGTCGCCGTTGTTGAAGGTGGAGAGGAGATTGCCTAGGGTTAACCTATCGCATATGTAGTTACAAACCCTGGCATCCACTACAGGCTCGGGTTATCCCCTTAACCCGACATAGTTACCTTAGTCGCCGTTGTTAGGGTGGAAAGGCTATCGCCTATGCACTTACGAACCCTGGCATTCCCCTGCAGGCGGCTCTGCTTAACCTCGAGAGGGGGGACACGGCCGAGGAGGAGGAGGAGCTGTGAACAGGGCAGCTGTGAAGAGATCATTGTGAACGACCAGCTGCGACTAGACGTGGGTGATCTCGAAGGGGGGGTATGGCCGGGGAGGAGGAGGAGCTGTGAACGGGCGAGCTGTGAAGAGATCTGTGTGAACAAACCAGCTGTGAATAGACCAGGGTGACCACGAGAGGGGGGGTATGGCCGAGGAGGAGCTGTGAACAGGGCAGCTGTGAAGAGATTATCGAGCTGTGAATAGATCAGGGTGATCCCGAGAGGGGAGATACGGTCGTGGGAGGAGTTTTGAACAGGGCACCTGGTTAAGGGTTATAACCCTCGAGGGGAGTTAACCCTCGGGGGGGTTAACCAGCTGGTTAACCCCTTTAACCTCGAGGGGGAATAAGCGGGTTTAGGGTTAGGGTTAACCCGAGAGGGCAGGAAAGCGGCCGAGGAGGAGGAACTGTGAACATGGTCGCTGTGAATGGATTGGGTTTGTGATTTTGAATGGGGGGGCATGGCTAAAAATGAGGTGCTGACAACGGTGTAGCTGTGAACGCAGCAGCTGTGAAGGCGCATTTAGCGTGGCTCTGTGGGGAGCTCGGACTGGGGAGCGGCCGCGCTGCCATTTGATAAGGCCCGCTAGAGCGGCGGCCGTGGAAGGGAGTTTTGCTTTGAATTGGGCTGGAATATAGATATAGAATAGGAATAGAGGGGTAAACCTCGGGTTACCGGGTAACGGTTAACCCAAATAAGTATCATTCAAAATAACTCGGGTTTACCCTAACCCTAAGCCTCATTGGGGGCTAACCCCTTCCCCGACCCCCGACCAATATGTAGAGAAGAGTAGGAACGCCAATGTTGGGCGGGCGGTAGTCGGGCGAGGTGTTACGCTGTAGGCTGTGTGTGGGGGCGGTTGACAACGCAGGCGAGGCGAGAGAGCTGGCTCGGTCGGTGCAGTGCCCCCGTCCCCGTGCACACTATGTAGTTTGTGAAGGGGGGAGAGGTTATTATGTGGTCTGCGCGCCGCGGGTGATGGTTTTTTGTGGCTGTGTATGGTCTGTTATTGTGCTCGTGTCGGCGATCGTCGTCGACGTCGACCGTCTCGCTCGCCACATCACAGCGAAGGTCAGCAGGGGCAGCAGATGAGGTATTATTGGGGCGCGCGCTGTAGGGAGGGTGCCGCGGACTCGAACGACACATCCCCACATATGCTGTGAGTGCGGACCATCTGTTGTAACTTGAACTTGGTAAACAAGTGACGCACAATATATCTCCGTTACACTCACTACACGAGTCAGTATCACCTCTCTTTTGTATTTGTATGCTCGTATTAAAAAAATCGCGTATCAGTATCAGCGTATGTGCTGTGTCCAATATTCGCGCATCAAAATTAAAATTTTGAGATATACGAAAGGGCGTTATTAGAGCTAAAAACGCGTATCCTGTCCTGATACCTAATTGTGGTTACACTATCGATGATTACATCACGGATAATACGGGATACGTGTTTCGTATTTTGCAATAAAAAGTAAAGCTTTCGAAACTAGGTATATAGCGCAGATACTACATAATATATGCACGTAGTAATATACGTGATACACAGATACGGGAGATACTGATAATACTGAGAGATACGCGTATGATATATATATATATAATACTAGAATAATCTTGAGGGCTCGCCGGCTCTGCGCTCCGCCTATATGGGGACCGTAACCCACAAAGAAGAAGGGATCCGGTCGCAGATAGCGAACAAGGCCAAAGCGCGTCGGTCGACATATATTGTTTCGGCCTAGCAGCAGAGCGAATAAAAGAGACACGATGTGTCGGTGTTGCGTGTTGCTGTTGTTGTTACCGGTTCTTCTGTATTCGCTATGTGTGTTGGTGTGATGTAAATTTTACTTTTGGCCCGTAGTTTCGTTTACTTACTGTGCCAGGGAAGGAATGAGAACCTCGCTGCTGTTCCCCTGCTGCAGAATATTAGAAGAATATTGGTCGTTGTCCGATCCTTATGGCGCCAACCATGTCTTCGGCGCCCCCATGCAGGAGGTATTCAGTCCCCTTTCCTTCTTCGAGACTGCATACCTCGACCTCGACATGCCTGGCGAGGAGTTCAACGCCCTTCTCTCCTTCGAGGAGGCGGTCGACAAGCTCCACGTCGCCGATCGCCGACGCCGACGCCGCGAGGCCCGCTACCTCTGCAAGCGCGGGACTCACCTCGGCGACCGCGAGGCCACCGGGGCGGTGCTTCTCTCTCTGCTGGCTGTCCCCCGTATTTACCCAAGTCCCCACTCTTGCTGCTCGCTGTCGCTGCTAGAGTTGGGCTTACCCCAAGTCTCGACTCTCGCTGTTAGAGTTGGGACTTACAGCCCCCCAAGCCTGTGTCGCTTCGCGACGCAGGGTTTGCCCCCGGAGGTGGCGCTGGGATGCGGCTTCTCCTCGGCCCGTGTGTGTGTGGCTTTGTGAGGATCTTTGATTGATTGATTGATTCTCATCATGTTTTCCGTTTATAATGGTTACCGATTTTGCGCTGACGATACGTGCTGACCGGATCTCATGTATGATATATGATAACATTTATTTAATATTATTATATGCATTTAGTAAATGCATTTAGCGTAGGTAGTGAGCGCAATATGGCGTCATCACCGATTAATGGTTAATGGGGAGGTCCTCATTCGGATTCGGGTTTGACTGCCCGGCTATACACTTACCTACTACAGAATACACAAGTGGAGCTATCTACGGTCAGCGTTTTTATGTGAACAAACACACCGGCCACCGGCTCGCGCGGCCAACAACCGCACTATCTTAGAGATATTATTAGAATGGTGTGGTGGTGTTAGAGCTCATCCGCCGCGTCGTCTAGTCCGCTGCTCCTTCGCGTCAAATTGTCAAATTGACCTTGACGTGGTCGCCTCGCGTCGTCGCGTCCGTGCCCGTAGTAGGCATTTATGTCGTGACGACGTCGCCTTGGTACTAGCAGTACGGTACGGTCCGCGTCCCGGTGTTCGTTTTTTTACAGTCTGCTATCTGCTATCACGACTGCCTGGTTGTCCAAGTCCTACTCCACGTATACGGAGCTTAATGTTATATACCTGTTAAGGCTTTTGTATATCTCGCGCAGACAGTGACAAAGCGCGGATTTAGTAGTTGAGTCATTACGCACAAGTACGACGTTATACTATACAACAATTATATACATTTGTATTTGTATAAGATTTCTGTTTTCCATCATTTACATTGCATATTGCATCGATCACACAGACACAGACTAGGGCTACCTATGGTGGTCTGTGTGGAATGCCTGCCTGCGGACAAGCCGTGGGATGTGGTGTATGTGACACGCCGGAGCTCTGGTGTGGCGCCGCGGGCCTGTGTGCGCGTGTACGCGCGTGTGCTGGTGCCGCCGAATCTTTACATACATACATACGTTATACATATATAGCCATGTGCATACGCCGCCGTCCCGACGCTGACGCCACGACCGCCACCCGCCGCCAGCAGATCGAACCTTCGCTAATGCACGACACACACGCGGAGCGCCCTTTTCTCTGTACTCTTGCTCCTGACTCCTGCTGCCCTGCGATCTCCAAACTCCATACGCGACCGGGCGATATGGCCCTGCCCTGCTGGCACCTCCCCCCCCAAGTGTATCTTTTTCGGATATCCTGCCTGAAGCTATACTAAACAGATTATCTGTATAGATATCCGGCTATGTCTATATCCTGCAATATCTCATTATATATAATTATACATCCTGCTATATCCCACTATATCTCATGTATCTTCGATGGGCGTCATCTCGCTTTTTCTCCCCTCACCATATACACAACGCGACATCCCTAAAGATAAACTCCAGGAGGGGGCTACTCGCAAGCCTACGTGTTGAATCGATATTCACGTATTCCTGTGGCGAAACCACAAGAATACGAATACCGTATTCCGCCTGATAAACCTTATACATGACATGTATGTGTACATATTCAAGATTCAAGCTGAATGTCTTCACAAAACAGGCTCAATATGAATAGAATACCGTATGCTGTTCCTCGTTCCGCGTATTCAACATTTAGGCTGGCAGGCCAAGGTCGGGTGAATCCCTTAACTCGATTCTCGGGTTAACCCCGGGTTAACCTGAACACGAGCCATCGAATCTACGGAGGGGGTTCACAGATAATGTTCGGGTGAATACCTCGTCCGCTGACCGGGTTAATCCTTGGGTTAACCCGAAATAGCGCCAGGGGGTTCTAATACAATAATCGATGCGTACCAACTCTCAAAGAATACGGGTTCACCCGAAGGGGGAACCCGACTCCAGTCCTACGGCGTTTCGGGGTTAACCCGAGCTCGCGTTAACCCTAACCTGTGTATGTTTCGGCGCATGGACCGTGGGGTTGACGGTGTGTGAGGGTAAGCGGGGATGTCGTTGGAGTGAGGGCGGGGCGGGGTTTAGCCTTTACAAGATATTGCAATGCGCAATATTGTATAGTGTATGGCGTGAAACCGTGGGGTCGGAAGGGGGTTGAATATTGTGCAATAGTAATGCAATAGTATTGCCACCGCGTGGGCGATACAGGTGGGAAGGCCAATACAATGATAACTGATTCGTGCACAAAAGCTATAAGTGAAAGAATATCTTGTAAAGGCCAAGGCGGGGCGGGGCGGGGGGGAATCCTTTTGCTAGCAAACCGTGCCTCACGTCGGGCAAAACCCTTCATACGACCAGTTTCGGGTTATACACCGAATAGCGCCAGGGAGTTCTAATATAATAATCGATGCAAACCAGCTCTCTTCGAATATGGTTGTATCTCGATGCAGAGGTATTGGTCCTCCCTCCGGTATTCCTTGCTCAGGACTCTGTTTTTGTTGGCTGCCGATCTACGTTGTCATCCAACTTCCATCCACCCGTGCCCAGTTTCTTCTGTTGTGTTGGTTTGGCCTGTCCCGCGCGGGGCTTCTGTCATTCCCCGCGCTGTTTCCTTGCAGTCAATCTAAAGGCATCTTGGAAATACCCCTACCCGCTCTACTGTCTACTATTATAATCGCGAGGGCTCTGGCTCTGCTTAAACCTATTGGCCAGAGAAGGCTACACTAATGAACACGGCAAAGATTCGATTTTTTTTACCCTGCCGTTGAGCCCGATTTCTTCATCGCGGTTCTCTGGCACTTTTTGTCATTTTCGGGTCAACCCGAGCTCCTTAGTAAGCGCTATGGGTAAATTCACTTTGCTCAGGTACCTGAGCAAGTTTTGAATACGAGTTTCGTCGTTTAGACTATTGACAACTCGAGAGTCGAGTCACTTAGGCGCACAGGGCACCGTTAACCCGCACAGGGCACGTTTAACCCACGGACCAGTTCCCGGTGCGTGTGTGTTCGTGTGCTCGTGAGATATAAACCGTCTGTGGGAGCGCGGTTGTATTCCTGTTATAACTCCGTTGGCAGTATCCGCCCCCCCCACGCTTAACCCGATCTCTCCCCGCCCTACTGTATCTCCCCCTCCCCTACTGTATCTCCCCATCTCCCCTACTGTATCTCTCCACCCATGCTACTATATCTCTCCACCTCCCCTGCTGTATCTCCCGCCCCCCCTGCTATATCTCCCGACCTTTCCTGCTGTATCCCTCCCCTGCTATATAACTCTACCCCCTCTGCTGTCTCCCCACCTTCCCGGCTATACCCCCCCTCTATATCTCTCCGGCCCCCAGACTGCACCCTCCCCCCCCTGCTATCTCTCTCCTCTCCCCCGGCTGTATTCCCCCCCCTGCTATAACCCTTTGCCCCCTCCACTACCTCTGCTCCGCTATCGATCCCTGCGATCCAGGCGAGCGGCGCTATACGTAAACTTCCTTGGGGATACTATTCGGGCTAACCTTAAAAGCAACCAATACTGCCATAGGGCTGATACTAGATTTACGAGTATATACATATACACATAAATACATATATATATATATGTATATATATATATGTATATATATATATATATATATATATATGTATACATATACATATATATCACAAAGTCGCCATTATAACTCCACCGGCAGTCTGCTGGCCTGGGCGCGGCCCAGGCGAGCCGCGCTATACGTATATTTCCTTGGGGTTGGTGTTCGGGTCAATCCGAGTAAAACAGCGCCATGCGTATACTGCCATAGTACTGATGCCGCACTGGATTTAAGGGAGTACAAACTCAACATTATAACTCCGTTTGCTGTCCGCTGTTCAGGTCCAACCCGAGTTGTTTATACGATTTACGAGAGTACACAGTCGCCATTATAACTCCGCTCGCTGACCGCTGTCGAGCCCGGCGGCCAAGGCGAGCAACGCTATACGTATACTACCACGGGAATAAGATTCGGGCTAATATTCGGGTTGACCCGAGCTTATCAACGCTGTACCGATACTGCCATAAGGCTGATACTAGATTAACGGAAGCATTAATTCAACATTATAACTCCGCCGGCAGTCCGCTGTCGAGCCCGGCGGCCAAGGCGAGCAACGCTATACGTATATTTCATTTGGCATACTATTCGGGCTATCCCCAGTTTAGCAGCGCTACACCAATACTGCCATAGGCCTGATACTAGAGGGTTAAAGGTGCTCTGCAGCTACTAAGTAACCGCCATATGTAAATTCGCTTTGCTCAAGTACATGAGAGAGTTTTGTTGTTACGTTATGTTGAACGTCTGAGGGCGATCACCAGCGATTTACCCATAAAACCCGGAAAAACTCGGAACACGCGATTGGCCGAGTCGAAACTGAAACCGCCGTTCATTATGAGTCGCAGCACCAAAGTCATCAGTACATGTTGAATATGAGAAACTGCTTGAGAATTACTTAGGCGCACAGGGCACCTTTAAGGGTTAACCACTTGAACCGCGCTATACGTTTACTTCCGTGGGGATACAATTCGGGCTACCCCTAGTATAGCAACGAGATACCAATACTGTCATAGGGCTGATACTCGATTTACGAGAGTACATATATATATATTAATATAAGTACATGTACATGTATACATACATATATATATATATGTATACATACATATATATACATGTATATGTATATATATATCACAAAGTCGCCATTACACCACCGCCGGCAGTCCGCTGTCGATCCCGGCAGCCCAGGCGAGCCGCCCTATACGTCGGGTTAACCCGAGAACGAATATTATCTCCAAGGAAGGGTTAAGGGTTCACCCGATTATCCCCAAGGAAGTAAACGTATCGGGTTAACCCTTAACCCTTAACCCTTCCGTGGAGATAAGATTCGTTCTTACCTTCGAAAAGCAGCGCTATGCCAATACTGCCATACGGCTGATCCTAGATTTACGAGTCTCTCTCTCTCTCTTTCTATATATATATATGTATATATATATATATGTATATGTGTATATATATATATATATATATATATATATATATATATATATATATATATATATATATATATATATATATATATATATATATATATATATATATATATATATATATATATATATATATATGTGCGTATGTATATACATATACGTATATATCACAAATTCGCCATTATAACTCGGGTTCGTCCGATTTACGAGTCTCTCTCTCTCTCTCTATATAAATATATATGTAAATGTATATGTATATGTAAATGTGTATATATATATACATACATATATACATATGTATATATATATATATATGCATATGTATATATATACGTATATATCACAAAGTCGCCATTATAACTCGGGTTAGCCCGATTTACAAGTCTCTCTCTCTCTCTATATATATGCATATATATATATATATGTATATGTCTATATATATATATATACATATATATACATACATATATATATATATATATGCATATGTATATATATATACGTATATATCACAAAGTCGCCATTACAACTCGGGTTAGCCCTAGGGGCTTGACCCCATTATAACACCGCCGGCAGTCCGCTGTCGAGACCGGCGGCCCAGGCGAACCGCGCTATACGTAAAGTTCTTCAGGAATAATATTCGCGCGTGCCCTAGTATAGCAACGCTATACCAATACTGCCATGGGCCTGATTCTATATTTACGAGTATATATATATGTAAATATATGTATATATATATATATATATATATATATATATACACACATATATATATATATATATATATATATATATATATATATATATCACA
>Ga0209390_10007992_pt1 | contig 13272 bp, 4 predicted proteins | sample BON01_FD_187212 | JGI IMG/M metagenome (GOLD analysis project Ga0209390, IMG submission 187212) | Freshwater microbial communities from Lake Bonney liftoff mats and glacier meltwater in Antarctica - BON-01 (SPAdes) (version 2) | ecosystem: Environmental > Aquatic > Freshwater > Ice > Glacier... | reverse complement strand
TGTGATGCCTGCGTCTCACGCCCTCCCCCCTCCTGCTCCCTTTTTTTACCGCCGCCCTCCCCCCCTCCCGCTCCCCTTTTTTACCGCCGCCCTCCCCCCCCGCCGTCGCCGCCCGCCCTCGTCCGCCGCCCGTACTCGACCAGCTGCGCCAGGTCCACCACCCCGAGCGCGAGGGCCAGCGCCATGGCCAGCACCCACCCGCACAGCGCCGCGTTGGCCCCGCGGCGGTCGTCGAGCCGCACGCCGGCGGCGCCGCCCCGCGCCGAGGCGGCGGCGGCCGACAGGCGCGCCAGGCGTTGGCGGTACGACGAGAGCCCGTAGGCGGCAAGGGCGACGGACGCCGGCAGCAGCAGGGCCGCGGCGGTGAGCTCGGCCAGGCGCAGGTCCACGGGGCGGGGGACGGCGGCCGCGGGGTCGGGCCCGGGCCGGGGCGGGCGGGGACGGTGCGGGGGCCCGGGGGCGCGGGCGTCGTTGCCGCCGCCGCCGCCGCCGGGAGAAACCCCGGCAGGGGGCGAGAGCGCGGCGGCGGCGGCGGCGGCCAGCGCCGCCGCCAGGCGGCGGCCGCCCGAGGGCGGCGACGTGGACGAGGCCGGGTCGACGTAGGCGAAGGCGCACCAGCCCATCAGCAGCAGGGCGGCGCCCGAGGCGGTGGTGGCCGCGCGCATCCACCCGAGCAGCACGTCCTCCGACAGCAGAAAGCCGTGGCTGTCGAGCAGCACCACCGCGGGCGGGGGGTGGAAGGAAAACGGGGGGGGCGGGCGGGGGGGCGGGTGCGGGGGGTGCGGAGGCGGCGGGCCGGGCGCCGGCGCCCCCGCCCCAAAGGAGGCGCCGAAGCGGGTGAGAACGCCGCTGCCGCCGTTGCCGCGCCGCCGGAGCTCGGCGGGCAAAGAAGGGGCGGCGGCAGGGGCGGGGAAGCCGCGGGAGGCTGCCGCCGCCGCCGCCCGCGCCGCCAGGGCGCGCGGGGTGGCCGCGGGGTCCGACCCCCTGCTGCCGGCGCTGCCCGCCGCCGGCGCGCGCGGCGAGGACCCCGCCCCGCCGCCGCGGTGGGCCGGCGGCTGGGCCGCCACCGCCGCCTGCTGGGCCGCCGCCGCCTGCTGAGCCTGCGCCGCCGCCAGCGCCGCCTGCGCAGCCTGCGCCGCCGCCGCCGCCCGCGCGGCGCGCTCCTGCAGCTGGCGCGCCTTGCCCGCCGTCGCCTCGACGGCCGGGTCGTCCACCCAGTAGGGCAGGGCGCGCGCGATGCCGGGCATGAGCACGGCGCAGCCGTGGACGTACTTGGACCAGTCGGGCACCTCGCGCAGGCGGGGAGGGGCGGGAAGGGCGGGAGGAGCGGCCGTCGCCGTCGCCGTCGCCGTCGCCGTCGCCGTCGCCGTCGCCGTCGCCGTCGCCGTCGCCGGGGGCGGGGGCGCGGGCGGCAGCGGGGGGGGGTCCAGCAGCTGCTCGAGCCAGGCGGGCGGGCGGGCGGCGGGCCCGCCGTCCAGGGCGGCGGGGAGGACTGTCGTGACCTTCAGGAGAGCGTACGGCAGAGGGGCGGCCTCGCCCGGGCCGAGGGCGGCGTAGGCGCCCGTGGTGGCGGCGGCAACGCTGCTGCCGTTCCCGGCGCCGCCCTCGTCCCCTATGCCTTCGCCGGCGGCCGAGAGCGCCCGGGCGGCCGACGCCGCCGCCGACGCAAAGGCCCCGCCGTCGCCGGGCGCCACCGCCGACATCAGCCCGCCCTTGCGCGCGCCAAAGATGGCGCCCCACGTCAGGGCCTCGGCCGCCGCCCGCAGCTCGGGCCCGCTCTCCTCGGCCGAGGGGGGCGCGAGCCCGCCGCCGCCCTCGCGGCCGGCGTGCGCGACGGCGCGGGCGGCCCAGCGGCGCGCGGCCCTCTCGGCCTCGGCGGCGCCGGCCTCGGCCTCGGCGGCGGCGGCGGCGGCGGCGGCCGCGGCGACCTCGGCCTGGGCGGCCTCGACCCCCGCTCGCGAGGCGCCCGGGTCGGCCGCGGAGCGCTGCGCCGCGCCCTCGGCGCCCTCCAGCGCGCGGCGGGCGGCCTCCGCGGCGGCGTCGGCCGCGCGCCGCGCCCCGGCTGCCCGCCGCGCCGCCAGCAGCGCGGCGGCCAGGCCCGCCGCCGAGGCCGCGCGTCCGGCGGTGGGCGCTTCGTCCGCGCAGGAGACGTCCACGTCGAGCGTGACGCGCACGGATCCCGCGCGGTCGGCGAACGAGACGCGGTCGCAGACTGTGTGCAGCGCGGGCCGGAGGCGCAGCGCGCGCGCCGCCGCCTGCACCTCCGCAAACAGGCGGGCGGCGGGCGCGTCGGCCGGGGGAACCGCGGCGCTGGCGGCGGCCGAGTCGGTGGCGGCGGCGGCGCGCGAGGGCCACGCGCTGCCTGCGGCGCGGCGGCGAGAAGGCGCTGCTGCCGCTGCTGCTGCTCCTGCTGCTGCTGCGGCGGCGGCGGCCGCCGTCGCATGGGTGGCCCGCTCCACGTCATCCTCCTCGTCGTCGTCCTCCTCGTCCGTCGTCGCGTCGCCCCCGTCAGCAGAGTCCCCTGCGTCGTCCTCGTCCTCTGGGGCCCCCCGGCCCGCGCCGGCGCCCTCGAGCAGCATGGACGCCCCGGGAGGCGCGCCCGCGAGCGCCGCCTGCCCGTTCCCGTCCGCCGCGCGCCGCTGCAGGTGCTGCTGCCGCCGCCGCCGCCGCCGACGCGTCTTGGCCGTCGCCGCCGCCGCCTCTGCCGCCGCCACCGCCGCTTCGCCCTCGCCGCCGCCGCCGCCGCCGAGGCCCTCGCCCGCGGGCCGGCCCTCGCCCCGCCGCCGCCCACCTCGTCGCGCGCCGCCGCCATCCAGACCAGAGAGCGGAGGCGCCGGCGAGGACGCCAGGTGCTGGGCGAGCGTGTATTCTCCTGCGAGAAAGGCGGCCAGGCAGCCCCCCGGCAGCGAAAGCGCCTCCTTCCGGTTGCTCTGCCCCTTCCAGTCCTCGTGGTAGACCTTGCGCTCGAGCTTGACGCGGCGCGGGGCCACGCCGGACAGCAGGGCGGCACAGCGACGGCGCAGGGCGGACGCCGCGGCCTCAGCCCGGGCGGCGTCATCGGCGGCGGCCGCCGCCCCCGCCGCCGCCGCTGTCGCCTGCCGCCGGCACGGCGGCGGCGCGCCCTCCTCATGCTCTCGCACTTGCTGCTCCCCCGTCTCCTGCTCCTCGTCCTCTTCTTCCTCGATCCGGAGCGCGGAGCGTGGCTCAATCTCGGCGTTCGCAACGGCGCGGAGGAGGCGGCCGAGCTCGTCTTGGTCGGCGCTGCCGCTGCCATTGATAATGCCCCCGTCGCCGCCGGCAGGAGCGCCGCCGCCGCCGCCGCCGCCGCCGCCGCCCCCTCTGGCTGCCGTGCCTGCCTCTCTCTGCGGCTCGGCCCAGCGCACCTTGTACGTTGTGGCCGCCGGCCGCAAGTACAGACGCGAGTGGTACAGCTCCAGCACGCGATTGTCCAGGTAGATCGTGTGGATTCGGGTGGCGAGCGGCAAGGCACCGGCGGGCGACGGCGGCAAACGCGGCGCTTGGGCAGCGGCGGCGGTGCCAGGGGGCGGCAAGGAGGGGGCTGCTGCGACCTCTGCCGGCTGAGGCGCCGGCACGACCAGCTGCAGGTGCTGCATCAGGCGCAGCACCACGGCCGGGACGTCCTCCGTGGCGATCCAGTACTTGGTGTTTGTGCGGACGAGCGGGGGAGGGGGCGCAGCAGAGGGGGAGGACGACCCCGGTCGCTGCGGCGGCGCCGTCGACGCCCCGCCGCCCGCGCCGCTCTCGCTCCCTCGCCGCCGGCCCCACGTCACCGACCCGGCCGCCTGCCGCGGCACGACCGCCGCGGCCGCCGCCGCCAGGGCCGCGCTCAAGCCTCCCGCGCCGCCGGCGCGGGCCCCAGCGGACGCGCTCGTCGTCGTCGTCCCGCGCGGCGGCGGCAGTGACGGCGGCGGCGGGCGCGCTGACGACGACGACGGCGACGGCGAGGAAGCAAAGGGCCTAGCCCTAGGGAGGCCCTCGTACGACAGCCGCCGCACGTCCACGCGCACGGCGGCGGCCGCCGCCATCCGCGCCTCGAGCCCGTGCACACGCGCGTAGACCACCGCCAGCTGCGACCACAGCGCGGCTCTGTCGGCGGCGCTGCCGCTGCTGACGCTGCTCCTGTTGCTGGCGCCGACGATGCTGCCGCCGCCGCCGCCGCCGCCGAGCACGGCGCCGCCGCCGCCGCCGCCGACGGCGCGCCTGCACAGGTGGCGCGAGTAGAGCGGCCAGACGCGCGCGCCCGGGGCCGCGTGCTCAACGCGCTCGTCGTGCGAGCGCAGGACGCGCTCCAAGGCCGCCGAGTTGGCCTGCGCGAACCGCTCGAGCGCTAGCAGGCGCGCGCCGGCCGCGTCGGCGCGCGCGCGAAAGGGGAGGGCGGCGGTCGTGGCTGCGGAAGCGGCCGCGGCAGCCGGGGACGCAGAGGCGGCCCCGCCCCCCCCGGGCGACGCCGAGGGCGCCGACAGCAGCTCCGCCAGCTCAAAGCCGATCTGCGCCCCGAACGACTCGACGCGCGCGCTCACGCGGTCCAGCTCCTCCTTCAGCGCGCGCAAAAACAGCTCGGACGCGCCCGTCCCGGCCGACGCGCGCGACGACCCGCGCGGCGGCAGCGCGTCGGCGCCCGTGTCGCCCGCCCCGCCGGCGACGGTGTCGCCCGCGCACGCGGCGGCGGCGGCGCGCGCGGCCAGGGCGCGCAGGCGCCTATAGGCAACGTAGGCATCGGGCTCGACGTGCGCCAGCCCGCCGCGCCGCTGCTCGTCGAAGAAGGCGCCAAAGGACGCGTGGTGCATCGCCCCTCGGTTCCTCCTCTCTGCCGCTTCCTTCCTTCCGTCCTCCGCTTGTTCGCTCCTCGTCAGGTGATCAGCGTGCGTCGGGGCGTCATTCGTCCGTCACGCGGGATAGCGTCTGGATGGCTGGGAAGTTTTTTTTAAAAGACCGCGATCGGTCGGATGAGGGAATATTGTTTAAAAACGCGCGCGCCGTCGCCGTCGGGCGTCGACCGAGCGCGCTCTCTCTTCCAACCGCTAGCCCGCCGCCGCCGCCTCGTCCTGCGACTCGAGCGCGAGCGGGATCGTGCGGTCCCCAAAGTCGCCGTACGCGCCGTACTGCACCTCGCGCGACACCATCACCGCCGTCACCTTGAACTTGCTCCCCCCCGCTCCTGCTCCGCCGCCGCCATTGCCTCGTCCGAGCGCCTCGACCCGGACGACGCACATCGTCGCCGCCTGGCCGCCGCTCGGGCCGCCGCCGCCGCCCTTCGAGCCGCCGCCGCCGCCGCCGCGCCACCCAACCAGCCCCCCCCCTGGAGCGGCGGCCGAGGCGCCGGGCGCCGCGGCGGCGGCGCGCCACCGCCCTTCCGGGCCGTACCCCTCGGCCACGGGCGCGGGGACCACGCCCCGCAGGCGCGCGAGCACCGTCTGCGACGTGCGGCCGCCGCCAGCGCCGCCGCCGCCGAGCCCGCCGCCGCCGCTGCCCAGCCCGCCGCCCCCCCCAGGCGCGTGGGCGTCGACGACGAGAGGGGCGCAGGCGCAGCCCGAGGCGCAAGAGAGGCGCGCGCGGCCCATGCTGCGGTACGACTGGAGGTAGCCGACGTAGACGGTGGCGGGGGCGGGGGCGGCGGGGGCCGAGGGAGCAAAAGCCGACGAGGAGGGGTCGGCCGCAGCGGCGGCGGCGAGCGCCGCTTCGGGCTCGCCTCGCCTCGCGTCGGCGCCGCCTCTTCTCCGCCGCCGCGCGCCGCCAAACCACCGCCCGATCGCGCCCGGCAGCCAGTCCTCCGCCGACCGCAGCGCGCGCCCCTTGCGCCTGCTCCGCCGCCGCCTGCCCACCTCGACGACGCCGTCGGCCCCGGCCGTGAGCGCCGCGGGCGCCGCGCGCATCCCGGGCGGCAGCCGGCCCGCGCCGCCGCCGGACGCGGCGCCGCGCACCTCGCCGCCGCCGCCGAGCGACCACGCGCCGTCGCCCCGCAGCAGGGCCTCGCCCGAGGCGGCCGCGGCCGCGGCGCGCTCGGCGTCGGCGCTGGCGACGCGCCAGCCGGCGACGGGCTCGGCGCCGCCCGCCGCCTCGGGGTCGTCTTCCTCCTCCTCCTCCTCCTGGGCGCCGGCCGCGCTGCTGCTCCCGCTGCTGTTGCCCTCGTTCCTCTGACCGCCGCCGCCGCCGCCGCCGCCGCCCGACGGCCGCCCCCGGCCCGACCGCTGCTGCTGCGCGCCGCGCGGCACGCCCGTCAGCGCCGCGCGCCGCTCGAGCGCCAGGCGCTGCGCCGAGCTGACCGTCGGGAGCGGGCGGATCGGGGCAGAGTCGGTGCCGCCGCCCCCGCCGCCCCCGCCGCCCCCGCCCGCCGCACGCAGGTCGAGCGGCAGCTCCAGCAGCGCCCCGGGCACGTGCGCCACCCACCCCCACTTTGGCTTGACGGCGCTGCCCTCGTTGACAAAGTACCAGTCGTCGCGGCGCGAGGGCAGGGCGTACAGGTCGACGCCCGAGGCGCACGAGGAGCCGGCCTCGGCCTCGGCCTCACGATTGCGGAGAAACATGGGCGGCGGCAGGAGCGGCGCCGCCGCGCCGCGCCTCGAGGCGGCGCCGCCGGTCGCTCCCCCCGCCGCTCCTCCTCCTCCTCCATCCGCCGCCGCGGCCAATCCGCCCTCGGCTCGATGATCAGGCCCGCGCTGGTAATACGCCCGCAGCTTCGGGTCAATCAGGACGTCGGCCAGCGGGCTCCCGCCGCCGGAAGACGGCCCGCCGAGCAGCGACAGCGCCGCGCCGAGCGGCCCCGCCACGGCAGCGGCGGCGGCAGAGGCGCCGTCGGCCCCGCCGCCGCCGCCGCCGTACGACCCCGACGCCGGCCGCCGCCCGGCCTGCACCAGGCCCGGCAGCAGGGCCCCCTCCCAGGCCACCCGCTCCACCAGCGCGCGCGCCAGGTCCGCCATGTACCCGTGCCCCAGGGCGGAGGGGTGGCGCTCGTCGCCCGGCAAGAAAATGTCGTCGACGGCGAAACCAGAGGCGTTTCGGCGCATGGGTCGCCACACCGCGTCCCGCAGCGACAAGGCCGGCGCCCCGTAGTGCTGCGCGACTGTGGTGTAGTGGTCCTCCGCGGTGGCGAAGAAGGGCAGCCCCCGCGCGCGCGCGTCCGTCGGCAGGAAATGCACGACGACGACGGCCGGCGCGGACGGCCGGGCGAGCAGCTTGCGGAGCAGGCGCTCGTACGCCAGGGCGCGCGAGTTGTGCTCCAGCGGGGACGCCGCCGTGTGCGCGCCTCCGCCCGCCCACCCGTCGTTGGTCGTAAACTCGACAAAGACCACGTCGGCGTCTGCGTCGACGAATTTGGAGAGGCACACGGCCGCGAATTGCGACTGCGCCGCCGGCACGGCGCCGTTGCGCGCGGCGATCTCCGCGCCCGGAAACGCGGCGCGCATCCAGGACACGAAGCGGGCGAACCAGTCCTCTTGTCCGCGGCGCACGCCGTGGCCCCAGCTGATGCTCCCGCCGACCAGGCCGACGGAGACGCGGGCGCCGCCGCCGCCGGAGAGGCGGTCGACGACGCGGCGCAGGCGGGGGGCGGCGCCGACGTAGGAGAGGCCGCGCTCGCGCAGGCGGGCAGGGAGGCGGCGCGGGGGGTCGGTTTGGTCGTCCTTGTCGCCGACCGCAGGCGCCGGCGGTGTGGCTCCTGCTCCTCTGCTTCTGTTGCCGGGGCCGCCGCCGCCGCCGCCGCCGCCCAGGACGCGCTCGAGCGCCGCCGTCTGTCCTGCGTTTGCCGCCGCCAGCAGCGCCGCAAACGAGGAGGTGGTCGGGCAAGGTTGCTCCTCGGGTGATGCCGATGCGGTGGCGAGGAGGACGAGGAGGACCGACACTGTCGCCACCGCCACCATCACCAAGCCGAGGCGGCGTCCTCCTCGTCGTCCTGCCGTGCGCGACAGGTCGGGGATCAGAGCACGTCGGGGATCAGAGCAGCTGCTGCACCATCGTTCGAATCGCTTTGATCGCGTCGCCTGACGTGAAGGCATGTGTTGGATGATGGTAGCTTGTTGATGGGTCGCGAATCGGGCTTGGGAGTGGGAAGGCGGGGGAGGAGAGGTGCTGGCTGTGATCAGCTGCATCGGCGGTGGCGTCGGCGTTGGCGTCGGCGTCGGCGTCGCTTCAAAGCGCGAGCGATGCTTCTTGCTGCCATGCCTCTCCACTCTCCATTCCTCGCTCGTGATCACCGCGATACCCATCCTCGCCAACCTGCGCCTCCCTCCATGCGCGCCCACCGCCACCACCCTCACCACCACGACCACCGCTCCCCCACGTCCCGCGTCCAACCGTCTCTGGCTGCCGCGCGCGGAACCACCGCCGTCCGGGCGCGCGCGGCCCCCTGCCGCCGCGCATCCCCTGCTCCGACTCTCACCCGCGTCATCACGATCACCGATCGGTGCAGCAGAAACAGCAGCAGCACCAGCCGCAGCAGGATGTTCGCCGCCAACGCCAACGCCGCCGCCCGCGCGGCGCCCGCGCCGCCGCGACCGACGGAGCCCCAGATGAAGGAGCTTCCGTCAAAAGCCGGCCGCGAAGCCACCCTCCTCGAGGAGTTCACGCGCGTGCCCATCCTCACGCGCGCCGTGGTGCGCGCCGACGCGCGCGGCGACGTCCACCTGACCGTCACCACCGCCCAGCACAACCTCCCGGCCAACAACAAGCGCCAGACGGTCCGCACGGCCGTCGTGCCCGCGGCGGCCGTCCCCTGCGCTCCCGCCGGCGGCGACGGCGGCGGCGTCGGCGGCGACGCCCACCCCTCCCTGGCCGCCGCCGCCATCGTCTCGCCGCTGCCCACCGAGCCCGCCCCCTCGGCCCTGACCTCGGTCTCCCCCTCGGGCAGGCGCATGCTCGTCGCCCGCGCGCACGCGGGAGCAGGAAACGGCGACGGCGGCGGCGGCGGCGGCGGCGTCCTGCTCGAGCTCTGGGAGGGCGGGCGCCTGTGCCGCGAGCTGCTGGCGCCGCGCGCGCTGCACGGCCCTATCATCAACGACGGGTGGTTCTCGCGCGGCGCGGCGTGGTCGCCGGACGAGTCGCGCGTGTGCTACGTGGCGGAGGCGCCGCCGACGCAGCGGACGCCGCAGTGGGGCGCGGGGGGGGTGCTCGACCACGGGCGCGGGGGAGGAGGAGGGGGGGCGCAAGAGGGCCCGGAAGGCCAAGACGGCGGCGGCGGCGGCGCCGCCGCCAAAAACAACGCGCCCGCCGCCGCCGGAGCGACGCTGTCGCGCGGCTGGCGCGGCGTCGGCGAGGCCGACGAGGACTGGGGCGAGCTCAACACGGGCAAGCGCCCGCCCGCGCTCTTCGTCCTGGACTCGCGCGACTGGTCCGTCGCGCCCCTCGCGGGCGTCACGCCGGGCCCCGACGCCAGCGAGCGCCACTCGTGCGGCCTGCCGGCCTGGGCGCCCTGCGGCGGCGGCGTGGTCTTTGTGGCCTGGCCGCACGCGCCGCCAAATTTTCCCGCCACCAAGCGGCGCCTGGGCGTCGTGTTCTGCTACAACCGGCCGTGCGCGCTGTACTACGCGGCGTTACCCGAGAGGGCCGCCGCCGCGGAGGGGCCGGCGGCGGCGGACGCAGCAGCAGCAGCAGCAGCAGCGGCGGCGGCGCCGGCAGCGGCGCCGGCAGCAACAACAACGACGGCCGGCGCCGACGCCGCCGCCGCCGCCGATGCCGCCACTGCCGTCCGCGTCTCGCCAGCGGGCCTGCTGTCGGCGGCGGCGCCCCTGTTCACGCCCGACGGCACGCGCCTGCTCTTCTTCAGCCACGAGGCGGCCGCGTACTCCGGCGTGCACAACGCGACGACGGCGCTCCACTCGATGGCTTGGGAGGGGCCCGCTCGGGCCGCCGCCGCCGCCGCCGCAGCGACCCCTGCGCCGCCGCCGCTCGTCCCCGTCGTCCGCCGCCCGGCCTCGCCCGGCGCCTTTCCGGGGCTCTACCCGTCGCTGCCCGTCGACAACCCCTTTGTCGAGCGCGGGGCCGGCCGGCAGCCCTTGCTGCTGCTCACCACGCAATGGGGCTCCATGACGGCGATCGCGGCGGTCGACCTCGACTCGGGCGCCGTGACGGCCGTCTCGGGCCTCTGCCCGGGCGGCGAGCGCGGCGCCGGAGCAGGGGCCACCGCCGGCGCCACCGCAGGCGACCCCGCCGACGGCAGCTGGGCGTTCCAGGGCGTCGCGGGCGGCGTGGCCGCGGCCCTGCACAGCTCCCCCTCCCGGCCCCCGCGCCTCATGCTCGCGCGCGCGGGGCCCGACCCCGCGGCGGCCCGCGGCGGCAGGAGCGGCGGCCCTCACTGGCGCTGGCGCGAGGTCCCCGCGCTCTCGCCCGACCTGTCGGCGCTGCCGCGCGTGGCGGCGGCGCTCGCCGGCCTAACGACGGGCGTCGCGCGCCTCGCGCCGCGCACGGGCGACGCCGGCCTGCCCGTCGAGACGATCGTCACGGGCCCCAGGCGCGCGTTCGTGGCCCGGGGCGGTGGAGCCGGCGGCGCGGCGGCGGCAGGCGAGGCCGGGAACGACGGCGCCTCGGCGACGACGGCGACGACGGCAACAACGGCGCCCGATGATGCCCACGGCGGCGGCGGCGCCGTGCCCGCGCCGCCCATCCTCTTCCCGCACGGCGGCCCGCACGCGGCCACCCCTTCCGCCTACTACATGCCCGCCGCCTTCTTCGCGTCGATGGGCTACCTCTTCCTGGCGGTCAACTACCGCGGCTCCGTGGGCTTCGGGGAGGACGCCGTGCAGTCGCTGCCCGGCCGCGTGGGCGAGCAGGACGTTGCGGACTGCCTCGAGGCCCTAGAGGCGGTGTGCGGCGGCGGCGGCGGCGGCGAAAACGGAAGTGGCGGCGGCGAAAACGGAAGCGGCGGCGGCGGCGAAAACGAGAGCGCCGGCGCGCGCGGCGACGCCGCGCGCTGCGCGGTGATCGGCGGCAGCCACGGCGGCTTCCTCGCGGGCCACCTCATCGGCCAGCACCCGTCCCGCTTCCGCGCCGCGGGCCTGCGCAACCCGGTGCTCAACGTGGCGCTGATGGTCGGCGTCACGGACATCCCGGACTGGTGCTACGTCGAGGCGTTTGGCGCCCGCCGGCGCCCGGGGGATGAGCAAGGAACGGGCGGCGACGGCGGCGGCGGCGGCGCGCCGGCCGGCGACAGCGGCGGTGGCGCGCCGACTGGCGGCCCGGGCGAGGGTAGCCGCCGCGGCCTCTCGGGCCTCGACCGCTACACCCCCACGCCGACGCCGGCCGACCTGGCCGCCTTCTTCGCCAAGAGTCCCGCCGCATACCTGGACCGCGTGGTCACGCCCGTGGCCATGCTGCTGGGCGCCAAGGACAGGCGCGTGCCTGCCGAGGACGGCCGGCGGTACCTTGCGGCGCTGCGGGCGCGGGGCGGCGGCGCCGAGGCCGGGGGCGGCGGCGGCGGGAAAGACGGGCCGGTTCCGCCGCCGCCGCCGCCGCCGACGCGCCTGCTGGTGTTCCCCGAGGACACGCACGCGCTCGACCGGCCGCAGACCGAGTTCGAGCAGTGGGTGTCGCTGGCGGCGTGGCTGCGCGAGCACGGGTGCTGGGCGGGCTCGGGGCTGGACGACGAGGGGCCAGAGGCATGAGACGGGGGACAAGAGGGGGTGCGAGCGGGGCGTCGTTGTCGCTCGGCTTCGCCGCCCGCCCGTCGTCGGCCGCCGCCGCCGTCGACTGCAAAGATGGCCGGCGCGCTTCCTGGGCCTTCCGGGCTCAAAACGCCCCATCATCGTCCTTCGTACACGCCCACGGATAATAGAGCTCCCCGTCCCCCCTTCTTTGCAAGCACGACCTCCCGACCCTCTGCGCGCGACACGGAACGACCCCTCCCCTCTTTGGCGCATCGCCCTTTTTTCCATTTCACAGGGACGCGAAAGCTCGCACAGAGGCAAAGACTTGCTGGGAGTCCCGCCCGCCTCTCCCGACCCGGCCCCTGCACGGGGCGCGCGCGCTCAAAGCAGCAGCGGGCCGCAGTGGTGAGGATGGTGACAGGGCGCGAGCCCGAACGGGCCACACCCGCCTGGTGGCATTGGGGCAGAAGGCCAAGGGCGCAAAAACTCAAAAAAAAAACCCAACGAGTCTTCGGTTTCGCCGCCGTTTCCCAATCGCGGCCCCGTTCCGGGACGCGTAACGCGCCCCTGTCGCACACCGGCGCATCAATCGTCGGAACGACTGCATCGCCGCGACGTACGGGGCCTGCGAGACCCGGCGTTTGGGGCCGGCGGCCTCCCCCCCTCCTGCTGTCTCCCCTCTTCTTTTGGGAGAGGAGGCAAGGGGTTTTGCGAGCGTCGACCGCGCGCAGATAGAGCGGACGCCTGCGGCGCGACCAGCCGTACCTCGTCCAGGAAGCCGGAAAATTTGGCGGCGCGCGTGAGGGAGGGGGAGCCATCCGCCCGGCCCGCAGCAGCAGCGGCCCCGAAGCAGCAGGCGTCGCCGTCGCCGTCGACGGCGACGGCGACGGCGACGCCCGCCCGCCCCTCGCTCGCTCGACGCCGCCCGGAACCGGACCGTGTGTTGTGTGTTGTGTGCTCACCCCCCGTCTATTCCCTGCGCCGAAACACCACCCCCTCGACCTCAAACACCAGAGCAAACGCCAGAGCAGCGGCGGCGCCCCTCTGCCCCGCGCGCCCGACCGAAAGGGAGAGCGAGAGCGGGCGGCAGCGAGAGAGCAAACGAAGCAAAGCGGCGCGCGCCCGCCCCCCCCTTTTCCCCCGCTCCCTTGATTGCGCCCCCTCCCCTCCCCTCTCTCTCTGTCTCCTGCGCGCCGATGGACCTCTCCCAGGTGGACGACGTCATCGAGCGGCTGCTGGACGTGCGCAATGGCCGGCCCGGCAAGCAGGTGCAGCTGCAGGAGGGAGAAATCCGGCTCTTGTGCTTGACGGCCAGTGAGTTTTTTTGCTTTCTTCTGTCGGCCCCTTGTCGTTCAAGGCACGCCAGTCGGCCGGCGTTTCTCCGATCCGACACGCGCCCTCTGTCTTTTGTCGTCTTTTGTCGTCTTTTGTCGTCTCTGCCTCTCGGTGTGTTTTGCTCACCGCACCGTCATCGTCGCCACCAAACCAAAAACACAGAGGAGATCTTCATGTCGCAGCCCAACCTGCTCGAGCTCGAGGCGCCCATCAAAATCTGCGGTGAGCCCCGAAACGCCGTCGCCGCCGGCGCGCTCTTGCCCCTTTGCCCCGTCGGGACATTCTTTTCGCGTCGCCCGCCGCCGCCTCGCCCCCTCTGACCGCCCCCCCTTTCCTCCCCCCC
>Ga0209390_10007989_pt1 | contig 13278 bp, 2 predicted proteins | sample BON01_FD_187212 | JGI IMG/M metagenome (GOLD analysis project Ga0209390, IMG submission 187212) | Freshwater microbial communities from Lake Bonney liftoff mats and glacier meltwater in Antarctica - BON-01 (SPAdes) (version 2) | ecosystem: Environmental > Aquatic > Freshwater > Ice > Glacier... | reverse complement strand
GGGGGGGGCAGCACACGGGGCACGCGCCCACCACAGGGGGGCACACAACACCGCGGGGGGCCCGCAGGGGGGCACCACACCGCGGGGGGCACCAGCACACAGGGGGGTCCCTCCCACCCGCCAACAGGCTGTGTTAACAACGTAGGGGTATTATCTGTGCCCGACGGATAATATGTACTTCTCTTCCATCATGTTCCATCCCATCTATTATCTAGCTAGGCGCTTTCCCGTGCCTCGCGCCTATAATTCTTATTTCTATTACCGTATATCTCCGTATGTATGTCAATCATAGTATGTGTATGTATGGTGTATGGTACATACTATGTGCGTAATAGTAATAAGCGTCGATCTAAATCTGTTCGAGTCTATATATATACATAGTATCGTGTTCTCGTATGCCCAGAGTATTATGGGTCGCTCTCATTATTTAATTTTCTTATGACGCGTCATATCTTCCTCATCTCGTTCTGCATCGCGTAGCGTCTATTTGTCTTGTCTTACACTTACATACACCTACACAATCAATCAGCTTATTTCCATGCACACAGCAATTCGAGCCGATACGCATTTTTTTCGTCATAATCATAATCGGAATCTTCGTAAAATAAGCTTACGACAACTTATACACGACACGACGACGATGAGGATGAGTATAAGCGTACACATTTTTGGTTTGTGCTCGTTTTTGGGCGAAGAAAAACAGAATTAACATTGCAGAGAATATAGAACCTCACGCACGACACGCCACCCCCCTTCCCCTTCCCCCACACAATACCCCAGAGCTTAGAGTCTTATCGAAAATAGCGTATAGTAGTTTCATAAAATAAAAGCTCTGCATTGACGACTCTGGCTGACGAGGATGTTTAAAAATTCTTATTATTATATTAGTTTTATTCGTCACACGATTATCACGTTGCACAGTGTACTCACAGTTAGGCTACGAATAGTTATATCGTAGTCGTAGCGCACACGAATATTGAAATATATGTACTACCCCAGGAGGATAAATAATTGATGGTGCACAGCTGAATATTAGCTAAAAATAAACAGTTAAGGTATGCTGCTCTTCAAATGACGACACTACGCACTATATGCGATATGCGATTCGAAACTATATCCACAGAGATATATGGAGGGCGAGGACACGACATGCTCTCCTATCCACGTCTGCGGCCGAGGCATTGCATCGCCGTTCCACTCAAGTAAATGAACCAATGGTATTGAGGCCATACGCTAAAGGCGCCGCAGGCCTCTGTGGCGATAGTGTTTGAGCATGTTCAAATAAAACGACGACTACCACTAATGATATAATGAACAGAATCTCTACGTACCCGCGTTTTTATGATATCCTGTTGCAATCGCAGATGGGTTTCGTGGTACACGGGCCACTGCGCCAAAAGGGAGTGCACTTGTGCGCACAAGTGCAATCCTTTTGGTGCAGCAGCAGTGGCCTATGTTACCATGCTTACCAACTGGGATTGTAACAGCACCCATAGAGACTAGATACCTACCCTATATCTATACGAGGCGAACGAGAGATCACAACTATACATCAAAGCTGACCCTAGAATGCAGCTGCTACCCCCCCGTGTGCACAAGTGCAATCCCTTTTGGCGCAGTGGCAGTGGCCTATGCACCATGCAAACCAACTGGGATGGTAACAGCACCCATAGTGACTAGAAACCTACCTTATATCTACACGAGGCGAACGAAAGATCACAACTATACATCAAAGCTAACACTAGAATGCAGCTCCTACCCCCCCGCATAAGACCTTGTGTTGGTGCCGACATGGGAGATACGAGGCGATCACGACTATACATCAAAGCTAACACTAGAATTCAGCCCCCCATAAGACCTTGTGTTGGTGCCGACACGGGAGAGGCTACCCACACCACGCAACAGGATGCTCCCCCTCCGGCAGTCCGGGCAGCTTCAATGCGAGGAAGCAAGCCCCCGAGCCAGCGGCCACGTCCGCACTCGACGGGAGCGCGATCGAGAGCAACGGCTCGCTGTTGGACGGGAGGTGGTACAGCGCGCAGAGGCAGCCGGCGTCGGGCGCTTTGACGGGGCGTGGCTCGATGATCAGCGTGGGCATAGGCGAGCCGAGACATTCGTTCGCGACGCAAAGCTGCTTGGTCGCGCCGTCCCACACGGCGCCCACCACGCGTAGGTCGGTCAGCAGAAGTTTACTGCTCACCTCTCGCTGCTCCTCCAACCAAGGGGCCTCCTTTGTATTAGTACCGTCCCGCGCCGCAGCACGCCAGCTCGGGTTAACCCGCGCGACATGGCCTCGCGCGGCGCCTGCCGCCGGCGCACGTAGCAGTTGGAGCACCGCCTCGTCCTTGGCGTCGGTGTCGGCGCCCTGGGCCAACCCGAGCGCGCGCGGCTTGTCGCCCAACTCGGTAGAGAAGTGGAGCGCGCAGTCGCCAGCCACGTGGCCCCATCGGCTGGCGAAGTCGCAAAGCACGGCGCGGAGAAAGGCGTGCGGCCGGCGTAGCGCGTGGAGTGGCCAGCAGGACGGAGTAGAGTGGTGCAGCCAGCCGACAACTAGACGAGCGCGCGAGCGCACCAGCAGCAAGAACTCGCGCAGCGGGCAGTCGCGCCAGCCGGCGAGCGCCACCCAAGCGGCCGGCGTGCGCGAGGAGAGCAAACTGCGCGCCACGGAGGCTAGCTCCAAAGGCAGCTCGCGGCATCCACAGGCGGCGTTGGCGTTGGCAAGCGCGGTGAGGTCGGCGGCGACAGCGGACAGCAGCGCGCGCAGCACCTCCACTTCTCCACCGAGAACAAGCTCCACCGCAGGAAGCGAGGCGGGCGGCCGCCGCCAGAGGGCTTCGCGCTGTGGGAAGCGCGCGGGTGGCTCCGGCAGCCACCGGCGGACCGCGCCGATGCAGTCCCCCAGCCCATCGCGTGGCGGCTCCCCCGCCAAACCGAGTCTCCTCGGGAGTGAGGCGTGGCGCCGCTCTCGCGCGAGCAGCCGGAAGGTGGGCCAAAGCGGCAACAGCAAGAACGCGGCGCCGCCGGCGAGCGCGGTCTCCACCGGCACCGTCTTCGCCACCGTCAGGAACTGGTGCTGCGTCGCGGCGCATACCAGCTTGCGGAGGGAGCGGCGCGCCGCAACGCCGCGGACCGCGTCAGGCGCGTGGGCGCCTGCGGCCAGCGCGGTTAGCACCGCGTCGCACACGCCCTCAACGAGTAAGCGCAGCCGCGCGCGGCGCAGCGTGCCACGCGCGAGCCGTGCGAGGCCGATCGCCGATTGCTGCCAGTGCTCCCTGCGCGCCTCGGCAGGCGGCGGCTGTCCGAGCAGGCCGCGCAGCACCGCAGCGCTCAGCGGGAGGGTAGGGTCGTAGCCGAGCTGCACGAGTCCGCGCATCAGCTGCTCGAGCGGCACCACCAGCGGAGGAGCGTGCGAGGGCCGGTGGTTTCCTTTGGGCACCACATACACCTCGCCGCTCGGCGCAAAGCCGTGCGTCTTGGCCAGCTCGGTCCACGCCGCCTGGACCTCGGCCACGCCCGGGGGCACGCCCGGCGCGCCGGGGGCCTCTGCCTGCTTGAGCGCGTCGAGGAAAGCGTCGCCCAGCCCGGCCAGCAGCGCGCCTGCCGTAGGAGCGAGTGCCGCGCTGAGCCCGCCACCTCCAATCGCGGCGCGGGACGCCGCCCACGGGCCGAGCGAGGCGACCGCATCCAGCGTGACTGCCCACGCACGCACGGCCTCGCCCAGCGCCTGGGCGAGGTCCGCCGCCGAAGGAAGCGCGGGACGCAGCCCGAGCGCCTCGAGGAGCGCAGCCTCATCGTCAATCGAAGTGTCGGTTATTACTGGGGACGCTGCTCGGCTCGAGGCGGCGCGCGATGCTTCGGAGAGACGCGAGGGCCGGCGGCTGGTGCGTACCGTGCCGCGCGGCGCAATCACGCGGCCGGCCGGCGTGTGTGCCAACAGGAGCCGCTCGGTCTGTTCCGGGAAGGCAGCCTGGAAGGCGTCGGCGGTCGCTCGGAGGTCTGGTTCCACGGTGGCCAGCCACGCGTCGTCGCCGACGGTGCAATGAAGGGGGGCTTGCGCGAACAGAGTCGAGGACGTCGCATCCAGGCGGGGCGCGTCAGCCGGTGCCACGACAGGCGAAACAGGCGAAACCAGCGCCGCCAAGCGACCTGCCTGCGCCTCGTCAAGCGCGAGGACCTGCCGCGAGAGTGCGAGTGCGGAGACGAGGAGTGAGCGCGGCTCAAGCACAATGCTAACCAGCAGCTGATTGAAGGGCGGCAACGCGGCGACGCGCTCCGTGGGCCACGCGACCGGCCACTCCAACAGCGTGTCCGCGAGGCTGTTGTAAACGGGCGCGTTGGCCTTGAGCTCGTCGACGAGCCACTCGAGCGAGGGCTGGTGCGTCGCCGCGAGGTGCGCACGAGCGAGCACGGCCCACTTGAGCTCTGGCGCACTAGTGAGCTCGCCGGGCGCGAGAGCCGACGCATCCCTCCCCGCACAGAGGAGACGCAACAGAGCCAAGCCGCCGTCATGCGCGCCCGGCGCGTCGTGCACCATAACGGCTGCAATGAGCAGGAGCAGCGCTGGAAGCCGGTGCGGTGGATCGAGGAGCGGAAAGAGTTGCGGGCAAAGGCAGTCCACCATCAGCTGGGCGCAAGAGGTCTCGCCGTCCTCCGCCGCTTCACCCTGCTCATCATCCAACGAAGGAGACGCACCAAACGACGGAGGCGCGATACACGGCACGACGGCTCGGACAAACGACGAGAGGGGCAGCAGGCGGGCGTAGCGCTGGTCAAGGAGGCCCAGTGCGGGGACCGCGCGCCAGAGCGCCGCTGCTTGACGAGCTGTCTTCGCCTGAGCCTCCGACACGGGGCGTGCGCTGTCCTGCCGCTCTAGGCTCTCGCTGCGAGGCGAGGGCGGGAAGAGCAGATCCAGCGACAGTCCTTCATCATAGAGAGAAGACCCGTCCTCGCCCTCAACCGTCGCACCGTCGTCGTGGATGGGCGAGCCGCCTGGTGCCTCTTCTGCTCCGTCGTCGTGCGTTTCCGAAGCAGATCCCGCTGCTGCGAGCATCACTCCGATCCAGCCAGCGAGGCGCTTGCTATCTAGATCAAGCACCTCCTCCTCGCCGCACTCCGGCACGGTCAGCGGCGCCCCGGCGAGCGCACGCTTCAGCGCATCGTCGGACGCCGCCGACGCCGGCGCAGCCACCCTGGCCGGCGGCATACCGCCCCGCACCGCTTCTAGCAGCGCAGCCTCTGCGGCGGGCGAGTCGTCGGCGGCGTTGATCCAGAGTGCATCGCCGCTGAGCCGCGCGAGCGAAGGCGAGTCGCAGTCCGCAAGGCAGACCACGAGGCGGAACCCAGGCAGCACGCTGCACCACTCGCCATCGAGCCGCACCGTCTGCGCACCCGCAGAGCGCATCGCAGTTTGCGCGGCGAGCGTGCAGACAATCTCGAGTCCCGCCTCGTCAATGTCGCGGAGCACCAGGGTCGAGCCGGACGCCATGGCATCGGCCATTGCTGCGAGGAGCGCCGTCTCGCGCGGCAACTTGCGCGCCTCAAACTCGGGCGGCGAGGGAGAGGCACGTGGAAAAAGCGACGAAGTCATGCTGAGGAGTGGAGAGTTGGCAGCGGCTCCGAGGTGCAGCTCGGGCTCGTTTTCGTCGCTGGACGGGGCCGGCATTGAGTAGGCTCGGCCGGAAACGACGCGCGTGCGCTGCGGCTTGGCGGCGCTCGAGCGGGCCGAGCGGCGGAGCAGTGTTGCGAGTCTGCCGTCCGGATCCAAGGCGACAACCAGGCGGCAGCGGCGCGGCGCGCGCACCGCTGCGACGAGGTCGAGCTGCGGCGCCAGACGATCCGACGCCTCATCGAGCGCGAGGCCATGCGCGGCGCGTTCGCCTTCGGCGAGCAACGCCTGGAGTGGCAGCACGTCAAAGACGCAGCGCGGCGCCTTGCCGTCGGGCCCCGCCGCGAGGCCGTGCGAAATCGACGGAGCAGCGTGCTCAATCGCCATGGCCATCTCGGCCAAGAGGACGGCGCGGTTGCTCTCGGAGAAGGCGGGCAAGTAGGTGAGCGCGGCCGCAGCGAGCAGGCACTTTGGCCCGAGCGCGGCTTGGAGCGCCGGCGCTTCGTCGAGTGCAGTGTTCCATGCGTCGACACTCGGCCCAACCGCGTCGCACAGCGCGCGCAGGCGCGGCGTGTGCTCGCCGCCCGCCCCGGCCTGCACCGCCTCGCAGAGCGCCTCAAACACGTCGGCCGCACCGTTGAGGAGCTTGGTGCTCTGGACCAGCGCTTCGCTCTGGGGCGCGTGCAGCGCAGCGAAGACGCAGAGCGTGTCTTCGAGCTGCATGAGGCCCGGGGCGCTGAGATTCAGCATGCCGCAGGCAGCCTCCATGGCGTCTACGGCGGGAAACCGCCGCGCCGCCCGCTCGGCAATCTGGTGCAGCGCGACCGCCGCCTGGGTCAGCGTCGCGGCGTCGGCGGGCGCGATGCCGCGGTCGAGGAAGGAGTCCTTGGCGAGCGCGGTCAGCGGCTCGACGCCCCAGCCGCGCAGCACGCAGACGGGAGACACCGCACCCAGCCCCGCAGGCGCCACTAGCGAGCGGACATGCCCGCCGGCAACGGGATCCACGCGCAAGCAGAGGACGATGTGCATCCGCTCGCTCGCTCGCCTGCACACGTCCTTCCACGTGGTACCCACCATTCGCCGGACCTTTTTGGCGACGCGTCCCTTCAGGGCGTCGCGCTGAGCTTGGTCGAGCAGGTCGTCCGCCGGTCCCTCCATCAGGTGGCGCTGCACCGTCGCCAGCTGGCGCGCCGTCAGCACACCCAAGATCAGGGCCACGTGGCCTTCTGCCGCCGCGGCGCATGTGGCGCGTGCGAGTGCCTCCCTGAGCAGCGCGTTCGTGGGAGCAAAGCACTCGATGGCAGGTAGCCCGTTCATGGCGGCGGCGAGTCGGGCGATGGATCGTTTGCCGCATCGCGACGGGCCGGCGAGAGTGAGGCCGCCGCCCGTGGAGGCAAAGCAGCGGCGCAGCAGCGCGAGCGCCGGTAGCGTATGCAGCGGCAGCTCCATGTGCGACAGGAGTGTCGCGGGTGGCATCGGTGCGAGCAGGTCCGGAGCCGCAGCCGAGTCGTCCTCTCCCTCCGCCGACGCGCTCGCGGCGTCGAGCAGCTCACCCACGCGCCAGAGCATCGCAAAGGACTGCAGCTCGGCATAGGCGGACGAACCCACCGCAGATTTCTCGCCGGAAACCGAGGCGACGACAGAACCGTTATCCGGTGCGGCGGCGGTGAGCATCGGCCCGTGAAGCGGTGCGTGGAAGGTGAGGGCGAGCGGCGGCGGTTTTTGATCGGTGAAGCACGAGTGCGCGGCGCGGATGAAGCCGCAGACGACGCGCTCGTGCGCCTCGCACAGCGTGCGGGCGGCGTAGGTGAGCGTCGCCTCTGAGAGCCAGAGCCGGCGCAGCGCGCGCGCCTTGGGCGGCGGCTCGCGTGCGGTGCTGAGCAGCGAGAGCGCCACGAGCGAGTGGAGCGCTTCGTGGAAGCTCACACACTCCGGCAGCCGTGGCACGTCGTCCGCTGTCGAGACCGCCGCGCGCTGCCACTCCGCCACGGCGTCGTGCAGGCGCACGCTCGCGTCGGCCCACTGCATCGCGGCTTTGGCCGCGGGCAGCAGCTGCGGCAGCAGCGACGCGAAGACCGCACGGAGGCACTGCGACGAGGGCGCGCCGACTCGCACCAGCGACATGCCAGAGCCCAGCAGGCGCGCCGGCAGCGGATTGTCGCCCGCGCGGCCAAGGGTCCACGCGCCCAAGAGACGCGCGCCCGAGAGGTGGCCGAGCACCGAGCCATGCTGGTGGCGCGAGAGCGGCAGGTCGCGCTGCATCAGCTGGCGCAGCAGCTCGAGCGGAGGCGGCGCGGCGCCCCGGCCGACGGCGACGGGTGTGTGCACGTCGTCCACGACCAGCACGAGCGCGTCGGTGCCGAAGAGCTTGCGGCCCTGGCCTGCGACGTAAGCCTGCAGCCTGGTCAGAAGAGCGCTCGCTGTGGTGCTCGCGTCCAGCACGGTCCCGAGCGCCGCGGCCGGCACGGCCGCCGCCGCCAGGGCGCCGGCCCTGGCGAGCAGCGTCGACTTCCCACAGCCACGGGGGCCCACCAGCAGGGCCGAGGCACCCGACGGCGCCAACACACGCAGAGCTCGGACCGCGGCCTCCGTCGCCGACGTGGGCACCCACAGCATGGTGCCCTCGCGTCCAAAGGCGCGGAGCTGCGCTGGCGCGTCGAGCACGTCGGTCGCCCACACCATCCGCTTCTGGTCGAGGTCGACGAGCAGCTCAAACACGGACTTGGCGTCCGGCTCGCCGCGGAGGCAGGTGAGCGCCGAGTCCTGGTGGAGGAGCCAGCTCGAGAAGCGTTCGCGCGAGCCGTCCGCCTCGCGTAGTGGAGCGCCGATCGCCTGCACCAGCGCAAACGAAAAGAGCAGTGGCAGCAGCTCGCGCGACGCCCCCTCGCTCGCGAGGCTTGAGGCGCTCGAGCAGATAAGCGAGTGGAGGAGTGCCGCGAACGAGTAGGCGACCTGCATCGGCGCCAGCGGCACCTCGGCCGTGCACTCGGCGGCGACGAAAGCGAGCGCGGGGCCGAGGTGTTCGCGCACACAGCGCTCGAGGACGGGCCCGCACTCGACGAAAGGCAGACCCTGGCGCTCTAGCCAGGCGACCGCGGCCTCGGTCGGGCCCCACTCCGCCTCGCCCTCCGCAACATCGTCGCCCCCGGCAGTGTGGAAGGTCGCCGTGGCGCTGGCCACGTGGTCGTGCAAGTCGACCTTCATCAGCGCCGCGCTCCCGAGCAGCGCGGGCGACGCGTCGGCCAGCGTCTCGCTCTCGAGCACGAGCCAAAAGAGCACTGCCGCCTCGCGCAGCTGCGCCGGCAGAAACTCGACGCCCTGCAGCGGGCCGTCGAGCACCAGCAGCGGCGGACGCATCCGCATCGCCGGCGAGCCCGCGACGCAGCCGGCGCCCGAGATCTGGCCGACCGCAGCCTCGACGGCCAGCGCGCGCTGCCTGCCCTCCGCCACGCCGTGGAAGAAGACGTGCGCGTCGGGCGCGTGCAACGCCACGCGAGAATGGCGGGGTGCGGGCGCCAGCGCCTTGGCAGGCGGCGTGCCACCAGTGCTGCGCAGTTCCGCCGAGTCGGGCCGCGAAGACGCCTCGACCGTGGCCGCACCGCCCGTGCCCTCATCGGCAGGGCCTTCGTCGGCAGGGAGAACATCGTCGGTAAGGTCTTGGAGCGCCTGGGCGTCGCTCGCCTGGGCGGCGTCGCTCTCCATCGCCGCGATCAGCAGCCGCCAGACCGTGCTCTTCCCCGAGCTAGGCCCGCCTAGCACGACCGTCATGGGCCGGGCGCGGAGGCAGACCCAGAGGCGGAGCGCGAGCCGGACCAGCCGGTCCGCGCCAGAGAGCCCCTCGAGGCCGATGGTCCACCGCAGCGCCTCCTCGACGCTCTCCTCCTCCGAGGGCGCAAGATCCTCCTCCAGCTCAAACGCGTCCTCCTCGGTCGCGTGCTTGGCGTAGGCGGCCGCGATGGCCGCCGCCCGCGCCGCCAGCACCACGCTGGTGAAGTCCCACTTGGCCCGAAGCGTCGCGCGGCCGCTCGAGCGCGCGCCGCCGCTTTCAAGCATCTGCACAAACACGTGCTGCAGCCGCGCCCACGCGGCGCTCCCCATCCTTGGCGCCACCTCCTCGGCCAGCGCCTGGAGCAGCAGCGGGCCGGCTCGCTGCATCCCCGCCTCGGCCCGCACGACTTCGCGCGCGTCGCGGTGGTCCGATCCCGCACGCGACGCGCGCCGAAATGCGTTTCCCGCGCCGCGCGCGGGCGAGTCCGGGCGGGACGTGGCCGACACGCCACCGGGCGTCTCGTTTTCCGGCTCGTCCTCCTCGACAAGCGCAAGCCGCAGCTCGCACGCGCGAGCCACGATGGAGCGGATAATGCCGAGCGAGCCCAGTCCAACTGCGTCGTGCAGCGGCAGGTGGCCCTCCGCGAGCTCGAGCGCGGCGACGAGGCCGCGCGAGATGCGCTCGTGCAGCTTGAATCCGCCGCACTGGAGAGAGATGCTGGCGAGCGAGACCGAATCGGGCCGTGCCAGCAGCACGGGGCGCAGCAGCCGAGCCAGCTCTGGGGGCAACCTATTGCCCCGACTACCCGTGTCCAGGCCGCAGAAGAGAGCACAGCCCCGTTGCACCGAGACACGCGTCACGCCGCCTAGCAGGGGGGGCTGCGTGGAAATTGCTGGCGCAGCGCCCCCTTTTGGCCGGTTGGCGTCGGCCATCGCGGCGCAAAGCTCCGAGAAGGTCGAAACGAGCAGCGCGAGGTCGGCCGGCGCCGCGTCAGCGAGGCCGGTGAAGACGCCGTAGCCGCCAACGCCGCACGCCGCCGCCGCCAGCCGCGCAATGGGCCCGAGCGCCACAGAGGCGGCGGCGCCGGGCCGGGCGCAGCCGCGCAGGTCGAGGACGAGGCAGGCGCGGCCGCCGAGAGCAGCGAGCTCCGCCACCGTCTCCGTCTTGCACGCGCCCGACGGACCAAGCAGCGCGACGCCGCACTCGCCGCTGCCGCCGCCGATGGCGTGCATCGCTGCGCTGAGCGCGAGGTAGGCGCGCGCGGTGGGCGGCGTGAGGGGCATCCGCTGCGCGCACGGGGGAGTGTATTCACCACCGTGAGCCAGCTGCGCCCCAGCGGAACTCAGCAAGAACTCTCCGTGCCGCGCGGTTGTCACAACACCGGCGTCGCCTTGCCACTCGAAGCTGAGCACGCCCACCCACTGCGCGACCGCGACCGCAGGGTCGTCTACGGTGCCTAGCGCGTCCAGGACGTAGGCGAGGGCCTCTGATTCGGCGTGTACGAGCAGCGCGGCGTTGCAAAGCCTCGCGCGGAGTGCGCGCGCCCGCGGCCGGCTGTGCGGCATACGGCGCACCGCCGAGCCGTACCGTCCGACGGACGCGGTTAGCAGCGCGTAGTGGCGGCGCAGCGCGTCGCCCGGGCGTTGGCCCAACTCGCGCGGCTGCTGTAGGACGCGGCGCCGTTCCGACGTGAGGAGGCAGGCCGTGGCCAGCAGCAGGGCCTGGCCGCACGGTGGGGGCGTGTGGAGCGCGGCCTCGTCGCCGATCGACTCGTCGCCAAACTCCATCCGGCTGTGCGCGCCGCCGCCGGAGAGGTCCTCCACACTGGGAAGGAACGAGGGCCACGCTGGCGCCAAGCTGGCGTCGAGGCTGCGCAGCGGATCCAGACCGGTGAGCTGCCACGAGCCGAGGCGGCTCGGACTGTTCGGCATGTTCGGCGAGTTCGGAGTGTCTGGCCGGCTGTCCAGCAAAAGCACCTCTGAGGAGCCAATCTGGCCCGCGCGCTCAACTGGCCATGAACTCGCCGCCTCGAGAAACTCGAAGGCTTGCGAGGCCATTGCCAAGCGCGTTCCGGTCTCGATGGCGTTTACGAGCGCAGCGGCGCCACCCGGGCCGCAGATGGGCACCGGCCTGCTTAGCACGAGTACGTCCTCGCCGTCGGCGCCGTTGAGCGAAGAGACGAAGGTGCCGCCCTGCAAGAAGGGCGAGTGGCGTTAGCGCGGGTAGGAACAGGGGGTGCATATATATATATATATATATATATATATATATATATATATATATATATATATATATATATATATATATATAAATATATATAAATATATATATATATAAAAATATATATATATATATATATATATATATATATATATATATATATATAGAGAGAGAGATATGCGGGTCTGTGTCTGTGATGTGTGTGTGAGGTGTTGAGGTGGCGCTTGCCTGCAAGAAGGGCGAGTGGCGTGAGCGCGGGTAGGGACAGGGGGTATATATAGATATGCGTGTCTGTGTCCGATGTGTGTGTATGTGAGGTGTTGAGAAGGCGCTTGCCTGCATCCCTAGGTCGGACGCGCCAGGGAAGCATGCCAGCAGGGACGGGACCAGCCCGCTGGGCGCGTCGGCGGCGCCCACCCACTCGGTGCTCAACTCGGCCGGCCGGCTCGGAGTGGCCACGAGTGTCCCCTGCGTCGCTGCGGAGACAAAGCAGAGCTGCGGATCGCTCAGCAGGTGCAGCCGACCGCACGCGAAGCGCGCGGCGTCGCACGCGGCGTCGCACCGCCGCATGACGTCTTCCATGACGTTGCCGATTCGCGCGGCCAGCGGCGCGAAACAGCTGGCCAGCAGTAAGTTGCTGTTGTGCGCGGCGGCGCGCGCGACCAGCCGCCAGCGTAGGTCGGCGACGCAGGCGTCGACTACGACCGACGAGGGCGCCGCCACGCCCCACGCCGCGGCGGGCTTGCCTGCGCCGGCGCTGGGAGCCAACGACGCTGTCAGGTTAGCGGAACTCATCGAGTGTTGTGGCGCGCTACGACTATACGCGGCCAGCGCCTTGAGCTCGTCCGCCGACCACTCGAGCACCGTCTGCTCGGCCGCGCGAAGCTCCACGGCCGCCGCGCCACGCACCAACCACTGCAGCCGCATCCAGCTGGCCTGTGCCGCCGGCCACAGTCGCAGCGCAAGCAAAACATCGTCCAACACGCGCGCCTGCTGCGAGACCAAGTCCTGCAGCGTGGCCGCTGGCGAGTCGTGTTCTGCGGGGACGGCTTGCGCGACCAAGCGCAGCGTCTGCTGCAGCGACACGACGAGCGCCTCGGCGTCCTCACTGCGAGCAGGGACAAACACGAGGAGGTCAGCGATGCTACACACACACACACACGCACATATATATGTATATAACACGACGGTCGCCTCCGCATCCCCACTACGAGCAAGGACAAACACGGAAAGGCGCGGGTCAGGGAGGTGAGAGACGGCAGCAGCAGTACGGGTGGGGAGGTCAGCAATGCTGTATATATATATATGTATATATATGTATATATGTATATATGTATATATGTGTATATATATATATATATATATATATATATATATATATATATATATATATATATATATATATATATATATATATATATATATATATATATACACACATATATATATATATACATATATGTATATATATATATATACACACACACACATATATATATGTATATATACATATATATGGATATATATATATGTATATATATATACATATACATATACATATATGGCTCGAGCGCGCAAATGCCGTGCAGCAACGGCGCCGCCTCGGCCAAATTAACAAATATAGATCTATAGATCTATATATTGATAATATATATATATATATATATATATATATATATATATA
>Ga0209390_10007987_pt1 | contig 13279 bp, 14 predicted proteins | sample BON01_FD_187212 | JGI IMG/M metagenome (GOLD analysis project Ga0209390, IMG submission 187212) | Freshwater microbial communities from Lake Bonney liftoff mats and glacier meltwater in Antarctica - BON-01 (SPAdes) (version 2) | ecosystem: Environmental > Aquatic > Freshwater > Ice > Glacier... | reverse complement strand
CACTGTTCTGGGCTTCCAGATAGATCTGAAACTTTTTCTCGGCGCTCAGAAACCGTCGTTTCTTGGGATCGGTTCCTTTGGATGGTTTGCTCCTGCTCATGTTGTCCGTTTCATTTTGCGAACGCCAGGGGGAGGGACTGGTTCCGGTCGCCCTTCGGGCTCCCTCCACCAGTCCCTCCCCCCTCATGCCTTGTAGTGTATTGATTCTTCCCTTTGAGGTCACGGACTCAGAAACGGCGGGGTATTCAAACGTTTTGGTGTAAAACACAGTATCGTTTAATCGCTGCGCGATACTCATTCCGTCTAGGACAAGTGATAATGGGTCGGGTTTTGCGGGATGTCCACCAGAGTCACCTAATCCACCAGGTAATTCAGACATCATGCCCAGAATGTCGGCATTTGGACTATAATCATCTTCGTAGGACACCCACGTACGGTAACGACGTAATTCGTATTTGAGCCACGGCGTGAGATCTGTATAAACATCCCTCTTCCAACACCCACATTGACCTTTACGTGGGTAGCGGAACGTTCCGATGGCCACCCCTTTTACTGGTTCGCCTTTCACCCATTTCGTTTTGAGCACACCAGAAATAGCACCTCCGCCTCTATTGGTTTCAACTGGCTCTCGACCATCCGTATCAATCAATGAGAGCGCTTGATTAATTACAAAGCCATACACATTCACCCCACCCCGTTCCCCAATCGGATCCCGGTTCAACCACCGGCCATCCTCCGGATCATAATACCGGAAGCCGTAATAATACTGGTCCGTCTCGTCATCCTGATATTTGGTGGAGAACCGGAAAGGGTTGGCCATGGCCATCGCGCCACTGGCCCGGAGCGTCTCGCCAAAAGGACCGTACTCGTAATTCGCCGCATACGTCCCGGCATCGCCATCCACCAGCGACATCACATTCCCGTTCCCGTCGTAACCATAGAAATAGTGTTTACCGGTCCCGTGATCCTGCATCTTCACCAACCCGCCGACACCGCCCGCGCCTTGAAGCGATCCCGAAAGATCCAGTCCCCACATGTAGGATTGCTGAATCACATCCGACGCGTTGATCTCCGCGATCAGATTCCAGCCGTCGTAAACGAACCGCACATCCTCGTCCGCCACCCACGCGCTGCCGTTCCAGTCATACGTCTTCTTCCGGATGCGCCGCCCGCGATAATCATACTCGTACTCCAGCTTCTTTTTGGCCGCCGTCGGCACCGTGAAGAGGCTCTGTTGTGAGATCAACCGGTTCTCCGCGTCCCAGACGTTCATCCACTGGCCGTCCATCACGAGATTCCCGTCATCGTCATGGGTGTAAACCACCGGCGTCTTGGCCGTGTAGACAAACCCCGTGCTGCTCGTCGAGCTGCCGCCCAGCGTCGCCACGATGTCCACCTGCTGCCACACCGGATTCGATCCGTTGCCCACGCTCAGCGCCTTCTGGAAATACTGGTTCTTGCGATTCCAGGAACAACGTCTTGTTGAAAGTTGATCAACCATTTGCAGTGATGGACAAGTATCAAATAAATCCATGCCAAGCAACTTCGAACCACCGCTCGGAAACAGTTTGAAAACCGGAGTTGTCAATCAAAAGAACCGACCCCTTTACGAGATTCCCGTCATCGTCATGGGTGTAAACCACCGGCGTCTTGGCCGTGTAGACAAACCCCGTGCTGCTCGTCGAGCTGCCGCCCAGCGTCGCCACGATGTCCACCTGCTGCCACACCGGATTCGATCCGTTGCCCACGCTCAGCGCCTTCTGGAAATACTGGTTCTTGCGATTCCAGGAACAACGTCTTGTTGAAAGTTGATCAACCATTTGCAGTGATGGACAAGTATCAAATAAATCCATGCCAAGCAACTTCGAACCACCGCTCGGAAACAGTTTGAAAACCGGAGTTGTCAATCAAAAGAACCGACCCCTTTATTCAACAAGGTTGCGAGCGCTCACTCGCGAACGCAGGGCCGGAACGCGCAGAGAACCAGAGACGCCACGATTGCAACCGCGACGCTCGAACGTGCGAAGCTCTGGCGCGAGTCGGCGAGCGCCACAAAGTCTTTCAGGTGTCCCGCCCCAGGTGCGCCACCTGCTCCCCGCCGTTGAGGGCTGGCGCACCGGCTGCCCGCCGTCAGGCGGAACTTAGCAGCCGGTGTGACAGGCCGACCGGCGGGGAGCTGCCCGCCGACCCACGGCGGGCAGTGCCTAGCAGCCCTGGCCGGAGCCTGAACGAAGGGGCCGGAGCGCAGGCAGGGTGCCGCGGCGGCACGCTGCCGAGCACCGGATTGAGCGCCCCGCAGTGAAGGCGCAGCGCCGGGGCTGTGGCACAGGCGCGGGGGGCCGACTTCCTCGGCGCGGCCTGAGCGCCGCTAGTTTCCTTACACCGTTTGGCGGGACACCGGGGTTGCCCGTTATTGCGCACCCGGAAACAAAAATTCCCGAACTATGTCTGCATCCTCAGCCAAACCTCCTAGAGTGCCGTCCTTGCCATAACTCCTCAGCCTGATGATACGAGTGCCGTCGAGCTCAAAAAGGATCGGTCTTCCCCAACCGTCGGCAATGCTGTTGTCGTAACCCCGGGTTCTTGGCAACTGTGATAGAGACGTGGGCATCTCATGGTGAGTGCGCACATAGTCAAGGAGGCGTTGCTCCACGCCGTGCATTCGAGTAACTGTCAAACTGCTGGCTGGGATCCTGTGAACACACCCAAGCGCAAACAACCATATAGCCCCCGCCGCGGACAACGTGCCGCCAACCCGTCGCACCAATACGAAGGCTTTCCGATTGCCAAACAGCGGCGATCGAATCATTTGATCAAGCGCGCTATGGATTGAACCAAGACGAGAAGGCCCAGCACCACACCTGTCATGGGTAACAAGCGAATGGACCCTGTGCTATTCAAGAACCACAGAGCGAATCCAACCAAAGAAAAGAGGGTGCAAATAACTGAGTAAGTCAAAATCTTGGTGTAGTTTGGAGAGCTCGCAAACCCGTAGTAAGCTCCTAGCAACAAGCCAAGGACTCCGATGACGATGGCCGTGGTTTTCATCGAGATGTCGAGGTACCAGTGGTGCTTGTCCCTCGGGAAGAAGAAGGACCAGTTCGATTGGGCGGCACTGGAATTCTTGACGGCGGTGGGCATTTATTCCCTGGTGCCTTTTTGAATTTCCTTTGGCTGTAGCTCCGACAAATATCAGTGATGCCGTAAATCCCTTTCTTCCTCAACTCCTGGTCCATCTGATCTCGGAACTGTTGATCCTGCTCGGGTGTCGTCTTCTTGTATTGTTCAATTGCACCACCTAGACTCGTATCCTCGTAAACCTCGCCACCGATCACCCAATTACCGTTAGCTCCAAAACTGTACGATTTATAGTTGCCATTGGGATCGCCGACACAAACGCTCTGGTGCAGATTTGGCTCTCTTTGGTTGGGTCCTTCGATCCAAATGTCCAGTCCATCACGATCAACATACCGAGTAGGACTGTTGAGAACAAAGGTGTACAGATTCAAACCACCGGATTCCTCCAACGGGTCTCTGTTTAGCCACCGGCCATCCTCCGGATCATAATACCGGAAGCCGTAATAATACTGGTCCGTCTCGTCATCCTGATATTTGGTGGAGAACCGGAAAGGGTTGGCCATGGCCATCGCGCCACTGGCCCGGAGCGTCTCGCCAAAAGGACCGTACTCGTAATTCGCCGCATACGTCCCGGCATCGCCATCCACCAGCGACATCACATTCCCGTTCCCGTCGTAACCATAGAAATAGTGTTTACCGGTCCCGTGATCCTGCATCTTCACCAACCCGCCGACACCGCCCGCGCCTTGAAGCGATCCCGAAAGATCCAGTCCCCACATGTAGGATTGCTGAATCACATCCGACGCGTTGATCTCCGCGATCAGATTCCAGCCGTCGTAAACGAACCGCACATCCTCGTCCGCCACCCACGCGCTGCCGTTCCAGTCATACGTCTTCTTCCGGATGCGCCGCCCGCGATAATCATACTCGTACTCCAGCTTCTTTTTGGCCGCCGTCGGCACCGTGAAGAGGCTCTGTTGTGAGATCAACCGGTTCTCCGCATCCCAGACGTTCATCCACTGGCCGTCCATCACGAGATTCCCATCATCGTCATGCGTGTAAACCACCGGCGTCTTGGCCGTGTAGACAAACCCCGTGCTGCTCGTCGAGCTGCCGCCCAGCGTCGCCACGATGTCCACCTGCTGCCACACCGGATTCGATCCGTTGCTCACCGTCAACGCCTTCTGGAAATACTCGTTCTTGCGATACGTGCTCTGCGTGTTCACGGTCACCGTCGCGCTCGCGTTGGCCAGGCCCATCACGTCAAACGTGTTCGCCTCCGTCCGCTGTGAATATTGATTCAAAAGTGTCGGCGTGTAGGTCTCCGTCCGCAATCCCGTGCCGCTGGAATTGCCGCCCGACTTGGCGAGTTCACGATTGCCGATGTCATCAAACCCATACTCAAACTGCTGACCGGCCACCGGCGTGGCATCGCTCCAGTAACGCTTGCCCGAGATCACCTGACCGAGATTGTCGTACTGATAGACCCAGTAACTGCCGTCGGCCAAGGTGGTCTTGATCCTCTGGTTCGCGTTGTTGTAATTGTAGGCGTAGCTCCCCGTCGTGTCGCCCGAGGGCGCGTTGCCGATGCTGCTCAACCGGTTGATCGTGTCATATTGCTTCGTCGTTGTCAGACGCACCGATGTTCCTTCTTTGTGAGTGACCGTATTCACCAACGGCGAGTTCGCGTGGTAGGCGTATTCCGCTCAAAGTCCAAGAAGATACTTGTCCATCCGTTCACTGACTTCTTTCATGCGTTTGCGGTCACCCCCGGCTACTTCCGCTGTCGCCCAACCGGTGTATTGGATCTCCTTCAACGCGGCGCGCACGTCCGGCCAGTCGATGTCGCCGTCGCCGATTTTGCAGAAGCCAGCGGTCTTGCCCCAGTCCTTGACATCGACTTTGACGATCCGTGACCCAAGCTGCCTTATCCAGTCGGCGGGTTTGGCATAGCGTTGGTGATTCCCGATGTCGAAGTATGAACCGACCCACGGACTGTCGATCTCGTCCAGATATCCGGCGAGCAATCCGGCGGTCTGGTTGTCATCACCCGCCGGATCGAATAGAAAACCATTCCAGACGTTCTCGATCAGAATACGAACACCCAGCTTGGAGCACAGCGGAAGCGCCTTGCGAATGCCCTCGATCGAGCGTGTCCAGACCTGGTTGAAATTCTCGTCTTTTTCAGCGTCCACTTTTCCCGGCACCAACAGCACGGCGTCACCGCCGACGTATTTCGATTCGCGGATCGCGGTGAGCAATCCCTGAAGACTTTTCTCGCGAACAGCGGGATCCGGATCGGACAGGCGCACCCCCCAATGAATCGAGTCCACCACGCCGTGAATCGGGAAGTTCAATTCCTGACTCGCCTTCAACGCTTCTTCCTTGTTCTCCCCTCCCGGGCTGTTCAGTTCCGCGCCGTCGAAACCCAGCTCGCGCATGATCTCGAACTTTTCCTTGATCGGAATGTTCTCGTTGAACATGCCCATCTTGAGTGACTTGTAGATCCGCTTTTCGCCCTCGTGGTGATCTGCAAACAACCGTGACGGAGAACCCAGCGCGATCGCCCCGACCGCGACCGCGCCACTGGCAGAAGATAAGAAATGTCGACGATTCATAGTTTTCTTTTTTTGGATTACATGAACTTGGTCTGCCCTGGAATCGCCATTGGCCGGATCGGCAGTTTCATGTCCCAGGTGAGATTGTCCGGGACAAATTTCCAGTTCGAGTTCAACGCCTCGTCCCACGTGATCTCCTGTCCGGTGTAGGCGGCCGCCCGTCCCATGAGCGCCATCAATGTGCTCTTGGCCATCCACTCACCGTCGTTGATCACTTTGCCCGCGCGAATTGAGGCGAACAGTTCGTTGTGTTCCACCTGATACATGTTCGGAGTTTCGCCCCGGTATTTCCAACGTTTCGCACCGGTCATTTGTGGCGCGCTGATTCCCTTGATCAAACCTTCACCGTTGGCGCAAACCAGGTAATCTGAATTGTCATTCGCGCAGCCGCTGATCTGGCGTTGGGCCATCGTCGCCCGGACGCCGCTTTCCCATTCGTAGAACACACTGATATGATCGTAAATATTGCCTTCGTTGTTGGGCACCTGACGGCCGCCATTCGCGGTGCAACGCAACGGCGGAACGTCGCGCATCGCCCAGGCAATCTTATCAACACTGTGGCAAGCCTGCTCGACCAGACCGTCGCCAGAAAGCCAGGTGAAATTATACCAGTTGCGCAACTGCCATTCGACATCGCCCATGTCGGATGGACGTTTGCTGGCCGGAGGCATCGGTTTAACGGGACCAGTGAGGTAAGTCGCGTGAATCCCGCGAACGTCACCCAGAGCACCATCAAGAATCATGTTATAAAACTCGCGCCGACCGAGCTCGTAGCGCCAGCAAAACCCCGCCACCAAAGCCGTCTTCTGTTTCAGCGCCAACCGTGACGATTCCATGACCGAGCGCAGCCCCGGCACATCCGTCGCCATGGGTTTTTCGCAGAAGACATGTTTACCCGCCTCGACCGCCGCCTTCAAATGCTGCGGACGAAAACCCGGAGGTGTCGCAAGCAGCACGACGTCCACACCGCTGGCGATCACTTTTTCGAACGCGTCCAGCCCGGAAAACGTGCGCTCGCCGGTAACGTTGATCTTGTCGGCGATCGGCGCCTCGTTCTTCAGATTCCGCAGCGCGCCCTCGGCCTGTTCCGGAAACACGTCTCCCACGGACCACAACACCGCGTTCTTGTCCGCGGTCAAAGCCTGGTTCGCCGCACCGGTGCCGCGGCCACCGCACCCGATCAGGCCGATCTTCAGCGTGTCGGAGTTGATCTCAGCGCGCGCCTCACTTGAAAAGACGAACGGCGCGGCAAGACCGACCCCCGCGATGGCAGTGGATGAAGTTTTGAGAAAGTCACGACGGTTCTGGGAGGAAGGTTTATTTGAGTTCATGGGCTTGTGCGGATCTTCCTGCGCCCACGCTGTAACGTCAAGCGTCTGGCGGGAGTGCGAGATTCATTAATGGACCGGAGCCGCTTGCAATGAATTCGATTTTTCCACGCCAACAATATTGCCAATCGACGAAATTGAATGGACGCTTCCGGCCAGACATCCAACTGCGTATGAAATACAAAGCTTTCGCCGCGCTCCTCGTCGCCCTCGTGACGGTCGCACATTCTACCGCCACCTACGCCGCCGATCCCGGGAAAACCGACAACGCGGAGCCGGTCAAACACGTCAAGTCAGACGCTGCCGCCAAGCTGTTGACCGGCGATGTGGAGATCATCGTGATCGACATCCGCACGCCAAAAGAGTTCAAGTCCGGTCATATCAAGGGGGCGAAGAACATCGATTTTTACGGGGACGATTTCGGGCTGGAGATCCGGAAACTGGATCGCAGCAAAGCCTATCTCGTCCATTGTGCATCCGGCGGCCGCAGCAGCAAATCACTTGAACTGTTTGAAGCCCTCAAATTTGAATCCGTCTACCACCTCGACGACGGATTCAAGGGCTGGGAGAAGGAGGGAAACGCGGTCGAAAAATAGCGCCGGGTCACGTCCGAAACTTTTCTGAATTTTCATAATTTCCGGCTTGCACCGTGGCGGCTCGGTCATTACGTTCTGCGGCCCAGTGTGCCTCGGTAGCTCAGTTGGTAGAGCAGTTGACTCTTAATCAATTTGTCCTTGGTTCGAACCCAAGCCGGGGCACCACTTTTAACCTCTTTAGAATCAACGGTTTAGGAGCCGAAAACACCACCGGAAAGACACCAAAGAAAAACTCCGCTTGCTCACTTCTTGCTCACTTTTCAAGGCACCCAAACGCCTCTTTGCACACTTCCACCGTGTTCCGTGATGCGGGTGTGTGAGCGTGCGTGAGCGTGCGTGAGGTTTTTATTGTCTCGGTTGTATTTCCTCCGTTACCGACCGTTACGCAGAACGCCATCGTCGTCGTCCACGTACAAAAAAAAGATCCCCGATGCCGCACCCGCCAAGGCCGACATCGGGGTTTTGCGCTGGGGATGAAAAATTTTACCGCCATCCAGCGGAAAACCGACCCAGCGAAAATCTTAGTCCAACGTCGCGATGATCTTTTCCAAGTCCTCGAGCAACGGTTTCGAATCCGGCGCTTCCGTGGCCAGCTTACGTGTATTGACTACGGCGGACTTGAACGCCAGTTCCAAATCGGCCAGCGCGGTTTTCAAGTAGTTCACGAGACGGCCAGCCGTTGCGCCAACAGGATCTCCGGCCACCGAATTTGCGACGGTCGAGAGGTCATACGGCGCGGCGGAACCTGCGCCGACCAGCGTCGTCATGCGTTCGTCGAATAACTGCGAGTGGCCTCTTGCGTGAGTTAAATACTCACGCGTGTTTTCAATTCTCGCAGCCAGTCGTCGGCAGTCGTCGACCGCCTCACACGCTGGTCCTCTCGCCTCATAAAACGCGGCGTTGCTGGCTTGGAGTGCGGCGCGGGCGCTCTTGAATTTTTCTTCGAGCTCGAAAATTTTAGTCGCTCTGATCTCGCCTTCGGTCATCGGGGGTAGATCCGCGGCGACGTGTTTCTTTTGGGGAACGTGCGTCATTTCGGCCATTGTTTTTAGGGTGTTCGGCATGATGTTTTTTGTTGAAATTTTAGTCTGTGAGTTTCCCGCCGCCCCGCATGAAGTCGGATTTGGCCTGCGGCGAGAGTTTTCCAAAATCTGAGCGCGATTTGGTCTTGTCGAAGCTCTCGAGGCCGTCGGCTGGCAGCGCCGCACAAAAACTTCCGGAGACGATACCCACGGCCTGTCGCGATGCCGCCGTTTTGATTTGTGCGCTTGGATTCGTCCGAAAGTTTTCAAACTCCGCTGCCTTGGCTTTGTAGTCGGATGCGAGCGCGTTCAATTGACCACGCAAACGCGAATTCTCCGTTTGAAGTTCGGTCAGTGACGGCATCGGCAGTGCCGTTGATGTCGCGCCAGGTGTTGAGCGGGACGTGCTCATTGATGCCGGACGGGATGCCGTGTTGCCGGTCAGACGCACTTTCGCTTTCGGACGTTTCCATGACGCGAAGAACGTTTTCAACCGCGCCACCACTCCGGGTGCACGGGCTTTTACACCGATGGTTCGCGGAGTGTCACCCGGTCGGATACCAGCAATGTCCAGCGCCCGCTTGTCGCGCCTCGCCAAACGGCCCAGCGCAGCAGCGGCGACGGTTGCAGGATTCGAGTTTTTGGGAACGTTCAGGCCCTCGATCCACTCAATGTTTTTTTTTGCAGCGAAGTCCATGATGGTTTAGCAAACTGGCTGAGGGTCGAACGCGAACAAGTTTTTCACGACCGCGACATCAGCCACGTCGAAGAAAAAGTTCTTCCGCGAGCCGATGCGATTGACCGCACGAGGGCGAAGTTTTCCGGCATCGATGGCCAGGCGGATACGCGATACAGGGACGTCACCCAACCGCGAAAGCTGGCTGACGTTTAACAAGTGTTGCTGTTTCATGAACGTAGGGCACCAATCATTGTGTGAATGTCAACATTTTGCGTTTTGAAATTTCAGCGCGTCCATTCGGCGCTCAGTTTTTGGAACTCTTCCAGGATGGCGTCGTTTAACCTCTTGCCGTAAACCCTAGCCCCTCGCACATCTAGGCCAGCCGCTGCGTTTGGATATTCAACTTCCAGCTTTTGACGGAGGATGCTTTTAACCCGAGCGGCAACCGCTGAGTGCCTCGATTGGACCCACGCCATAGCGACCAGACGACCAGCGTCGAGGTCGTTGCGCAGTTTCAGCCGCCGGATTTCCTCAAAAAGTTTGGAATCTTTGAGCGCTCCGGAGACTTGGAGTTTTTCGCCGCTGGCCAAGAATTTTTGCAGGTCCGCGAGCAACTTTACGCGATAAATCCGGCCGCCTCGAAAGGCTTCGGAGCCGCCGTTTTTTAAGTGCCGCAGAACGTCGATTGAAATTTTCGTGGCTGCCGCGCAAGACTTTAGCGAATCCCAGGCTTTTGGTGATTTCATAAAATTGTGCGCGTTTTTGTTTTTTCCGATTCTCATAAAGACTTGCCAAAATGACTTGTAACCCGCCGTCCACCACTAGGAAAAAGATTCCTTCCCCCGGGGGGGGGTCCACTCACCATCGAAAGCCCTGCCTTGGCCACGCCGTAGTCTCTTCGGTCTGCGGCGCGGACTTGGCCAGCTCGATGCGCTGCCGCCCGCCCAGCGTGATGTCAAGCAATACCACGAAGTCGCTGGCCTTCAACTCAGCAATCCGCAGATCATCCGACGCATCGAATCGCCAAATCGTGTGCCTCTCGCGAACGGCCAAACTCTCGTGATGATGCTGCCCTTTCACTGGCTGGCCTCCGCGTTGGGTGTGTCGAAAACCGAAACCGACTTGGAAAAGGGTGTCCGAACCGTCCGTGAGTTGGTGTCTCGGACAAAACGGACACCCTTTCTCAACCTACGCGCGTGAAAATGGTTTTTAGTTCTCTCCTGCGTGTGTAGGCCGGATTTACCCGTCCGAACCGTCCGTGGCTTTTTAGTCATAGCAGGCGAATCCCTTTCCAGCCGCGTTGAGATTTGCCGCCGTGGGCGGTCACGTCGTTGCGTTGGGTGGTGCTGAATTCAGCGGTGACAGCGTCTTTGATTGAGCGCCCGAAACTCTGGTGGGACATGGCGGACCAATCCCGGTTTCCGCAGAACTGGACGTAAGCCTCGAAGCACTCCGCAACTGTCAACGAGCCGTCAGCGTCAGCGGTCACGCATTCGCGCAGAAACACCAAGTCGGATTCACTGGACAGCAACAAGTCGTCAACCCTCTGAGTCTGCCCTGCATCCAGCACAAGCTGCCAACCATCGGCCCGCAGCTTGTCCAGTCCATCGAGCATCCAGTTCAAGACGCCAGCGCCTTCCTTAGCAACAATGCGTTCGCTCAGGTCAGCAATAATGAAATCCGGTTTAGGACGTTCGTATTGAATGATTGCTAGCCGTCGCCGCCATGCGTCCGCGTCGCCTTCCAACCGAACCGTGAGACGACTGTTGCACGTCACGACGCAATTGAACCGGCAATCGATTGCCGGTGCCTCGTTGCTGCCTTTGAGTTCAGCCGTGACTGGGTCTCCGCCGGTCAATGATTTGAGAACAGACGCGCCTTTGACGTTTAAGAAGTTCGCCGGAACATCCGCACCATAAAGCAGCGTCTTGCCCAACAGTCGGCCAATCTCAAAACGTTCCGTGAGCAAACTCGGCCGAAGACTGCCGACATTCACCGAACCAATGATTCCCTGCATGACACGAATCAGAGTGCCTTTGCCGCCGCTTGCCGTGCCGGTCAGAATGAGAAACCGTTGCGCCAGGTTCACGCCGATAAGAGCCAATCCGCACCACCTTTGAAGCAAGTCGATGTCAGCGGAAGACAACGCCGGTTCGAGCAACGTCTTGGTGAAAAGTGCACACTCCGCGCCAGCAACATAGTTCACGCCGAACTTGTTTCGGCGCCGATACTCTGGACCGAACGGAAGCAAGGCTCGGTCGGACAAACGCAACATTCCGTTCGCCGCCGGGACAAACTCTGTCAGGTCGCTTTCAAAGTATTCGGGCGGAACTTCCAGCAACCCTTTCGCCTTTGAAATAACGCCGCGCAATGCTGCCGTGTCGCGGAACTTGAATTCCAGATTGGACACGTTGAACTTGTCCCGGCAATCCCGCGCACAGGAAAGCAAAAGGGCGCTCAACTCGGCATTCAATCCAGCCTCGCGAGCCAGCATGAAAATGCCGTCCGTTGGCGTGAACTGATAGAACCGTTCTTCGGTCGGGACAAACACTGTCGGTGCCTGCGGGTTTCCGTGTTCGCCCAGTGTCGCCGCAATGAAATCCTCGTTCACGTCTTGGACAAACGGCAGAGCTTCCGATTTCTTTTTTGCGGGTGGGTGGCATTCTTGAATCGCCGTGCCGTATTGGGATTCCAGCAACGGGAACTTGTCAGCGAACCAATCAGCCGGAGTGGACGGAACATCGATTCCATTCGTGGCGCCAAACGCGATTATCTTGTCAGTAATTTCAGACATAGCGCAGTGCCTCCTTGTAATCATCGCCGAACCGTTCCACTTGCGTCTCAAGCTCGCTTATGGGCATTCCGTTGGCTTCCGGCCATAGGTAGAGCAACCTTTGATTGCGGTCGCCGCGTGTCGCTTGCGGAAGCCTTGTAAGTCTGATTGCGGACAACGCTGCCGGGTCAGCGCCAAGACAAACGAGAACCGGTTTCATTGCGTCAACCTGCCGGTCAAAGTCCTCCTTGGAATCCGCGTTCAACCGAACCAGAGCATGAACCGACTTCCCGCCGGACTGAGTGATTGCGACAATCGGAATCGGCAACTGGATAAGGCAGCGCAACCAATCCGCTTCGCTGGCTTCGTCGCTTTCGAGAACCAGATACTGCCACGCTGTTACCGACTCTTCAGACCGTCGCGAAGGCTTGTTATCTTGTCTCGGGTTTGGGTGAAACTCGCCATCCACGGGTTGCGGTAAAAACCAAACGCCATCGCCTTCGTCCAATGGAATCTTGTCTTGCTGAATGCGGTCACTGTTCGCCGCTTCCCAAAGGAGTTGTCCTTGCGATTTATAGTGATTGAAAACCAGAATCTTTGCGCCGCCGTGCCGGTGGTAAAGGCGGCGCAACACGGACGCGGAATTCTGAGTTTCAACAACGACGTTTGACCGCTCGCAAATGTATCGTGCCGGGTTTTCAACGTGCGCCATCCGCTCGGCGACACGCTTCAACTTGGTTGGCTGAAAGGTTGCCTTGGATTTGCGGCGGTAGTGGTTTCCGGCAATCGGTTGTTCGTTGAACGCCTTGGCAACCGATTGTTCAACCTCATTGGCTGGCGTTGGCTGGCGGTTCAACATTGCGGTGATTTCACGGACCGCATCCGCCGCGCTCATGCCGCGAATTCTGGCGACGTTCGCCGCCGCTAGAGTCCAAATGTGGCGTCCGACTGCCGGACACGGCGGAAGCGGTGGTGATTGTGCCACCCCTGTTGCCTCATAACTGAAGGACACCGAAGGGTTTCATGGATTGGGCTTCCATTGCCTCACAACCTGGACACCGTAGCCTTTTTGGTTTTGGGTGTTTTGATTCGTGGTTGAGTTGCTCTTGGAGCGGGTTCGGAGCGTAGCGGAGAACGCGCTCCAAGAGCAAGGCCCGCTTCCTCGGCTCGAAGCAGTGCGTTGCG
>Ga0209390_10007986_pt1 | contig 13279 bp, 6 predicted proteins | sample BON01_FD_187212 | JGI IMG/M metagenome (GOLD analysis project Ga0209390, IMG submission 187212) | Freshwater microbial communities from Lake Bonney liftoff mats and glacier meltwater in Antarctica - BON-01 (SPAdes) (version 2) | ecosystem: Environmental > Aquatic > Freshwater > Ice > Glacier... | reverse complement strand
CCCCCCCGCCGCTCCCCCTCCCCCTCCGCCGCCGCCGCCGCCGCCGCCGCCGCCGCCGCCGCCGCCGCCCGGCTTCCGCCCGTGCAGCAGCACCTGCGTCAGCGTGAACCTCAGCCCGCTCAGGCACGCGGCCGTCATCACCAGCGCAAACCCCAGCGGGTGGAAGTTGACCTCCCCGCGCACCAGCAGCAGCAGGCCGGAAACGATGACGGCGACGACGCCGCCGAGCGCCCAAGAGGGCCTCTCGAGCCCCCACGCGAACGCAAAGAGCAGCAGCCACACGGGCGTGGTCGACTTGCACATGGTGTAGAACGACATGGTGACGTAGGCGAGGGACTTGTTGCTGAAGCCGATGTCCAGGCCTGTGGTCACGCCGTTGGGCAGCGCGATGCGGAGCCAGTCCTGGCGGCTGAGCGGCGCGCGCGCCGCCGCCGCCGCGCGCGCGGCCGAGGGCGGCCGCCCGGCCGCCGCCGCCATCGCCCTGAGGCGCAGCGCGCCCGCGGCCAGCAGCGCCTGGCACGCGAACTGCGCCGAGCTCAGGAAGAGCGGGGCGGGGAACGCGCCGCGACCGAACATGCCGCTGTGGTCTTCCCCGACGAGCACCTTGTTGAACAGGCCGAGGCACGTGGACAGGAAATACCAGGCCGCCACGAAAAAGGCGGTCCGCGCGGCGGCGCGCGCGTCGACGCCGCGCGGCAGCGCGCGGGCAGCGGCGCGCAGCGCGCGGCGCAGCAGCGGGGGGTCGGCCCCCGCGGCGGCGGCGCCGGGCGCGGGCGCGGGGCGGGCGTGGTGGTGCTTGTAGTCGCCACGGTCGGGTCCCCCAAAGGGCGGCGGCGGCGGGGCGGGAAAGGTGGGCAGCAGGACGGCCTTGATGCCGCCGCCGCCGAGGCCGCCGAGGCCGCCCGGCGCCGCCGCCGCCGCGCTGTCGCCCGCGCCGCCGCCGAGAGCGCCGAGAGCGCCGAGCGGGCGGCGCGCGTCGGCGTCCTCGTCGTCGTCGTCGTCCGGCAGCCGGTGGGGCCCGCCGGGCGCGCGCCAGCCGCCATTGCCGGCGCGGCCGCCGCACAAGTCAAACGGGACGCGCATGTTCCCGGGCATTATGTGTGTGCGCGCGTGGGGGACGCGCGGGGGGCAGCAGCTCACCCCCCACCTTCGGCTGTCGGTCTCTCTCCCTCCCTTTCGTCTCTCTCTCTCTCTCTCTCTGTGTCGACGCGCCGGTCTGTGGCCCGTGGAATGAGGACTTCAGTGAAGACGTGGTCACTGGCACCGTCCTGGCATCGGGCTCTCGCGAAATGTGTCGGATGGTACAGAGGGTTTTGCGTTGTCGACAAACAAGCGAAAGAGAGGGTGCGTGATGGTAGGGAGAGGTGAAGGGTTGTGAGTGAGGAGCGGGATGAGCGGGCGCGCGCAGCCTTACCAACAGCCAAACAAAAGGGGATGGGTGACGGCCGGTGCCGCGGCCGACGCTGCCGCGCGTGTTCTCTCGCTCCCTCGTCTCCTCGAGCCAAAACTTTCTCGCCGCTCGCCTGTACATTGCAATGTTTGGCCTCCAGCTAGTTCCATTGACCCACCAATGGCCGCGACGCCAGAAGAAAGACGACGACGAGAGGACTGGGGGGCTTGCTTCACACTTTGCGCGCCGCGCTGAGGAGCCGCCGCCGCGAGGGGCAGGGGGTTTGCGCTCCCCGTCCGCTCTCCGTCGCTCCTTCTCACCGCCGCGCGGCGGCCGCCGACGAGCCCGCGCCCGACAGCGCGTACTCGGCGATCAGCGCGTCCAGGTCCAGCTCCGCGAACGCGTCCGGGTCCATCGCGTCCACCCGGCCCACCAACGCCTTGTAGTCCACCCGATCGATCGTCAGCCGCTGCGCCGCGGGCAGCGCCGCCAGCGCCGCCGCGTCGGCCGCCGACAGCGCGGCGATCTCCTCCTCCCACCGCTCGGGCACGGCCACGCGCGCGGCCTTGAGCTGCCGCTCGACGGCGCGGCGGCTGTACCGGCGCTCCGCCTGCAGCAGGGCGACCTTGAGCGAGTCGGGCGAGAAGGGCAGGCGCAGCTGCAGGTCGGCGCCCTCACCCCCGCCCAGCAGCTCGGGCGGCAGATTGGCGCGCAGCCGCTCGGCCGCCGCCTCCCAGCGCCCCGCCGGCGGCGGCGCCTGCCGCTCGGCCTCGTCCGTCGCGTCGCTGTAGGCCGCGCGCAGGGCCTGCGCCCGCGCGCCCCGGAACGCGTCGCGCATCAGGTGCTGCTCCTGCAGCTCGACGCTCTCGCGCCACTGCTCCAGGCGCCCGTCGCCCTCGGCCTTGCCGCTCTTGACCCACCACGCCGCCGCCTTTGCCGCCTTTTTCCGGTTGGGCCGGATGATCTCGTCAATCACGCCGTATTCCAAAGCGTCCTCGGGCCGCATGTAGAGCGGGCGCTGCATGTCGGCGTCGAGCTTGTCGACCGGCCAGCCCGTGGCCAGGGACAGGCACCGCAGGAGCTCGCGCTTGAAACCCAAAACCTCGCGCCACTTGATCGCCACCTCGATGGCCTGGCGGGCGCCCGTGGGCGGCGCGCGCGGCTGCTGCAGCATGGCGAGCGAGTGCGGCAGCGACTTGCGCATGCCTTTGCGGCCCGAGGCGAGGATGGCGGCCGACCACCCGACGGCCAGGCCCATGTTGACCGTGCTGATGGGGTTCTTGATGAAGCCCATGGTGCTGGTCACGGCGATGCCCTCGGCGTCAAAGGCGAGCTGTTTTTTTGGGGGGGGGGGGGGGGGGGGGGGGGGGGGGGGGGGGGGGGGCGTGTCGATTTGATTTTTTGAGAGTTTCTGTGAGTGATCCGTTCGTGGTGTGTGGGGAGGGAGGCTCTTGGTTTCGTCTCGGCGTGGGCGCTCGAGCGTTCGTGACGTGCGCAAACGGGCGGGCGACGACGCGCGCAGACCGGCGGGGGGGCGGCCCCACCTCTCGTGCGAGGGAGGGGGAAGGACGACCCCCGGCGGCGGCGGCGGCGGCGGCGGCGAGAAACGGGCGACGAAACCAACTCACGATCTCTCCGTCCTGCCGCGTGGTGCCGCTCGAGTTGATCAGCATCTCGATCGGCATCGTCGCGCCCTGCTTCTCCAGGTAGAGCAGCTCGGCCACCATGAGCTCAGTCACGGCGGGCACGAGCTGTCGTTTCGGCGACGACGGGCATGGTTTTTGTTTGTTTTTTGTTTGGCGGGGGGGGGGGCGAATTGGCAGTTTTTGTTTGTTTGTTTCGGTGCTTTGTTTTGGTTTGGCAGGGAGGGCATGAGGGAGCGTGAGCTGGGGTGTGCCTCGGGGCGGGGCGCGCCGCGGCGGCGGGCGGCGGCGGGCGGGGACGAGGGGCCCTCCCCGGGTCTTTTGAGCCGTCACCTCTCTGGCGAGAGCGCGCCGCCGTCGCCACCACGGGCGCGCGGGCGAGCGGTCCGCCGGGCGCGACGCCAAGACAGAAACAAAGACGCACCGGCATGCCCAGGTAGACGATGCGCTGGTCGAACAGCAGCGAGGGTAGGTCCGGAGGCGGGGGCCGCCGGCGATCGTAGCGCGAGCCGCGCGCTTGCACGGCCACGGACGCGCGGCGAGAGAAGGAGCGAGGTAAGGGAGCAGCAGCGCCCGCGCCGGCACGCGGGCGGACGCTGCCGCCCACTGCTTGGCGCTGCATGCTGACGTTGGTGGGCCGCCGCTCTCTGGGCACGCGCGCGCGCGCGCTAGGTGAAACGGTCTGTGTCTCTCTCTCGCGGGGTGTGAGCTGTTCAGCAGACGAAGCAGTGCTGGTCTCGTCCGTCCGCGGCGCGCTGTGCTGATCGTGGTCGAGCTCCAGGTAAGAGAGACACGGAGGATGTGCGTTTGGTTGGGAAGAATGAGGTTTGCGATTGGAGAATGGGAGAGCAACGGCGGCGCGTTTCGGTTTGCTTCGCTCGTCGCCGCCGTCGCTCGCTCGCGGCGTTCGCTTCCCCCGTTCGCCGACCGACTTGGACGACGCGCGCAGGAGCCCGCCCGTCCGATCGGGAGAGGCAGAGCGAATGCACACACAGAGTCCAAGTGTGCCTCTCTCGCGGCATCGAAAGGGCCGCGCTTCTGGGCGGATGGCGCGGTGACGTCTCGGAGGAAGAGACAAAAAATCACACCGCGAATCCCGCTTTCTGGTAGGCTGCTTTCTCCCGCGACCCCCCTCACCACCAAGCCCTCTCCTCTCCAGATATCCAAACGGCGCGTCAATACAGATCACCATCAGCATCGACCACCGACAACAACCACGCACAAAACACCACACGTGGCGCCTCGCCGAGCGGCAAACCCTCGTCATATCGTCACGGTTCCGGCGCTTCGCCTCTCCGTTCCGCTCGGCCGCGCCGCGATCAGGGTCTGGTCCCTGACGTCCCTTCTTTCCCCGCGTCTCGTGTTCCCCGCCGCGACCGCGGCGCCCCTCCTTGCCGCTCGCTCGTTCGCAGCGCGCCGTCGCCGCCAGCGCCGCCGCCGCCGCTCGCCGCCGCCGCTCGCCGCCGCCCCAAAAAATGGCCCCGCCGCCGCCCCCGCCGGCCGCCGCCGCCATGCCGGCCGCCGCCGCAGCCAAAAAGACCTACGCCTCGGCCGAGGGCCGCCCGTTCAACTTTAGCGCCGGCCCGGCCACCCTGCCCATCCCGGTCCTCGAAAAGTGCCGCGACGAGATGCTCTCCGTGCGCGGCAGCGGCATCAGCCTCAACGAGATCTCCCACCGCTCCAAGATCTTCGAGGCGATCCTGTCCGAGGCTGAGCGCGACCTGCGCGATCTCCTGGCGGTCCCCGCCAACTACAAGATCCTATTCATGCAGGGCGGCGCCTCGGCCCAGTTCGCCTGCGTCCCGCTCAACCTGTCCGCCGCGGGCGACGCCGTCGACTACGTCGTCACGGGCGCCTGGTCCAAGAAGGCGTTCGAGGAGGCGCCGCGCTTCGGCGTCGCCGCCAACCTGGCCGCCAAGGGCGACGGCAAGAGCGCGCCGCCGGCCTCGTCGTGGGAACTGACGCCCGGCGCCAAGTACGTCCACTACTGCGACAACGAGACGATCGGCGGCATCGAGTTCCACGAGCGGCCGGACGTGCCCGAGGGCGTGACGCTCGTGGCCGACATGTCGTCCGACTTCCTGTCCAAGCCGGTGGACGTGTCCAAGTGAGTGAAGACGGGGCTCTGCTTTTTTCGTTTCGTTTCGTTTTTTGTCTCTCGGCGCTCGTTCTGTTTTTCCTCAGGGTGCTTTGTTCGATCCAAGAAAAACGGACGAGGCAGACCGACAGACGCCTCCCTTTTGCACACGCACCCGCTCCGCCAGACACGCCAAAACTCACGACCCCCGACTTCCCAAACCAAAACCCAACCAAACTCTCTCCCCCGACCTTGAAAAAAAAAAAAAAAAAACAGGTTTGGCCTGATCTACGCCGGCGCGCAGAAGAACGTCGGCCCGGCGGGCGTGGTCGTCGTCATCGTCCGGGAGGACCTGCTCGGCAAGGCGCGCCCCGAGTGCCCCGTCATGCTCGACTACAAGACCCTCGCGGACGGCGGGTCGATGTACAACACGCCGCCCTGCTGGCCCATCTACGTGTGCGGCCTGGTGTTTAAGTACCTAAAGGAGGAGGCGGGCGGCCTCGCCGGCGTCTCGGCCAACAACGCGAAGAAAGCGCAGGTCGTTTACGACGCGATCCAGGCGTCCGGCGGCTTCTACTGCTCGCCCGTAGACCCCTGCTCGCGCTCGCGCATGAACGTGCCCTTCACCATCCCCTCGGACGCGGCGCTCGAGGCAAAGTTCATCGCCGAGGCCACGGCCGCGGGCCTGAAGGAGCTGAAGGGGCACCGGAGCGTGGGGGGCATGCGCGCATCGGTTTACAACGCCATGCCGATGGCCGGCGTGGAGGCGCTGGCCGACTTCATGGCGGCGTTCCAGCGGGCCAACCAGAAGTGAGGCGATGGGAGCGTGCGTGTGAGGCGTGCGCGCGTGCGCCTCGCTCGGCCCTGCGACGCCGTTGCCGATGGCCCGGCGCGGAGGCGCTGGCCGACGTTATGGCGGGGGCCTTCCAGCGGGCCAACCAGAAGCGAGGGCGCGCGGACGGGCGCAAGGGGGAGGAGGAAGGGGAGAAATGTCGCAGGGGGGAGACGAGGACTCGTAGATACTCAAAGACTTGATTTCGTGCTTTTGTTTTGAGACGTTGGAACCACTTGTTTTCCTGCTTTTGCGCAACGAAAGAGCGCGTTTGTCCTTCGGTCGCTGTTGCCGTCGTCGTTTTTACTTTCCGAAAAACAGCGTCTGCGGCCAGAGGAGCAGCGCGAGATAAACGATGTCACAGAACCCCGGCCTACGCCGCCGCCTGGTGGCCGGCCATCCACCGCCGCGCGAGCGCGTGGTGCAGCCCCGTCAGGCGCCGGCGGTGCTGCTCGGCCGCCAACGCCGCCGCCGACGCCGACGCCCCCGCTTCCTCCCCCGCTCCCGCGGCCTGCTCGCGCGCCCCGCCTCCCGACGCCACCACTGCCACGCCAAAACGGTACCTCCCCGGCGGCAGGAGGTAGCCCTCGTGCACGGCCGGCGACCAGCTGTCGTCCCCGCCGACCCCCATGTGCGCGGCGTCCAGGTGGACGTGCAGCGGGCGGGGGGCGGAGGATGCTTCTGGGGCCGCCGCCGTCGTGCCAGTAGCAGCAGCGGCGGCGGCGGCGGCGGCTGCGCTCACACCGTAAGCGGGCAGCTCGTGCTGGCGGCGCGCGGTGTGCAGCTCCAGCGCCGAGTGGCGCGAGACGCTTGCGCACGCGAGGGCGTGCGGCGCGCCCGAGAGCCCCCCGTCGCCGTCCGGGTCGGCTCCGAGGCGGGCGGCGGCGGCAGCCGAGAAGGGGGGCGCGCCGGCGCCCGCGCAGACAAACGAGAGGCAAGGGCCAGCGAGCGCCGTGGGCGGCAGCAGCGCGAGCCAGCGCACGTCCGCGCGCGCGCCGTTCTCCTGCGGGAAGACGTAGGACGTTTGCAATGCGTCCGGCGTGCTGTTTAGTTTGCAGCTTGTGCGTGGCGTGTGAAGGGGCGGGGGGGTTGGGAAGTTTTCCAAAAGTGAGAGATCCAGAGGAGACGGCGCGCGGCGAGAGAACGCGCGCGCGACAGCAAACGGAAGGAAATACGAACGAAACGAAACAAAAGCAAACAACAACCCCGATCTCTCACCTCTCGTACACGCCGATCGGCGCGCCGTACTTGCGGTCCGGGTAGCACTCGTGCGGTCCGCGCCCGAACCAGCGCACGCGCGGCAGCGCGGACGCCGCGCGCTCCTCGGCCGGGCGGCGGTCCGGGTTGGGCGGCGGCGGCGGCGGGCGGGGTTGTCCGCCGCCGCCCCCCGCTCCGCCCGCCCCGCCCGCCGCCCCCAACCACAAGCACGGCGACACGGCCGCGTGCAGGCCCACGCGCGGCAGCGAGCGCGCGAGGCCCTGCGGCGGCCGGGCCGGCAGGGCGCGCGAGGCGTCGACGTCCCACCGCGTCAGGACGGCGCCCGAGCGCGGGCGCAGCTCGTACTCCACGGACACGCGCACCACAGCCAGCGGCGAGCGCGAGGCGGGCCCGCCCCCCGGCCGCGCCGCCGCGTCCTCCTCCTCCTCCCCTTGTTCGTCCTCCTCGCCCTCGGCGCCCGCGAACCAGTGCGCGCCGCCCACCTCGCTCACGCCCGCGCCCGCCGCCGCAGCCGCCGCGCCGACGCCGGCGCGCCGCGGGCGCATCTCGAACGAGGCGCGGACGAGGACGACGACGGTGGTGGCGGCGGCCGCGGAATCGTTGCCGCCCGAACCGCCGCCGCCCCCGCCGTCCGCCGCCGCGCGTCGCCGCGGCGGCAACAGCTCGACGACCGGGGCGCTGGGCTCCCAGCCGCCCTCGGGCCCCTCAAACAGGCGTTTCGCGTCCTCGGGCGCGCCCGAGACCACGCCCAGGCGGTCGAGGCCCGCGGACGCCCAGCGGGCCGCGTGGCTGGCGCCGCCCGAGCCGCCGCGGTCGTTGTCGGTGGCCGCGCGGAAGAGGCACGGCAGCAGCGGCCCGGCGAGCAGGTTGGGCGCCGCCGGGGCCGCCGATGCAAGCGGCGCGGGTGCGTCGACGTCGCCGTCGTAGTAGCACAGCTCCTCGAGGCAGCCCGTCTTGCCCCCTACGCGCGCGCGGAACGCCAGGCGGCGGCCGGCCTTTGCTGCCGCTGCCGCTGTCGCTGTCGCTGCCGCTGTCGTTGACGCGCCGTCGGCGGCGGCGTCGGCGCCCGCCCGCCGCCACAGCTCGACCAGCACGCCCCCTCCCGCCGCCGCCGCGTCCAGCACCTTGACCACCAGGTCTTCTTCGCACGTGTCGGACGCCCGTGCGCCCCAGTGGTGCGCCTCCCAAGCGCTGACCGGGTCTTGGGGCGCATCAGCGGCGGGTCCGTCGTCGTCGGCGGCAGCGGCGGCGGCGGCGGCAGCGGCGGAGGCGTGCGGCTCCGCCGCGCCCTGCTGCATCCGCAAATCGGCCAGGGGCAGAGTCAGCTGCCGGCGCGCCACGACGTGCTCCTCGCGCCCGGCCCACACGGGCGCGGGACCCCGGAGCACGCAGCGCACGTCGACGACGGCGTCGCCAGGGAGCAGCGGCGGCGCGCCCGGGCACGGGGCGGCCGCGCCGACGGCGAGCGCGGCGAGGCGCGCGGGCGTAAGCGGCAGGCGCAGGAGGCCGCGGCCGCGCGCGGGGATGGCGTGGCAGCCTGCGGCGTCCTCGGGGTCGGAGAAAGAGGTCGGGCGGGCCCTCAAGGCGGGGGGAGACAGAGGAGCGAGGGTGGCGTCGCGCCTCCAGCCCCCGGCGGCGCCGTCGTCGTTGTCGCCGCCGCCGCCGTCGTGCTCGCGGGCGATGGCGCGGCCTCCTCCCGCTGCCGTCCAGGCCGGCAGCACCGGCCGCCCGTGCACGAGCAGCCGCCACTCAAAGGCCAGGCCGGAGGTGTCGAGGTAGTCGTGGCGGTTGGCCACCAGGATGTCGTCGCCCGAGGGCGCGACGTGCGCGATCCCGGCCGCCGCCGCCGCCGCCGCGGACGCCCCGACGGCCGCCGCCCCCGCCGCCGCCGCCCCCGCCGCCCCCGCGCCAGCCGCGCCCGCCGCCGCCGCCGCCCAGCAGAGCTTGACTGGCGCCATGGCCGCGGCCGCCTCGTGGTATGCCGGGTTGGGCGAGCGGTCGGGCGCGACCAGGCCGTTGCAGCAGAACTGGCTGTCGTTGGGCTGGTCGCCAAAGTCGCCGCCGACGGCCCACGTGAGCAGGGAAGGCGGGGCGTTGCCCGCGCTGGCGGCGCTCGCCCCGCGCCCGGCGCCGACGACGCGCGCGATCGCGCCCGGCGCCGGCCCTCGCTCCCCGGGCGCGAGCAGCCGCGCCAGCATCGCCTGGTCGGCCCAGTCCCAGATGAAGCCGCCCTGCAGGCGCGCGCGGTACCTCTTGCTGCCCTTGGTTGCGACGCTGGCCGCCGCCATCGAGGCGGCGGTGCGGCCCCACATCGCGCGCGCCCAGCCGGCGGAAAGGGGGGGTCTTGCGCCCGGCGCGGGATGCCGCCGCTTTTCCCTGCTGCTGCCGCCGCCGATGCCTCTTTCCTTCGGGCCTTGACGCCGCCGCGCCTCCGCCTCTTCCTCCTCCTCCGCCTCCTCCTCGGCCTCGGCCTGCCCGCCGTCCCAGAGAGCCCAGTACGCGGCCAGGTTGCCGCCCGAGTTGCCCATGCAGTGCGCGTACTCGCAGCTCACGACGGGCCGCCCTCCCGCGCAACGGGGCGTCGAGCGCGCGACGGCGGCGGCGGCCGAGCGGCGGCGGCGGCGCGTCGCTGCTGCAGCCGCCGCCTTGTCGTCGCCGTCCTCCTCCTCGTCGTCCTCCTCCTCGTCCCCTTCCTCCTCGAGCCTGGCGAGCGCGTCCAGCTGCCACGGCCGCGCGTACATCGGGCACACCAGGTCCGTCGCCGCCGTGCGCGACCCGCCGCCCTCGTAATGCACGGGCCGCGCGGTGCTGGGCGTCGCCGCGCGGCCGGGCCCGCCGCCGCCGCCGCCGCCGCCGCCGCCGCCGCCGCCCGCCGCGCCCGCGTAGGCGTCCTCCCGCGCCCTGAGCCACGCCGCCGCCGCGTCGTGCGCCGCCGCGTGCCCCGCCTCGTTGCCCAGGGACCACGCCACCACCGCCGGGCAGTTCTTGTCGCGCTCGTACATGCGCGCCACGCGCTCGAGGCAGGCCGAGACCCAGCCGCCGCCCGCGTGGTGCGCCGGGTGCGACAGGTCGTGCGAGAAGGCGGCGTCGAGGCCGTGCGACTCCCAGTTTGCCTCGTCGACGGCGTACAGGCCGACGCGGGCGCACAGGTCGAGGAAGCGGGGGTCGTTGGGGTAGTGGGACAGGCGCACGGCGTTGAGGCCGGCGCGGCGCATGAGGTAGAGGTCGCGGAGCGCGTGGCAGGCGTAGAGGGAGCGAGGAGGGGCGGGCGGCGGCGGGGGGCTTGTCGGCGCGGGGCCGGCGCCGGCGCCGCTGCCGCCGCCGCCGCCTTGCCGCCCCTCCTCATTTCCCTCTCCCTCTCCGTCGGCGCCGCCGGAGATCAGGGCCGGGTGCGTCAGCGCCGCCAGCTCCAGCGCCTTCCCCGCCACCGGGTCCCACTCGTGCCGGTTGACCCCGCGCAGCGTCACGGGCCGCCCGTTGTGCAGCAGGCGCCCGCCGGCCGCGCCGACGCGGTCGTCGCGGAAGCCCAGCAGGCACGCCTCGGCCTCCAGGAGGAGCGGGCGCGGCGCGGCCCCCGCCTCGGCGGTGGTGCCGCGGCCGCCGCCCCCGACGCGCAGCTCGAGCACGAGAACGTAGAGGGCCGGGTCCTCGGCGGACCAGAGGCGGGGGGGCCAGGCTGCCACCGCCGCCGCCGCTGCTGTCTTCGTCGTTGTCGTCGTCGCCGTCGTCGCCGTCGCCGTCGCCGTCGCGCCTCGCCTGGTCGCCGCCGCCTGATCGGCCGCCGCCCAAGCCGCGGCTGCCGCCTCGAACCGCGCGCGCAGGGCGCCGTCGCGCAGGCGCAGCGACGCCGTGGCCCCCCGCGCGGGGACGCGCTGCTGTCGCGCGCCCAGGGCCGCGTACCAGCGCGACGGCGCGTCGGCGCACACGTCCAGCTCGACCGCCGCGCGCAGGCCGCGCGGGTTTTCCCCGCCGTCGCCGTCGCTGCCGCCGTTGCCGTCGCCGTCGTCGCCGTCGCCGTCGCCGCCGCCCCCGCCGCCAAACACCGCCCGCCCGGTGTCAGCCTCAAACAGGTGCGCCCGCACGCTCACGCCCGCGGGCGCCGTCGACGGGTCCAGCTCGAGCATCACGTCCACCTCGAGCGACGCCGACGCCAGAAACGGCGAGGCCGCGCCGCCCGCCGCGGACCAAGGAGAACGAGGAGGAGCAGCAGGGCAAGGGGCGGGGCAAGGCGGGGGGCGGGCGGAAAACTCGAGCGGCGTGCGCGCGGAGAAATCGACGATGCGCGCGGCGGCCGGCTTTTGCAGCAGCGCGACGGGCCTGTGCAGGCCGGACAGGCGCCACATGTCCTGGTCCTCGAGGTAGGTGGCGTCGCTCCAGCGCACGACGACGGCGGCGAGGACGTTCTGGCGCGGAGAAGGCGGGGATTCGCCGCCGCCGCCGCCGCCGCCTGTTTCCGGCGTTGCCGCCGCCACCTGTGCCGCCGCCGCCTCTGCCGCCCCGTCTGCGTCCGCCGCCTCGCCGCCCCCCCCGCTTCCGATCAGAAAGTCCGTCACGTCAAACTCGGCGGGCAGGCGCGCGTCCTTGCTGGCCCCCACGAACCGCCCGTTGAGCCACACGTACAGCGCGCTGTCCGCCCCGCCGAACGAAAGGTAGCACCGCCCGCCGCCAGGCGGCGCGAGGTGCCCGAACGCCAGGCGGTAGCAGCCCGTGGGGTTGGGCGCGACGGCGGAGGTGGCGGCGGCGGAGGCGTGAGCGGCGGCGCTCCCCGCGCGCTCTGCCGGCGGCGCCAGCGGCGGGTCGACGGGGATCGGGTAGGCAAAGTTGGTGTAGATGGGGACGCCGTGGCCGTGGCACTCCCAGCTCGAGGGCACGGGGATCTGTCGGTGTTTGGGGGCATGGGGTGGGGGGGCAAAAGGGCGTGAGCGGCGGGCGGGGTTTTGCCGGCGGCAAGCAGCAGCGGCAGCGTGCGCCTCTCCTTCCCCCGACGGACGGCAAACGACCGACCACATCGGCAAGGAAAACGACCGACCTTGGTCCATCCCTCGGCGGCGCCCGGGTCAAACTCGGGCCGCACGAACGCCGGGTCCACGTTGCCGGGCGACCCGACGAGCGCAAAGTCCCAAAGCGGCGGCGGCCCGGTGCTGCCTTCCTCCCCGCCCGCCGCCGGGCGCGGCAGCGGGCTGGCGAGCGCCGGGCAGCAGCGGGCCTCGCGCGCGGCGAGGTCGCGCGCAGCGGCGGCGGCGGCGCCCGGGTCGGCCAGGTCGCGCGCCGTGGGCAGCGGCGACATGTGGAAGTCGAGGGCGTCGCGCACGGTGCGGTGGGATCGCAGGGGCGCGTGCGCGGGCCTGCGGTTGATGCCCTGGACGGCGGGGGTCTCGTGAAAGGGGGGCGCCGAGAGCGCGGAGGAGGAGGAGGAGGGGGAGAGCAGGGCAGCGAGGCCCCGTCCTGACGCGCCTGCGCCGTCGATCGGCGGGTGCGGCGCCATCGCGCCTCAAGGATTAGAAAGCGATGACGATGATGGCGACGATCGATTGATTGGCGCGTGTAGTGGGAGAGAGCAGCGGCATTTGTGCGAGGGGGCGGCATCCGTCGGACCGGATGCGCGCGACGACGACGAAAACCGCCTCGCGCGCGTCGCGCCGTCGCCGCGGTCCAAAAGACAGAGACAGGCGCACCAACCGTTCGTCGATCACAGCTCCAGCTCGGCTTTTCCGCAAGCCGCGCCCCTCATCAGCACCACCGTTGCTGCATCATCCTGCCCCTTCCTGAGACGCCCGCTACCTCCTCCCCGCGACCGCCGCCGTGCTCCGCCCTAAAAAACCACAAGAGAACGCAAAAATTCGAAAGAATGGCCAGCAACAAAAAGCGCAGCTCGTCGCAGCTCGTCGCGCTCGTCGCCGTCGCCGCCGTCGCCGCCCTCTCGATCAAGGCCCCCGTCGCCTCCGCCCAGCGCCTGCCCGCGTTCCTGGCCCCCCCGGACCTCGCCGCCCTACGCGACGAGGCGGCGGGAGCCTTTGGCGGCGGACGCAAGGGCGACCGCGGCGCGTCCTCGCCCGCCCGAGTGCTCGACGCGCCCGACGTCGCCTGCGCGGACGAACGCAGGACCAACGGCACGGTCA
>Ga0209390_10007985_pt1 | contig 13279 bp, 6 predicted proteins | sample BON01_FD_187212 | JGI IMG/M metagenome (GOLD analysis project Ga0209390, IMG submission 187212) | Freshwater microbial communities from Lake Bonney liftoff mats and glacier meltwater in Antarctica - BON-01 (SPAdes) (version 2) | ecosystem: Environmental > Aquatic > Freshwater > Ice > Glacier... | reverse complement strand
CCCACTGCAAGTTCATTAAACCAGTCCTTACTGAATTTTCCGCCAGGTAGAGCCTCATTTTCATTCCAAAGCCAGATGTTTCCAGCATCCATAAATAAAGCTCCTTTCAGAAAGGAGAAAATTGGGAATCGGTATTCTATATTTCCCTCCAACCTGATATCTCCTGACTGATCAAAAAATGAATTCAAACTGGTCTGGTCTGGCTGATAGGAACCTGGTCCAATAGATCGGATCCGGAATGCACGAACTGAGTTGGGTCCGCCTGAGAAAAACTGTTTGACATACGGTAAAGAAAGTGAATTGCCAAGAGGCATTCCGACTCCAGCCCAAAGTCGAGTGGCGATGGTATGCTCCTTTGCCGGTCTGACATAGTATCGGAGATCCAAATCAACTTTGGCATATTGGGCATACTCCAGCCCTAAAAGTTTCCCTGATTCGGAATTAGTCAGATTGCTAAGTCCATTAACTAAATTGCCAGCGACGTCTAGACCGGTACCTATAAAAACACCATGCCTCCGTGTATCGTCGAGAAGCTTGTTGTAGTTGTATATATAGTTTGCTCCTACAATAAAATTCTGCTCGAAGCTGCGCTTTAAAAATGGGTTTTGATTAAGAATTTCGTCGAATTCAGGACTGGTTTGAGTTTGATTTACAATATTGATACTGATAGGATTGAGTTCATGGTATACAAATCGGTTTGCATTCCAGAAGTAGCCATAGTTGGCAGAGAAGGTGTTTAGCCGAAATAATCCCCCTCTATTCAGGTAATCAAAACCTAAACTCATCTTGGTTTTTGGCACAGAATAACTGAGCGACTCTTTGATGGGGACAAAGAATACCACCCTAGGGAAGATGAGCTCACCCTTAACCCCATATTCAAATGATCTCAAATTAGACCGTTCTCCTCCGGCAATTTGGAACTCGTAGCCAACTCGTGTGGATAGGTTGAAAGTCTCTCCGCCTTTGAAAATATTTCGATTGCGATAAGTCAAGTTTAATGATGGCCCAGCAAAATTATTTGACTTGGATATCCCAAGCAGTTCAGCTCTGAGGGATCTTTGCGTCAGGGGTGAAAGGAAGAAGTTGGCTTCAAGATTTCCAAGTGAATCGCTCAATTCCAATTCGTCATAGCGAAGATTTACAAACTTATAATTTCCGATTGAACTAAGCCGATTTGTCGATAGGCGGGAAAGTTCCGGGTCGTATTTTTGACCCTTTTCAATCAAAATATAGTCGTTTAACAATCCTGGCCTGAACGCTATATTTTCTTGGATAAAATTCTTAGAATCTATCACTGTAGTATCCAGTTTTCCTACACTTTCATTGATAGAGTAGTTGGGAAAAACGTTGATTTGACTTATTTGGTAGGGGAGGATTGATTTGTCAGGTACATTTTTTTTCAATCGTAGGAAAATATTGAATTTTCTAGCGCTATCTGCGACATTGGTGTCAGCCTCGAATAGGAGGTATTCACTGTTGAAGTTATAATACCCTCTGTTTTTGAGTGATTTATCGATCCGTTCTCGCTCTTCCTTTAGTAAGTTTAGATCAAATCGACTTGCAGAATCCAGGGTACTTTCTTCAATTATCGATCGAATCTGCTGATAGATTGGTAGCGAATCCAGTTCGATTTGGTATGCTAACAAGGTATAAGGTGCGCTCACCTTTGCCACGTAATTCACTGAAGTAAATTTTTCACCTTGATCTACTTCGGAGTTTATCGAGCAATAGAAAAAGCCTCGATTCTCGAGACGATTCAGGATCAAATCCGCTGTCTTTGGCACATTTACTGAACTGAAGTAAATTGGTTCCTCACCAATCTTCTTATTCAAAAAGCGATTGATGAATCCTGGCTTATCCTTTTGATTTTTGTAGTAAGCCCAAAGCCCGATCCGCATTCCCAGAAATTTACTGTTGGGTTCAGGTCGAAGAAGCTCATTGAGCTCTGAACCGATTAGCTTGATGTCTGCTATCGAAGTTTCCATTTCCAGCTTGAGTTCAGAGCCGGTATAGAGTTGCTCGTTTTCAGGAATATACTTCTGTACCGAACAGCCGAAAATCGTGCTGAGATAGATTATTGCCACTAAGGATCTGTTGGGTCTAAAGCTCATCCTTTCGCAGATTAGTATGTTTTTTCTTTCTTGTCTTGGATTTCTTTTTCCCTGAGTCATTCTCCGGCTCATCGATCGTAGTAGGATTAATCTCAAGTTCTGGATCAATCAGTTTTTCCCAAAGCTGTCCAAAGTTGTTGAACTCCCGGTTAAAAACAACTCCCAATCCGGTCACTACCAGTTGACCATCAATCACACTTTCAAATTGATTTTTTCGAAAAGCTCGAATCTTGAATCTGCCATCTTCTGTCAGTGTATATTCGATGCTTATATTTCCCAGAATTGCACCAGCGTCCTGAGCCGTTTGTGAATTGCCTTCGACATCAAACTGGCTTCCCACCTGTACGGTTAAGCGATCATTGAAGAGTTTCTGCTGCGCACTGACATTGAGCTCAGTTTGAGATTTACCACCTTGTCCATTGGTATAGCTATCGACTTCAAATCCCACTTCAAACCCTGAGTCACCAAAGAGCTGATTGGAGAAGTTGTTCAATTGATCGGAGAGAAGTTGGCTCACGCTATTTCGAGCCAATGCCTCGGTACCTCCGCTTGAGCCATCCGAACCCCCTGAAGGAAAGAAGCGGTTTAGGACCAAGAGCGAAAATACCTGACGGTTCAGCTCAGCTTCCTGCTCTCCGAGCTGTAGCACTTTCGAGTATACACTTCCCCCAAATTCTCCACGCTCATCTTCTGGCATATCCAGACCAAAAGAGATTTCCGGCTTCAGTAGATCTCCATCCAAGTAGAGGTATACCAAGAAATCCAAACGCTTGTTATATTGGTTTTGAGTAGCATCACCAGACCCTGTGAGTTGAGAAGTCATTAAAGGAGCGGCAGCAGTTCGTATTTCATAGCTGGTAGAAATATCCAGCGTAGCATCCAATGGATCTCCATTCCAGACGATAGTACTACCTTTTGTGATTTCGAATCTTCGATTTACCAAGTTGTAAAGAGACATTTCATAATGTCCTTCTTGGACTTCCAATCTTCCGCTGAGGCTGGTTCGTCCAATCGGATCAATTGCCAAATCCAGTTCTCCAGATGCTATCAAGGCCAAATTATCTCCTGAGTTAGGATCAATTATAATTTTGAACCTTGCAGTTGGATCCACTTCCAGTAAAAGTTTCATGTCATACCCATTGAATGAACTGGATACCTCTTCGTCACTTTTGGTCAGGATCGAATCAGGATTTTTCTTATTGACAAAGACTACTACACCTTTGCGCTTGACCAGTTCAGCTTGGGATTCAGGTACGATAAAAGTCAAGTCCGTTTGATTTTTCACTGCTAGTTTCCCTCTCACAATAGGGAGAGTCAAGTCTCCTTTGACAGTGATATCCGCATCGATTATTCCTTTCCCAAAGAATAATTCACTTTCCCCATCAGTAGCGTTTACAGCCATGAAATTTTTCGCAGTGACTTGAAGGTCAAAAGTAGGGTTGATAAATGATTCTGTTCCGATCTCACCACCCAGCGCAAAAGTGTTCTGTGCTTCATCTCGCACGGTGAAATTGTCAAAATATACCCCCGCATTATCCAACCGAATCGATTCATTTTCAAATAGGTATTTGGTACCTACGATTGTTGGAGTCATTGATGCATCTTTGAAGGTCAAGATCCCCTCGTATACTGGGTCAAGTGTAGTTCCCTTTGCATTTATTTTCCCCTGCAAAACTCCTCCGGCTTGAGCGATTTGCCCGGGAATCAATCCTTCAAGAATGGCAAGCTCTATTCGGTTCAGGTCAAGTTCAAAGTCGAAGGATGCTGCTGTTTCGTCTGATTTAAAATCGCCTTTGATGTCTAAATTTATCCCTTGACCCTTTAAGTCGGCTTGCAGCGTATAATTTCCAATTGACTCAGCTTCAGCATTGACGCTAAGTGTGCCCAGATTTGTATTCCCAACAGCAAGTGAATCAATATTCAAATCCGCCAAAATACCTAAAGCTCCAAATGGCTTCTGGACGATGAGCCGACCTTGCAATGAGCCATCAGCGATTACCTCAGTGGGATTCAGAAAGCTGGTCAAATTTTTCAATTGAAATCCGTCAAACAATGCTGCGATATGTGGCTTTTCCAATGCGTCTAACTTATCCGTCAGCTCTACTTTTTGATTGTTTGCGGTAAACAGCATATCGGTAAAGGTGATTTCTTGATTGGAAATAGTTAAGCTATTCGAGTTTAGAACAGTCCAGGCCGTTTTGTCTAAAATCAGATTTTCGGGCAGGAATTTTATCTGAACACCATCCGAGAGCAGGTCTATTTGAGAAGATATTTGAGTGAGAATTTCGGATTTTTCAAAAAACTGCAAATCAAGCAGTAATCTCGCATCATTCAGATTTCCTGAAATCAGCGTTTTATCCATGTCGATTGGCCCTGTATTTAATGCGGCAAAGCCAAATTCGAAATCTAATTGCGAACTGTCTGAATTGATCTGAATTCCAAGACTGTCGATTTCTGTACCTCCAAAATTCACGAAAGGGAAATTCACATTTGCGAGGAGTGTTTCCTTCCCTTCAAAGAAATTTACTTTAATCGTGGAACTGTCCAGTTGTATAAGACCAGGTAGTAGAATTTCATTTAATATGGGATCTTGTTGAAAGGCAAAGTCCATGTTAAGAACCACATCGCCTTTGCTGGAAATCGTATCTTTTATCCCAAAATATCCATTAAAATACCTGTACAGTGCTGCTGATAATTTACTTGGATTGGTATTGGCTTGAAGAAATCCGGCCATTGGTCGACTTTCTAAATTTATATGCGTTGAATCATTTTTCACAAGGGCATTAAGCCGAATTGTCCCAAGTGTATAGTTTTTTTGCTCCTGTAGAAAAGTTGCATCCGAGATCGTCGCACTTGCCTGAAACTCCTCCAAATTCCCTTCAAAATTAGCGTCAAGATTCAACTGTGCTTTGTTGCTTTTCTCAGTCAGTCCCAAAGCGGCCAAATCTGCGCCTTTCAAATTCAGATGTAGACTGGCTTTTGAATTAATTGAATCCAAATCCACAGTTGCGCTTAGATCGTATCGGAGGTTTTTACTTTCCAACTCAGAACTGATCATGCCTGAGCCATTTTCTAAATTTCCCGATAGTGCCAATCCCGAAAAATCATTTTGATAGAGTTCCAGACTGTCAAATCGAGCTTTGATGTCTGCGTTGATTTCATACCAATTTGCCCCTGATCCGGAAGCATCGAGTGAAAAGTAGACCGTATCCAAGTCCGGATTTTGTAATAGCGTATTCAGTTGAATGGCTCTAGCCTCCAAGTTTGCAGCAAATGAAAGTTGCGCCCCGTCTTGGTAGCTAGCCGTCAGATTCAGATCTCCAAGGCTGGATTCAAATTGAAGTTCTGTACCCAGATCACTTAAGCTACCGCTGGCTTGGCCGGTGAGGAGAAAGGTTTCCGGAAGCTGAATTCCCAGCTCTTTTTCTGAGACAAAATTCGTGAGTGTTTCCCGCTGACTTTCAATTCTGATTTGGGGTATGTCAAATCGCAGTAAATCCATATTCAGCACATCACTGACTTTTCCCGAAGCAAAGAAATTTGTTTGGCCCCATGATAGATCCGCCGTGGAGATAGTGAGCAGTTTGGGCGAGCCATTCAGCTTTAGTTCTGCTTCAAATGGATAGCGTTCGAGCTTTTGAAGGAGCGTGTCTTGAGCGAGATCAGGTTGGAAAAAGTATGCATCCTGAATCGCTAGTTTTGGCACCGTAAGCTTAAGATCAAAATTGGATTCTTCCGGTTTTTCGATTAATTGATCGATTGAGCTATAATTGAGCTCCAACTGGCCTTGCAATTCGCTTCGGTTGATCGCAATACGAAGATCATCGATGATTGTCTGCGAATCGTCAAGTGAGAAGTCCATGGTGAATTCCTCCAGTTCAAAACCGCTGATTTCCTGAAGTTGAAGAGAATTGATTTGGGCTTTAGCTGTTTTTCTGTTGAGGGAAATCGCTGAGAAATCAGCTGAGAGCCCGGTGATTTGAATTGCCTCAGGATTCAAATATCCTGTTTGAAAATCTGTGCGGGCGGTTTTAAATTCGATCTCGTTGTTTTCGAGCGAAATCTGATTCGCTGTCACGATCCAGTCAGGCCAGGCAAAAGCCTGTTTGGTCTCATCCTTTGCTGTGGTTGAATCTAACAGTGCGGTGGGTGAAAAATCATGAAAGCGTATCGATGAATTATTCAACTTAAATAGATTCAATTCCAATTTTTGAGTCTCCAAATCAGCTATAGGTAGCTCTACTAGCAACTCCTGAAGGTTGACTTCTGCTTGCTGTTGATCTACTTCGTTTTGATAGTTGAGTTGGACATTATTTAGCGCCAGTTTTTCTAAAATAAGCTTTGGAGAAACACTCGCGGTGGTGTCTTCCTCCGTTTCTGGGAATGGCTTCCGTTGTATATAGTCTGCCTGAGTATCGCTGAGTACGATTTGTACGACCTCAATAGCCATTGTCTCCAGATCGATTTTTGGAATATCCAATTGGAGCGATCCCAGCCTGAGCTTACTTGAGACGCCAAGAAATTGATCTTCAAATACTAAGTCAAAATCAGTTAATGATACGTTTTTTATGGCAAGTTGCATCCCTGTAGCCGTGGTGTCTGATGCTGTTTTGCTTGGATTTGTTGCTATGGAGTCTTGCCCGGATTGGGGTGCGAAAGCCTCAATTAAAAAACTGAAATTAAAATATTCGGTATTCTCTTTCCGAGTCACTTTAGCTTTGACACCATGCCAATCCAACTTGGAGATATTGACATTTCCCGAATTGATGAGGGGGATGAATTCCACTCCTGCTTCCAGATCCTGAGAATAAAGTAAAGTGTCTCCGTTGAGATCTTCGAGATACAGACCTTCGAGATAGATGTTGCCTGAAAATGTGATAAATAGACGATCAATATTGAACTGAGTACCCGTCTTTTTTTCTACATAGCTGACGGCTTTATCCACAATTATACCTTGTCCCCAAGGGCTACGGATAAGTAATATCAGTGCCAGCAGAATCAAAAGAATGGATCCGATGATGATCCCTGTCACCTTGAGAATTTTTAAAAGTATCCTTTTGATAAAAGAGTAGTTTTATGAGTTTGATGCATATCCGAAATGCACTTTAAATAGACAATTCAACAAGTAAGCCAATGCTCGGTTTAATTCTATAATTGATGACTAGATAAAAATAATTCGCTTTCCAGTAACTTTTAATTAGGGTCGTATAAATCACAGTTGATGATTGTTTCATCGAATTTCCCTGAATAGCCTATTGGCTTACTATCGTTGATCAAAGAGCGGGAGATAAGTCAATTGAAAGTTTAATTTCAGTCTTAATGATTTCTTAGCATTTAGTTTTATTAGTGTATTAAGGCAAATGTGCTTAGTGTTGTTTACTGAGATATTGCTGCAAAGAAAATAATTTGGAAATTAAAAGAATCATTAATTCTATCCACATAAAGGTTGCGTACATGAAAAAGCTGAATTTAAGGCCATGGTTTTGAAATTGAATGAAGAGAAGCTCAGGAGATTTGTACTGCATTACGGAAACAGTAACAATGATTTTCGAGCAGGCTTGGGGATTTTCTTTTCCTACAAGCAAAGCGACGCTACGATTGAGCAGAGTTTCCGATCTCTGTTGGCATCGATTATCAAAAATAGTAGTAGTCGCGGATACGTCGATTATAAATCAGCTTCAAATTTTGCATCTAAGATAGACGAGTTGGTACACCGTGGGGAGAGCTATGCTGCGGAGGGTAAGCTTGTAACCTCTTTTCTGGTAGCTAAAGCCTTGCTTGAGCCAGTGATGACTGCGGCAAAAAACATTGATGATTCAAGTGGATATGTTGGTGGGACTATTGATTCGATCATTCAGTTATTGGGTACTATTTCAAGTGCAAAAGATGCGCCGATAGATTTGAAAGAAAAAATCTTGGATTTTTTAGAAGTGCAACTTCAATCGGAAGTCTATTTCGAATACGGAGATTTCGGTGAAGATATGTTTGTGATATATCAGTCGATTGCTGCACAGCTAGAGAAAGTGGAGCCTTATGAGCAACTGATTTCAAAATTGCTTATTAAAGCTGGAAGATATAAGAAAGGGTTTTTGATTTTCAAACAGATTGATTTTTACAAATCCATCGGCGAAGCAAACAAAGAGGCCGCGCTGATCTCCGCAAATATGGAGATAAAAGAAGTCAGAAAGTTAGAGGTCAATAAGGCGATTAGTCAGGAGAATTACTCCAAAGCTAAATCTTTGATCGATGTGGGGATCAAAATTGCGAAGCAAAATAACTATCCCGGAACTGTGACTGAATGGGAAAAGAATCGTCTTTTGATTCTGGAACTTGAAGGTGACGTATCAGAAGTGAGAGCTTTGACAAAAACATTAATTTTTGATTCGGATTTCAGTCTTGACTATTATCCAAGATGGAAAGCGACATTCTCGCCCGAAGAGTTAGTTTTTGCAGTCGAGAATTTCATTGACGAGCGAATACAGTTGCTAGAGAAGAAGTATCAAAATCAAACGGGATATTATGGAAAAAGACATCCGCCTATCTTGGAGAATTTAGCAGGAATCTATTTTGAAGAAAAGTATTTTGACAGGGTCTTGGAACTGGTCAGAAAGGAAAAGACGCTGGACTCGGTGCTCCGATTTCACAGGAAATTAGTACCTGTGTTTCCTGATGAGCTACTCCAAATTTATTTACCTCTGCTGGAGCGGGAGGGAGATATAGCGAGTGACCGACGGATGTACGCGAACCTTGCGAGAAACATGAAAAATCTCATTAAGGATATGCCAAAGGGTAAAAATCAAATCCAGAATACCGCTGAAAAGCTAATGAATAAATACCCACGAAGACCCGCAATGTTGGAGGAATTAAAGAATGTAATCTAGTCTCGAAAAATAGTAAGAGCCTTATTCTATTGAATCCCAACTATTATTTTGAATCTATTTTAATGACCGTTCAGTCATCATTAGTCTCAAATCGACTGCTCTTTAAGAATTGCAGCGAAGAGTTGGAAGTCCAGTTTCATCTTGAAAGTAGGGAATATCCTTATTTAGTTGGAGATTGTTTTTGAATCAGCACGATCCCTTTGATTGATTCTAGTCTCAATGCTTTTTTATCTATACGTGCATCAATATTCTCAAAAAAGAAAACTAGCTTAACTTCCTCATTTTCAAACTCCAGCTGCAGATCTTCCCAAGGAATAGTATTATAAGAATTAGTATAACGCATTTCCAATTCTTCTACAAATTCTGCTAACTCGATGCGGTTTTCTTTTTCATTGAATTCCAAGATCAGAATAGATTCATCATCAGGGTCAAATTGAAACTGCAAGGTATCTTTCTCTACTTTTTTGAGGTATCTGTTGAGGTCAATCCGCATCAGCTGTTCATAATCTGCAATCGGATAGTTGAATTCTCCGGTAGAATTGAAATTCAAATTCCTTACTTCATTCGAATTCGTAATCAATTCATATTCAGGGACGAATTTCAATCCCATAGATTCTACGACAAGTTCGTCCCAATCCATACTGGAAGTCTTCAGCTTGGACTTATCAGCTGATGCATTCATGATTGATTTGAGATCTTGCTCAAACCACGGCTCCAATCCCTCCAAGCCATGGTAATCGTGGAGGTATTGGACAATTGAGTTTACGTTGTTCAATGTGGTTCTTTCCAGATTAATTTCACGAACCTTTTCAGAGGCTTTAATTCCACCCTTTTCGGTGATTTTCCACTGAACCTCAGTTTGGATTTTACCCTGAACCAGCAAACCATTTTCTCCCAAAAGATGACTCAATCGATCCATTTGATCTCTTCTGCTGAATCCAAACATTCCCCATGGGCCAAAAGAGGAGAAAATCATGAATAGGGCTAAGGATAATGGAATGACTTTAATATTTTTCTTTCCAAAGGTGAAATAGACTGCCAAAAAAGTCAACCAAATCCCAAGTAAAGCAATAATGTATCGGTTCACTGTCAATCCATAATCTTCGATACGGATGCCGATAGCCACGAATAATAAGATAATCAATGGAAAAAGCAGAAAATAAAAAGTCTTGTAAAACAGTTTGATCCAACCTGTCTCTTTGAGCTCTTGGTAGGGAAATAAAAGGAGATTAGTGAAAATTCCCAATATCGAGATGGCTATGATCATGTAACTCACTATTCCTCTAGGCCAATCCCAGGTGATGATGATTTTAGCACCATAGGTATAAAGTATCAATAGATAAATGAGTAACAGCGGGATCAATACAAACTGTGTGTAAACGCGTAGACCGTTTGGGGCATCCTCGGGCGAGACTTCTGTTCTGAATTCTAAAGGAATACCGGCTAAGAAAAACCAGGTATTGAAGACTCCAACGATCGTAAAAAAGAGTTGGGCGAATAGCTGCGGATCATACTCCACGTCGAAAAGCGTACTAATAGCAAGCATGGCAAATACGATTCCCAAGAAGATAATAGCCGAATACAGTCCTCCCAAAGTCAATCTTAGAAAGAGCACCTTATTGTAATTCCAAAAGCTGAGTTGACTGCTTCCTTTCAGAAAAGGAAGAATGGCGACGCAGAGATGTAGCGTCAGATTATAGATCAAATACCGAATGTAGGGCACCCTTGTGGAATCAAATGTCAGCTCATTTGGGAAGCTCCAGAAAATCAAACCTAAGATGATCAGTCCCACAATTTCCAGTCCTATTCTGGATTTTTGGGAAAGTTGCTTTCGAGCCACAAAAACTCGAATGCAGAAAAATAATGGAATACCCAGTGCAGCGGTCAAAAGCAGGTTGACCAAAGTCAGCTGATCTTCAAACTGCTCGATTTCAACTAAGTAAATGGAAATTGATGTAGCGATGACGGCTGAAGTAATGCTTGAGGGGAATCTCCGAAAGGTTCGTGCTGCATCAAAAGCAAGATTTGAAAGTGATGGGAATTTCAGTTTTTGGCAGTTTACAGGCGAAGTGGTTCGTTTGTTTTCATAGAAGAAGACGTAATTGGATGCTTCTTAGAAAATAGCATTCATTCTCTTTTCGCTGAAAAATGAAATTAGACATAATTTTTTTGAAAGTTTCTCAATAACAAAGGATGCGAAGACTTTACAGAATATGATCTCATTAAAGTACTCACTGAATAACAATCAAACACCATGTTCAAGATAGGCTCCGCTTCCATCAGAGGTGCTTTTGGTCTATGGTTATAAATTTGATTATGTTAACGGGTTTTGGTCGATGTAATGTAAATCGGGAAAATTAGGATTCGCCAAAACTGGCGGAAGTTAATTATGCGGAGCCGTGAGTGTCACCACTCACGGCGGCAGCGGCTGACACTCACGACGGCAGCGGACAATTTGGACGGCGCCTTCAAGCACCCACGGTGGCACTGAGAGACATATACAGCGGGCCAAGATTTCGTCAAAATGAGTAAATGGTATTATACGTAAGGCCGTGAGTAATGCCTTCGAATGCCGATAAAAGCAGATAGATAATCTGGGAGCGGTTGTTTCACTAATTACGCAAAAGTGAATCTTGAAAATCAGTTAGGCTAAAAACAGGCATTTTAGTTTAAGATGGAAATTCTCTAAAACGTGAGAGAAACCCGAAACTTTCTTATTTTCGATTGCAATTAATCTTTTTGATATGGACACCAGCCTACTCGCTCCCGGAAGCAAATTGAATCATCCCAAATTCGGATCAGGTATGATCCTTTCCCTAGACGAAACTTTTTATAAAATCTACTTTTACCAAAACGAAGAAGTCAAAACTCTCGCGAGAGATTACGATGGATTTACAGTGGAGGAAGCCAAAGTTCCGGACTTCCCGATGCTCACCATGAAGGATGTGGAAAAAGCGATTCGAGAAGCTTTGATTCAAACTTCCGAGCGAGCTCCAATCATTCCGCTTGGAGGAAAGTGGATCGGAGGCAATGTAGTCTTCGAGCCTAATGATGTATCTCTTCAGATGAAAGAAATTCCCATGGCAGCATTCTTTCACAAGATCGTAATGGTGCGGGAAAAGCTTCGGGTACTCGAGCAGAATATCAATAACCACCCTAAGCTAGACGACGAAGATCGGGTGCATTTGCAGCAGTACATCACTCGATGTTACGGTTCTCTGACGTCTTTTAATGTGCTATTTGCTTACAAGGAAGATCAGTTCAAGGGAAGTGGGGGCTAAAGCCTGAGGTGAGAAAGCTAAAAATGACAACCTTCAGTTTTGAAGAGATTCGTTTTCATGAAGGAGTGACCCAGATTCATCTTAGTAGGCGTTATTTCCAAACACTGTTTTGGCATTTAAGCAGCGCTGCTTACTCTTGCCCGTTACCTGCTGCCTGCCTTCTAAAATTTATTAAAATCATGGTGCCGTTACTTATTTCCTGAATCATTTCCCTGTCAATTTGACGAGTCAACAAATCAACCAGCTGCGTGCCAAAGCCAGTGCCTTTCGCTTTTGCATCTAAAGATTTACCTACGCCATTATCACTGATTCGAAGTTGAAAATTAGCAATGTCCAGATTTTTTAAACTTAGCTCGATGATTCCTACCATATGTTTTGGGTTTAGATCTTCCTAAAAAAGTTGAGTTTGATTAGCTCGATATTTCTATGACAAAAACTCAGGAGCTTGACGGGCTGATTGATGATTGGTCCATCCAGAAAAATAGTTAAGTTTTCAAAGAAAATACCTGATAGATAGCGCGGTTAAATTATCCTCTTGCCTTAATCCACACCTCTCGCACATGGGCACTCAAAAGTGGGAAGGAGAAGAAAATAAAATCCAGTGCATTGAAAAATTTGTTGGCAGTCCATAGCCTAAGTGTTTAATTTAACATACAGTTATATTTTTTATATTAAATTTATTTTTAGTTATAATTAGTTTAATTTTCATCATTATTTGTTTGTATCTAGACATAAACTAGATTATATCTTTATTTAATATGGTTTTAAGCTGTAATTTATTTGGAATAAAATACGAAGTGAGTATCAGGTTTTTCTAAAAAAATATTAGACTTTCGCTAAAAAGGGCTAAGTTAGGTTACAAATAAAAAAACTATTTATTTAATTAAAAATAAGTGAATCTTTTAAATATTTTCTTTTCAAGAACCACAACAAGTGATCCCTAAAATCTCAGGATTTTGGTGATCAACTCATTTTTAAAGTAGCACTCCATACCAGTTTCGAGTAT
>Ga0209390_10007984_pt1 | contig 13281 bp, 13 predicted proteins | sample BON01_FD_187212 | JGI IMG/M metagenome (GOLD analysis project Ga0209390, IMG submission 187212) | Freshwater microbial communities from Lake Bonney liftoff mats and glacier meltwater in Antarctica - BON-01 (SPAdes) (version 2) | ecosystem: Environmental > Aquatic > Freshwater > Ice > Glacier... | reverse complement strand
GCTTATTGAAAAATCAGATATACAAAAAGCGAGTAAAGTAAGGTCTACTAAAGGGTTAAACCTACATGTTTATGGTCGACTAGCTGCAGCATTTATAACACTATTATTTAACTCTTGATTCGCATTTATAATAAAAAAACAAGATTAAATTACACTTCTTATTATACAGAATACCTCTGCATATTTTTTCCCAACAATAACCCCTCTTTGCTTTGCTAAAACCGTTAAGGCTTCTGGAGATCTTGGATGTGGATAAGTCCTTTTTTCAAATTCATAAGATTCCATTCCTTTAATTTTCGCATCAACATTTTCTTTGCTAATTTCAATAAATAAATTCGGTATAAATTTTCTTGGATCAGATGAAGCTATCCATTCTGTACCAGATGGTGTTTCAAAAGTAATAACTGTATGCACCTTTTCATGTGACAATGGTCTACACGCTGTCATTACAGCTTCAAAAGTTCTCTGATGGTCAATATTAACATCACCTCCGTGATGTGTGAAAATTATTTCTGGCTGAAATATTTCTTTCTCTTTTTCTATAACTTTTATAATATCTAATAATGCAACTGTATCAAATCTATTATCTGGAAAATCATAAACCCCAACAGATTCATAGCCTATTGCCTTTCTGGCATCCTCAATATTTTTTCTATGAATAGCTAATTCTTTTGACCATTTTTTTGGATTTCTTTCATCAGATCTAGAGGTTATTCCTTCTCCTAAGATGATTACTCTAACGCAACATTGTTGCTCGTGAATTAACTTATGCATGGTTGCTCCTAATCCTAATAATTCGTCATCAGGGTGCGCAACAACAACTAATATTTTTTTATTTTTAAAGTTCATTTAAACAAAATTTAGTTCCATTGCAGTACCAAACTCGATATCTCTATTAAAAGATTTCCCTAATAATCCTTTTAAATGTTTAGGATGTATTCCAACACCTGGTCTAATAGACCTTACATTTTCTTCTGTAATAACATCTCCTTTTTTCACATCTTTTACTACAAACAAAGAACGAGCAAACTTCCTACTATTAGCTACATCTTCATCTATTTTATAATTATTATGCCCAAGAGCTTGTTCTGTTCTCCTTACCTGAATTACCATTTCTTTAAATTCAGATGGATCCATAGAAAACTCTACATCAGGACCTCCTAGTTTTTTATCTAATATAAAATGTTTTTCTATTATTTTAGCTCCCATAGCTACAGAAGTAACAGGAATTAAATGACCTAAAGAATGATCAGATAATCCAACTATACAATTGAAATCCTCTTTTAATTTAGGTATCAAATTCAAATCAACCTGATTCCATTTTGTCGGATAAGCCGAAGTACATTTTAAGAATATATATTGGTCATTACCTACAGACTTACATGTTTCAATAGCTAATTCGATATCTTCTTTAGTAGCCAATCCTGTTGAAAAAATCACTGGTTTCCCTTTTTTTGCTATATGTTCTATCAACGGAATATCCATGATTTCATACCCTGCTACTTTATAAAACTCAACACCTAAGTCCTCTAAAAAATCAACATCATACTTTGAAAATGGAGAAGAAAAGAAATCCATCCCTAAAGAAGTGGCTAAGTCTTTTAGTTCTTGATGCCATTCGTAAGGTGTATGGGTTTCCTTGTACAAATCGAATAAAGTTCTACCATCCCATAAAGTACCACCTTTAATAACAAAAGCATCTTTATCACAATCTATAGTAATTTTATCTGGAGAAGTTGTCTGTATTTTAACACAATTTGCTCCTGCTTCATGCATCGCTTTTATAGTGTCTAATGCTATTTGTTTATCTCCTCTATGATTACAGGATAGTTCCGCTACTATATAAACTGGGTAATTACCCCCTACTAATGTTTTTCCTAATTTAATTGTTTCCATCATATTTTATTTTAAAAGACATCACAGTCTCCCATGTTCATATTCCAATTCTTGAAATTCATAATTTTATCTTTAACTTCTGAATTTAACTCCTTGTTAAAAAACTTAATACAAGGAAAGGATTTAAACTGTAAAGAAAAAGAAAATTGTTTTAAAGCTTCTTTGAAATTATTGTTACTAGGCCAATAAATTACATTTGCTATATTTTTTTGATTAAAGTATTTGTTAGTGATATTTATTAATTGCTTTTCTGATATATTGTCTGAAATAACATAATCTATAAGATGTCCTGAAATTTCTTTACTATAAGGGTTGGTATATTTTTTTAAAACTATAAACCCTTCAATTTCATCTGCAATCTTAATAAAGTGACAACTATAAAGATTCTGTGGGTGATTAACATATCTATTTATATAATACGATAAGTTCTTGTGAAGAGATATCTTATTGAAATTATTATAATATTCAACCAACTTATCCAAATTAAAAAAATCTTCCTCATCGTCTTCAAAATAGTCTATTGTAATTTCTCTTGGTAATTCTTCATATATACTCGAATCTATCTTGTAGGAATTAATAACTGATAAAAGCTTACAACCCTCAATCTTAACTTGCATTTCCCAGTATCCTTTATTAGGAAAGGCATACATAAAGTCAATGCCCCTTTTTCTTGCAATTTTATATGCAAAATTAGATACTTTGTATATTTGTACCTTATCTCTATGTTTTTCACTTACAGCTGCATTTACCCCTTGAGCTCCCCGATACTTAAAGCCTAATACATTGATGTCTAATGGTACTATTGCATAATGTGCTATTACTTTACCCTCATACTCAGCAATTGCAACAATAGAATAATCCGTAGTTACTAACCTGTTAAGCCAAATCCAATATGACCTATCTCGTAAATAGGGCAAATTAAATTCATTGAAAAATAAAATAATAGAATCTCTATCTGTGGCTATTGCCTCTCTAATAACAGCTTTTTTATTAATCATTATATCCGTTTATTTCTACAAGCTCTATGACTCCTATATTTTTTTTGTACAAAAAACATACATTATTATCATTAAATGCAGGTGACGCCATCGGTTTAGTAATCTGAATAAATCCTTCACTAGACGAGTCTGATAAGATTTTTTCCATATTTACTACTCTATAACAAAAATGATAGGGAATTATTCCTCTGTTTTTTTTCAATATAGTATTTATCGGACTATTTTTAGAATTAGGCTCAATTAACTCTATTTTAGGTGATTTATGCTTTTCCATAAAACATACTTTTACGTCTTGATTAAGGTCTACAATAGTCCTACCTACAACTTTATATCCTAGAATCATAAATGATTCTACTGATTTTTCAATACTTTCAGTAGCAATCCCAATGTGATCAAATTTCAAGTTCTCTAAAATATTTTTCATAAATTATTATCTAAACCAAAGGTCCTCCAAAAGTTGACCATCTTACCATTCTCTCCATAAGGAATATCCCATCCCATGGAGACTCAAAATTAAGCATTCTTCCCATTTCAGGACATCGCATTACTCCTTTTTCTACTGCTTTTTCCGCAAAATTTAATGCCTTAGAACCACTAGAGGCTAAGCCTATTGTCTGAATATTATCATCTACATAGTCTAAAATTTCATCTATATGATCAACAGGGTGTACCATTATTACTCTGGAATATACTGGTGGATTCAAGTTTTTATCCTCCGAATATAATACGGTCCAAGTAGCGTCTTCACTAGCCCATACTTCTCCTTTAAAATCGTATAGACCTCTTATTGAATGTATGGCTGATATTTGCTCAACACTATCAACTCCTTTAGGTATTTGAATTGCTGATTTTTTCATTCCTTCTGCCAATAATTTACAGAATCCTCTTGGTGAAACCTCTCCACCTCTTTCTATATACAAATTATGTGGCGAAGCACATCCTGTTTGGTCAAAAACACTAGAGTCTACAGCTACTTTTCTTGCCAACTTCTTCGCTTTTCTTTCTGTCATTAGCACTTCCTTAGAAATAGCTGAAAAAGAGATTTTAGGTCCAAAAATTATATCCTCTGTATCGAACATAGAAGGGTAACTAGCCACAGTTTCTACAGCTTCTCTGCCACCCCATGCTATTCTTACATTAGCTGATTTTGACATCAATTTTCCAACTCCTTTGTCTCTATGTGAGAAATACACTATTGCTATTGTTTCTAATAGTTTGTCTCCCTCTATAGTATACCCTCCTCTTGTTGTATAACTAACTCCTTCGAATGCTTTTAACAAACCTGCAAAAACGCCTTCATCTTTAGACGATATTTTAAGTAAATTTACATTTTTAGTCAGTATTGACTGAATAAGGGCAAACATACCCAACACTTGTACATTACCTGCTAGCCAATGACAAACTAAACCTCTCTGGTTTGCTTTTAAAAACTGTTTCCTTGAGCCATTTAATGACAAGAAGTTATCAATATATTGTCTATTCCCTCTAAGTCCAATAGTTGATATTCTATTTAAATGTTCAGGTTTTGACCAATTTGCCAAGAACGCTAAACCTTTTTCTTTCATTTTTTCTAAATCTCCTTCAGCTTTCAACCATTTTTTGGAGGCTTCACCTATCAAACCTATTAAAGCATCTATAGGTTGCGCTCTTAACCATTCTTTTTTAGAACTTAATTCTTGTATTATACTTGATAATTGCTCTTTAGTGGTTTTATCTGTATCTGTTTTTGTTCCTTTCCAGAAGTGTAATTCTAATTTAGACTGAGAATCTTGAATACTACTATCAATAGTATCTGTAAATTTTAATTTGCTCCCCAATATATCTCCACAACCTCTAATTTCGGCTTTCTTAAGCCTACCTAATATTTTAAACCTAGTACCATTTCTTTTGTACGGACACGGTTCTGAATTTACAATACCCATATCATCCGTAAGTACCACATTACCTGGGTAAGAGTGCGGAACTGGCGAAATAAATTCTAAGACACCTTCCTCTCCATCTTTTACAACTTCACGAGTTACAGGGTTTCTTACTATAAGCTCAGAGTATAAAGGCGTATGCTTATATCCACATTCACAATCAGGGTAGTTTAGTCCCATTTGCTCAGTAAATCCATAAATATCTATGACATGTTCCTCTTTTACAAAGAATAGTTTAGCCATGGTTTTATTAAATTCATCCTTGCTTATTTTTTCACTTTCAAGTTTTTTCCAACCTCCTATGTGAATTATTTTAGACCCCTCTGGCAGGTTAAAGTTAATTCCTCTATCCAATAATGGCTTCACTACTTGAGCATATAGCATATATGTAAAACCAAATACTACTATAGGAGTGTTTTTATCTAAAGCTGCTACAAATAATTTTGTTTTTTCAATATCAAAAGTTACTGTTTCGTTATCATCTTTTACAAGTGCATAGCTAACTTTATCCGCAAAATTAAGATAGCCACCTATTGCGGCATATCTAGCTCCTAAAAACTTAATGTTTTTAGGATCAGGGCTAACATCTACAACTATAAAAGGTTTTCTTTCAGCACCTATAAAGTCTTTAACCACTTTAATCATCACTTTGGCTTGACGCTTAGCTGTTATTTTATCTAAAACCACAGTACTTGGGACTCCTGAAGTTGCTGAAGATTGTAGTGATAGTTTCACCTCATTATCAGGAACTGATTTCAAATTCGCTCCTAAATCTTTAAATACGCTTACTGCTATTGGAGGTATTTCCTTTAATTCACCTTCAAAAGTAAATGGATCGAAATTTTTGTTAATACAAAAGTTTCGATACTGTTTGTTATTTTCGAAATGAAATTTCAATTCTTCCATTAAAGAATCAAAAAACAACTTTTCTTTTTCTGTTTTATTAAGTTCGTATGGACCTGTTTTAATTAAACTATCCGTCAAAAATCCTGATTTCATTAAATAGCTGTTTTAATTATGTCTTGTAAAAATTCTTTATCCATAGGTATCGGATTACCTTGTCCTCCTTTATCAGCTAAAGCTCTTTCAAAAAAACTTTCATCTGCTAATATTATATCTCTATTATTTAAAACAATATTTTTTTCTTTTTGTAAATCAAAAGAAGAAATGATATCTTCTACAAAATCTAATAATTTAGAGCCTTTACTAAATCCTGAATGGATTGCTAATTGCTCAAATCTATTGTTTGATTCTCTATTTTCAATATTTTTTCTTATTACTGAAGGTAAAAATATAGAGATAGCATTAGAGTGAGATAATCCAAATGCTGACATCTGATGAGCTAAGGCATGAGTAGCTCCTACTATACAATGATTTTGAACCATTCCTGCAAAAACAGATGCTAATTGTAATTTATTAAGATTTTCTTTATCTATACCTTTACTTACAACCTCGGAATATTTTGATATTATTTGTATTGCTTTTTCTGCATAGCTATCAATAAGCATATTATCTATATTTGACATATATCCTTCTATGCAATGCGACAATGCGTCAACCATAGATGATAAAAGCATTTTTTTAGGAGCATTTGCAATAAGTGAAGCTTCTAAAACTATTATTTCAGGAATGAACTGATGACTTATAACAAATTCTTTAGATTTATTACTATCATTATACATTACCGATGCAGACGATATTTCTGCACCACTACCTATAGTCGTAGGTATGACTACAAAATTTGTTTTCCAGTTAAGCATAGAAAATCTAGTATCATTCAAATCAAAAAATGGAAATTCATAATATGTTCGAACCATTTTAGCACCATCTATTACACTACCACCACCAATAGCTATAATCATATCTGGCTTTATTTTCTCAATATCAGCAATTGTCTCCGATAAAGAAATTAAAGTTGGTTCTCCTTGCCATGTTTTTTCTATAAAAGATATCTCAAAAGCAGACATAGCTTTAAAAACCTTTATCTTATAAGCCTCAGTCAAACTAGAGCCATGAATAACAGCAACTCTAGATGAGGCATACGTTTTAAGTCCCATGATAGCATTTTCACCAAACAATATTGTTGGTTGCCTTAATATAAACTTAGAATACATTCCTTGTGGTTCCCACATATTATTTTAATTTTTGTCTTTGAATTTTACCCGAGGAAGTCTTAGGGACTTCGTTTATCCATTCGTATTCTACAGGAACTTTATATTTTTCTAGCTTCTTTTTCAAAAAATTATCTATTTCTTCAAAATCATAAATAGAATTACCTTTTACCACAAAAACTTTTACTACTTCTCCTAAAACACCTTGTACATCAGGAATACCAATACACACAGCTTCTAATTCAGAATCAAATTCTTTTATTTTATCTTCTACTTCAATTGGAGATAGTTTCTTGCCCCCAATATTTATAATTTCCTTTGATCTACCTTTTAGAACGATGTAATCTTTCTTATTAATTAGTCCAATATCACCTGTTCTAAAATACTCTCCATAAAATAAATCGTTCCTTTCTATATTCAAATATTCTGTCGACACGTGATCACCTTTAATACATATCTCTCCTTCTTCTTCTTTAGAAAGTTTCTTTCCGTTTTCATCAAAAATATTTATAATTACATTAGGACTTGGTTTTCCAATTGTATTCAAATGATCTTTACTTGTATTAAACTCCATAAAAGTAGAACGAGAAGCTTCTGTCAAACCATAATGCATGCACAAACTTGTATTCGGAAATAAATTAGTTAATGCCATCTTGTCTTCTGCAGACATATAAGCACTACCAAACTCTATATAATTTAATTGATTTGAATATTCAGCTAATTTATTGCCACTCATCTTCTTAATATAAGACCAACTTGCTGGAACCATTCCGAAGCCAGTGACCTTATATTCATCGAACATTCTAAACATACGCTTCATATTAACTATATTCCCTAACAAAACCAATGTACCTCCGGCTGATAAAACACATTTTAATCTTGCCAAACCAAAAGAGTGGCTTATAGGCATGGCTAAAAGCTCTGTATCATTCTGATTATTACCTATGAAACTATTTATATTATTAACACTTTGTGCAATATTTCTATGTGACAATAGAACTCCTTTGGGTTCACCGGTTGTGCCTGTTGTAAATAAAAGATCAGCACTGTGCTCTAAGTTAGGAAAACTAATATCTAACGGTATACTTGATTTTTCTAAATCGGTAAAACAATCAAACTCAATAGTTTTAATATTATTTATTTTATTTTCTAAACCTACAATCAATTTAGGATTAATCTTATCTAAAGTAAACTTTAATCTATCTTGAGTAATTTGCTCATCAATGGGTAAAACTTTAGCTCCAATCAGATGTAACGCAAAATAAGTAAATACAAAAGCAACATTTTTATTAGCAGCCAATACTACCGTATCTCCCTTAGAAATACCATATTCTAGTTCTAATAATATCTTTGAAGCCCAAATATTTTCAAATAGTTCCTTGTAACTAAAAGTCTTTTTTTTATCTATTAAGGCTATTTTATCAGGTGTGGTAATGGACCAATTATGTATATTATATTCTAGAGTATTCAATATAAAAATATTATTACAGGTTTGTATACGCCTCGATTGCTTCAATCATATCTCCAACATCTTCTAATTCCATAATATCCTCAGGATCAAATTTAATATCAAATTCCTTTTCTAGAGAGGTAATGATAACCAATTGCCCCATAGAATCCCAATTCGGAAAATCACCGATTGCTGTATCTTCATCTATTTTATTAACCTCAACTTCTATAGCCTCAGCTATTACATTTATCACTTTTTCTGTTATATTCATTTATTTAGTCATTTTATATTTTGATATTAATCCTGAAACAAAATCATTAATATTGTCTGGAATATTAATATAATCTTTAAGTGTAAATTCATAATTAGAATATTTTGAATTTACACTTAAAGATTCTTTAAAGTTACAAAGTTCATGTATTTTAATCATGGCATAATTTTCTTTATTTACAATAGCCTTTATCATTTTAGCATTAATATATTCAAAGAAAAATTTTAAGTATATATATTCAAAATACAAACCAATACCAGAAGATTGCAACCTAGGGTTTAAAAAAAAACCTGTCATATATTCACCTTTTGCTATAGCATCATAATAAATAGCTCCAATAATTTTTTCCCTCCTAAATACTGCGCAATATACTTTTCCCTTATTAGTTTTCAAAGTATAAATAAAGGAAAGATGATTCTCTTTAGTAATTTCATCAGAGTTGAACATCCACTTTCTAACATCTATATGATTTCTGTATGCGAGTACCTTAATAGAATCATCTAAAGATAAGTCTTGATATAAAACAAAATCAAAGCCATCAGACGAATAGTACTTTTTATAGTTCATAATTTTAAAATATTTTTTTTAGATTTGATGAAGTTACTTTCATAAAAGAACAATTCTTATTATTAAAATCGTTAATTAAAAGATTATCTAAGGTTAATAAATTCCCTAGACCAAAGATTGAGTTTTTAGCGGTTAAATAATAATAATATTCCTCCTGATTCTCAACATAATAACCGACCATAAATGGCATCCCTACTGAAATAGCTTCTATACTAACCGAACTTGCTGGTAAGATACCAAAGTCAGCAATTTGCATTCGCTCCACCATTTCTTCCGAAGACAAACTAGAGAATATATTTACAACTTTTTTGCTCTTATTAAGAGCATTTTCTAATTCCTCCTTATACAAAAAAAGCGAGCCAATTATAATATCAATAGTCTCAATACCTTCAATATCTTCTAATAGACCAACTATATTAGCAGTAACATTATGTTTATCGGCACCACCTATACAAACCAAACATCGTTTTTCTTCTGTTCTTATTCGTGGTGTTACATTCAAAAAAGGTTTGCGTAATAATGCGTAGTCCAACCCTAAACATAACTTGGTGTAATTTTCTCTAGAAAATTGATTTTCTCTAACAGCAGGAGATTGATTTATAACCACATCAGCTAAATAATGTTTATTATGCATATCGTCTATACACACCAATTTACATTCAATACTTTTTATTTGTTTTTGATAATTAGTAGTAAAGAAATAATTATCTAAAACTATTGTATCTTCTTTTTTAATAAAAGTTAGAAATTCATCAAAATGTTCATTATGACCCTCCTTTAATTTTATAATAGAAGAACAGGATTTTTCTATCTCCCTAATAATATATTCATTCACAAAACGAGTAGCAAATATACAATCAAACTCATCTTTTAGCATGTCAGCTAAAGCCAAGGAACGTATTACATGCCCCATACCAATATCGTTACTTCCGTCTGCTCTAAAGTATATTTTACGTTTAACCATCTAATTTGAGATTATATTTCAATTCTGCCAATTTCCAATCCATTTCGTTATCGATATCTTGCCCCTCCAATTCACCTATTTCAATAAATCCGGTGTTATCTGTCCAAAGAGTTTTTTGCTCCATAACCTTTTTTATTTCAAAGAAATAAAACTGACCTGCATCGTGAAAAACAGGCTCTAAATCTTGAGAACGCGAAGATAAATACTTAGGCTCTCTCATTTTTATTCTTTTATTTTCATCAACTATCAATCCTCTTTGTATAGGATAACCGAATTTAATAACAGGAAACACTGTATCTATGTTTTTTTCACTTAAAACACTATGAGCTTCTATCAATTTTTGAGAAGTTACAAAAGGTGCTGTAGGATAAATACAACAAGCTTGATCAAAACGAATGTTTTCTTTTTCGTAAGATTCTAATACTTCTTTTATAACATCAAAAGTGCCGGTATAATCATCAGAATTTTTAGCACTGCGGATAAAGGGAACGACTGCTCCATAAGTTTCAGCTATTTCAGCTATTTCACTATCATCTGTAGAAACCATCACTTCGTCAAAAAGCTCACTATTTATTGCCGCTTCAATAGAATAGGCGATAATAGGCTTGCCTAGAAAATCCTTAATATTTTTTCTGTGTATTCTTTTACTCCCCCCTCTTGCTGTAATTATTGCTACTCTTTTCATTTACTTAATAATTTTAAAAACTCTTCCAATAACGAGCTCTTGTTCTTTATTGGTTAAGGTTGGATACATTGGCAAACTAATACACTTCGCATAATAATTTTCAGCATTTATTAAGTCTGAGCCTTCATAACCAATATTTTTATAATAAGGCAGTGTATGAACAGGTATATAATGTATTTGCGCAAAAATATGATGTTTTTTTAAATAGTCATACAATACTTTTCTATCTTCTACTTCAATAACAAATAAATGATGTGCATTAACTGAACCCTCTTCAACACTTTGAAACTTTATTTTTGACTTAAAAGCTTTTTTATATGTATCTGCTATCTGATTCCTTTTTTCTACACCTACTTTATTTTTAGCAAGCTGCGTAATCCCTAGCGCAGATTGTATGTCTGTTAATCGATAATTATATCCTAATTCTTGCATTTCATAAAACCAACCACCATGGTTTTCTTCCATGTTTTCTTTTGTGATTCCGTGTGTTCTCAAAGAAATTAATTTCTTATAGATTTTCTCAGAATTTGTAGTCAGCATCCCTCCCTCTCCGCAAGCAATATGTTTTACTGGGTGAAATGAAAAAACGGCAATATCTGCGTACTTTCCATTTCCACATTTTTGAACAATTTCTTCAGAATCTGTAAAAGAACCACCTGGTGCATGACAGGCATCTTCGATAATCCATAAACCGTGCTCATTTGCCAGCGCTCGGAATGCTTCTAAATTTAATGGTAGCCCTGCAAAATCTACAGGTATTATTCCTTTAAAAAAACCTTTGGGTTTACTTTCTATTAGTTTTCTTGTACTATCTAAAGATAGTAAATAAGAGTCTTTATCAATATCTGCAAACCAAACTTCCCCGCCAACATAACGCACACAATTTGCTGAAGCAGCAAAGGTAATTGGTGTTGTTATAACACGTTCTCCTTTTTTTAAGCCTAAAGCTAAAACAGCTAAATGGAGTCCTGATGTTGCATTATTTACGGCTACCGCGTATTTCGCATCAACATATTCTGCAAAATTCTCTTCAAACTCTTTGACTTTGGGTCCTTGAGTTAAAAAATCTCCCGTTAATGTTTTTACAACAGCATCGATATCGTCTTGATCGATAGCTTGCCTTCCATATGGTATTGATTTCATCGTACCTTAAAATTAGAATCAACATGTAATTTTACTAAATCTCTCAAACTTTCAACCGTTTCCCATTCAGTATTATTTCCTGAATCATAAGAAAATCCTTTAGGCACATCTACTGCTCCAAACGCTTTTTTATAATCTTCCTTAGAATATCTAGAATATGGCGAATGTTGGGGTAAAATCGCGTAATAAATCCCTAAATCAACTGTGTTGTATGAATCTGATGAAGTTATCATTTCTTCATGTAGTTTTTCTCCTGGACGAATTCCTACTACTCTTTGCTCTAATTCAGGTGCTATTGCTTTCGCAACATCTGGAATTTTATAAGATGGTATCTTTGGGACAAAAACTTCGCCACCCCAAGCTTTCTCTATTGCATAAAAAACCATTTCACAACCATCCTCTAAAGAAATATTAAATCGCGTCATGTTCTTGTTTGTAATTGGTAAAAAAGTAGCGCCACTTTTTTTCTTATTCAAAAAGAAAGGCATTACAGATCCATTAGACCCCATTACATTTCCATATCTAACGACAGAAAACTTTATATCTCTTTTCCCTTTGATATTATTGGCAGCAATAAACAATTTATCTGACGCTAATTTAGTTGCGCCGTACAAATTAATAGGTGCTGCTGCTTTATCTGTAGATAGTGCTACAACATTTTTAACACCAGCCTTTAAGGCAGCATTAATTACATTTTGAGCACCATTGATATTTGTTTTAATACATTCCATTGGATTATACTCCGCTAAATGAACATGTTTCATTGCTGCTGCATGAATTACAATATCGATGTCTTCAAAAGCTGTTTCTAAACGTTTTTCATCTCGAACATCTCCAATAAAGTATCTAATTTGTGGATATTCACTTTCCGAAAATTCTTGAGCCATCTCAAAATGTTTTTGCTCATCTCTTGACAAAATAACTAAACGCTTTACATTTGGGTATCTTTCTAAAATTAGCTTTGTAAACATTTTACCGAAAGACCCAGTTCCTCCAGTGATTAAAATTGATTTATTGTTTAAGTCTAACATATAATAATCGTCTTAAAGTTTTAATAAAAAACTTGTGTAATTAATTCTTTTTACTCAAAATAATTTAAAGTAGTGTAACCACCATCTTTTAAATACTGATCTTTCTTCATCAATTTTACATCACTTTGCATCATATCTTTTACTAAATCTTGTAAATCATATTTACACTCCCAGCCTAATTTTTGTTTTGCTTTTGATGGATCTCCTATTAACAAATCTACTTCGGTTGGTCTAAAGTACTTTGGA